>Ga0116229_10000726_pt1 | contig 46974 bp, 42 predicted proteins | sample S1TSphgellanicum_3_FD_87313 | JGI IMG/M metagenome (GOLD analysis project Ga0116229, IMG submission 87313) | Host-associated microbial communities from peat moss isolated from Minnesota, USA - S1T2_Fc - Sphagnum magellanicum MG | ecosystem: Host-associated > Plants > Peat moss > Unclassified... | reverse complement strand
CTGACCTTCAGATGTGGGCGCAATTCCTGCGGGAAATCCAGCGCTTGCCAAAGGCCAAGCGTCAAGCTCCACGTCCGCAAAAGGAGCTCGATGGCTTGCATGCGATGCAAGCCGAGTTGCCCGGCGCTTAAGGCTGCCGCTGCGGCCTCAAGTCCGCTGGCGAGTCGCTCCTTAAAGGCCAGCATCTTGGCCACGGGAAGATTCTTTTCAAGGACGGAATTTGCCATTGCAGCGAGCGGCAGGAGTTCTGGAACGTTGGCTAAGGCATACGCGTAAAGAAGAGAGAAATCTTCGGCGGCGGCACGCGGATCGGCGGTCAGACCATGAACGCCAGGGATGATCACAGCCAGCAAAGATGCAAAGCTGTCTTCCAGAAGCGCGATGAAGATTTCCTCCTTGCTGCCAAAAAACAGGTACACCGACCCTTTGGCGACACCAGCTGCCTGCGCGATCGCGGCAACCGACGGCAGTTCTTGCGACACCTGGAACAGCTGGCGAGCCGCCTGCAGAAGCTGCGCGCTCCGGACCGCGCGCTCGTCGTCGCTCAAAAAGGGACGTGCCAAGAAAGCTTTCAGTCGTTTCGCATGAGACTGAATGCTACCTTACGCTGGACACTGCGCGGCATGAAGCGATTGCTAAATGCCGTGACTGCGTTGATCCAGCCTGGGACGATCGAAGCCCGTTTATTGGCAAGCGCGCGCAGGCCGATGTTGACCACGGGTCGACTGCGCATCATGACCAGGCGCTGGTATCGCGTCGCCTTCTGCCCCGATACTTTCAGGAATTCCGTGGCGGTAATGCCAGGCGAGAGCACGGTAACGGTAACACCGCGCGGTTTGAGTTCTTCATGCAAAGCTTCGCCAAACAAAAGGACATACGATTTGCTCGCGCTGTACGCAGCGTAAGTGGGGGTCGCCTGGTATCCGCCAATCGAGGCGACCAGCAGAATCCGACCCGCACCCCGTCGCGCCATTGCGCCACCAAACGCGTGCGTGATCTCGGTCAGGGCGAGAACATTCAGCTGCAGCATATCCAGCGTTCGCGCCAACGGCTGATCGATGAAGTCGCCAAAGAGGCCAAATCCCGCGTTACTGATCAAGGTGTCGATCGCAATACCCTCCTCGGTAATGCGCCGCAGGAGCTCGATGCCAATGCCAGGGCGCGCCAGGTCCATGCCGAGCACCTTCACGCTGATCTGGCGACCTTGTTGCAACTCCCGCGCGAGTTCTTCCATCGGCTCGACGCGGCGCGCAACCAGCACCAGGTTGTAGCCTTGCTCGGCCAGTGCCCGCGCGAAGTCCGCACCAAAGCCGCTCGAAGCTCCAGTGACAAGCGCCCACTTCGGTGATTTTTCCATGACATCTCCAAATTAATTGACTAACGGTCATTTAAAACCCGGATTATAAATGACCAGCAGTCAATTAACAAGCCTGCGCGTCTCAAGACAGTCTGCCGGCAGGTGCCGGCAGACCCCGGGTCGGCCTCGCCTTGCCAGACGCCACCCAAGCGCTGTGTCATCCGTGGTCCCTGCAGGCGAGTTCGCGCGACCTCGTCTCGGCATTCAACGAGATAGCCAAACCAGAGAGCTTGCTTGCAATCCTGGCACAGCGAGCGCTGTGGCGCGCCAAGGTCGGCAGGTGCACTCGTTCGCGAGAGTTGCGTCGGCAATTTCGCCAAGCGGCCCGGTCACCGCGGCGCGGCCAAGCCACGGCATGCCCGGTCCTTTTTTCCTGCACGTGCGAGCGCCCCGGGGTCTTGCCCGGCATCGGAACCTGGTCGCGCGGTACCGCTTACCCGGCTCGACTGGCCTTGGCTTGTCCTGCTTGGAGGTCCGACGATAGCGGCGCGTGGTTGAGGAGCGCAACCAGTGCCACACCCCCAATGGTGTTGCCCAACGCCGTCGGCAGGAAGAACTTGAAGAAGTAATCGCCGATCGAGGCGTCGCCTTGGACGACGGCATAGGCGGCTTCCACGGAACCCGCGACGACATGGGGAAACCCGCCAAGTGCAACGATATAGGTCAGAAGAAAAATGACAAAAATTCGCGCTGATTTTGCGCTAGGCAACATCCACGCCATAAGCGCAATCAACCAGCCTGCAAAGATCGCCTTGACGAATCCTGGCAAAAGCGGCAAGAAGGCACCGTCCCGGGCAGTTTCAATCAGCGCGCGCGTCGTCGCTTCGGAAAACAGCCCATGAACCGAGAGAAGACAGGCGAACAAGACCGTACCGATCAGGTTGGCGACGAGCACGATTGCCCAAAAACGCAGCACGGACAAAAGCGTCGCGCGATCGCGCTTGACCAGCAGGGGCAGCATCGCCGTCAGCGTGCTCTCTGTAAACAGCTCCTGGCGCCCGAGAATCGTGATCGAGAAGCCGACGGTATAGCCCACAGCAAAGATAATTCTGCTCCAGGGCGCATCGGGCAAGAGCGCGCGAAAGAGCACGAGGCCGAGAAACGAAAAGCCCATCGAAAGTCCGGCAGACAAACCGGACCACGAAACAGCGCTGAAGCTTTTTTCGAGCTCGCTTTCTCCCTCCTCCCGAACGACTTCATGAATGACCAGTGCCTCGGGGGCGGAATGCTGCTCGGCTTGGGCCTGTTGGCCCTGATCCAAGTGAGGAGAGCCACTACCGGCAGACTTGGTCACAGGACGTTTCCGGATCTTAGCGCGGATGATAGCTGCTACTGGGGCTGGCTTCGGTATACACCAGTTCGGCAAACTGGCCGATGCGCGCAGCTCGCTCGGCAGGAGCGAGCGAAGCATCGGCGTGCAGCGTGCCGCAATAGGTCGTGACGATGCCGTTAATGAGTGAGGCAGGAGCGATATCGGGTCGCTCCTTTTTCACTTTTTGCACCGCTGTGCGGGCAGTCTCGAGCATCTGGGCTTCAGTCATCGTGCGCAGATTGGCTGCGATGCCGGATGCATCAACGGCTTTTGCCACGGCCGGGTCTTCGAGCGGCGGGCAGCTTGACTGCGGTGCGCCGTTCATCAAGGTTTGCGACTCCTTTCGCAGTTTGCCAACCGTGCCGGCTTCAGCCGTTCCGGGCGCCGCATTCTTGCCCAGTTGCCGGACGAAATTGGTGACCTCTGCGACGTCCTCGTCGGACATCGAAGCGCCCACGGCCGGCATCGGCGCATACGTTGCATGCGCTTCTGCACCACCCAGAACAACCTGGATGACGTCTTCCGGTCCCTTTGCCGTCACCGAACCATTGCCGCGAAGATCGGCGACAACCCCTGCGATGCCATTGCCTTTGACGCCGTGACAAGACGCGCAGTTGTCCAGGTACACATCGGCTCCACGCGCATTCTGACCCTTGTAGAGCGCAAGGCGCTGATGCGGCTCCTCTGTCGGTTTGGTCGATTTCAGATAGGCCACCATCGCCTCCAGATCTTCCGCAGTCGCATGGCTCAGGTTTTCAACCGTTTCGGCCATCGGGCCCAAGGCCACGCCTTTGTCTGGCGTCACGCCCGTCTTCAGATAAGTGACGAGTGCGCTGTCGCTCCAGCCGCCAATGCCATCGCGGGCATCCCCCGTGATGTTGGGTGCATACCAGTCATCGATGACGCCGCCTTGGAATGCCTTGTCGTACTTGGATTGGCCGGCAACAGGTCGCGCGTTGTGGCATTCGCCGCAATGCGCAAGGCCATTGACCAGGTAATCTCCGCGGGCGATCTGGGCAGATTGGCCGGGGGTGGGCTTGAATTCGCCGGCCTTGAAAAAAACGGCACGCCAGGCGAGTAATGATTCCCGCACGCTGAACGGAAAGCGCAACTGGTTTGGCAAGCGCGGATTGTTGACCGGGGCAAGCGTTTTCAGATAGGCGCGAATGCTCGCAACGTCGGCGCGTGATAGCTTGGTGTAATACGGGAAAGGCATGACCGGATAGAGATATTCGCCGTGCTTGCCAATGCCATCGTGCATTGCACGATAAAAGTCGCTGTCGCTCCAGGTACCAATGCCGGTGGCGCCATCAGGCGTGATGTTGGGGGTGGAAATCGGCCCATACGGCGTATCCATGTAGAGCCCACCGGCAAACGGCTGGCCTTTCGGAGCCGTGTGGCAGGAAACACATCCGCCAATATCGGCGAGGTACTTTCCTTTACTGACCTGATCAGAAGCTTGTCCAGCGCAGGCGGCCATGGATACGAACGCGTACAGCACGAGCGCCGCAGCACTTCGAACTCGGGTTGTGCAAAATCTAAGCTGGGTCATCGAAAGTCTCACCGGTTAGCCAAGGTGCAGGAAGCCGCTTTTTATCAACGCTGTCATCGAACATGATCAACCCGCCTCCTTCGAACAGGCGCTGCACCAACCCTGAATGACGACGCGCCTTGCCGTCATGAATGGGGCAAGGCGTGGTTTGGACAGGTAGCAGAGGTCGATTTTTGCTATGCGTTAGCAATCGACGTGCCTGCACACGCTGCGACGCGAGCGTCGCAACGTGTGCAGGCAATCTTTCAGGTTAGTTGGTGGAAGTCTTGGCCGCCAAGGCAGGGAAATCGCTCAGCATGCTTTTCCCATACAGCGGTTTATAGGCGCCCTGGTGGCAGGTGGCGCAATCGACCTTGGGTCCATCTCCCATCGGACCATGCCGGTTCGGGGGCAAGGTTGTTGCGAGCGGGTCCAGATACGCCCCGTTGAGGTCCCGAACCATCCGTATGCCATACCAGGCCGTGGCGCGTTGCGGTGTGCTTTGGTCCCAATCCGTGAACGAACGGCTGTTATGGCAATAGGTACAGTTAACGCCAAGCGATTCCGACATGTGGATCATCAGGGCGTAGGTCCACTCGGTCTGCTTGATCGACTTGCGATTTCCCGTTGGCAAGGCAGTCTGACCGACAACTCGGATCTCGTTGGGCGCATCAAGGAACGTGCTCAGCGGATCAAACGGCAGCGATGACAGTCCTGCGATCTGCGAAGGTTCATTCTTCCCGGCGTGATCGCCAAGGACGCCATCCGCATGCTTTTCGCCATCGTTGCCAAACCAGATGTTGGCTGGGACGGGCTGACCTCGGTGACACGTATAGCATGTCACACCGGTCCCTGCGACGTGGCTCTTCCAGTCCTGATTCAGGTGCTGGGTCATCTGCAACATGCGACGCGCGACGACCTTGGTATAGAGCCCATCGGAGGCAAAATTGGCAGCATCGTGGCAATACGTACACCCCTGCGACGGTGCGACCCAGGCGGTCATGGCCGCCATGATGCCGACGAATTCGGCACTGTCGGTGTCTCCGAGCACCTTTAGGTTCTTGTAGACCGTGCTGGCTTTGGGACCGGGTCCGGGCAGCGCCGGCGCGACATCCGGGATCGCATTGTTCGCCGCCTGGTCAGCCACGCGGCGCGGGTTATAGACCTCGCCCATGGCGACGCCACGATAACCCCGCTGGACGGTTTCAATGGGCGGACGCTCGCAGCCTTGCAGGAGGAAGAAAGCGCCCAGGCAGGCAAGCCCTGCCAGCCGTTTCAGCATGATGTTCATGGTTGCCCCGACGGTAAGGTGGCCGGGTCAACAATGTGCCCAAATACCGCTGGGTACGATGGAGCGACGCCGTGCTTGAGCGCCCACAGGAACCAATTGTCGACAACGGTCCCCGTCAGCAGAATTCCGATGCCCCCGGTCAGTGGCGTCAGTACGGCGAACCACCAGGCCCAGCGATGGATCGATTCCATCGTTGCATTAAAGCCCATCGTCCAGCGCCAGAAGAGTGCGGCGCGTTCGACCGCTGTGCCCCGGTCTACGATTTGTTCCAGCTCGCGCTCGCCACCGAAGCGGCTGACTGCAAGGATGGTCGCGCCATGCATTGCGAACAGGAGCGTCGAGCCGTAGAGGAACGCGATCGAGAGCATGTGAAACGGACAGTAGAACAGGTTGCCGTAGCGAATTGAAAACGCGGCGACCCAATCCAGGTGGGGGAAGATGCCAAACGGCACGGCTTCACCGAACGTCCCCATCAGCACCGGCCGAATGAAGCCAAGCACCAGCATCAGCCATATCGCAGAAGCGAACGCCCAGGTGGTATGGGTTCCCATACCGAGCGCCTTGGCGCGCCGGTACATGCGCACGCACCATAGAATCACTGAGATCGTGAGAAAGAAGCCCGCCATCAGCCACCAGCCGCCCTCATTTAGGGGCGGAAGATGCAGCCCATTGGCAGGCGCCGGCGGCTCAAGCGCGAGCCAGGGCAACTGCCGCGCGAACTGGATCGGATTCCAGTTGACCGAGGCGAACATGTTAAGCCCGATGATCTCAAAGGCAATGAATCCGAAGATCAACGAGGCAAGGCCAGTCGCTCCGAGATAGATCGGTCCGATCTGGGCATCGCCAAAATAGCCAAGCCAGCGCAGATAGAACGGCTTGACTTGGCGGATCCAGGTACCGCGTCCAAGCGGCACGCCCCACTCGGGAGTTGTTGAGCGAACCTGCACGCGGGTAAAAATATTCTGATATTCAAGCACGATGTCTCCTCGCGTTCGTTTAATTCCAAATCGGAAGATTCAGCCACCAGCTCCACCACTCGGGCCAGCCTCGGGTCCAAAATGGGCCGCTGATGATGATGCACACGGCACTCCAGAATCCTGCGGACAAGGCGAGGAACAGCCCCAGCCGGTGAATGCCCAGCGTGCCGATGGAATAGCCAATCGCGTCCCTGAAGAACGTGTTCTCGTGCTCGACGGTCTTGACCACCTGGCCAGGCCCGGGATTCGTCGCCGAGAGGATCAAAGAGCCGTGCAGTGAGAGCGCAAAGGTCGTCGCGAAGAAGAAACTCACGGCCAGCATGTGCGCGGGGTTATAGTGAAAGTGCAGATACTGGTATCCGGTGTTGGAGACCCAGTCGAGGTGAGCGATGATGCCGTAGGGAAAACCGTTTCCCCAGGCGCCCATCAACAGCGGCCGCACCACCACCAGGCTGAAATAGGCGAGGATCGCGACGCCGAAGGCGAACGGCACGTGAAGGCCGATGCCGAGTTTGCGACAGATCTCGACCTCCCTTAGCATCCACGAGACAAACGCGCCAAGCGCGCAAATCGTGATCAACTGCCAAAGCCCCCCAGCCATCAGGGGTGCGAGGCCCAATCCGTACTTCAGATCCGGGGGCGCAATGTTGATCTGCCACAGGTTCCACGTATTGCCGTGGGCAGCACCCCAGACGATCAGGGCGACCCCAACTATCGTGAAGAACACCGTCGTGACGCCAAAGAATCCGACGAAAAAGGGGCCAACCCAAAAATCGAACAGATCGCCGCCAATCAATGTCCCGCCACGCACGCGGTACTTTCTTTCAAAGCTAAGCAGGGCCATATGCAGAAATCTCCCGAATTCGCTGTCGCGTTGCATGACCCGTCGTCAAGCCAACGCGCACAAAACACAAAGGACGATCAGTCCAGCTTCAATCGCTTACAGCTATCTTGCTAACGCACTACGCTTGACTCGTTGGGTGCCAGAATCCGGCTTGCGCCGAATCCTGGGCACTTCGTGCAACTTCGAACGGCAGTCCGATTACTTGGACGGCGCCGTGGTTTGGGCTGGTGGCATGGCCGAGTTTTGCGCCGCTGCAACGTGTCCAGTCCGTGGTCCATCCAGCCAGTTGAAGCGATCTGTGCTCAACAGGATGAAATGGATCACCAACGCCAAGGCAAAGAGAAATGTGAACAGGGCAACCAGCGTCCTGCGGGGATCGAACAACAACCAAATTCTCCACATGGTCTCTCCTCCTTATGCCATGAAGGCATGAGCTACCGCGGCATCTGCTGCCACCTTGACACCGTCAATCATCGACGTATATCCAGATGGACCAGGTAACCACGGGCGCCACTGCCAGGCCAGAATGTGGGCGATGATCGCCACAACCAGGAAGATCAGAAAGCTGGCCATGAAGATCCTGTGGAACTCCTTGGCTTCCTGTTCTGACAACCCGGATAGCGACTCACCGCGCCTTTCGGTTTCAATCATAGAAATCACCTCCAAAAAGGCCTTTCGGCCGACTTCCGCACACTGCCCGCGCGGACGGGACTGACGTGCAACAACCACGGCAATACTTGAATTCGATCAATGGCATTCAGGTCTTGAGTCATGCGAGGGCACCCGTGCGGCGCAACGCTTCGGCACCGAGCACCCGCGCCAGGGTGACCTCGGTATCGCCCGCCTCTCGCGCACTTTTCTCGATCGCATCGCGCATGCGCTTGGCAGCACTGATGCGCACGAGCACCGGTTCCGTATCGACCAGCTCGTCGAGCATCTCCTTGGCGTCTTCGTGCCAGCTCATCTCCGCATGCAAGCGGGCGGGCGTGGCATCGACGCGGTCAAGCTCGGTGCCAAGCGGCAGGATATGGAACAGCGCGTCAAACAGCGCGTTGCACACTTCCTGGATCAGATAAGTCGCACCGCCATAGCCCATGAAGGGCGTACCGTTGTGGCGTCGAATGATCGCGCCTGGGAACGAGGCCGGGATGTAGCTTGCGCGTGAGGCGTTTTCGGCCATGTACATGCGTTCGTTGTAGCTACCGAACATCACCAACGGTGGCTTTTCCTTGATCAATTTGCGCACGGCGTCGTTATCCGTCTTGGCGCCTGGTTTTCGCGCCACGGCAAACGTGCACGGAAGACCCATTTCTTCCTCGAGAAAGTGGCGGATGCCGCGCGTATAGGTTTCGTTGGCGACGACGGCAAAACTTGCCGTACCGAAAAAATCCTGCGTCACCGAACGCCACAGATCCCAGATCGGCTTGATCGTGGTGTGCTTCTCCCGCTCGATGAATGGCTCGGCATCGATGCCGAGGAGCTCGCCCAGGCTGCGCAGGAACTTGGTCGTGCTGTGCAAGCCGATCGGGGCCTGCAGATACGGTCGCTCGAGCGCTTCGCAAAGCAATCTTCCGAACTCCCGGTACATGCAGATGTTGACATCGGCGTTGACCAGCTGCTGCACGTCGGCGAGATGGCTTCCGAGCGGAAAGACCATGTTGATCTCGGCACCAATGCCTTCGACCAGCCGACATATTTCCGCCAGATCGCTTGGCGAGTTAAACGTGCCATAGCACGGCCCGATGATGTTGACCCGTGGCTTTTCACCCGCAAGGCGAGGCTTTCTTGGCGGCACATGGCGTTCGGCGTACTGCGTCCAAAGCCAGTACATGGCGCGATTCGCACACTGCCACTGGTCCTCGTCGATGGTGCGCGGCAAGAAGCGCTGGATGTTGGTTCCCTCAGGCGTGACGCCGCCGCCGATCATCTCGGCAATCGAGCCGGTTACAACGACGGCGGGAAGATCCGGATCGAGGCTGGAATGCGCCCGCCTCATCGCGCCCTCGGTGCCTTCACGCCCGAGATGCTCCTCGCTTAATCCCGTGACCACAATCGGCAGCTCGTGCGGTGGCAGCGCGTCGGTGTAGTGAAGCACCGAGGTCACGGGAAGGTTCTCGCAGCCTACCGGTCCGTCGATGACCACCTGCAAGCCCTTGATGGCCGTAAAGACATACACGGCCCCCCAGTAGCCTCCCGCGCGATCGTGATCGAGCACAAGCATCAGATCATCTCCTGCGCCTTGCGCTTTTTCATCATCTTGATGACCTGGCGGCGCGTATGCTCGCGAAACTCCTCGCGCGGCTTTGGCACGTCCTGCCAGACCCCGGCCGCATAGCCATCGCCCACCGCTCCAAAAAACGATTTCATGTCGTCAAAGCGCCCCTTGTTGGCAATCGCGACATTGATCACCGTGGCGAGCGAGCCCGCGCCGGCCGGGCCCATGAGCGGCCGCGCCGAGATCAGATTGGTAAAGTAAAGCGCTGGAATGGCGACCTGCTTTGCGGCTTGCACCACGGGTGTCGTGCCGATTGCAAGGTCAGGGCGGAACTCGTCCATCGCCGCCAGGTCCTGTTCGAGCGATGCGCGAAACTGGACACGAACGCCGCGCGCTTCAAGCCATTCGCAGTCAGGCGCACTCCACGGCGTGCGCGGGCAGGCCGTTCCGCAATAGCGCAGGTCTGCGCCGCTTTCGACCAGGAGGCGGGCAACGAGGAGTTCAGAGCCCTCGTAACCGCTTAGCGTGATCCGACCCTTGATCGGCGTCTTGGCCAGCGCCGCCTCGATGGCAGGAAGGATGCGATTCTTGGCTGCATCGATTTGCGACTGGGGCACGCTGGCGATCTCGCCCACGGCCTGCAGCCAGGCCTCGGTGCCGTCACGACCCACGGGTGCCGAGGCGATCACGGGTCGGCCTGCAGCCTCGAATTCGCGCAGGCTTGCCGTGTAGAAAGGGTGGATGGCGGCAACCGCAATGCAGTCCAGCGCGGCATAAAGTTCTCGCCACTCGCGCGTCGGAACAACCGGGCCCGCGGCAAGGCCAAGCGGCTCGAGCATCATGCCAATGCCGATCGGATCGACGGGAAACATTTCACCCAATAGTGCAATGGCAGGCTTGGCGCTACGACCGCCGCGCGGTGTCTGCACGGGGCCGGCCTTGACCTCGGCCCTGGCGTAGCGCAGCATCGCGCCGGCGAGGACGTCTTTCGCCTCGGCGTGGGTTGGCACGCCAAAGCCAGGAACGTCAATTCCAATGATGCGAACGCCGTTGATCTCAGGCGGCAACAGCTGCAAGGGCACGCCGCTGGCGGTTGGCACGCAAAGATTGATGATGACGATGGCATCGTAGTTGGCGGGATCGGCGAGCTTGAACACCGCCTCGCGGATGTCTTCGAAAAGCTTGCCGGTCACCAGAGATTCGGAATTGAACGGAACGTATCCGACGGTTCGCTTGGCGCCATAAAAGTGCGAGGTGAAGGTCAGCCCGTAGACACAGCACGCCGAGCCACAAAGAATCGTTGCCGTGCGCCGCATGCGCAATCCCACGCGCAACGAACCGAAGGCCGGACACATCGATTGCGGCTGGTCGTGAGGGCCTTTGGGATAGTCGCTGGCGTATTGTTCAAGGAGTTCACTCTTGCCTGACGCAGCCGTCGCAGCGCGCAGGCGCTCGGCGCCGGAGTGGCATCCAACGCCTTCGCCTTGCAGCATTTCCGGCGAGGAAATCTCCGCTACGGCGTGGCCTGGCAGGGGTGCATTCATACGGTGTCGTAGACGACTTCGAGTGTTTCGCGCTGGATTTCACTCTTGCCGCACATGTCGAACTGGGTTGCAGGCTCGAGCACGACATTGCGGCCGACCGTGTCAGCCGAAAAAAGTCCGAGAAGCTGGTCCTGGTTCAAGGGCTTGGGGCGAACCGGAGGGGCTGTGCCGACGTTTTCTGCCAGGGTCTCGAAAAGCGGACCCCACTGCGTACCGGGCCGCCCGATGATTTCGTAGCTCGCGCTCTTGCGACGAATATCTTCGTGCGCAGGAATGGCGGAAAGCACCGGTATGCCGACTCGGTCGGCAAACGCGGCAGCCTCACCGGTACCGTCGTCCTTGTTGATGACCATGCCGGCGACACCGACATTGCCACCCAGCTTTCTGAAGTACTCGACAGCAGAGCAGACGTTGTTTGCGACGTATAAGGACTGCAGGTCGTTGGAGGCCACGACGATCACCTTCTGGCACATGTCACGGGCGATCGGCAGGCCGAATCCGCCACAGACCACATCGCCTAGGAAATCAAGCAGCACATAGTCAAAGCCCCACTCGTGAAAGCCAAGTTTTTCGAGCAGCTCGAAGCCGTGGATGATGCCGCGACCGCCGCACCCACGCCCGACTTCGGGACCGCCAAGTTCCATCGCAAAAACGCCATCGCGTTTGAAGCAGACGTCGCCGATCGCGACTTGCTCACCGGAGAGTTTCTTCTTCGACGACGTCTCGATGATGGTCGGACAGGCTCGCCCGCCAAACAGCAGCGAGGTCGTGTCGCTTTTCGGGTCACAGCCGATCAACAACACTTTCTTGCCCTGCTGAGCCATCATGTACGACAGGTTGGCAAGGGTAAAACTCTTGCCGATGCCTCCCTTGCCGTAGATCGCGATGATCTGCGTTTCCTTGGTCACAGGGCCTGTTGCCACCGGGTCCGGTTCCAGGCTCGCTTCGCGGCGCAGCTGGCGGTCCGCCACTTTGATGACTGCAGAAACCGAGCTCGTATTAGAAACACTCATGCGCCACTTTCGGGTTGAAAATCAGGGTCAAGGCGAGCCGCTTGATTGCAGGGGGCGAGTCGTTGCGAATTGGGCGGCATCGGCCTATCCCCTCGGGCTTGCCATCAACAGCTGGGTTTGAAGCGGCAACTGCGTGGGCAAGAGCCGGACGTAAGGAAATCCTGCCTGGTGCAACAAAGCCTCGATCTCGCCGCGGGTTCTCGCCCGGCCATGTCCCATGGCGCGCAGATAAAACGAGAAATAGGCGTCCCCGACGGGCTCGGCTCCGGTCGTTCCGGCCATCGGCTCGGCCAGCAGCAAAATGCCATTTGCGGGCAGCGCACGGCGCACGGCGCGCAACAGGCAGAGTGCGTGCTCGTCATCGTGGTCGTGAATGACACGCACAAGCGATGCAAGATCGGCCCCGCGTGGCAGCTCGTCGGTGAAGAAGTCGCCGCCAACCAGCGTTGCGCGCTGTGACAAGCCAGCTCCCGCGAGGCGCGTGCGCGCGCGTTCGACGACGGCAGGCAGATCGAACAACATCAGGCGCAACTTCGGCGCGCGCCTTGCGGCAGCTTGCAGAAACCCGCCTTCACCGCCACCGATGTCAAGCAGGCACTGATACTGCTCGATGGGATAGGCGTCGATGATCTCCTCTGCAACGAGGGAAACCGAGGCGGTCATCAGGGCGCTGTAGCTTGACACGCTGGCCTCGCGCAACTGTTTCGGGTCGCGGGCGTCCGAGTAGGCCCAGTAGCGCGACAGATCCGAGGCAGACGCGCCGTCGCCGCGAAGCAGCGCAACCGGATCCTTGAGATCGTTGTAGAGAATTTCGTGATGCGCAACCATGGCGCCAACGCCCGGGTTGGCGAGCATTGCCGAACCCAGCACGCCGAGCCCGAAGCGGTCGTCACCGCGCCTTTCCAACAGCTCGAGTGAAACCGCAGCGAGCATCAATTGCCGCGTCGCGTCCTCGGAGAGCGCAAGTCGTGGTGCCAGATCGGCCACCCGCTGAGGGCCGCTTGCAAGCAGTTCGAACACTTTCAGCTCGACGCATGACCTGAGCACCTGCGAGTAGACGAATCCCGCGCAAAGATCGAAGAGCGCACGCGCGCGCCGCTTTGCGATCCGACTTCCGAACGGCGCGCGCTTGGCATGGCGCAAGAACACCGGACTGGTCAGAAGGCGATCTCTAAAAGCCAGCCACTTGTCGTGGATCGCCGATGGATTCAACGCTAGCGCGGTCGAGTGAGTCATCGATTGCAGTTCCATCTAGGTACTACGCCGCCCTGCGCACAAGACTCGCGGGCAAGAAACGCTTCGCTTCAATCTGGATCAGTGAGCGCAATCCAGCGACGCCATCGCACTCGGGAATCGATTCGGCGGCCTCAGCGACCAGCTCGTCTAGCCGTGCGATCGCGCCTGCAAGACCGAGTTCCTGCGCAGCACTTGGTCGTCCGAGCGCAAGGTCACGGCCAATCGGCTTGCCAAGCTCTTCAGGGTTGCCTGCGGCGTCGCGAATGTCGTCAGCGACCTGATATGCGAGCCCGAGTCGCTCGCCGAGCATGCGCCAGGGCCCTGCAGTCCTGCCTGATGCGGCTGCACCTGCCATGGTCGCTGCGGCAAACAATGCGCCGGTTTTTTCGAGGTGATAGGAAGCAAGCGCCACGTGCGGCTCGCATTCGCGCGCCTGCCCGGCAACGATTCCCGAGGGCATGCCAACCGATGCGGCAACGATTTCGATCAATGCGCCGAGCCGGTCTGGCGCGTGCAGGGCGCCCCTTGTGAGGGACTGGAAGGCCAGGACAATCAGGGCGTCGCCCGTTAACACCGCGATGCGCTCGCCAAAGGCCTTGTGCACTGAAAGTTTGCCGCGACGCTTTTCAGCGTCGTCAAAGCAAGGCAGGTCGTCGTGGACCAGGGATGCGCAATGAAGCAATTCGATCGCCGCCGCCGCTGCGTGCGCGGCACGCAAGTTGGTCTCGCCGCACGAGGCCGCAACCGCAAGGCATAGGCGCGGGCGCAGTCGGTGCCCCCCGGGGAACACGGCGTAGCGCATCGCTTGCGCGAGTCGGCTTGGAGCTAGAGCGGTGGTGCAAGAATCCATCGCGCCAGACAGCGTCTCTTCAATCGACGCAGCCAGGGCATGCTCACTTCGCACCGCAGCATCCATAAACGAGTTCTCCGAAACCGAGTGTAAGCTTATGTTGTCACTTCCTACTGTCATGTAATATAGACACATGCGAGCACCCCGTCAACCGCTGATTTCAAAAATCTTGTGAGCCCGCTGTCACAGCCTGCGGTGGTCGTCATCGGCGCGGGCATTGGCGGCCTGGTTGCAGCACTGCGACTGGCTGTTCACGGCGTGGATGTGACCGTGCTCGATCAGTTCGACTCGCCAGGCGGCAAAATGCGCGAGGTGGTCGTCAACGGCGCTCGCATTGACGCCGGACCGACCGTATTGACCATGCGCTGGGTGTTCGACGAGATTTTCGAGAGCGCCGGCACGTCCCTCGAGGCGCGGGTCGGACTCACGCGTTTATCGGTGCTCGCCCGACACGCCTGGGCCGGCGGCGAGTCGCTCGATCTGCATGCCGATGCAGAACGCACGGCACATGCCATCGCCGATTTTGCCGGGGCAAGGGAAGCCGACGGCTTTCGCCGCTTCAGTCAACGCGCACAGAAGATTTACAAAACGCTTGATCGGGCCTTCATCGAACGCCCGTGCGACGGTCCTGCTGCGCTGATGAAGGCGGTCGGTCTGCGCGGCCTGCCAGGACTCACGTCAATCGCGCCGTTCACGCCAATGCACGATGCCCTGAAAGCGTACTTTCGCGATCCCCGCCTGTTGCAGTTATTTGGCCGCTACGCCACCTATTGCGGCTCCTCGCCCTATCTCGCGCCAGCAACGCTGATGCTCGTACCCTATGTCGAGCAGTGTGGTGTCTGGTCGGTGGATGGCGGCATGCACAAACTGGCGACTGCGCTGGCCGAGCTTGCCTGGGAGTATGGCGTGTCTTTTCGCTATGGCACGAAGGTTAGCGAGATCGTGGTTCGCGAAGAAAGAGTTGTCGGCGTCGTCACCTCGAGCGAAGAATACATTCGAACCGACACGGTGATCGTCAACGCCGATGCGCAGGCCGTCGCTCGGGGCCATTTTGGGGACGCGGCAAGCCGCGCTGTGCCTGCCATCGCGCCGGAGCAGCGATCGCTCTCGGCAATCACGTGGGCCATGGTCGCGTCCTGCAGCGGATTTCCACTGGTGCGCCATAACGTTTTTTTCTCGAACAATTACCGGGCTGAGTTCGATCAGATATTTCGCCAGCATCGGCTTCCTGATCAGCCAACCGTGTATGTTTGCGCACAGGATCGCTTGGATACGCCATTCACCGCTGACAGCGCGCGCGCGGAACGCGTCCTTTGCCTTGTCAATGCGCCTGCGAAAAATGATGTTTGGCCACTGGACCCAAAGGAGATTCAACGATGCGAACGCGAAAGCCGGAATCTTCTCGAGCAGTGCGGCCTGAACCTGACATGTACACCACGCAGCCTGCTTCGAACCGACCCGGAGGGATTCGAGCACCTCTTTCCGGCAACCGGCGGAGCCTTGTACGGCCAGGCCTCGCACGGCTGGAACGCATCGTTTCAGCGCCCGGGGGCGAGGACCCTGATGGCGGGACTGTATCTCGCGGGGGGCAGCACCCATCCGGGACCCGGCGTGCCGATGGCAGCGCACTCAGGTCGGATGTCGGCCGAGGCGGTACTGGCGGACCGGAGTTTGACCGTGCCCTATGCAAGGACGGCTACGCATGGTGGTATCTCGACGCGATAAGCGACGACGGCCAGAACGCGCTGACACTGATCGCATTCGTTGGCAGCGTGTTCTCCCCTTACTACGCGGCACGTCGCAGGACAGGGCCCACCGATCCAGAAAATCATTGCGCCTTCAACGTGGCACTGTATGGGCAAAGCGCGCGTCGCTGGAGCATGACCGAGCGCGGTGCGTCTCGCCTCGAGCGAGGTCCCGATCATCTTTCGATTGGCCCCAGTTCAGTACGTTGGGACGGCGACGCCTACGTGATTGACATTGACGAGTGGGCCTTTCCGGTTCCAAGGCGGATCAAGGGGCGCATACGCGTCATCCCGCAAACCTTGTTTGCGCACACCACCTGTCTTGCACCCGTGGGCGATCACCATTGGCGCCCGATCGCACCTTTTGCACGCATCGAGCTTGATCTAACGCTACCCAGGCTGACGTGGCGTGGCTCGGCTTACTTCGACACGAATTCCGGCTGCGCACCGCTTGAGGACGGCTTTGCGCGCTGGGATTGGAGTCGCGCTGCGCTCGCAGATGGCAGCACCGTCGTGTTCTACGACGTGATCCGCCGTGATCGCAGTTGCAATTCGGTGTCGCTGCAGTTTCATCGAGACGGTCGTGTCACGCCGATCGCTGCTCCGCCTTCAGTTACCCTGCCAACGACAAGCTGGCGTATCAAGCGCGGCACGCACTGCGATGCGAACGCTGCCGCAGAAGAAGTAAGCAGCCTTGAAAATGGTCCCTTTTACTCACGCTCGATCATTCAGACGCAAGTCTTCGGAGAGGTGACACGGGCGGTTCACGAAAGTCTTTCGCTGGATCGCTTCAAGGCCCGCTGGGTGCAGGCGCTTCTGCCGTTTCGGATGCCGCGCGCGCTGCGCTAGTTGACGACCCATGATCGTGCGGCAGCAGGGGTGGCTGCATTCTGGTTGACCTATCCGCCCCACGAAAAACGATTCGGCTTTGCTATGCAGACGCAGATGAGCCCGGAGCCATCAAGAAAACCGGCCATCACGGGCAATTTTTCTTGACCAGGTTCAACACGAATTCCTGCTGCGCCCTGGAATTCACGGGATACCGGTCAAATTCATTGCCAACGCGCACATCCGCGTAGAGGCCCGACGGATCCTCGTGAAAATGCAGGAAGGCCTTTGACCTCCGGTAGAAAACCCCGCGTGACTTCTCCCTTAGCGTCGAGATGCAACGGAGTTCGCGCAGAATCGGTTCCAGACCATCAAGCGCGCAGGTTCCCGCATGTTTCACAGTGCCTGCTTTCCTATCGTCGCTCCTGGTCGTCCTGGCTGCGTTTGCCAGTCACATCCGCGTTCTTCAGCGGCGCATCCGTGCCGCGCTCGTTGTCGCTATCTACCCGGTACACCGACACAAGCTCCCAGACGACCCAGACCAGGGCAAAGCCGAGAACGCAAGACATTTCGATCAGGCCTAAGTGATTTTCCATGATTCGCAGTCGTTCGGAGCACCTAGGAAGAATCGTCTGGCGGTTTTGACTTGCCGGCAGGCTTGGAGCGCAGCGACACCAGTTCGTAGATCACCCACAGCAAGAGCGCGACGTCTCCGAGCAACCATGCGTAGCTTCTTAACAGGTGTCCCATCAGCTAATGTAGCACCTCATCGGGCTGAACCCGTTGAACCCGGGTAGGTCGCCCTTCTGTTGAGATCGAACCGGCGTGGCAGGCCATCACGTTCTTCAAGGCGCATGAAGAGTTCCATCAACCACTGCGCACGGCTGATCGGAGCTTCCTGCGACACCGCTAGAGAGACCGATGGGGTCGTTCGCGTCGCCTCAACCAGGAACCGCGTCGCCTCAAGCGGCGCGAGTTCCGCACCCTGCCTGCGAAAGGGCAGTGTCAAAAGTGTCGAGAAGGCAATCTGGCATTTGCGCGATCGCGACACCACCGCGCGGCTTGAGATCGAGTCATAGTGGCGACGTGCGACTTCCTGGCCGATCTCGCGATAGAGGACACGTGCGGTTTCGATCGCAGGCTGGCATGGGATAGGCAGCATGGCCACGCCCGCTGCGGCGCGCGCATAAAGCCCGGATGCCTCCGCCAGCAGTCGTTTCACGACTGCTGCGACACGCTGGTCGTGCACCGGCTGCAGCAGCCATCGATCAGCGTCGATGCCCGCCTCGGCAAGCCACGACAGCGGCAGGTAGAGCCGGCCCAGGCGCGCGTCCTCACCGACATCGCGAGCAATATTTGTCAGTTGCATGGCAACGCCCAGGTCGCAGGCACGCGCCACGCTCTGTGCGTCAGCCGCATCCATGATCAGGGCCATCATCGCGCCAACCGACCCTGCAACACGAGCAGCGTACTCGTGGAGCTGCGGCAGACCGTCGTAGCGTCTGCCGTGTGCGTCCCACTCAAATCCTTCCAGCAAGGCGTCAGGAAGCGCCTTGGGGATGTGGTGGCCATCGACAACACGCGCGAAGGCACGATCCGCTGCGATGTCACGAGGCCGGCCCAGATAAATCAGGGCGAGACGATCGCGCATGCCCTCCACTGCCAGAGCGCTTGATCCAGGCGCATCGACAATATCATCGGCGGTCCTGCAAAACGCATATAGCGCGCACGCCGCGTTAGCGACTGATTCCGGCAGGAAGCGGGAGGCAGCAAGGAAGGTGCGCGAGCCGGTGCGCAAGAGCGCCCGGCATTCGCTTAAGTCCGCCAGGGCGTCCTTGTGGTTATTGGAACGTGATTGCATCGGGCACCACAGCGTCAAGGACCTTGGCTGAACAAAGAACGCCTGGCACCCCCGCACCCGGGTGGGTGCCGGCACCCACCAGATACAGATGCTCGATGTCCTCGCTCATATTGTGGGGTCGAAACCAGGCGCTTTGCAGGAGCACCGGCGCAAGGCTGAAAGCGGCCCCCTGATAGGCGTTCAGACGATCATGAAAATCCGCGGGTGTCATCATGCGGGAAGTGACCAGCTGATTCTTCAAGTCGGGCAGAAGGGTCTCCTCAAGCGCGGCTTCGATGGCCGCACGGTAGGCCTCAGCGCGCGTGTTCCAATCGATCCCGGCACCGAGGTGCGGCACCGGCGAAAGCACGTAAAAGCCGTCACACCCCGGTGGCGCAAGCGATGGATCGGTGGCGGTTGGGCGATGCAGATACAGGCTGAAATCCGCCGCCAGCCGTTTGGCTTCAAAGATGTCTTTTAGCAATCCACGATAGCGTGGCCCAAGCAAAAGAGTGTGATGGGCGATGTCCGGATAGGTCTTCCTGGTACCGAAGTACCATACAAAAAGTCCCATCGAGTAGTCCGCGCGTTCAAGTCGGCGATTGCTCCAGCGGCGCCGCACAGACGCGGGCAGAAGATGCCGGTAGGTGTGGGCCGAATCGGCATTGGAAATGACGATGTCGGCGGCAATGGTTTGCCCGTCGGCAAGAAGGACCCCGGTGGCGCGGCGACCGCAAAGCGTAATCTGGCGCACTTCCGCGTCAAGGCGCACCGTGCCGCCCTGCCCCTGAATCAGCCCGACCATGCGCTCGATCAGTCGACCCGTGCCACCCATGACGAAATGCACGCCCCAGCGGCGCTCAAGAAAAGCAATCAGACAGTAAATCGATGTCGTCTTGAACGGATTGCCACCGATCAGCAGCGGATGAAAACTCAGGATGCAGCGAAGCCGCTCGTCGCGCACGAAGCGGGACACGAGGCCGTAGACCGTTCGATAACCGAAAAGTCGCAGAAGATCGGGCAGCACCCGCGCCATGTCCGACCACTTCGAAAACGGCACATGGCCAAGCTGCACAAAGCCGACCTTGAAGATCGCTTCGCTGACCTGCATGAAGCGTTCGTAGCCGGCAACGTCACGCGGCGCAAGCCTGGCCACCTCGGCACGCATCGCGTTCGCGTCGCCACTGTAATCAAATGTCGTGCCATCGTGAAAGTGAATGCGATAAAACGGTGCGACCGGACGCAGGTCGATGTCATCGCAGAGCGTCTTGCCGCACAACTGCCAGAGCTCCTCGAAAAGAAACGGCGCGGTAATGATCGTCGGGCCGGCATCGAAGACAAATCCGTCCTGCCGATAGACATAGGCGCGCCCGCCCGGTGCATCGAGCTTTTCAAGCACTGTGACGCGGTATCCGCGCGCTCCAAGCCGGATCGCTGCCGCGAGGCCGCCAAACCCGCTTCCGATCACTACGGCATGGGGCCGCTTTGTCCGATCGGTGGCGAGCGTCTCGTCGCGGGCATCAAGTTTCATGCAGACACTGCCCTGACTGCGTCGGAAAGCCCGATGGCGTCTGCATAGGGTAGCGGCAGGTACTGCGCGCCCATCTGCTCTGCAATCGATGTTGCGACGCCTGAGGGGTTGGGTGATGTATCGACAAAGAGCGACGTTATGCCGGCAAGGCGCAAGCCGACAGCTGCTGCCATGGCGTCGCGTTGCCCCGCCTCGCGTCCGCGCGTACCGTCACGTGCGACGTTTGCGCGCCCGTCGCTTAAGACCACGATGATCGGCATGCCGCCTTTGCGCCGGATGCCATCAGCCAATAATGTCGCCGCATCCAAAGCCGCGGCAAGCGGCGTGCCGCCGCTCGCGGGCATGCCCGCAAGGCTGCGCTTGGCACGCGTTAGCGATCGCGTCGGTGGCAATAGAAGTTCTGCCTTTTCCTGTCGGAATGCAAGGACCGCGACCTGATCACGCCGGATGTAACACTGGGCGAGCAAAAGTTCGACGGCGCCCTTGGTCTCGGCCAGTCGGTGCAAGGCAGCTGAACCCGAAGCGTCAACAAGGAAGATCGTCGTGGTCTGGGTTCGCGACACGTACCTGCGCACGCGAAAATCCTCGCGTCTGACTTCGATACGAATGCCTTTGCCGTCCTTCGCATGGCGATTTCCCGCCTCGCGCCGGCGCAGCACCTGCCACGGTGCCGCCGCGCGCAGGGTCTCGATCAGATGCAGGCGGGCACCGGACTTGGCATCACCGCGAAGTGCGCTTGCCGGGCGCCCACCCATCAGGCCGGGGCGACGTGACTCGGTGGCGCCAAGCGTCGCTGTCGGTGACTTGGGGTTTGTCGCAGCAACACGCAGTCTTGCCAGAAGATCGGCTGGAATCGCGGCGCGCGCTGAGGCAATCACCCGCTCTTCGGTCCCATCTGCCTGGTTGATTTCATCCTCATCGCGCAAATCAGAAGGCTGGTCGCCCGGCTGCAATTCCGATTCCGCGTCGCTGTTATCGAGCGGCTGCTCGTCTTCGGCCGCCGATTCAGGAAGACACGTGGCGCGATGCGCGAGGACAAGCCGTCCCGCCAGGGCCGCATCCGACTCCGCGACCTCATCACGCCCATCGAGCGCGGCGCAGGCGCGAGCCACCTGACACGCAAGCCATGAGGCCCGCAGGGGCCATACACCCAGCGCCAACGCGGTCGCGCAAAGCGCCTGACGAATCGATTCGGGAATTTCGACCCGGGCAAAGCGCGCGCGCGCAGATGCGACATCCCTAGCGCTTAACGCAGCGGCGCTCAAGTCCGACAGAGCAATCCCGCTAAGGTCGATCTGGAAGGCAAGACGATCCGAAAAAGCTGCAGGTGCCCGCTCATCTGCATCCTGGCCTTCATCAAACGCAATCACGCCAAATCGGGCCGGCATCGACTGCCCGATGCCATCGCGTTCGAGCACCACTTGACCGCGATCCATGACCTGGCAGATACGGCCGACGCGATTGGCTTCGATGCGCTCGGCCATGCTGACCATCAGCACGCCGCCGTCGGCAGAAGCGAGAAGTCCGCGCTCGACGACGCGACATCCACGGCGCAATGTCGCGGCGAGGTCGAGTCCGCCCAGAAGCCGACTGTCGTCGGTATGCAAGGGCATCCTGCAAAATGCCGTGGACGGCTCAAAAAGCGCGCGCGTTTCCTTGACCCAGCGATCGCGCGCGGGACCCGCTGCGCCGCGCACCACCACGCCGCCGACTGCGGCCGGGCAGACTGCAAACAGTGCCGCTGCCCTGAGCGCGTCATTCCAGAGGTCTTGCCCCGGACCTTTCACGAAACAAAGACCTCTTCGAGCGCGCGATCGACCCGGGTTGACGAGCCAGCATCATCAAGGGGGCTGCGACGCAGGCGGTGGCACAACGCCGAGGGTGCAACACGCCGCAAGTCATCGGCGGTGGTGAGCAGGCGGCCGTTCAGGGTGGCAAGCGCACGAGCGGCCCGGATCAGGGTGAGTTCGCCGCGCAGGCCGTCGGTGCCAAGACGCATGCAAAGTCGCGCGGCCAACTCCACAACGGCATCAGGCACGACCACCTGATCGAGACGCCTTCGGGCTGCGATGATGCGTTTGCGCAGCCGATCCTCCTCGGATTTCCAGCGGGTGGTAAAGCCGCTTGGATCGCGCTCAAACTGGTCGCGGCGCTTGATCACCTCGACCCGGCTTGCCAGATCATCAGGCGTGCGAATTTCAAGTGACAGGCCGAAACGGTCGAGCAGTTGCGGGCGCAGCTGACCTTCTTCCGGATTGCCACTGCCAACCAGGACAAATCGGGCCGGATGGCGCACGCTAAGCCCTTCCCTTTCGACCAGATTCTCGCCTGAGGCCGCAACATCAATGAGCAGATCGACAAGATGGTCCTCAAGCAGATTGACCTCGTCGATATAAAGAAAGCCCCGGTTCGCGCGTGCGAGAAGCCCAGGCTCGAATGCCTTCTCGCCGTTGGTCAGAGCACGCTCGATGTCAAGCGCACCGACGACACGATCCTCTGTCGCGCCCAAGGGCATGTCGACAACCGGAACGGGCATGACGCGCCCGCGCAGTGCCGCACCCGCCGAGCGCTTGGTCAGGCAGTCACTGCAAAGCGCCTGCTCGTTTGCCGGATCACAGCCATATTTGCAGTCCAGCACGACACGCATGGGGGGCAAGAGCGCCGCCAGAGCGCGCACCGCGGTCGACTTGCCGGTGCCTCGGTCACCCAGAATCAGGACGCCGCCGATGCTCGGATCGACGGCTACAAGCGTCAATGCAAGTTTGAGTTCAACCTGCCCGACGATCGCTGAAAATGGAAATGGAATTCCCATAGGTCTCCCCTAGAATTGTGATAATTGATGGTTCGCATCGATGCGCGCAAGGGCAGATCGGTCGCCGGCCCGGCTCCAGCGCAGCCCGAGGTCAACAAGGTGAGCGATGAGCGCGATGAGAAGATAGAGCGCCGCGACCGACCAGGATCCGCCCGAGAGGACCCGACGCAGGGCAAGCATCAGCCCAAGGCCGGCAAAAAGGTTGGGCAAGAACTCGCTCGGCTTGATGCCGCGCCCGGTCAGCCGATGAAAGAGCGCAAGGACCACGCCCTCGCCACACGTCAGAGCGATGACCAAGTCGATCGCGTACAAGTATTGCGCGTATTCGTTCATGTATCGCCAGATCAGGAGAAAGGAGCGTTCAGACGAACGATCGCAAGATTCAGAACAGATGCGAAACTCACCCAGAGCAGGTAGGGAAGCAGCAAGTACGACGCGAGATAAGAGAAGCTCCACAAAACGCCCATCAGGACCAGGATCGACGCCCACAGAAACCCGACTTCAAAGAGCGCCCAGTCGGGACGGTGAAGACGGAAAAAAAGCAAGCTCCATAGGGTATTGAGTCCCATGTTGATGGCGAACGCGGCAATGATCTTGACGCGGGCGCGACGCGTTCCTGCGTGGCGCCAGGCGGAGACACCGGCGGCCGCAGCGAGTCCGAAAATCAGGGTCCAGGCCGGCCCGAAGAGCCAATCAGGAGGCTGCCAGCTCGGCTTGTGCAGCGCGTAATACCAGGGGCCCAACTGGGTCGCGGCCGCACCCAGCGAGGCGACCACCAAGGCGGCTGCAAACGCGGCAAATACCGGCTTTACCATGCGGCCGCGTTCATGGCTCATGGCCTGAGCAATCCGGCAAGGTGGGCAAGGTCCTTGAAGAAGATGCGGACGTGGGCCGCGGGCCGCGCGCGCACCAGTTCCTTGTTCATGTAGGCGTCAAACGTCAACTGCTGTACATCCTTGTCGCGGCAGATCGACACGAAGCGCTCGCGCCGCTTGTCGCTGCGGTACCAGAACCACTGCATGACACCCAGGATCCAGAAGACCTTTCCATGCACGCGCATGAAGCGTTTCCTGGCCGTTGCCAGGGCCTTGCAATCGCCACTGCGCAAAAACAGGTCGACGGCATCAGCTGCGAGGCGTCCGCCGTGCATCGCATAGTAGATGCCTTCACCCGAGGCGGGAGCGACCACGCCAGCGGCATCGCCGGCGAGCACGACATCGCGTCCGTTGTCCCAGCGTCGCAGGGGCTTCAGGGGTATCGGTGCGCCTTCGCTGCGCAGTCGTTTGGCCTTCTCGAGTCCTGACACCTGCCTAAGGCCGGTCACCGCCTGGCGCAACGAAAAACCGCGGTCGGCGCTGCCGCTGCCGACACTCACGGTATCACCGTGGGGAAACACCCAGCTGTAAAAGTCTGGCGAAAATTCACCGCGATAGACCACGTCGCAGCGGCTCGCGTCGTACTCGCCGTTTTCGCGGCCGGGGGCGGAAAGTATTTCGTGATAGGCAAAAACGTAGCGCGCATCTTCAGCACCTGGCACGGCTTGCTTTGCGACTTTCGAGCGTGCTCCATCAGCACCGATGACGGCGCGTGTGCGAACCGACTCGGGATGCGACTTACCTTCGCCATCGAGCCTGAGGTAATGGACAACGCACACGCCATCAGGGTCGCGATCGAGATGCTCAAAGACAGCGTCCTCGCGCTTCGCACCGGATTCCTCGGCGCGTTTTCTGAGCCATTCATCAAAGATCTCGCGATCGACCATGCCGACGAATCCTCCCTCAATCGGGATATCGACCTTTGCATGGCTTGGCGCAACCATCCGCGCCGAGCGGATGCGCGCGACCAGGAGGTGATCGGGGATCGCGAAATCCTGAATGGCGCGCGGTGGAATCGCGCCACCGCAGGGCTTGATGCGTCCACGGCGATCAAGCAGGAGAACGCTATAGCCCCGTCGTGCAAGGTCATCGGCAGCCGTCGAGCCGGCCGGCCCTCCGCCTACAATCACAACGTCAAAGGTCGCCTCGGTGGTCACATCGGACTCCATTGCGGTAAGTTCTTGAACCCCGAAAGGCGCCTGTCATCGGCGCCCTGATAAATTCTGGCCGACACCATCGCGGCAACGACAAAAAGCACCGCCTCGAGCATGAACACAAGCGCATAGGCCGGGCCCGCGGCGCCAATCAGTGCGCGCGCGAGGTCACTGCTTGCCGCCGCAAACAGGCCGCCACAACCGAAGGCAACGCCTTGCGCTGCGCCCCAAAGGCCGATTCGCACACCTTCACGCGATGCACCGCCAACACCTGCAAGCGTCATCATCGAGGCGATCGCAGAGACCGCAAAGACACCGTTGGCAATGCCAAGCGCCATGACGGTTTGCTTGAGCACATGCGGCGATGGCCACATGCCCGTGCCAGCCAGCATGAGCAGGGCCAGCGCTGACATGAGGCAGCCCGCCAGCATGAAGCGATGCATTGGAATGACCCGCGCGAGCCGCGGCACGCTGGCGACAACGGCAACCGCCAGCATGCCGAGGAAGACGCCCCCGTGAAGTGCGGCCGAGAGCTGGGTTGATTGCCCGGGAGTAAATCCGAAGACCTTTCCGGCGAAGGGATCGAGGATCAATTCCTCAGAGCTGTAGGCGAGCATCGACAGAAAGATGAAAATAGTCAGTGCTCGAGCCTTTGGTTCTTGCCAGACTTCAGCGAACACGGCGCGAAATGGGGGTGCAGTCACGGCGACGGCAGCCACGGGCGGCACTGCACGCGGCTCGACGCCGTCCTCGATGCGCCACATCGCGGCCACGCTAACGAAGAGGGCGACGCTCGCAACGACGCTTGTCACCTCGATCAGACGGCCAGGCGAAAAAGGCTCGAGCGCTCGCCCGGCAACGACAGTGGTCAGGACAAATCCAGCAATCATCATCAGCCACACGACGGTCGCAGCCACCGGCCGCCGCTGCGGCGCGCAGCGCTTGGCAAGCGATGCCAGCAGGCTCGTTCCCGCAGCACCGACGCCAATTCCGATCATGGCGAAAGACACGACAACGAGGGACAGGCCTTCGACGGTGCTGCGCGTCATGAGAGAAATCGCAAACGCCGCCCCGATTGCGCCTGCCGCCAAAAGCGCAACGCCGCCGATGATCCATCGCGTCGGACGTCGACCGCGATCGGAACCATGTCCGAGTCTTGGTCGCACCAACTGGATCGCGTAGTGGAACCCGACCAGCGCGGCAGGCAGCACGGCAGGCAAGGCAAGTTCGACGACCATCACGCGATTCATGACCGAGGTCGCCAGAACGACGATCGATCCAAGGGCAGCCTGAACCAATCCAAAGCGCAGAATTCCGAACCACGAGAGCGAAGGACTGGAATGGCTCACGCTGCACCCGTGGCTGCGAGGCCATGCAGCGCGAAAGCACTGACCAGCATACCGGCGACATAGAGCGTGATCCCTGTGCCGTTGTACCAGGGAGCAAGTTCACGCGGTCGCTCGACCAGCCGTCCCATCAAGACGAGCTGTGCGGCGAGCAGGCACACGACCGCAATCGCATGATAGGGGCGCCCCCAGGCGAGAAGACACATGATCACGATGACCTGCGGCACGGCCATCGACACGCACGCGAAGAATCCTGCACGCTCAACGCCAAGCAGCACGGGCAGCGAGTCGATTCCCATGCGACGATCACCCTCGACCGACTTGAAATCGTTCAGCGTCATGATGCCGTGGGCGCCGGCACTGTAGAGCAGCGCGAGGACCAGCGAATGCCAGTGCGGCATGGCACCTCCGAGCATCACCGCCGTCCCGGTAACCCATGCGAGCCCCTCGTAGCAGAGGGCGCAGGCGCTATTGCCCCACCAGCCGTTTCGCTTGAGCCTCAGCGGTGGTGCGCTATAGATCCAGGCCAAGAACAACCCGACTGCAGCGGCACATAACACCCAGGTACCCAGACATGCCGCGACCCCGAGCGAAACCATCGTCCATACGATCGCGATGTAAAGACCCCACCGGCCCGGGATGCGGCCCGAGGGAATCGGCCTTTCGGGCTCATTGATCGCGTCCACTTCGCGGTCGTACCAGTCGTTTGCGGCCTGACTTGTGGCGCAGACCAAAGGGCCGGCAAGCAACACGCCAAGCGCAACCACGAGCCAGCGTCCTTGCGCGGACATTCCCGACGCAACAACGCCACACGCAAACGCCCACATGGGGGGAAACCAGGTGATCGGCTTGAACAGCTCAGCAACGGCTGAAATACGAGGGCTCGCCATGCTCAAACAGTATCTTTGACACCCTCATGTGTCAAGATAATATTACACTTTTAGCCCGCTTGAACCAGCGCGTCACTCGTCGGTTTCGCTCGCAAGATCGCCAAGGCCGTAGCGCCGCAACTTGACATACAGGCTTTGGCGGGAAAGCCCCAGCATTTCAGCGGCCGATGCACGGTTGTCCCGGGTCAACTCCAGCGCCGCTTCGATGCACAGCTTCTCGATCAAGTCCGTGGATTCACGAACCAGGTCCTTAAGCGAGACCCGCCCGACGAGTTCGGTGAGCTGCTCAACAGAGCGCGCCTGGGCGGGCACGGCGCGAGAATCGACCGCGCGCAGGCGCTGCTCGATATGGCGAATGGTAAAGCCAAGGCAGGGTTGCTCGCCATGAGGCACGGACACAGCCGAGACTTCGACATCAAGCGGCGCACCGTCTTCAGGCCGCATCGTCGTCGCGTACAGTCTCACGGCGCCATGCTGCTTGAGGTTGGTGATGAGCACACTCATGTCCACGCCGAGGCGGCCAAGCCAGCGATCGAGCATTTCCCCCTGGGCAAGCGTCTCTGACGCCAGCTGTGCAAGATCGGCAAAGGCGCGGTTGGCAATCAGGATCCGTCCCTCGGCATCGGTCACGACAAAGCCATCCGGCGCATTTTCCACGGCCTTCAAAAGCAGTGATTTCGCCCGCGGGATCTGCGTTGAGTCCGCGCCGTTAAGCAGTGACAGTCGCACGAGCAGCAGCGAGGCGCCTTCTTGCCGCACCAGCGATGCCGATACCTGGAACTCGCGTTCCGGAAAACCTTCGAGTCGAGCCCGAACATCCTCACGTCGCGCCGCAACGCGGGCGTTTGCAAGCAAGGCCGTGATCGCCTCGGTGCTCTCGGCATCGAAGCCTTCAGGAAATTGGCGGCCGACGATGCGCTTCGCAGACTCGCCAAGCAACTGGCCCGCGGCGGGATTGGCCTCGATCACTTTCTGGGTCGCAGCATCGAGGATCAGAACGGCCTCGGAGGCCATCTGGAACATCAATCGATACCGCGTCTCGACATTGCGCAGCCGCCAGTAGTCGCGCTCCATCGATTGCTGCGCTTCGACCAGCCGTTGCTGCAGCACGCCGATCGCCCGCAGGTCGCGGCCGAACGCAACGAGGGGCCCGCGCGGACCCGCCTGGACCGCAGAGTAAAGAATCGGAATATCCGCGCCGCCAGCCGAAGGATGATTGACGTGACGCCACTTGTGTCCAGCCTTCGAGCTTGCGTCCTCGAGCAAAGCCTCGACCTTGTCGCGGCTTTCCGGAGTGACGGTATCGATCCACAGCTGGCCAATCCATTTGCGATAGCCTTCCGCGGAGAGTTCTTCGCTCCCCACCGCAACGTCGCACACGGTGCCTTCATCGTCGATGATGAGCGCAATGTCGGAAGCCGCTGCGATCAAGCTTGCCGTTGCATCTGCATCGATGCCGGCAAGCAGATTCCTTGGCGTCTGGAAAGACTTCACGTCGGAAAGTTCTCCGTCACCTGTGCGCTTTAGCGCCAAGTTTCGCGGGAGCCTGCTCAAGCCTTCAACCCCATAAAATCACCTCGACGACACCCGCTCTGCAATCAGGGCTTCAGCTGTCAAGACGGCTTCCCTCGCATCAATGGCCATCGCATGCGCGCCGACCTGAAGAACGAGCTCCGGTGCCGCGACGAACATCGGGCCGCCAACCAGCACCCGCACGTCGCGATTCAAAGACACCTTACAAATTTCATCAATGGCGGTCGTCACCTCGGGCAGCCGCGATGCCGAACCGACAGAGATCCCTATCACATCAAACCATTCCGCGGCTGCAATCTCCGAAATTGCCTTGCGATTGGTCGGCGGCTCACCCCACACCTCCCATCCTGCCTTGCGAAAAAACTCGGAAACCATGAAAACCCCTAACGTATGCTGCTCGCCAGGCGCCGCAATCAATAAGGCACGCCGGTCCGACCGGTAGCCGTCGAGATCACCGCGAAACGCATCGCTGTAAGAATGCATGACTTGCTGCAAGCGCCCAAGGCCAATTGTCACATCGGCGAAGTTGCACAGGTCGGCTTCCCACATCGCGCCAAGGCGCCGGGCTGCCGGCGCGAAAAGATCGAGATACAGCACCTCGAGTGCATAACCCTGGTCAAGCAGGCCATCGACGAACATCAATCCGGCCCTCACTGATTCACGAAGCATGAGGTCGCAAAAATCGACCGCCTCTTCCATGTCGTGTGATGCGCGCTTTTCTTCAAGAGCGCGCTCGAGCCCCGGCCGAGCGCCATGCAGCAGCATCAGTCGCGGAATGATTTCCGCTTCGATCGTTTGCGCAAGCGAAAGTTTGCGCGCGTCGCTGGAGATGGTTTGCGCGTATCCCAAAAGCTGCTTGCCGGGAAACTCGATCACCTGCCCCTCACCCAACTCGTCCCAATTTGTGTTGCTTGCGCTCCCCCGTGGTAACCCGCAATAGACCAGGCCATCCTGCGTCAAACCTTCCATCGGTCCCTCCTCCGAAGAAATCATGTTGCATGCCCTCTGTCTCCCGCTCTGCCGCGATCTCGTTGTCGCGATTGGTGGCTGGATTTTCTCTTGATCTGGACCAAAAACCGACGCGAGTGATTGCGCCCGATTTTTTTTGCTCATGGTTGCATCGTCCCAACGGTTCGTCAAAGTGTTTCTAGAAGATTTGTCGAATCCCGGCCGCTTGTCAAGTTATCGTTACATTGTTTCTGTCTAGTCTGCTTGACATAGTTGCTTTCCAGGTCTAAATTTTGATCCATCGACGCTCAAGGCAAAAAACACGATGCGCCAGGTTAGGTCCGGCCAATCCAGAATGTTTTCGCTCTACACCCCGGACGAACGCCGCCGCCGCGACGCCTCCCCGTGGACCGTCGTGCAGGGTGTTCTCGCACCGGTGCAATTCTTAGCCTTTCTCATCAGCGTCACCCTTGTCCTGCGATTTCTGGCCAGCGGCCGTGGCGAGGATCTCGCCACCGCGTCGATCATCGTCAAGACCCTCTTGCTCTACACCATCATGGTGACGGGCGCGATCTGGGAAAAGCAGGTGTTTGGCCAGTATCTCTTCGCCCCGTCCTTCTATTGGGAAGACATGGTCAGCATGGTGGTGATCGCGCTGCACAGCGCCTATCTCGTCGCACTCGTCACCGGCACCTTGCACGCGCGGCCGCTCATGTACCTCGCCCTTGCCGCGTACGCGACCTACTTCGTCAACGCCACGCAATTCCTGCTGAAACTGCGCGCGGCGCGCCTGCAGCAGACCGTGGCTGCTTCCGGTTTTCACCAGATTTCAAAGGCTGCATCGTGAACAACGTCGTGCCCAGCGGGATTGCGAGCAAGGACTTCTCTATTCCGGTCATCCAGGAGAGGGGCCAGCGCGAAGTCTTTTGCGGACTCACCGGAATCATCTGGCTTCACCGCAAGATCCACGACGCATTCTTCCTTATCGTCGGCTCGCGCACCTGCGCCCACCTGATGCAATCAGCCGCCGGCGTCATGATTTTTGCCGAACCGCGCTTTGCCACGGCGATCATTGACGAACGTGATCTTGCCGGACTTGCCGATGTCAATGATGAGCTTGATCGGATCGTTGAGCGCCTTCTCCAAAGACGCAGCGACATTCGACTGCTGTTTCTCGTCGGTTCCTGTCCATCGGAAGTGATCAAGCTCGACTTGTCGCGGGCCGCAGCCCGCCTGTCGCGGAAATTCCTGCCATCGGTGCGCGTTCTGAACTATTCGGGCAGTGGCATCGAGACCACCTTTACGCAAGGCGAAGACGCTTGTCTTGCCTCGATGGCACCTCTGCTCGCCGGCGCTCCCGCAAACGAAGCACCTTCACTTCTGATCGTTGGCACCCTGGCCGACGTGGTCGAAGACCAGTTCCAGCGTCTGTTTGCCGAGTTGGGCATCGACAAGGTCCGTTTTTTCCCGCCGCGGACATCGACGGATCTCGCAAGCATCGGCCCCAACACGCGCTATCTGCTCGCGCAGCCGTTTCTGGCCGATGCAGCGCGCGCGCTCGAGGAGCGCGGCGCAGTGCGCATCGCGGCCCCCTTTCCCCTTGGCGCAGAGGGCACATCGCTCTGGTTCAAGGCTGCCTGCGACGCGTTTGGAATCGATTCGGAGCACGTTCAAAAGGTGCTTGCAGCAAAGATTGCACGCGTGCAGCTCTCCCTCGCACCGCACCGCGAGCGGCTCGCCGGCAAAACGGTGTTTTTCTTTCCCGACTCGCAGCTTGAAATTCCGCTGGCCCGCTTTCTCTCGCGCGAACTCGGCATGCGACCTGTGGAAATCGGCATTCCTTTCCTGCACCGAAAGCATCTTGCGGAAGAACTCGAGATGCTTCCGCCAGATATCCGCATCGTCGAGGGCCAGCACGTCGACAACCAGCTCGATCGATGCCGCGTGGCCAAGCCGGACCTGGTCGTGTGCGGTCTTGGGCTTGCGAATCCCCTCGAAGCCTTGGGCATGACGACCAAATGGTCGATCGAACTGGTCTTCACGCCGATTCAGGGATTCGAGCAGGCGGGCGACCTTGCCGGTTTATTTTCACGGCCGCTGCAACGCCGTTTGAAACTGGCGGCCTGACCATGCAACTTACCGTCTGGACTTACGAAGGCCCGCCGCACGTTGGCGCAATGCGCATTGCCACCGCCATGGAAAACGTGCACTACGTCTTGCACGCGCCACAGGGCGATACCTACGCTGACCTGCTGTTCACGATGATCGAGCGCAATAGCCGCAGGCCTCCGGTGACGTATACGACGTTTCAGGCACGCGATCTTGGCGGGGACACTGCCGAGCTTTTCAAGAATGCCGTCTCTGAGGCTTACGAGCGCTTTCGGCCCGCTGCCATGCTTGTCGGCTCGTCGTGCACGGCCGAGCTTATCCAGGACGATCCCGCAGGCCTTGCCAGAGCACTGAATCTGCCGATTCCAGTCGTTCCTCTTGAATTGCCGGCCTACCAGAAGAAAGAAAACTGGGGCGCCGCCGAGACCTTCTACCGCGTCGTGCGTGCCCTCGCCGGCCAGGCGTCGACGAAGCAAGCGAGCCAGGCCACCGGCGAGCAAGGCGCCCGCAACGCCGGCCAGCGACCGCGCTGCAATCTCCTTGGCCCAAGCGCTCTTGGCTTTCGCCACAGGGACGACGTCGCCGAGATTTCCAGCCTGCTTGCCTTGCTCGGCATTGACGTCCACGTCGTCGCGCCGCTGGGCGCAAGCCCGGCGGATATCGCGCGCCTTGGTGAGGCCGATTTCAATATCGTCCTGTATCCCGAAATCGCGGGTGTTGCCGCCCAATGGCTTGAGAAAACGTTCTCACAGCCCACCGTCAGAACGGTACCGATCGGCGTGAATGCCACGCAGGATTTCATCGGCGAAGTTGCCGCCATTGCGGGCGTTGATGCCACACATGTGCTAAGCGGGCCGGCGTCGCGCGCGCGCTGGTATTCGCGCTCGGTTGACTCCACCTATCTGACCGGCAAACGGGTATTCATCTTCGGCGACGCAACGCACGCGATCGCGGCTGCGCGCATCGCAAGGGATGAGCTTGGCTTTGAAGTGGTCGGGCTTGGCACCTATAGCCGGGAATTTGCGCGCGATGTCCGCGCTGCGGCGACGGGCCATGGGCTCGAGGCGCTGATTACCGATGACTACCTCGAAGTCGAGGCTCAAATCGAATCACTGCAACCTGAGCTTGTGCTTGGCACACAGATGGAACGCCACATCGCCAAGCGCCTTGGCATTCCCTGCGCGGTGATTTCATCGCCGATTCACGTCCAGGATTTTCCGGCTCGCTATGCACCGCAGATGGGTTTCGAAGGCGCCAACGTGATCTTCGACACGTGGGTTCATCCGCTGATGATGGGCCTTGAAGAACACCTCATCACGATGTTTCGCGAAGACCCGGAATTCCACGACGAATCGCCGTCCCATCTTGGCTACCTGCCAGCGTCCGAGACGCGCACGGGCAAGCCCGTTGCGCCCGAGATACCGGTGGCGGCCGTGTCGATCGCCGCATCCCGTCCGGTCGCGCTGGTTGACGCGCTGGTCCAGGCAACGACCTGGGACAGCGAAGCAGAGCGTGAGCTACGCAAGATCCCTTTCTTTGTGCGCGGCAAAGCGCGTCGCAATACCGAGAACTACGCAACAGAGCGCGGCGTAGCAACGATCACAGTGGAGACACTTTACGATGCCAAGGCCCATTTCAGCCGCTAGCCAAGCCCAGGTGCGGGTGGTCATCGTGACCATGGACCCGCATCTGGCGAGTGCCTGCGAACGAGCGCAGAGCATTTTGCGACGGGACTTCGACGGGCTGCAACTGAGCATGCATGCCGCATCGGAATGGGGCCAGGATGGAGAGGCGCTCGAGCGCTGCAAGGAAGACATTGCGCGCGCCGACATCGTCGTCGTCACGATGCTTTTCATGGAAGACCATTTCCAGCCCGTGCTTGCCGCGCTCAGGTCGCGACGCGATCAGTGTGACGCGATGGTATGTGCGATGTCGGCAGGCGAAGTCGTCAAGCTGACCCGGCTCGGTCGCTTTACCATGGACGGCAGCTCGTCGGGGGCGATGAGCTTCCTAAAGCGGCTGCGCGGCAATCGCTCCAAGACTCAGGCAGCGGGCGCACAACAGATGAAAATGTTGCGGCGCATCCCGAGGCTCTTGCGTTTCATCCCGGGCTCGGCGCAAGACGTGCGCGCATACTTCCTTACGCTCCAGTATTGGCTCGGCGGCTCGGAAGACAATCTCGTCAATATGGTACGGCTGCTCATCGACCGCTATGCAGACGGGCCACGCCAGATCCTGCGCGGCTCGGTGAAAGTGATGGCGCCGATCGAATACCCCGAGGTCGGCGTCTACCACCCGCGCCTGGAAACACGCATGACCAGCGAGCTATCGCGGCTTGCCTCGCAAAATGAAGGCAAGCAGGGTACGGTCGGGCTCCTGTTGCTGCGCTCCTACCTTCTTGCCGGCAATACGGCCCACTACGATGGCGTCATCACGGCGCTTGAAGAGCGAGGACTGCGGGTGATTCCGGCATTCGCTGCAGGCCTTGACGCTCGTCCGGCAATCGACGGGTACTTCCGCAAGAATGGCAAGACGACGATCGACGCGCTCGTCTCCCTCACCGGATTTTCCCTTGTTGGCGGCCCTGCCTACAACGACGCGAGTGCCGCAGAAGCGACGCTTGCGACACTTGACGTACCCTACTTTGCAGCCCATCCCCTCGAGTTCCAGACCCTTGAGGAATGGGGCGCCTCCGACCGCGGCTTAAGCCCGGTCGAGAACACCATCATGGTGGCGATTCCGGAACTCGACGGTGCCACGTCGCCGATGGTCTTTGGCGGCCGATCCAATGCGGCCGGCAAGCCCTGCACGGGCTGCTCGCGCGGCTGCACCTTTTCCGTCACGAATCACGTCCGCGACATGCGTTCCTGTGCCGAGCGCGCGGATACGCTTTCATCGCGCGTCTTGCGCGTGATCCAGTTACGAAGAACGCGTGCCGCGAAACGGCGCATCGCGATTGTCATCTTCAATTTTCCGCCCAACGCCGGCAATACCGGGACGGCAGCACAGCTTTCGGTGTTCGCCTCGCTCTATAACACCCTCGCCGGCATGAAACATCAGGGCTACGATGTCGATCTGCCGAGCAATGTCGACGAGCTCAGGCGCGCGATCGTCGAAGGCAACGCGGCTCATGTCGGCGCCCATGCCAACGTGCACGCCCGCATTCCCGCCGATGACCATGTCAGACGCGAACCCTGGTTAGCCGACATCGAGGCTCAATGGGGACCGGCTCCTGGGCGTCAGCAGACCGACGGCGCTTCGATTTTCGTCCTCGGCGCCCAATTCGGAAGTGTCTTCGTCGGCGTCCAGCCGTCGGTCGGATATGAGGGCGACCCGATGAAGCTGTTGTTCCAGAAGGGCTTCGCTCCGACGCACGCGTTCTCAGCCTTCTACCGCTACCTGCGCGATGACTTCAAGGCCGACGCGGTCCTGCACTTTGGCACCCATGGCGCGCTTGAATTCATGCCCGGCAAGCAGGCGGGCCTGTCGGCGTCGTGCTGGCCCGACCGCCTGATTGCAGATTTGCCGAACTTCTATCTCTATGCCTCGAATAACCCGTCAGAGGGGACCATCGCCAAGCGCCGCTCCGGTGCGACGCTCATCAGCTACCTGACACCTCCGATCACCAACGCCGGACTCTATCGCGGCCTTTCCAGCCTGAAGGCCTCGATCGATCGCTGGCGTTCGTCGGAACTGCCGCCACAGGAGCAGTCGTCTCTCGCGCGCCTGATCCAGGAGCAGGCTGCAGACATCGATCTCGCGGCGTCAGCGCCTTCGTGGCACCTCGACGAATGCGAGAAACGCATTACCTCGCTCAACCAAGAACTGCTCGAGGTCGAATACGCGCTCATTCCGCACGGCCTGCACGTCGTCGGCCAGAGCGCGAGCGCAGAACAGCGCATCGAATTGCTCGAGGCCATCGCCAAGGCCGACGGTACCGAGATGTCGCGCGAAGCGATCGCCGCATTGATTGACGGCGCCGCGCCAGAGATTGCGCTTGCGACCAGCCGCGAGCGCCATGCGCCAGACGTGTCCGCGAGGATGCTTCTGAAATTGCAAGAGCTCGCAAGGACCAACGCGCTGCTCGCGAAGGATCACGAAGTGCCGGCAATCCTGCAAGCGCTTGACGGACGCTTCATCCGACCCGCTGCAGGCGGCGACTTGATGCGCACGCCTTCGATCCTGCCAACAGGACGCAACCTGCATGGCTTTGATCCCTTCCGTATTCCCAGTGCCTACGCGATGCTCGACGGCGCGCAGCAGGCCGAGCGCCTGCTCAAGCGTCACATGGAAGACGGCAATCCGTTGCCAGAATCGATTGCGCTGGTGCTCTGGGGCACGGATAACCTCAAATCCGAGGGTGGCCCGATCGGCCAGGCGCTGGCCCTCTTTGGCGCGCGCCCGCGCTTTGACAGCTATGGTCGGTTGGCTGGAGCAACCTTGATCACGCTCGAAGAACTGCAACGGCCACGCGTTGACGTCGTCGTGACGCTGTCGGGAATCTTTCGCGACCTGATGCCGCTGCAAATCAAACTCCTTGCCGAAGCGGCGTTTTTGGCCGCGAGCGCCGATGAACCTCTGGACAGGAACTTCGTGCGCAAGCATGCATTGAGCTACCAGCAACAGCACGCCTGCGATCTGGAAACGGCCGCGCTGCGTGTTTTTGGCAATGCCGATGGGACCTACGGATCCAATGTCAATCACTTGATTGAGAACGGACGCTGGGCCAATGAAGACGAGCTGGCCGAAACCTATTCCCAGCGCAAGAGCTTCGCCTACGGACGCCTTGGACGCCCCCTGCCGCGCGCTGCGCTTTTGCAAAGTGTCCTGGCCGACGTCGAGCTGACCTACCAGAATCTTGATTCGGTCGAACTCGGCGTTACCACCATCGACACCTATTTCGATACGCTGGGAGGCATTTCACAGGCCGTCAAACGTGCGCGCGGCAAATCTGCCTCGGTCTATATCGGCGACCAGACGTCAGGGGCCGGTGGCCAGGTGCGAACGCTCGCCGAGCAGGTCGCGCTTGAGACCCGCACGCGCATGCTCAATCCCAAATGGTATGAAGGCATGCTCGAACACGGTTACGAAGGCGTGCGGCAGATCGAGACGCACGTCACCAACACGATGGGTTGGTCGGCAACCACTGGACAAGTGGCGCCGTGGATCTATCAGCAGCTGACCGAGACGTTCATGCTTGACGAGGCGATGCGCGAAAGACTCTCCGCGCTCAACCCGACTGCATCGGCGAAAGTTGCCGACCGGCTGCTTGAGGCCCACAAGCGCAAATACTGGAACCCGGATAGCGCGACGCTCGATGCCTTGCGGCGCGCGGGCGACGAACTCGAAGACCGCCTTGAGGGCATTTTCCCACCGGCTCACGCCTCGGAGAAACTGGCAGCATGAATCACCTTTACCAAAATTCGAAGCGAAGCGCCTGCATGCCGCTCTTTGTTTCTTGCATGCAGGACTCACAGGGAGTAGCGCTTTGGAAACCGTAGCCGTTCCGTTTGCCACACTGAAATCAAGACTTCGCCCCACTGACGGTGAGGGAAGCGTACAGGTTCAGCTGGACCCTACCGTCGACATCGGCACGGCCAAGGTCTTTGCCGTCTATGGCAAGGGCGGCATTGGCAAGAGCACGACGTCGTCGAATCTGTCGGTCGCATTCAGCAAGCTTGGCAAGCGCGTCTTGCAAATTGGCTGCGACCCCAAGCACGACTCCACGTTTACGCTCACCAAGCGGCTTGTGCCCACCGTGATTGACGTCCTCGAATCAGTCAATTTTCACGCCGAAGAATTGCGCACCGAGGATTTCGTCTATCCGGGATTTAACGGGGTCATGTGCGTCGAAGCGGGCGGCCCGCCTGCTGGCACAGGGTGTGGCGGCTACGTCGTGGGCCAGACGGTCAAGCTGTTGAAGGAACACCATCTGCTCGACGACACCGACGTCGTCATCTTCGATGTCCTGGGCGACGTCGTGTGCGGCGGCTTCGCCGCGCCCTTGCAACACGCCGATCGTGCCCTGATCGTGACCGCCAATGACTTCGATTCGATCTTCGCCATGAATCGCATCGTCGCGGCGATTCAGGCGAAATCGAAAAACTACCGCGTGCGCCTGGGTGGCGTCATCGCCAACCGCAGTGCAGGCACGGATCAAATCGATCGCTTTAACAACGTCGTCGGGCTAAAGACCATGGCGCACTTTCCCGACCTCGATGTCATTCGCCGCAGCCGGCTGAAGAAATCGACCCTGTTCGAAATGGAACCCTCCCCCGAACTTGAAGCGGTGCAGGCCGAATACATGCGTCTTGCCGCGGCGCTTTGGATCGGCGCCGAGCCGCTTAGCGCGCTATCAATGAAAGACCGCGATATCTTTGACCTCCTGGGGTTTGACTGATGACAGCCGCATATCTTGAACGCCGCGGTCAGATCAAGCATTACTTCGACCGCACTGCAGCCGATGCCTGGGCCCGACTGACATCGGATGCCAAGGTCAGTCGCATCCGTGCGAACGTCCGTGCCGGGCGCGAGCGCATGCGTGCAACGCTCCTGTCCTGGCTGCCTGCTGACCTTCACGGCTGCCGGATCCTCGATGCCGGTTGCGGTACCGGCGCGTTTGCGCTCGAAGCAGCAAGGCGTGGCGCCAGAGTCGTCGCCATCGACCTGTCGCCCACCCTGATTGGCATCGCCCGCCAACGACTCGCAGAAGAATCCGTCGCAGGCGCGATCACCCTGCTTGCGGGCGACATGCTAAGCGATCAGCTCGGACACTTCGACTATGTCGTGGCCATGGATTCACTCATTCACTATCGCGCTGCCGACGTCGCGACTGCCTTGAACCAGCTCGCGCCGCGGTGCTCGACAGCCATGCTCTTCACGTTTGCACCAAAGACTCCCCTGCTCAGTGCCATGCACGGCGTAGGAAAACTGTTTCCGCGTGGGGATCGGGCGCCTTCGATTGTCCCGGTCGGCGAAGGGCAGCTCCGCATCCTCTTGGCGCACGGACACTTGCGCGGGTTTTCCCCAACCCGCACTGAGCGTGTCGCCAGCGGTTTTTATACCTCGCAGGCCATGGAGTTGATCCGTCAATGAACGGCATCAACGCGAGGCTTGCGCGCGCGTGGACGCACATCGGTCCGCGCTTTCTGCCGTTTGCAGACGCGGCCACGGAAAAACTGCCGCTCAGTCGCTTGCTGCGTTTGGCACTGTTCCAGGTGTCGGTTGGCATGGCCACGGTGCTTCTGATCGGTACCTTGAACCGGGTTCTGATCGTCGAGTTCAACCTTTCCGCATGGCTCGTCGCAACCATGGTCTCGCTGCCACTGATGGTCGCGCCGTTTCGCGCCGTCATCGGCTTTCGCTCCGACGTATACCGTTCATCGTTCGGCTGGCGCCGGGTGCCTTACATCTGGATTGGCACCATGCTGCAGTTCGGCGGCCTTGCGATCATGCCTTTTGCGCTGATCGTGCTTTCCGGCGATACCCACGGACCGATCTGGATCGGACAGGCCGGAGCGGCACTGTCGTTTCTAATGGTCGGTGCCGGCATGCAGACCACGCAGACCACAGGACTTGCGCTGGCAACCGATCTCGCCCCGCTCGAAGCGCGACCGCGCGTGGTCGCCCTGATGTACGTCATGCTCCTCATCGGTGCCGTGTTCAGTGGCCTGACCTTCGGGCTTCTGCTCTCCAATTTCAGTGAAGTGCGCCTGATCCAGGTGGTTCAGGGCTCGGGACTTCTGACCATGGCGCTCAATCTCTTCGCCCTTTGGAAGCAGGAGCCCCGCGACGCACGCCGCGCACAGCAGCGGACCATTGCGCCTCCGACCTTTGGCGAGAGCTGGAAGATCTTCAAACAACAGCATCAAGCCACCCGTTTCATGTTCGCAGTGGTGTTAGGCACGGCTGCCTTCAACATGCAAGACATCATTCTTGAGCCGTATGGCGGCCAGGTGCTGCGGCTAAGCGTGGCCGCCACGACCGGGCTGACCGCACTTCTCGCCGGAGGCGCGCTGATCGCATTTGCGATGGCCGCAAGGATGCTCATCAAGGGCGTGGATCCCTACCGCCTCGCTGCAATCGGTGTACTAGTCGGCATCGTGGGATTTTCTGCCGTGATCTTTTCGGCACCGCTTGATGCGACCAACCTGTTTCGCGTCGGCACCTTAGGCATTGGCTTTGGCGGCGGCTTCTTCTCGGTCGGCACGCTGATCGCCGCGATGGATCTGGAGACCCGCGACCGCACCGGACTTGCGCTGGGTGCCTGGGGTGCAGCGCAGGCCACGTCCGCAGGAATTGCCATTGCGGCAGGCGGCTGCCTGCGCGATATCGTCTCGAGCCTTGCTTCCTCGGGGACCTTGGGCGAGGCCTTGTCGCTACCGTCAACCGGCTACTGCACGGTGTATCACGTGGAAATTGCACTGCTATTTGGCACGCTCGTCTGCCTTGGTCGGCTCGTCCGCCCTTCGCGGATTTCTAAACTTCGCAGACCTCACGAGCTCGGCGCGACCGGGCTTTCCAGCTAACAATGACAGGGAGACCCTGATGCATACCGGCGCAATCACTAGCTATATCGACGTCGCCCAGCTCGCGCTCTACGCTTTTTGGATTTTCTTCGCGGGTCTGGTGTTTTATCTCAGGCGCGAGGACAAGCGCGAGGGATACCCGCTTGAGAGCGAAGGCCCAAGCCGAGGCATCGTGCAGGGATTTCCCCCGATGCCGCGACCCAAGACCTTTTTGCTTCAGCACGGCGGCGTCAGGGTCGTACCGGACCCGTCGCGCACGGAGCCTCCGCTGGCGGCGGTGCCGATCGGTCGCTGGCCCGGCTCTCCTTTGGAGCCCACAGGCGACCCGATGAAAGACGGCGTCGGCCCGGCGTCATACGCCAACCGCGCTGACACGCCGGACCTGACCGTGGAGGGCCACGCACGCATCGTGCCGATGCGGGTTGCCAAAGAGTTCAGCGTCGCCGCAAGCGATCCCGATCCGCGCGGCATGACGGTCAAAGCCATCCAAGGCGAAACCGCCGGTGTCGTTCGCGACATCTGGATTGACCGCTCGGAGAGCGTGATCCGCTACCTGGAAGTCGAACTGGCGACAGCCAGCGGCGCGCGCAACGTCATGTTGCCGATCAATTTCACCCGCATCGATGGCGGCCGCAGGCGCATCAGGGTCAAGGCCATTCGCGCCGAGCAGTTCGCATTCGTGCCAGCGCTCAAGAATCCTGACTCGATCACGCTACGGGAAGAAGATCAGATCATGGGGTACTTCGGTGGCGGTCACCTGTACGCGACCGAATCACGTCTTGGGCCACTGCTGTGAGCCGCCCCGTGAGCCGTATCGTGAAAAAGGCCGATGAGCCGATCCAGGGCCTGCCGGAACCCCTTCCCCCGGGTGAGGAAATCCTCTGGCAGGGTGCACCCAGCTTGAAGCCCTTGTTGCGCACGGCATTTCATGCGCACGCCCTTCTCGCGTATTTCGGTGTACTCCTCGCGCTGCGTGGCGCAAGCGTATGGGAGCAGACGCAATCCGCTCTGGCCACGAGTCTTGCCGTGATCTGGCTCGCGCCGCTCTTTCTCCTGGCGCTGGCCATGGTCTTCGCCATGGCCTGGCTCACCGCGCGCACGACGGTCTACACGATTACGACAAGACGCGTCGTGATGCGCATTGGAGTTGTTCTCGATCTCACCTTGAACCTGCCTTTTGAGGCGCTTGACGCTATTGATCTGAAAGCCGCCAAGGACGGCAGCGGAGATATTTCGTTACGCCTGCCTTCGCGCAACAAGATTGCTTACTTGCACTTGTGGCCGCATGCAAGGCCCTGGCGCCTGCGCCAGCCGGAGCCGATGTTCAGAGCCGTCGCAGATGTGGCCGCGGTGGGGCAGACATTGGCTGCCGCCGTGGGCGCCGTCTCGGCCACACAGCAGCACGCGCCAAAAGACGAGCGCAAAGCCGCCGCAAGCTTTGAGCCGGACCACGCATTCTCCACCTTTCACGAGGCCGCCCTGTGAGCGATTTCGGACATACGCCCTTCCCGCGCGCACCGCTTGTCGGCGCCGCCGTCCTGCTTTCGATCGTGCTTATTGGCGCCGCCACCACGCGACTGACGGGCATTGGCAGCAGTCATCGGCCAGACAGCCCGGTCGTCGCCGAACGCTATCTGCGCTTTACAGACCAGCCTGACGGCAGCATATGGGTCAATGACGCCGTGACGCTGCAGCGCGTCGAGTCGGTTGCGCCCGGTACCAACGGTTTCTTGCGCGGCACGCTGCGCGGACTGGCGCGCGAACGGCATCGCCAAGGCCTGGGTGCAGAGGAGCCCTTTCACCTGGTCGCGCATGACGATGGCCGGCTGACCCTGATTGATCCAGCGACCCAAAGGCGCGTTGATCTCGAATCCTTTGGCCCGACCAACGAGGCGGTGTTCGCGCAACTCGTCGCGCCGCCAGGAGGGGCAGGCGTTGCCAGTGCCACCGGCCCCATCGCCACGGCGCTCGCCATTCCATCTGGAGAACTCCATGAGTGAACAAACTGCCCCCGAAACGTCGCAGGACGCGACCCGTCTAGCGCAGGAAAACACCCTGCTTGCGCCGCGCTTTTACACGACGGATTTTGCTGCCATGGACCGCCTTGACGTGGCGGCCGTGCGCCCGCAATGGGACAGTCTGATGGACGAATTCAGGCGCGATGTGAATGCCGAACATTTCCAGCGCACGGAAGCCTACAGCAAGGATTTTTCCAATCTTCCGGCATCGCTGCATCGGGAATTCGTCGATTTTCTGATCAGTTCGGTCACCGCGGAATTTTCCGGCTGTGTCCTCTACGCCGACATCAAGAAACACGCCAAGAATCCGGACGTGCGCGAACTCTTCGGATACATGAGCCGGGACGAGGCAAGGCACGCCGGCTTTATCAACCAGTGGCTAAAGGACTTCGGCATCGGCGTCGATCTGGGATTTCTGAAGCGAGAAAAAAAATACACCTACTTTCGTCCCAAATTCATTTTCTATGCGACCTATCTCTCGGAGAAGATCGGTTACGCGCGCTACATCACGATTTTCAGGCAGGTCGAGCGCCATCCCGAACTGCGCTTTCATCCGATTTTCAAGTGGTTTGAAGCCTGGTGCAACGATGAATTTCGGCACGGCGAAGCGTTTGCGCTCCTGATGCGCGCCAATCCGAAGCAGCTCAAGGGCATCAACAAGCTCTGGATCCGCTTTTTCATTCTCGCCGTTTTTGCCACGATGTATGTTCGTGATCACGCTCGACCGGAGTTGAACCGGGCGTTGGGCTTTGACGCGACCGATTACGACTTCCGGGTATTTCGTATCACCAGCGAAATCTCGCGCCAGGTCTTCCCCCTGCAAATCAATATCGATGACCCGCGGTTCGCAAAGGGACTCGAAAAACTGCGCCAAATCGCGGAAAAAATGGAGAGCGCCAAGCTCGGCGGTGGACTTCTGAACCAGGCAAGGCGTGCCCTGCTTGCGGCGCGTGCGGCAACGGTTTTCTTCAGGCTCTATTGCCTGCCGACGATTGCCAACGAGATGCCGCGTGACGTCCGCCTCTCGCCCAGCTGGTAGATCTCATGCTTGGCTTCGCACTACCGGCGCTCTATACGCTCTTCGCGTGGTGGTTTTGCACGGGAGCCATCCTGTTCCTCGTGCGCCGCCCAAAAGCCAGACATGGACTGATGCTATTGGTTGCGAGTTTTTTCTTCGCGGCTGCGCTATGGATCATATCGGCCACGCGCGAGGACGTCAGCGCTTTCGGCGCGTATGCAGGATTCACCTGCAGCATCGCCATCTGGGGCTGGCAGGAAATGGCTTTCCTGATGGGCTTCATTACCGGGACGTCACACGAGGCGTGCCCTGCCGGCGCGGTTGGCGGGACACGATTTGTGCGCGCGACGCAAAGCATCATCTATCACGAGCTCGCCCTCTTCGCCACACTCGCAGCCCTCTTCGCGCTCACCTGGCATAGTCCCAACCAGTCTGCCCTTTGGACCTTCGTCGTGCTCTGGATCATGCGCTTGAGCGCCAAGCTGAATCTGTTTCTTGGCGTGCGCAATCGGAGCGAAGATCTGCTGCCTGATCATTTGCGCCATCTCGAGACGTTTTTCAGCAAGAAACCCGTGAACCCGCTTTTTCCCGTCTCGATCGCGCTTTCGCTTGGCGCTGCAGTCATCGGCTGGAGCGAAGTCATAGCCAGAGGCGCATCCACTGTCGATTCGATGCGACTCAATTTCATCTGCACCATGCTAAGCCTTGCGATCCTCGAACACCTGCTGATGGTGGTGCCCTGGAACCCATCGCGGGTCTGGAGTTGGGCAACACGGGCAAGGCCGGTATTCCTCGGATCAGCGTCGATGCCCGCGACCGAACCGTCGGCGATCGAACTCAGGCGATAGCCGACCAGTCCAGAACCATCTTCAGGCAGGAGATGTCACCAAAGGCACGGGCATACGCCTCCTTGGCATTTGCAGCCGCCTCGCGGTGCGTGATCAAGTGGGCCATCGAAAGACGACCGCAGGCGACCAGATCGATCACGGCGGCAAGGTCGGAATCTCGCCATTCGGCGGCGACAAGAATCCTGACTTCGCGCATGAACGCGGGCGCAAAGGCAAACGACATCATCTCGGTATAGAAGCCGGCGAGCACAATCTCTCCGCCTGGCGCAAGACGCGCGATGAGTGAATCGAGGATGGCGGAATCACCGCTGACATCGTAAATCGACTTGTAGTCACGGCGCGAGTCGAGCTCGGGGTCGAGCACAGAATAGCCCTCTGCGCCGCTCTGGCGGCCGGGATTCTTTTCCCAGACGACCGGTGCGGCATGACCGAGCGCGATCGTGATGCGGGCAAGAAAGCGACCCAGCACCCCGTGTCCGACAATCAAGTCCGGCGGTCTGACGCCTTGCAGCGCAATCGCGTGATGGGCCGTTGCGGCAAGTGCGAATAGCGCACTGCTCTCGCCCAGGTGCTCAGCAACGGGCGTCGCCTTGGCCCCGGGGACGACCAGGCGCGAAGCAGCCCCGCCAAACAGTCCCCTGAGATCACCGAAACAGCGGGCTCCAGGAACAAACACCCATTGTCCGACGCTTCGTCCCGATGTGCTGCCGGCTGAACTGACACGTCCAACCGATTCGTAGCCCGGCACCAAAGGGTAGCCCATGCCCGGGAATTTCGGCATCCGTCCATTGTAAAGAAGACGCTCCGTTCCCGTGCTAATGCCACTAAAGGCGATGTCAACGACGACGTCGTCATCGCCTGGCGGGGTCAGCTCGACACGGCGCAGCGTCAATTGTTCCGGTGCTTCAAGCACGACAGCCAGGGCATGCATTTTCAGCCTTTCTCAGATTCCGGTTGGCACGACGTTGCGTTATCGGCATTGGCAAGGGTTTCAAGGAGCGCGGCCGCGCGTAACGGATGCTCTTCATGCAACAGGTGCCCGCCTGGCCATATCTCAACTGTGGCCCGAGGCAAACGCGCAAGGATCACCCGCTCAACGCGAGATCGCGGGATCCAGTGATCGTTTTGCCCCAGAACGAGTCGAACCGCCACGTCCACTTCAGAGGCCCGTCTGAGAAGCGCTGGCAGATCCGCCGCGGCCATCAGCCCCAAGGCACCGCGGACATGCGAAGCGCGGCGAAAGAGCAGCGCGTAACGCGCACGCTGCGCCCTGGGGACGGCCGATCCGGTTGACGTCAGAAGATGATCGACCATGCCTGTCGCCCCGCCCAGGAGCGCAACCATGCCGGAAACCAGCGGAGACGTCGCGAGCGGAACCAGCAATGGTGCAAGTACTTCGTTATAAGCCTTGGCCGGGGCAATCAGTGCCGGATTGAAGCCAACGATGTGAGACGGCCGCTGCTTGCGATCAAGCGTCCAGCGCAAGGCGAGCGCCGCGCCTGCGGAATGGCCCGCAACAAGCGCCACATCCTCAAGCCCGAGTCGTTCAAGCAGGCGGTCAAGCGCCTTGCTGATTGCAGGCAAGGTCAGTGAAGACATCGCCGCTCCTGTCGTGAATCCATGCCCGGGTAGGTCGGGGACAACGACGGTAAAGCGCTCGAGAAGGCGACTCACGACATCGCTAAACGAATGTGCCGATGCCCCGGTGCCGTGCAGCAACAGCAGCGTTGGGCCGGTGCCCCCGACCTGCACGTGCCAATTGATGTCTTCGATTACGACCGAACGGCTCAAACTGCGCAAGGGCCAATCAAGCGGAATGTGTCTTATGGACTCATCTCCCAAGCGATCCTCCGGTTGACCTTGGCTGCTCAATTGAAGAAAGGGGCGACGTGGAGATGACGATCCGATTGTTATCAGAGGTGTAACGCAAGATTGACTGAAAGCTGTCAGGTGCGCGAGGCATATGGTAACGTAGGACTTCATGCGTTCGGCTGAAAAGCCAGCGCTCGTGCAGTGACAGGGGATCCAAAAAGGAGACCGTGAATGACCAAGGGGCCGACAAAGCCACTGGATCTGGACAGCCTGTCCCACCTCGCCCCTGAGCTTGCAGCGGCCATGGCGGCGATTGCAAGTGATATTGCATTGGTCGTGGGTACCGATGGCATCATCCGAAATGTCGCGCTCGGTCGCAACCCGGTCGATGCCGCGCCAGCCACCTGGGTTGGGCGCCCCTGGATCGATACGGTTACGGCAGACACCCGGCGCAAAATTGAACAGCTGTTAAGCGAGGCCAACACCACCGGCAATTCGCAGCGGCGCGAAGTCAGCCACCCGTCGCAATCCGGCGACACCATTCCCATGACCTACGCCGCGATCCGGCTTGGCACAGGCGGACCCGTACTGGTCGCTGGGCGCGACTTGCGTGCCATCGCGGCAATTCAGCAACGCTTTTTGGATTCACAGCAGGAAATGGAGCGAACCTACTGGTCGACGCGCCAGGCCGAATCTCGCTACCGAATCCTGTTTCAGGCAGCAACCGACGCAGTGCTCGTCGTCGATTCGGAAAGCCTGAAAGTGGTCGACGTCAATGCCGCTGCAATCCGGCTGTTGCACCTCGAGCGCGTCCAGCTCATCGGCGCGAGCCCGGCGGCGGCCATCGAGTCGAAGTCGCGCCGCGTCCTCGAAGAGATGCTGATCCACGCACGGGCCACCGGTAATCTCGCAGAGATTCGCGTTCGCATCAACGCGGACCTGTCGGTGATGGCCGTTTCCGCCACCCCT
>Ga0116229_10000724_pt1 | contig 47020 bp, 30 predicted proteins | sample S1TSphgellanicum_3_FD_87313 | JGI IMG/M metagenome (GOLD analysis project Ga0116229, IMG submission 87313) | Host-associated microbial communities from peat moss isolated from Minnesota, USA - S1T2_Fc - Sphagnum magellanicum MG | ecosystem: Host-associated > Plants > Peat moss > Unclassified... | reverse complement strand
GGTCGCAATCGAGCGCGAGCGAGTTGCGCCACAGCGCCGTCACCGCCACCTGGGCCGGTGAAAGCCGGCGCTTCGAAAACACCGGCGGAACGTTTGCGGCCGTCGTGCTGCCGGCTTCGACACGGCTCACTTCGACACGGCTCACTTCGACACGGCTCACTTCGACACGGCTCAGTGCCACGCGGTCGACCTTTCCGGTGCTCTGATAGGGGAGCTCCGCGACGACGTTGATGCGGCGGGGCACGGCATAGGCCGGCAACTTCGCCTTGAGAAACACGCGCAACTCCGCCTCGGTCAGGCGGGCGCCCGCCGCGGGTTGAACGTAGGCGAAGAGGGCTTTCTCATCGTCGAGCGCGGCGACGACCACAACCGCGGCCGCAACGTCGAAGCGCGCCGCAAGAGCCGATTCGATCTCCCCGAGTTCGATGCGATACCCGCGAATTTTGACTTGGTCGTCGTCGCGCCCGAGGAACTCGAGCATTCCATCGGGCCGCCAGCGAGCACGATCGCCGGTGCGGTACAGCGTGGCGTCGGGATCGTCCGAGAAGGGGTCGGCGACAAATCGTTTCGCGGTGAGTTCGGGCAGGTTGACGTATCCCCGCGCGACTCCGTCGCCCCCGACGCATAGTTCACCCGGGACGCCCGGGGGCAGCAACTCGAGCTCTTCGTTTAGCACGTAAACGGTCGAATTTGAAATCGGTCGGCCGAGGGGCACGCTCGATCCGATCGATTCCGCCGAATCGACCTGGTACCACGTGCTGAACGATGTGTTTTCCGTCGGTCCGTAAATTCCGATAAGGCGACAAGCCGGCACGTCGCGCCGGAAGGCTGCGAAGTGCCTCGGCGAGCCGACTTCGCCGCCGGTGAGCATGTATCGCAGCCGGGGCATATCGCCCAGCCCGCTATCGACGAAGCGCTGGAACAGAGAAGCCGTCAACCACATCGCCGTCACGCCGAAGCGTTCGATTACGGCGTGCAGTTCGGGCATCGAGAGCAGGCCCGCGCGAGGGAGTGCGACGCTTGCGCCGTTCAACAGCGGCGCCCAGATTTCAAAGGTCGAGGCATCGAATCCGAGTGGAGCGTAGTGTAAGAACACGTCGTCGGTTCGCACGTCCATGTAGTCGGCGCCGCGCACGAGCCGCACGACGCCGCGGTGTTCGACGGCAACCCCTTTCGGCCGTCCCGTCGAGCCCGAAGTATACATGATGTACGCGAGTCCCCGTGCGCCGGCGTCACGCTCGTCGCCTGGGCGCCCGGAGTCGGGAACGAGGCCGGTTGCCGAGTCTAATTCGAGCGTGCGCGCGCGGCCGGCGGGCAGCGTATCTCGCAGTGAGCGGGAGGTGACGATCGTCGCGATCGCGGCGTCGTCGAGCATGAATTCGAGGCGTTCGCGCGGGTAGCTCGGATCGAGCGGCACGTACGCCGCGCCCGCCTTGAGTATGCCGAGCAGCGCGACGGGCACCGCCGCGGATCTCTCGAGCGCGAGCCCCACGTTGGCGCCCGGCAGCACGCCGGCTTCGCGCAAACGCGCTGCCAAATCGTTCGCTCGCAAGTCCAATTCCGCGTACGTGAGCGACTCACGTTCATCCACGACCGCGACTGCGCTTGGGTTGCGCTCGACCTGCCGGCGGAACACCGCCTGGATCGAGTCGTTTCGCTCGTACCGGCGACGCTCGCCGCGCCCGAAACCGAGGGCAAGTTCGCCTTGTTCGCGCGGAGATTGCTGTCGCGTCAGCATGAAAAAAACATCTCGATCTTCTACGTAGACCCGTTTGTTAGCGCGCAAAATTAGCTTACGTGTAACGCTAGTATAGAACTGCGACTTGGGCTATACAGCGGCCAAAGGTCCCATGTAACGACCTGTATCGAAGCGGTGCCGTCAACCCGCAGCGCGGCGTGCGCTTGCTCCTAGCGCTTTCTCGCGCGCGCGCCGCGTTATCGGTCGCGATCGAATTTCATTTCACGAGCATCAAAAAGTGATCGACGTCTCACTTTTGATCGAAGGAGTGGGGGGCCGAAGGGAATGGGGTATCGCCGGGGGGCCAACGGCCCTGCCCGCTCGAGCTGAGCTGTTACGCTTGCAAGCAATCTTTCACCGCTCCCCCGCGGACGAAAGTCTCCTATGCCGCTTCGCCTAGCCAGACTTCCAAAAAAAGATCTCAACGCTCGGCTCCCCCACCGGCCGCTCATTCGCAAGACGCACGTGACCTGCTCGCTCGGCACGTTCGCGATCGCCGCATCGCTCGCGGGATGCAGCGGGGACGGAGCGACGGGCTTGTCGCCGCTCGCCGGAACCGCCGAATCGGGGATGCAAACGGCGATTTCGCAAGGTTCCGGCGCGACGGCCGCATCCGCGGCGACTGCTAGCGGCGCGGACGGAATGCCGGTGCGCCGACGGCCACTGATCGAGTTCGCTTCGTATGCAGCCGCGGTCGTCCGCGACAGTCCGCTCGTTTACTATAAAATGGACGAGACGTCGGGCACGGTGCTGGCCGACTCTTCGGGAAACGACCGTCCCGCGAGCGTGGCCGGAACCGTCGTGCTCGGGTTGCCCAGGATTCACCCCGGCGAATCGATCTCGCACAGCGCTTCCTTTGCAAACGGCTACGCGCTTGAATCGGTGACGTGGCCGCAGCAGGCGGTTACCGCGGAATGCTGGATCCAGCCGAGCGCAGCCGACCGTAGCGCGAGTCCGCGGCTACTTGGAAACGCTTGGACGGACAACGACGGCAAAGGCTTCATGTTGTGGCTTAGCGCGGGTCACATCGCGTTCAATACCGGCTGGAATAGCGTCATCAGTCCGGCCCCGGTCCAGGCCGGCCACACCTATCACGTCGCGGCAACGTTCGTAGCGACCTCGCCGCGGATCGCACTTTACGTGAACGGCGCAATCGCGGCCCAAAGCACGTACGGTTACGTGCCGATTCCGCAGACCGGCGATTCAGCCGACACGTACGTCGGGGTGCTCGACGCGCTTTCGGCTTTCGGTTTCGTCGATCACTTCCAGGGCCGCATGTCCGACTGTGCCGTGTACGATCGCGCTTTGACCGAGGCGCAAATCCACAACCACTATGAAGTCGGAATGGGCGCAACCGCGTCCCCCGCGCCGACCGCGTCGCCGGGACCGGTGGATACGCCTATCGCCTATAACGCCACCACGGCTTGCTTGAACGGCAAGGTCTACACGAACACGGTGTTGCCGTCCGGCGAAGGCGAATTCGCGACCAACGGTCTCGATCGCACGTACTGGGGCGGCATCAAGACACGTACCGTGGGGGTAAACGCGGGAACCTGGGGACCGGGTTTCATGACGTCGTGGGGACGCCATCAGTATGACACATACTTTGGCGACAGCTCCGATGAAACGGGCTACGATCCATTCTCCGTCGTCACCGATACCGGCGCGAGCGGCTCGCCGAAAGCGCTTCGGATCGAGGCGATCCCGATGCCCTCGCCGATCGCGACCTCACTGACCGTTCTGGCGAACGACCAGTGGCCCGTCACGAGCGCCGGCTCGAACTTCACCGTGCCGAGTCAGGGCGGATCGCTAACGGTTAACGTGAGCAACCCGAACGCCGCGCAGAACAACTGGCACGTCGGCATGGGTTACCAGGGCGGCGCCGTCACGTTCATCGGCACGCTGACCTCGGGCGGCGCCACGCCGAGCGGCAACGGTACCGGCGGCTCCAACCCGTGGACGATCTCGAACATTCACGTGTATTCGGGCAGCCCCGGTACGACGGTCACGCCCGGCTCGAACGACGAAGGCGGCTTTCGCGCCTATAATTTCCCGCAGTACTACAGCGGTACGCTCGACACCAACGTGAATCAGCGGTACGGCTTCTTCGTTGCCCGGATCCGCCTGCCGCGGCCGGCGCCGGGGCTTTCCCCCGCTTGGTGGATGCTCGAGACCGGTGGCGTCGGTACCAACGGCGGGCAACTGCTGCGCAGTGAGTGGGACACCGAAGAACAGTTCGCCGCGGATGACGGTTACGAACTCAACGCCGGCAATATTCTGTGGAACTCGGGCGGCCACTCGTACGGCTGCGGGTTGAACTGCGCGACGGCGAACAACGCGTCCGCTCCCGGGTCGACGGGAGTCTACCCGTGGCCGTCAACCTCGAGCGGAAACGATAACACGGCCTATCACGACTACGGCGTCCTCATCCAGCCCGGCGGCCCAGCCTTCCCGACGAATTACTCCAGCGGCGGCGACTTCGTCGAGAGGAATTCACCTTGGGCCGGCACGACGTTCTTCGTCGACGGACGCCCGATCGCGGGCCACATCGGCCAGCCCGATCTGACCCAAGGCTCGCCCGATAAGGAGATCATGCTGATGTTCCAGATCGGTTCGCCCGGCTCGTGGCTCGATCCCAACAATGCGATGGGTTCCAATTCCTGGCCGCAGTACATGTACGCGCAATGGCTGCGAGCCTACAAACCGACCGCGACGGCCTGCTCGTAGAACGTCGGGACGTCACATCGACGGAGCGGCAAAGGTCGCCGTCCGGTTCGCATGCAAACCAATAGTTCACTCGTAATTTACCCCGCAGCCGACCGTGGAGCGGAACGCCTTGTCGCAGATGTCCCTCTTCGCTCGCATCGTGGATTTTCGCAACCCGAATTCGCTCTCATCGCAGATGCGCCGCCGGCGGCTCGTCTTCTTCCAAGACCTCGTCGATCGAGTGTCTGGTCCCGTGACGATCCTCGACGTCGGCGGGACGCCGGCCTTCTGGAGTTCGCTCCAGTTGAAGAACCCGGACGTCAGCATCATCTTACTCAACCTGCGCGACGAGCCTTCCGACGAACCGAATATTCGCAGCATCGTGGGCGACGGGCGCGACTTGAGCGCCTTCGCGGACCAAAGCATCGATATCGTGTACTCGAATTCGGTCATCGAGCACGTCGGTGACCTGGAAGACCAGCAACGCATGGCACGTGAAATACGTCGCGTCGGGAAGCGGTATTTCGTCCAGACTCCCAATGCATTCTTCCCGCTCGAACCCCACTTCTTGGTCCCGGGATACCAATTCATGCCGCTGTCACTTCGGACGTTTCTGCTGACGAAGTTTCGGCTAGGCTGGACTCCGCGCGAAAAGGATTGGGAGAAGGCGAAGGAAATCGCGGGGTCCGTCCGGCTCATGACGGAGACGGAAGTCGTCCGCTCGTTCCCCGAAGCCACGCTTCATCGCGAGTGGTTCGCGGGGCTGGTCAAGAGCATCACCGTCTATCACGGCTGGGATTCCTAGCGACTGCCGCCGCACGATCACGGCTGGGCGCGTCTTGTCCCGGGCGGCGCGAGGCGCATCCGATCGCGCAACGGGTAGACCAGTGCCGCGGTGAAGAAGATCCAGTCGAGCGTGTTGTAGTTTCCGAGGTACGTCTCGGTGTAACTTCCGAAAATCAAGTACGCGACGATCATGAGCGGCCACACGGCGCAGCGCATGCGCTCTCGCGCAAAGTATCGCGAAGAACGCCAGAGCCCGAGGATGAGGGTCACGGCGAGCATCGCCAGACCCACGTATCCCGCGTCTAGGCAGATCTGCAAGGTGCTGTTGTGAGCGTGAAAGGGACTCCAGCCACCGGACTGCTCTAAGTAGCCGATCATGTAGCTTTTCCCGATTTCCGATGGGAAGAAAGCGTCGTAGCCGTAGCCGAGTATCGGCCGGTCACCGATCGCCGTCTGGACGTACGGCCAAAAATCCGTTCGCCCCGTGAGATTACCCTCTCGCCCGAGCGCGCTGAAGTCAGCCGAGAATCCTACGGCGAAATACGCCAAAGCCGCGGTCACGATCAGTGCGCCGGCGCCGATCCGCGCCGCCAAACCAAACCGCTCGGATCGGCACAGCAGACCCACGAGCCCGAGCGTGACGACGGCCACGCAATCGACCGTCGCGGTCATCGAGTTCGAACCGATGAGCAGGGCGATGGAGAGCGCGAGCACGCCCACCACCGCGTACCGAAACCGGCCCAATCCGCCGTTCACGAGCGTCGCGGCCGCCGAGATGGTCCCAAGCGCCATCGCACGGCCCAACTCATTCTTCTCCACGAAGATGCCGCACCACGCGCCCCCGCCGTACGCATCGCGACCGTGGCCGGGAGCAGCGACGACGAGCAAGATGCTCGCGACCGCGATCGTCCCGAACGTCCACGTCATAATTTGGAGAAACTGAGGCAGCGTGAAGCGCGTCGCCAAGTAGAGACCCACGATCGTCGTGCCGAGCAGCTCGACCGACTCCACGAAGCTCGTGTGCGGTTCCACGGACCACACGAACGAAAGCAACATCGTGCCGACAAAGGCCCAAAGCCACAGCGTGCCCGAGAGTATCGGTCGAATCGAATCGCGTAGCGTGAAGAGTCGGATCGCGGCGCCGGCGTAAGCGATTCCCCAGATAAGCTGAGCGGTCGAAGAGCCCTGCGACCCGGCGGCGTCTGCGGTCGGATCGAGAGCCGAGAACTTCGCGAGGCACGGTAAGAAAATCTGCGTCGCCACGGCCATCGCGTAGACGATCAGCATTTCGATCTTCAGATCCGCCGCGGCGCTTCTCGCCGGGGAAAACGTGGCCGCCCTAGTCGACACGTTTGTACGCCTGGTAGACGTGGCCGAACAAGCCGGTAAGCGAACCGAGACCCGCAGCGACGCTCCCGAGCGCCTCGACCGCACCTTCGCGCCCGCGGAAAACGGAGAGCGGCACCAGGCCGAGTACGCCCAGCAAGGCGCGGGCGCTTCCCTTCGCCGCGCGCACGAAGAGGCCGCTCGCGCTTCCGTTCAAACGGCGGTCGCAGAGCGAAAGCGTATTGCCCCTGCGAAAGTGAAGCCGCAGGAGGTACTTGACGCTCAGCCGATCGCGTTCGACCGGCTCGAATGCCAGAGCTTGCGCCGCGAACGCCATCTTTGCGCCGCGAGCTACGAGTTGTCGAAAGAAGAACATATCTTCGCCTCCGGCGAAGTTCAACTCTTTATCGAACGTCACGCCGAAGCGCTCGAGCGAGTCGACCCGCAGCAGGCAGTTGCCGCTGTATCCGAATTCAATGGCCGCGCCATCCGCCACGGCGGGAAGCCGGTAGAGTTTCGTGCGCCGCAGCCAGCGTGGAGCGCTCTCGGGGATCAGGTGGACGACCGGCCCGATCACGACGTCGGCCTGCGTTTCGCGTTGGACCCGAAGCAATTCTCGTAACCAAAGCGGTTCGGGACGTTCGTCGTCGTCGATCATGGCCAGCGCATCGAAGCTCGCGCGTGCCTTCGCCAGTGCGAAGTTGCGGACCGACGAAAGGCCGGGTTCCGGTGCGTGTTCGTACGCCAATTCGAATGGGAACCGCGCGCCGCGCGACGCCACGACCGCCCGGCTCGACGGCAAACTGTCGTTATCGATCACGAGTACGTTCAGGTGGATGTCCGGCAGCCGTTCCTGCGCGGCCAGCGCGTCCAGGAGCGTCGCCAATTGCTCGGGCCGGCGAAACGTCGGGATCGCGACGCAAATCCGTTGCTGCTTCGTCGCGGCCGGCCTGACCGTGTCAATCATAGCGCAACTCGAGGCGGCTCGAACGCATTTTGCGGACCCAAGAACGCTGTCCGAAGGTGCGATGAACGAGCTGTATGACGACGCGCGCGGGCATGAGAACGTTGATTCCGGACTTCGCGAAAAACCATGCCAGCAGACCTTTCTTGGTCCCGCGGAGGCCGGACAGGTCGACCTCGGGCAACAGCCGGCGTGCGTGCCCGCTAAAGCCGTACATCAAGAATCGACAGTACAGCGAGCGTAGGACGTTGCGCCGCAGCCGCGCGGTCTGCTCCGCCGTCAACGTGTCCGAAGCGCTCTCCACGCTTGCGAGTTCCTCGCGCCGCGCGCGCTCGTAATCCGCGAGAATGCTGCGGCACTTTCCATTCGTCGACTGGCGGTAGACGGCGAGCCTTCTGCCCGTCGGATAGATCGGATACGTGCGGGCGGCTCGAATGATGAATTCGTGATCCTCGTGGTAGCAATCGGTTCTGAAGTTCCCGATCGCGTCGAAGATCCGGCGATCGAATAGGCACACGCTCGGCATCAAGAAGTCTTCCCCGTCCAGCAGCATGTCCAGCGGCCACCCGCAAAACGTTCGATTGGGCGCGGGATTTAGGAGCGTTCCGCGGTCGTCGACGGCGTAGTAAGAACTGTACGCGATCGCGATCGGATCGGGAGCGTTTTGCAGCAATTCGAGTTCCAGCGCCAGCTTCTCGGGGAACCAGCGATCGTCGCTGTCGAGAAATGCGATGTATCTGCCCGAGCAATGCGCGAGCGCGCGATTTCGAGCCGATGCCGTGCCGCCGTTGGGCTGGCGCAGAATGCGGAGCCGTGGATCCGCGACCGTGGCCAGCACTTCGAGCGTCGAGTCTGTGGACCCGTCGTCGACGACGAGCACTTCCAGGTTGGTGTGACTCTGCGCCAAGGCCGACCGGACCGCGCCCAAGATGATGCGGGCGCCCTCAAACACCGGAATGATCACGGAAATGAGCGGCGGTTCGGCGCAAACCGCGACGCGAATTTCACGCTCTGCGATCATCGGTGGCCGACCGCGTGCAACGCTGCCGGCTGCGTCCGCAGCAGGCTCCGAAGCTGTCCGGCGTGCAGCAGCCCGAGCGCCGCGCCGTAGGCGGCGATTCCGGCGACGATCGAGAGGCCGAGGCCAACGGCCGAGTCTCGATGCGGGATCGATTCGATGGCGCAGATCATCGCGCCGGTCGCCGCGACGATGCGAGCGAGGCTCGCGAACGGAATTGGCAAGTCGATGACCCGCATCGCCCAAATTGCGCTCAGCGTGGTCGTCACGATCTCCGAGATCAGCAGCGCGCCGGCGGCACCGGCCGCGCCGAACCGAGGGATCAGAAACAGGCTCGGAACCAGGCATAAGATGATTCGCAGAATCATCAGTGCGACCAGCGGTCGCGTATTCATCACGATTTCGAAGGCTTGCTCGAAAAAGCTGCCGCGCAATCCACCCAGGAAAATATACGTTGCCGTTATCGACATCACGACCGCCGCACCGGAGCGGAATTGTGCACCGAAGTACACGTGGGTTACGGGCCCGGCAAGCGCGATCACGCCGGCCGCGGCCGGCAAGCCGACGGCGAACGTGAGCCGGGCGTTGTTTCTTAGCTGGTCGCGGAGGCGGTCGTGGTGGCCAAGGTCGCGTGCGCGAAAGGCCAAAGGCTGGCCCGCCAGGGTGGCGGTACCGATCAATAACCCAATCGTCTGCGTTGAGAAGTCGCCCGCCGCGGCAAACACGCCGACGGCCGCGCTGCCGCCGGCAATCTGGAGGAGGTACCGTTGGGCGGTCGTGATGCAATAGCTGAGCGATGAGGCGCTCGAGGGCCACCCGAAGCGGGCCATCTTCACAAACAGATCCCAGCGAAACCGGCCGCGCGAGGCCGGCTTCCAGATGCCGAACGCGCCGAACGCCGCGAGGTTGCCGATCAAGTAACCCCCGAGGAGAGCTTGCGTTCGCAAGCCGGCCCAAATGAGTAGCAGCGTCGCGATCAGCGCCGCGATCGCGCGACCCGCCTGGAGCAGGCCATATGCCAACAGCTTGATGCGCGATATAGAAATGGCGACGTTGATTTCGAACCAGTTCCCCGCGACCGCCGCGCCGGCGGCGAGCAGTTCGAGCGACAACGGCAGAGACGGCTCGAAGATTCGCAGGCTTACGATCACGGTCGCCGCGACCAGGACCGAAATGACGCCGAACGCGAGCGCGATGGTCGCGATGTAGTCGGCGTTCTCCGCGGGGTCGACGGCCGCCATCATGCGTAGCGTCGCGACCCTCAGCCAAGAATAGCCCACCATGCCGACGAGGTAGAGCGTGCTCAGCAGCAGCGCGTAAACTCCGAAGCTGGCTGGGTCGAGGAGGCGCGTGTACAGCGCGATCGCACCAAAACCGATCGCGGCCGGAAGCAGCCGCCCAATGAAATACAGGGGCCACTGTTTGAATACTTGCACTACAGCACGTCGCTTATCGTGTTGAGATGCGGGTTCGAGCGAGCGGCATCACTGCCCTAACGATGCGTGAAACGCGTTGCGACTTCGTGCGAGTGATGTTTGGCCGTTTCGAGCGTCGTCAAGGGCGCGCGAACCGGCGACGAGTACGCGGGCCTGACGATAGAACCGATGGTAAAGACTGCCGCTGCGAACGTTAACGCCACGGACCCGAACACGACGAGCCCGGTCGTACGCAGGAGCCCGCCCCACGAAACTCCGGCGCGCGCGAGTTTGGGAGGCCGTTCGAGCGTCAGCACCGGATCGCGCCGTCCGAACTCGGCGATCGCATCCGGTAGCGTCGCAACGACGCCGATGACCCGCCCCTCGGAGCGCTCGATGAGCCGCATCGTTAGCTGGTCCAGTTCCGACGGCGCACGTCCCAGGCGAACGGTCAAGAGCAATCCATCGACGACGGTTGCGAGGCCCATGGCGATGTCATCAGCCAGGAGCGCGGGGCTGTCGAGAATCGTGTATTCGTACGCTTCGCGGGTCTCTTCGACGAACGCCGCCATAGCTTCGCGCGACGTGCGCATTCCCGTTGCGGCGGCATCGACGGCCGTGAAGTTCGGGCGGATCGACCCCGACGGTCCGGGCAGCCTGCCGACGGCGCTAGGCACGGGGTGGGTCAGGTCGACGAGAGCGGTTCGGCGGCCCGAGCGCGCGAGGCAGAGCGCGAGCGCGTGCGCCGTCAAGCTCTTGCCGTCGCCGGTTTGCGCCGACGTCACCATGATGACGGCCGGCGCCGCGACCGTGCGTTCGATGTGCGCGCGTAAGAGCTGGTGTTGCGGGTTCAACGGAATCTCCGTCTGGCGCCGCAAGTCTTCGTGAGTCTTCAATGCATCTTCCCAAGTGTAGCGACGACGGGTTGGCCGTAAAGCTCTTCGATTTTCGAAACCTGACGCAGACGCGGGTTCATCCCATCGGCCAGGAACGCGGCTCCGAATGCCAGCAGCAGTGAAACGAGTGCCAGCGCCACCGACATCGAGCGATGGCCGAGGCCGGCTTCTCGCTCGATGGCAAGAGCACGGTCGGTGACGATCACCGAGCCGAGCGAAAGCGCGTCAGCTCGATTCGAGAGTGCCGTGGCGCGATGGCCCGACATCGCGAGGTAGTCGGATTGGGCCGCGGATCTCTGCAGGCGAAGGAGCGCGAGCGGCGGGAGCGCCGCCAGACGGTCGTGCTCCTGATCGATCAGGGATTGCAGCGCCGAAACCTTGGCCGCATCGGCCTGCGCCACCGCCGCGGCTTTGCGTTGCTCGGTCATCGCCGTCAGCACCGACGGACTGTATGCGTCCGCCGAGTGCAGCACGCGCGTCGCTTCGGAATCCGCCGCGGCTTTGAGTGTGCGAACTTTCGTTTCGAGCGCCGGAAGGCCGGGATACTCGGTCGTATAGACGCCGCGCACGTTCTGCAATTCGACATTGGAGGCCAGCGCCGAACCGGCCAGGCCACGGTACTCGTCGTCGCTTTGAAGGACGTCGTGACGTAGCATTTTCGCCTGGGTTTGCCCGTCGAGCTGCAAGGCTTGGGCGCTCGCGCGGTCGCCCTCCAGGCTCGCCTTCGAGAGTTCGAGTTCGGTTTCGAGGGTCGTCAGGCGCGTCCCCAGCAGATCTGCTCCGCTCGCGTCCATCGAACCGGCCGCGAGGTCACCCCTGGCTTGAAGCTGCCGGTCGAAGTTGCGAATGCGGGAGCTCTGCTTGGCGATTTCCACGTCGAGCGCGCGCAGTTGCGAGTCGAAACGGCCGGTCAACATCTCGCGGTAGTAGATCGTCAGCTGGTCCGCGATGTCGTTTGGGACTAAAGCGGCGAGCGCCGGGTCGGAATCGACGTATTCGATCCGGATGATGCTGGATTTGTACGCCGGCGATCTGACGGTCAGCCGCCGCTTGAGTTCGATCAGGGACACGTTCAAACCGAGATGCTGCTTGACTCGCTGCAGTAAGGTCGTGCTCCCGATGATTGAGGGCAGGTCGGGCGAGGAAAGCGACGGATCGTCGCGCGTATTGCCGTTGACCACGAGTACGCTCGCAGCCGCGGCATACTGGCGCGGCAGCATGTTCACGGCCGCGATGCCGATCGTCAGCGAAATCGCAAATACGATGGCCACCAGGATGCGATGGCTCCACAGCACCTGATAGGCCTCGGTTACCTTCGCGATCGCTCGCTGAACCTTCGTCATGCGTTACTCCTCATATGCGGAAAATGGAAACGGCGTTGATCATGGTTTGGAAAAACCCGCTATAATCGACTTTATGGCCTTCCGGAACGAAGACGACGTCGCCGTCTTTGAGTGACGGATTTTGCGAGGTGTCCCCGTGAACGAGGCGCGTGACGTCGTAAGGCGTGCTCGTGCCGTGCTCCATCACTTGTACCTTGGTGAGATCGGCCCACTTTGTCGGCCCGCCCGCTTGGTAGAGGGCGCTGAGCAGCGACGTATCCGTCTTCAGGGCCACCGCTCCGGGCGTCGTTACGAGACCGACGACGTTGATCCGCGGAGCCGAAGGAACGGTGATCGAATCGCCACTCTTCCCCGGCTGGTTGAAAGTCGTGTCGCCGAGTGCGACCAGCTGCGACGAAGCGTCGCGATGAAGTTGGATGTTCGCGGTGGCCGCCGTCGGAGTGATGCCTCCAGCCTGGTCGAGCGCGTCGCGCAGCGGTTCGTCGTCGCTAAGGTAGGCGAAGCCGGGGCGTCGCACATCGCCGTCGACCCGGATCTGATTGGGCTTATCGACGAGGCTAAGGGTATCGCCGGGTTGTAAGAGAGGGCCACCCCGGCCGGCCGCCGCGAGCTGTACCGCATCGAAGGTGCCGAGCGGCGTCCCATCGCGGACGACCCCGACGCGACGCAGGTCCAAGCGCGAACGCTCGATATCCGACAGGTCGCCGCCCTTGAGGGAGCCGTCAGGCTGCGGAATGTCCAGCACTTTCGGAGCCAGGTCGCCGAGCGCGCCCAGCAGATTTTCGCCAGGCTGATAAATGAGCGTTCCGCCGGGGCCGCCCGAAACGAATAAGACGAGTTGCTGGGACTTGAGTTCGACCGTGACGCCGGGCTTGAGGATGTACGTCGCGAGGCTGTTTTGGAGTCGCGTGGCGATCTGCCTGGGCTCGAGCCCGGCCACGCTAACGGTGCCCGCCAACGGAAGCGAAATGTGTTCGGTCGTGTCGACCGTCACCGGCCCGGAAAGTTCCGGGTGCTCGTACACGGTGACCGTGAGCTGATCGCCGGCATGCACGGCTGCGGCGGCCGCGAGCGGAATCGCCCATAGTATCGTCGATAGGACGACGGTCGGTAGCGTAGCCTGTTGACGTCGTGCGCCGCTCACGTGCGAGTTTCCATTCATCCAGGCTAGTCGCTTAATGAACGCGCGACAATAACCCAAAATCGGCTAAAAGCTAGCGGTGCGATCGATCCGCTCCGCAGCCCGACTCGAACCAGCGCTCGAGCAGGTCGCACGACTCGACGAAGCCGCCGAGCACGAAGCTCGCGGTCGAAATCCCTCGTCGCGAGAGTTCGTCGCTCCGTAAAGATTCACATAAATTGAACGGCTCGCCGATTTCGATCGCCGGATGCTCCGCGATCCGTCCGTCGACGTTAACGATCGCGCGCACCGGCGTCGATTCAGCCCAACCGGCTCCGCCCGTGACGAGGGTCGGGTCGATGGCATAAAAGGCGATGACGTGAGCGGTCGCGTACCAGGGCGAGGCTTCGACGGCAGCCCGGTACCACAGCGGAAACGCGTCGATACTCGAAGAGTTCGCGTGCAAGGCCTTGCGAAAGGTATGCGCCACGAGGCGGTCGCGCGAGACGAGCGCGTAGTCGCCCGCGACGATTCGCCAGCCGCGCGTGTGCAAGTGCGTCGTCAACGTGACGCCCGATTCCCAGTCGTCGCCGACGAGGGCGAGACCCTGGCCGTTACGCTCCAGTACCGCGGCGCGCCACAGATCGAGCCCGCGTGCCTCGGCAACGTCGATGAGGGCCGACGCGACCGTCGCTCCTGCGACCCGGGGCAAGGCACTGGTGCCGCCCAGCGCCTTGGCGCTCTTCGGCGACGTTCCGCTGACGTGCCAGACGTCGTCGGTTCGGCGAACGTCGATCCGCAGGGGAAGTTCCGTCCCCGTCCATTTCCGGCGTACGTGGGCCAGCATCGGTCCCAGTGCGTTCAAGACCGACCGAGGCGCCCGGATTTGAAGGTCGGTACCGGCAACGTGGAGATCGAGAGACTCCGCGGAAGTCGCGACCTTCAGCGCCATGACGCGACCGTTAGCTGCGCGGGCGACGCGGGAGCGAAGCGCCCGACTCCGCGGTAGGTCAGGCCGGCAGCGGCGATGCGGTTGGGGTCGAGAACGTTGCGCCCGTCGACGACCAGGGCGCGCGCTATGCCGCCCGCGAACGTTCGGGGATCCAGTTGCCCGAACTCCGGCCAGTCGGTCAACACCACGAGGGCGTCGGCGAGCGCCGCATCTAGCGGCGACGGGACGAATCGGCAGCCCGGCGGCAGCGGAGCGATACGAACCGTCGGATCGTACACCTTTGCTCGCGCGCCCAAAGCGCTCAATTGTTCGATAACCCGCAGCGCGAGCGGATCGCTCGTGGCGTCGGTTCCGGATCGCAAGGCCAATCCCCACACGCCGATTTCGAGGCCGCGGAGCGATCCCAATTCGCGTTCCAATTTCTCGACGATGCGGTTGGGGCGCCGCTCGTTGACGCGCATGGTCGCCGAAACGATCTCGTGATCGACGCCGTGCCGGACTGCCAAATCCGCGATCGTTCGCGCGTCTCCATCGAGATGGAGCCCGCTCGAATTCGCGTATCCGGTGAGATGCGCTTGCCCGATGCGGCGGTCGTAACCGATGCCGCGGAGCACGTCGTCGGCCGAACCGCCGATCGCGTCGCAGAGCGCGGCGACCTCTCCCGCAAAGCCGGCCTGCATGGCGACGAGCGCGCTCGACGTGCATTTGATGAGTTCGGCATTGCAGAGCGACGTGAAGACCACCGGCTTCCCGAGGCGTTCGAGGAGAGTCGCGTAGGGGACGCCGGCCGCCGGCGACTCGCAGCCGATGACGATGCGGTCGAGGTCGATGAAATCGCGGACGGCCGAGCCTTCGTATAAGAATTCCGGGGCGTGGACGAACTCGGCGCGATCGCGCACGATCTGTTTGACCACGTCGCCGGTGCCGGGCGGAACCGCCGACACGAGAACGACCGTGGGCCAGGCTTCGAACTCGATGTCGGCGATGCGTTCGAGCGCCGTTCGCACCGCGGATATATCGGTTGAGTTATCTTTCCGCACGATCGCGTGGCTACAGATCAGGACGACTCCGGCCGGCCGTAGCGCAACCTCCGGCTCGTCGAAGACGCGGATCCGGCCCGCGGCAGCGTGCCGTTCGAAAGGCTCGCGGATGCCCGCGGTTCGTAGGAGGCTTCCGCGGCGCAAGCGCTCGTTGCTCTCGCAGGCGGTGTCGCTGAGACGCACGTTCCAGCCGAGTTCCGCGAGTCCGATCGCATACGTCAGACCGAGGTGATTGAGACCGACGATGCAGACCGGGCGCGTCATGATTCCTAACCCGCGCCCGTCTGTGAGACGAGCGTCAACACGTTGCGCAAAAAAAGAACCCCATCCGCGAACTTGGTTGGGGGAGGTCGCCACCGTCGCTCTTGCGCATCGTACGAAGCTTAAAGATAGTAAAGTTCCGTTCGAAGCGGCGCGCGCGCCGCTGATGTGGGGTCAGCGAATGCAAAATGGGCTCGCTCCACGCCGGAACAGCGTGGGCATCGAGAAAATGCCCGCAGGTTCCAGCCGTATTTCCACGTTGACCATAGCGTGGCAACGGTAGCGAGGCAATGTACCAAACTGGGGGTATGCGCCGCCGGTTTGTGAAGGCACGCGCTTTATACCCCCGGTTCTAGGTATGTGCGCGGCAAGCAGTCGCCCGTACAATCGAGGCTCGTAGCTCGAGTTCGACCGTAGCCGTGTTTCGACGTCCGCACGCGAGCCCGTAGCCGTCATTGATTTTAACGTGAGGAGAACGAGCCACGTCCGTCAGCAGCAGCCAACCCGGTTCCGGCCACAGCGTGGCCATCGTCGGACTTTCGGGGCGTTTTCCCGGCGCGCCCGACGCTGCGGCGTTTTGGCGAAATCTTTGCGCGGGCGTCGAGAGCATCCGCCGCTTCGACGATGCGCAACTCGAGGATGCCTTCGACGAAGCGACGCGACGTAGCTCGGATTTCGTCAAAGCGCGTTCCGTCCTCGATGACGTCGATCGCTTCGATGCCGGCTTCTTCGGCATGCACGCCCGCGAGGCCGAGCTGACCGATCCCCAACATCGCATCCTTTTGGAATGTTGCTGGGAGGCGCTCGAAGACGCCGGCTACGATCCCGGACGCTATGACGGCTCCATCGGAGTCTACGCGGGAAGCAGCATCAGCTCGTATTTCCTGCGCAACGTGCTGGCGGACCGCGCGACGATCGACCGCTTTACCAGTAACTATCAAGTCGACGATTTTCCGATGCTCGTCGGCTCGGGTCACGACTTCCTGGCAACCCGCATCGCGTACAAGCTCGACTTGCGGGGTCCCGCGATCACCGTTGCCTCGGCCTGTTCGACCTCCTTGACGGCGGTCGTGCAGGCGGCTGGGGCGTTGCTCTTGGGGCAGGCGGATATGATGCTCGCGGGAGCCGTCTCCGTTACCCTTCCGCAACGCCGCGGTTACGTTCACCAAGACGGTGGCATGGTCTCATCGGACGGCCACTGCCGCACGTTCGATGCGAAAGCGGACGGAACGGTCTTCGGCGACGGCGCCGGCGTCGTCGTCCTCAAGCGCCTCGAAGACGCGCTGGCGGATAACGATTCGATCTATGCGGTCATCCGCGGGTTTGGGATCAACAACGACGGCTCGCGTAAAGTCGGCTTCTCGGCGCCCAGCACCGAGGGCCAGGCTGCCGCGATCACCGCGGCTCACGCGATGGCCCGCTTCGACGCAGCTTCGGTCGAGTACGTGGAATGCCACGGGACGGCGACGCCGCTCGGCGATCCGATCGAGTTGACGGCGCTGGCCAAGGCTTTTCGGGCGGGTGGTGCGGCGACCGGAACGTGCGCGATCGGCTCCGTTAAATCGAATGTCGGTCACCTCGACGCTGCCGCTGGCATGTCGGGATTGATCAAGACCGCGCTTGCGATCCGCCACGGACGCATCCCGCCCTCGTTGCACTTCGAAGCGCCGAACCCACAGCTCAATTTGGCTTCGAGCCCGTTCTTCGTCAACACCGAGCTCGCGTATTGGCGCGCGGAGGGCACGCGCCGCGCCGGCGTTAGCGCTTTCGGCGTCGGCGGCACCAACGTGCATCTCGCGCTCGAAGCGCCTCCCGCGCGCACCGTTCATACGCCGCTCGCGCGGCCGGAACTGCTCGTCGTCTCGGGTCGCACGCCGGCGGCGCTGGCCGCCGCGTGCGACCGGCTCGCTGCCCACCTCGCTTCGAGCGACGAGCCGGCGCTCGCGAACGCGGCGTTTACGTTGCAAACCGGCCGGCGCGCCTTTCCCTATCGCCGGACGGTCGTCGCCGCGTCGCCCCTCGAAGCAGCGGCCGAACTTCGGCAACTCGCGCAGACTGAAAATCCGCCTCGGAAAGCGGCCGACGAAGTCGCGGTCGCGTTCATGTTCCCGGGACAGGGTGCGCAGTATGTGAACATGGGCCGCGGGCTCTACGATGACGTCCCGCTCTTCCGCGAAACGATCGACCGCTGCGCGGAAATCCTTACTCCGCTTATCGGACGCGACATCCGCGGCATCGTGTATCCGGTTACCGGCGGCGCCGAGTCCAGTGCCGCGTTGACCGCGACGGCGGCCGCGCAACCCGCGATCTTCTCGGTCGCGTATGCGCTCGCGCGGACGTGGATGTCTTGGGGCGTCATGCCGCAGACGTTCATCGGCCACAGCGTCGGTGAGTTCGTCGCTGCCACGCTGGCCGGCGTCTTCGGTCTCGAAGACGCGCTGGCGATCGTTGCCGAACGCGGGCGTTTGATCCAAAGTCTGCGCCCGGGCGCGATGCTGGCCGTTCGCCTCGACGGAGCAAGGCTGGCCGAGCTGATGCCCGCGTCGCTGAGCGTCGCCGCCCTCAACAGCCCGACGCTCTCGGTCGTGTCGGGCACCTTCGAGGCGGTCGCGGAATTCGAACGCACGCTGGCAGCGAACGACGTTACGAGCCGGCGGCTTGAAACGTCCCACGCTTTTCATTCGTCGATGATGGATCCGATTCTGGATCCGCTGGCCGCGAAGCTCGCGGCAGTCGAGTTATCGGCGCCGTCGCAACCGTACGTGTCCTGCGTTACCGGCACATGGATTACCGACGATGAGGCGACTTCGCCCGCGTACTGGGCCGAGCATTGCCGCCGGCCCGTTCGCTTCGCGGACGGAATCTCAGCCCTGCTCTCCGCGGGAATCGATGCTCTGGTCGAGGTCGGCCCCGGTTCGACGCTCGGTACACTCGCGCGCCAAGGCGCAGCGAAGGACGCCGCGTGCGAAATCGTGGCCTCTTTGCCCGGCGCGGCGCGCGAACGTACGGATCGCGAGCAGATGCTGGCGTCGGTCGGGCGCTTGTGGGCCGTGGGCGTGCAGCCTGCGTGGCAGCACCTCAACGGCGATTCCGCATCACAGCGCGTGTCGCTGCCCAGCTACCCGTTCGAACGTTCGCGCTTTTGGATCGATGCGATGGCGTCCGAGCCGGCGCCGGAGACGAGCGCTCCGCCGCTGGTCGCGCTCTCGACTGGAGGGTCCACGCCTTCGGACGCGCACCCGGCCGTAGCCGAGACGCCGCGCCGCGCGCACGCCGCGATCGTTGCCTTACTTGAAGAGCTCTCGGGTGAAACCGTCGCGCCGGCGGATCCGCGCGCGACGTTTCTCGAGCTTGGCTTCGATTCGCTGTTCCTCGGACGATTCGTGCAGCAACTCAACGCGCGCTGCGGCTGCAGCCTCACGTTCCGCCAGTTGCTGAGCGACATCCCGTCGATCGCCGCGCTGGCCGAGCGAATCGCCGATCGGTTCCCGGTTGAGGCTTCCGCCGTCGCTGAGAAACCGGCGGCCGAACCGGAAGCTGGGACGCTCGAAGGCGTCGTGCGCGCCCAGATCGACGCGATGCAGCGTCTCATGCGCGAACAGATCGACGCGCTGTCGAAACTGGCGCGCACCGGGCCCGCTTTGGCGTCGGCCCCGATCACCGAGCCGAGCGCGGTGCGGCTTGACTCGTTCGGCCCGGCTGCCGTCGCGGCCAACGCCGAAATAACGCCGGCCCAAGCCGCGCACATCGCGGCCCTGGTGGCGGAGAGCACGGCGCGAACGCCGCGTTCCAAAGCCTCGACCCAAGGCTCTCGCGCGGTTCTGGCGGATCCGCGCGTTGCCGCGGGTTTCCGTTCCGAGTGGAAGGAGATGGTCTACCCGATCGTCAGCGAGCGCGCGCAGGGGTCCCGCATCTGGGACATCGACGGCAACGAGTACATCGATCTCCTCAACGGATTCGGCCAAACGGCGTTCGGACATTCGCCGGATTTCGTCGTGCGGGCCGTCTCGGAACAGTTGGCCAAGGGCTTTGCCATCGGCCCGCAGACGGCGCTCGCCGGGGAGGCCGCGGCGCTCTTCTGCGAGCTGACCGGTAACGAGCGCGTCACCTTCTGTAATACGGGGTCCGAAGCGGTCATGGCCGCGCTACGGGTCGCGCGCACGGTTACCGGGCGCAACCGTTTCGTCACCTTTAGCGGCGACTATCACGGACAATTCGACGAGGTACTGGTCAAAGGCACGTCGTCGGGGCGCGCGCTCCCCGTCGCGGCCGGGATTCCCGCGCAGTCGGTTTCCAACGCGATCGTCTTGCCGTACGGAGCGGATGCCAGCCTCGAATGGATTCGCCAAAACGCGGGCGAGCTCGCCGCCGTTTTAGTCGAGCCGGTGCAAAGCCGGCACCCGGCGCTGCAGCCAAAGGAATTCTTAGCGGAACTTCGCTCCATCACGGCAGCCGCCGGCACCGCGCTGATCTTCGACGAAGTCGTTACGGGATTTCGCACCCATCCGGGCGGCATGCAAGCCCTCTTCGGCATCCGCGCCGACCTCGCAACCTACGGTAAGGTCGTGGGCGGCGGCCTGCCGATCGGTATTCTGGCGGGAACCGCGCGATTCATGGACGCCCTCGACGGCGGCATGTGGCAGTACGGCGACGACTCGGTTCCCGAGGTCGCACCGACCTTCGTGGCCGGCACGTTCGTGCGTCACCCACTCGTCATGGCGGCCGTCGTCGCGGTTCTTCGCCATCTCAAAGCGCATGGACCGGCGCTGCAGGAGCGGCTCACGGCCACCGCGACCGGGCTCGTCGCGCGACTCAATCGCGCGCTCGCGCGGCGCGGCGTCACCAGCCGTATCGAAGGTTACGCCAGTTTCTTCTACGTGAATTTTTCGGCCGAGGACCGTCTCGCCGGCTTACTTTACTATCACTTGCGCAACCGCGGCGTTTATATCTCCGAAGGCTTTCCGTGCTTCCTGACGACCGCGCACACCGAAGCGGACGTCGACCGGGTGGTCGTGGCTTTCGAACAGAGCCTCGATGCCTTACAAGCGGTGGGGATTTTCCCGGGCACGGCGCTGGCGTTCCCGCCCACCGAGGAGCAGACCGAGATCTGGCTCTCGGCGCAACTGAGCGATGCGGCTTCGTGCGCGTTCAATGAGTCGGTGACGTTGCGCTTGCGCGGACGGCTCGACGGGGCAGCCTTACGCAACGCCTGGGACGCCGTCGTCGCGCGCCACGAGGCTCTGCGCGGCGCCTTCAGCCCCACGGGCGAAGTCATGCGAATCCTCCCTGACGCCGGCGTTTCTTACGAAATACTCGACCTCTGTGCGACCGGGTTCGACGCCGAAGCGGCGCTGGCCGACCTTGTCGCGCGTGACGTCCGGACGCCGTTCGATCTCGTTTCCGGTCCCTTGGTACGGGCGAAGCTCGTGCTCATTTCCACGGAAGAAGCGGCCTTCGTGTTAACCGCGCATCACATCGTGTGCGACGGCTGGTCGATGAACGTCGTCCTCGAAGACTTGGCGGCGCTGTACGCGGCCGAAATCGGTGGCCCGCCCGCGACGCTCCAGCCCGCGCTCGCCTTCTCGGCGTACGCCCGTGCCCAGCGCGAACGCGATCCGAAAGAACTCGAGCGGGTCGAGACGTTCTGGTTGCGGCAATTCGATACGCTGCCCGCGCCGTTGGCGCTGCCGGCCGACCGGCCGCGCCCGGACGAGAAATCGTTCAAGGGCGCATCCCGGAGCACGCTGATCGCGGCCGACGATTACGCTGCGATCAAGACGGCCGGCGCGCGCGAAGGTTGCACGCTATTCGTAACGCTATTGACGGCGTTCAGTGCCTTGATGGGGAGACTCGCCGGCCAGGAAGACGTCGTGGTCGGCGTTCCCGCGGCCGGCCAATCCTTGCTCGAAGGCGGAGCTTTGGTCGGACACTGCGTCGACTTCTTACCGTTGCGCGCCTCGTGGAACCGCGAGACCAGCCTCGCCGATCTCTTGACCGCGACCAAGCGCCGCGTGCTCGACGCGTACGAACACCAGACGTATACGTTGGGAACCCTCGTGCGGAAGCTCGCGCCCGCACGCGAATCGAATCGCGTCCCCCTGGCCGAGGTGCAATTCAATCTCGAACGCCTGGGTGACCGGCTGCGCTTCCCGGAGCTCGCCGTCGACGTGCAACCGAATGCCAAAGCGTTCGTCAACTTCGACCTGTTCTTCAACGTCGTCGAGTCGAACGAGGGCCTGCGGATCGAGTGCGACTTCAATACGGATCTCTTCGACGCCGCGACGATCGACCGCTGGCTGCGCTATTACCGCGGGATGCTCGATGCGATCGTCAGCCGCGCCGCGGAACGCGTGAGCGCGGTCGCTTACGTTCCGGCCGCCGAGCGCCGCTCGAGCGCGGCGCTCATCGAAACGACTCGCCCGTACCCGCGTGATGCCTCGCTGTGCGCGTTATTCGAAGCGCAGGTCGCCACCCGTCCCAACGCTCCGGCGGTGCTCTGCGGCGCGGCCTCACTCTCGTATGCCGAACTGAACCGGCGGGCGAACCGGCTCGCGCATCGGCTGCGGAAACTCGCCGGCGCGGGAGCGCGCGTCGGCGTATGCGTCGAGCGCTCGATCGATATGCCGGTGGCTTTGCTCGCGACGCTCAAAGCCGGCTGCGCCTACGTTCCGCTCGACCCGTCGCATCCGCGAGCCCGGCTCGAACGCATCTTCAAGGACTCCGGAATGTCGGCGCTGGTCACGAGCGGCGAGACGCCCTTTTCGACCGGCCCGCTGTCCGTGATCGATCTCCGCCGCGACGCGGAGCTTCTGCTCGCGGAACCGGAATCGGCGCTACCCGGCGTCGCGCCCGATGCGCTCGCATACGTGATCTACACGTCCGGTTCGACCGGCGTTCCGAAGGGCGTCGAAATCACGCATCGTTCGGTCGTCAACCTCTTATGGTCGATGGCGAGCGAACCGGGTCTCGCGGCGAGCGACGTTCTCTTGGCCGTGACGACCGTCGCATTCGATATCGCCGCATTGGAATTGTTCCTGCCGCTCGTCGTCGGCGCGCAACTCGTCGTTGCTCCGGCGGACACGTGCCGCGACGGCTTCGCTCTGGCCGCCCTCCTCGCGAGCTCGAAGGCGACCTGCATGCAAGCGACGCCCGCGACGTGGCGGATGTTGCTCGAGGCCGGCTTCCGCGCTTCGCCCGGCTTCCGTATGCTCTGCGGCGGTGAGGCGTTGCCGAGCGATCTCGCGGAGGCGTTGCTCGCGGGCGACGGCCAGCTCTGGAACATGTACGGCCCCACGGAGACCACGATCTGGTCGTCGTGCAAGCGGATCGTTCGCGCGGGCGAACCGATCACGATCGGCTTGCCGATCGCGAACACGACGTTCCACGTTCTCGACGGCGGCGACCAAAGCGTTGCGCCGGGTCAAGTCGGGGAACTGCACATAGGCGGCGACGGCGTCGCGCGCGGCTACGTCAACCTGCCGGAATTGACCGCTGAAAAGTTCATCTCGAATCCGTTCGGGTTGGGCCGGCTCTACCGGACGGGCGACTTGGCTCGCGTCCTCCCGAACGGCGAAGTTTCGGTTCTCGGGCGCGCGGACCAGCAAGTGAAACTGCGCGGCTTCCGCATCGAACTCGGTGAGATCGAGTCGGCGATCCTCGCTACGGGGCTCGTTGCGCGCTCCGCCGTCGCGCTCCGCGATGACGCCGCGGGGAACCAGCAACTGGTCGGCTACGTGGTCGAGCATTCCGGCTCCCCCGTTTCGTTCGAGGCGCTTCGAGCGGCGCTCGGCCGCGAGCTGCCCGACTACATGCTCCCGGCGGCTTGGGTGAAATTGACCGAACTTCCGCTGACGCCCAACGCGAAGCTCGACCGGGCCGCGTTACCCACGCATTCGCCGGCGGAAGAACAGGCGCCGGAGTTCGCGGAGCCGCGGACGCCCATCGAGGCGGCGCTCGCGATCATCTGGGCGGACGTGCTCAGACGGGATCGGGTCGGCCGCACGGACGACCTGCTGGCGCTCGGCGCGGACTCGATCCAAGTCTTCAAGATCACGGCCCGGGCGAACCGTCAAGGCATCGCGCTCATGGCCAAAGAGTTGATGCAGCACCGTACGATCGCGCGGCTCGCGTCGCATCTAGAAGCGGGCTCGTGCGCGCTCCCAGTCGCCGGCAAGCATTCGTGAGAGCGAGTCCGGCGCGGAGGTTCGCACGCCGTTTCGCCCGCGGGGCGGCTCGCGTTCCCATATTACGTCCGGTCGTTTCGAGCGCGTACGAGCGCTATTTCAACGGGGCCGGCGGCCGGGTTCGCCTGTTCAACGGAATCTATCCCGACTTCGCGGCTGCGGCGCGGGCGATACCGTCCGGTCGCAGAGCGGGCCACGACAACGCCGCCTCAGCTCGCCGGATCCTGGACGAGTGGTTGCACGTTTCGCCCTCCGACTATCCGACGCTGTTCTGGCTTTCGCGGGTACTCCCCGATAGCCGGCTGCTGTTCGATTGGGGCGGCAACGTCGGGTTGCAGTACTTCGCTTTCCAGCGTTATCTTTCGTATCCGCCGGAGTTGATCTGGCGCGTGAACGATGTCCCCGCCGTCACCGCGCTCGGCGAGGAGATCGCACGCCGAGAGTCGGCTAGCGCTTTGCGCTTCACGACTTCGCTCGAAGAGCTTGCCGAAGCGGACGTGCTGCTCGCTTCCGGGGTCCTGCAATTCATCGAAAAGCCTTTCGACGAACTGCGCGGTTTGAGGGCGCTGCCGCGAGATGTGATCGTCGCGAAGCTGCCCGTCTACGATCGCGCGGACGCGGTTACCTTACATAATATGGGGACGGCGTTTTGTCCGTATCGCCTGTTCAATCGCGATGATTTTCTCGCCGAGTTCGCGCGTCTCGGCTACCGTCTGGTGGACGCGTGGATAACGCCCGGACACGGGTGCCGGATCCCGCTCGCGCCGGAGCATTCGATCCAAGCGTACTCCGGGTTCTATTTCACACAAAGGTCGGTTTCATGAACGCCACCGTGCCAATTGTTCCGGCCGCGTCGGCGGCGGAGCGTCGTCACATCCGCTCCGGAAACGATGCGGCGTTCGCGCAGCTCTACAACCGTGCGCCTTTCGTGTTCGAGCACGACCTCGCGGCCGAGCCGCTCTTTGAGAGATCCAAGATCGTCGCGCTTTCCGGACGTATTTCGGATGCATACTCTTCCACGCGCGCGGCCTCGGTTGGCGATGGCTGGGTTAGCGCCGGGGACTCTATGCCGTTGCCGGAGATTCTCGAGCGTATCGATTCGACGGATTCGCTCGTATTGCTCGAAGGTCTCGCCGCCGATCCCGAGCACGCGCCGCTCGTGCGGCAGGTGCTGGACGAATTGAAACACCTGATCGGCCCTGCGTTCGCCGACGACGTGGCGAGGGAGCGCGGCACGATGATCGTCAGTTCACCGGGCCGCGTGACGCCGTATCATTTCGATGCGGAGACGAATTTCTTGTTTCAGTTTCACGGCGAAAAACGAGTAAGCGTGTTCCGGGCGGACGATCGTACGTTGCTCACGCATCGGGAACTCGAGCGTTTTTACGTCGGTGACACGAGTGCCGGGCGGTACGACCCGGCGCGTGAATCGGAAGCGTTTCACGTCGTGCTGGGGCCCGGGATGGGGCTGCACATTCCGTTGAACGCTCCTCACTGGGTTCAGAACGACGCCGCGGTCTCGATCGCATTGAGCGTGAATTGCACGCTCCACTCGAATGCGCGCCGCGCGACGCTCTACAACGTTAACGGTTTTCTGCGCGCGCGTGGATTCGCGCCGGCGGATCCGGGCACTTCGGACTGGGGAGACGGTCTGAAAATGATTCTTGGTGGCGGCCTTAGCTTCGCACGGCGGCTTCGGGCCGCGCTCGGAATTCGGTGAACTGACTTGGAGCAAACCATTCAACAACAGCTTCCGGCGCTCACGGTCGTGCCGGAGTTTTTACCGTCGCGCGAATTCGTGCCGGCTCGCTTTGCGCGGGCGGTGTCGGTCGCCGGCGTCCAGTTGGACGATGCGGACTTCGCGGGCGTCGTGCGCCTCGTGATCGGTCACGCGCTCCGGGGAGGCGCGCCCTCGTACGTCGTGACGCCGAACGCCCACCACGTCGTCCACTTTCAGAGCGATACGCGTTTCCGCGAGATCTACAAGTCCGCGGGCCTCGTGGTTCCCGATGGCGTTCCGCTGCTGTGGGCGGCCAGACTGCTCGGGCAAAAACTGAACGGCCGGGTGAACGGCACCGATTTGTTCGTCGCGCTGTGCGCCGAGGCGGCGGATTTGGGGCTGCGCGTGTTCTTTCTGGGCGGCCGTCCCGGTGCCGCCGACGCGGCGGCGGCGAGCTTGCAAGCCCGGCATCCCGACCTCGACGTATGTGGAACGTACTGTCCGGCTTTCGGTTTCGAACGCGACGCCGCGGAATGTGCGAAGATCGTCGCGGCGATCAACGCGGCGCGGCCGCACCTGCTCTTCGTCGGTCTCGGAGCGCCGAAGCAAGAGTACTGGATGCATGCAAACCGGGACGTCCTGTCCGTGCCGATGTCACTGGGGATCGGTGTCAGTTTCGAGTTCGTCGGTGGTCTCGTCGAGCGCGCGCCGCGCTGGATGCAAACGACTGGGCTTGAGTGGCTGTTCCGGTTGCTCGTCGAACCGCGCCGCCTTTGGAGGCGATATCTGCTCGGCAATGCCGCCTTCTGCGCGCTCGTCGGACGGGAGTATCTGCGTTACGCGTTCGGGCTCAACCGTCCCGACGCGACCCTCGGCGAGAATTTACGAGCAGGGCGTTGAGGTCGGCTTGTACGCCCGCAGCCACTGGGCGTACATGTACTGCGGCCAACTATTCGAAGCCATCGAGTTGTACGGATCGAGCCAAGACCCGGGCGAGCCGACTTGGAACATCATCATGAGTTCTTTGTCGGGTGAGTTTTGGGTGAGGTCCGGCTGTCCGACGTGGCCCGCGATCGGGCGGCCGTCGACGTAGAACGTCGTGCCGGTCGTCGTCGAATTTCTCTCGACGTAGACGCCGCCGCCGCTCGTGTAATTGGTCGGGAACTGCGGCCCACCCGGGGCGATGAGGACGCCGTAATCGTGATAGGCCGTGTTTATGTTTCCACTCGAGGTTGACGGCCACGGGTAGACTCCCGTTGCTCCCGGGCCCGTCGAGTTGTTCGCAGCCGGGCAATTGAGGCCGCAGCCGTACGAGTGATTGCCGGAGTTCCACAGGATGTTGCCGGCATTGAGTTGTGTGCCGTAGTCGGGGCCGAACTGTTCTTCGATGTCCCATTCGCTGCGCAAGAGCTGGCCGCCGTTGGTGCCCACGCCGCCGGTTTCGAGGATCCACCACGCGGGCGACAGCCCTCCCGCCGGCTTCGGCAGGCGTATCCGGGCCACGAAGAAGCCGTACTGCTGGTTGACGTTCGTGTCGAGCGTGCCGCTGTAGTACTGCGGGAAGTTGTAGGCGCGGAAGCCGCCTTCATCGTTCGAGCCGGGCTTCACCGTCGTGCCGGGTTTGCCCGAGTACACGTGGATGTTCGAGATCGTCCACGGGTTCGAACCGCCGGTACCGTTGCCGCTCGGCGTGGAGCCGCCGGACGTCAGCGTGCCGATGAACGTGATGGCGGCGCCGCTGTAGCCGATGCCGACGTGCCAGCCGGTCTGCGCGGCGTTGGGGTTGGTCACGTTGATTTTCAGCGATCCGCCCTGAGCCGGCACGGCGAAGCTCGAACTCGCGCTCGTGATCTGCCACTGGTCGTTCGCGAGGACCGCTAATGAGGTCGCGATCGGCGAGGGCAGCGGCATGGCCTCGATCCGAAGCGCTTTCGGCGAGCCGCTCACGGCGGTATCGGTCACGACGGAAAATGGGTCGTAGCCCGTTCCATCGGCGCTGTCGCCGAAGTAGGTGTCGTACTGGTGGCGGCCCCACGACGTCACGAAGCCCGGGCCCCACGTGCCGGCGTTGGCGCCGACCGTGCGGATCTTCTTGCCGCCCCAAAAACTCCGGTTTAGGCCGTTGGTCGTGAACTCGCCCACGCCGGCCGGCAGCACGTTGTTCGTGTAGAGCTTGCCTTCGATACAGGCGCTCGTGGCGTTGTACGAGATCGCGGTCCCGGTCGGATTCGGCGTGGCCGTCGGCGAGGGCTTCGGCGTCGGCGTTGGGGTGGGCTTCGGAGCCGGCGTCGGCGTGGCGACCGGATTCGGATTGCCCACCACGTAGTGGCTGTGGATTTGTGCCGCGGTCAAAGCGTAGTCGTAGATGGCACAGTCCGACATGTCGCCTTGGAAGTGCAGCCCGTAGATCGAGTGGGCATAGAGGACTCCGAAAAAAGTGGTCTTGGTATCGCCCGTCTGCGGAGTCGGTACGGTCGTGTACGTTCCTTTGGCGGAGAGGCTGCCGTCGACGTACAGCTCGATCTCGGGTGAGCTCGCCTCGAACGTGGCGGCCACGTAGTAGGGTTGTCCAACCTGAACCGTCGTCGGGCTCTCGACGGTCGACGTGCCCGTGCTGAAGGCAACGTGGGCCGCTTTCAACCACAACATGAAGCCCTTGCCGTCGATGTCGCTCCAGGCGTTCTCGAGAATTCGCGGATTGTTGCCGGCAACGCGGTCGGCTGCGGCGGGCCGAATCCAGCACTCGGCCGTGATGGCCCGCTCCGGCCACGTGACCGACTCGAGCGCCTCGCCGTCCGCGAACGATGCGCTTGCGGCGCTCGAATCGTCCTTGATGAGCGCCGGATGTCCCATGGCGACCGTCCCCGACGTCGTGGCCGGATGTCCGTTGCCCGACGAGTCCGCGAAGATCGTGCCGGACTTCTGATTGAGCCGGTAGTACACGAGCGGCTTGTCCGCCGTAACGGTTGCCGCGTAGGTGCGTGGCGCGGGACTCGCGGTCGGCCGGGGCGATGGAGCCGGCGACGGCGTCGGGATCGCGCTCGCGCGTCCGTCAGCATAGTGCACCGAGACGCGCGCCGGCGGCAGGGCCGAGTTATAGACGGCGCAGTCGGACATATCGCCCTGGAAGTGATCGACCATCCCGTAGAACGCCCCCGTGTTCAGCACCCCGACGTACGTGTTCTTGGAGTCGCCGCTCTGCGGAATCGGAACGTACCCGTAGGTGCTCTTCGCGACGAGGGAGCCGTTCACGTAGAGATCGATGTCCGGGGAGTTCGCGGCGAAGGTGCCGACCACATGATACACGGACCCGGCCTTGAGGGTCTGCGTCCCGGTCAATGTGTTCCAGCCGGTGTTGAATGCCGGGTGACCATGGCTCAGCCACAGCATGAAGCCTTTGCCGTCGTGATCGGTCCAGCCGTTCCCGAGCAGACGCGGGTACGCGTCGGCGGCAACGTCGGCCGCCGTTGGACGGATCCAGCACTCCGCCGTGACGGCCTGCTGCGGCCAGGTCACCGCTTCGAGCGCATACCCGCCGGCAAACGACGAACTCGTTGCGGTCGAATCGTCAGCGATGAGCGGCGTATGGCCCATCGAGACGGACCCGGAGATCGTCGCGTCGTGCTTGTTACCGGAAAAATCGAAGAACGTCGTGCCCGATTTTTGATTTAACCGGTAGTACACGGTCGGCTTGTCGGCCAGCACCGCTGCTACGTATACCGTGTGCGGGGCACTCGCGGCGTCGAGTTCCGCGCGGCGCCCGGGCGCCGAAAGCGATTGCGATGTGTTCCCCGCGGCGACCTGGGCATCGCTCCCGGTGGAAGGAATCCCTGCCGCCGGCGGCCCCACACCCGATCCGCCGCACGCTGCCAGAGCCGCAACCGCCAAGCCGCCAATTACCGTAGCGACTCTCTTCGTAAGGGCCGCGAATCGTTGGCGTTCCACAGTCGGCGTATCGGGCGGCGGCTCCGTAAAGCCAAGGTTAACTTTTGCTTTCGTGCGTTCGTTCACACGAAGACCAACGGCAGCAGTCGATGGGCGCCGCCTCGCGCACAGTTTCCGAGAAATCGGCACGGGCGAGTCCTTTCGGTCCGGAAACGGTCGCGCCTTCCGGAGCGCGCCTCCCTCTTTTCTCTTGATGTTTGCGCAAAACCAGCGTTGCTCGCGAGCGTTAAATCTCGAACCGAGCGACAAAAGGAGGCTCCGCAACGGGAGGAGTGCTTATGTGGAAGCCCGGCTTCTCTCGTACGCTCTGTAAGCTAACGTCGAATTGCGGGGCAATCGGCTCTACCCAGTCGAGAGATTCTCAATCTCAAAGGCCTGGGCTTGGGTGGGCCACCTAGCCCTTTGGTACCCAACCTGTTTCGATTAGCTTAAAGGTCCGGTATGTGGTATGGGTGTCTCATGACTCTCGGCGATATCCGCATCCTAAACGCCTCGAGCCTCAAAGGAAACGCATGAATCCGGAACCAGCTCCCGCAGGTGCGACCATGACGATCGTTCTTCACGAGCCCTCGCGCGTCGCGCCGGGTTTATCATGACATCGTTAAGAAGTCTACTACCCGAAAGGGGCGTATTGCCCGACCTGCGAGCGCAGGCCCAGAGCCCGTTTCTGGCCATCATCGTCACGGACGCGTCCTGCAACGTCAAGTCTTTTTCGAGCGACGAGTCCGCCGGCAATGAAATGCAGAATTTCGTGAGCGCCGGCGGTACGCGCCTGCGCCCAGAAATCGAAGCGATCGTTTCCAAGTGGATCGAACAGCTTCCGGCGGGTTCCCTGACTCAGTCGAGAGTTGTCTTGCTCGACGAAGAGCGGAGTTTGCGCTTCTCACCGCTTTCGAGCCCGGAAGGTGACCTTTTCGCGATTATCGTGGAACGAGACCACACGTACGATAGAGTCGCTCGCGCCGTCACGCGTTTCAAGCTTACTCGCCGCCAAACCGAAGTGTTGGCGTTGGTCCTCGACGGCGCGAGCGCCGGCGAAATCGCGAAACAATTGTGCATCTCGGAGTACACGGCCCAGGGGTACATCAAGTCGTTGCTTAGCAAGACCGTGTCGAGGAATCGTGCCGCGATGGTCGCGCGCGTACTCGAGTGGGATCAGGCGACCGAGTCTCGCGTCCGTCCGGCCGTTCCGATCTACATGGTAGCGTCCGGCAGCGAAAGATAGAGGCACGCTCGCCACGTAGCTTCGCGCCCATGATCGCCCAGGTATTCGAACCGTTTTCCGGCGGGCACCACACCACGTACGTCTCGTTCCTCTTACCCGCGTTGATACGACTCCTAGACTCCGGTCACTTGGAACGCGTGGTGTTGACGACGACGGAGCACCACGCCGCGTCGCCCGCCTTCGTCGAGTTACTCTCTCAATACGAACGCCGGGTCGCGTTCGACGTCGTCCCAGCCGGCGATATTTACGGTAGCGGGCACACGGTCAGTAACGTCCTGTTGGACTCCCTGAAGCGCAATCGTCCCGACTTCGTCGTGTCCACATCTGCGGACAACGGTGCGTTGACGCTGGCGCTGCGCTGCCTGGTCGACCCGGCGTTCCGCTCGCGATCGATCACGTCGGTCGGCGTGTTCCATTACGGTCCCTACGAGAGCGCCCGCGGCATACGGGAACTCGCGCAAGGCGCGGTGACCCGGTTCTCGAGAAGCTTCTCGCCGTGGAGCGAACTCCACGTGGTAAATCCTCTTCTCTACGACCGTCTTACGAGCGCCCCCACTCGCACGTCGCGGCGGGTGAAGTTCTTGCCGCACCCAGTTGCGGCAGCGCAACCGTTAGCAAAGGCCGACGCTCGACGACGATTACAGTTATCGGTCGAAGGCAGCTATATCGGTCAGATCGGGCAGAGCAACGGAACGAAAGCGATCCCCGAGCTCTTGAGTGCTTTCCGCGCCGCTCGTCCGCGGCCCGACCAGCGACTGCTCGTGGCGGGGAAAATCTATGGGCCGTTTCGAGAACTCATCGAGCGCGAATACCAAGACATGGTCGATCGAGGGCAATTGAGTCTGATCGACCGCTACTTGAGCGTCGAAGAGATGCACGTCGCGACGTCCGCGGTCGATGTGATCTCGATCTCCGACTATACCGGCAAGCTCTCTTCCACGTTGCTGGCGGCAGTCGGAAGCAAGCGTCCCGTCATCGCCGACCGAGGCGGCTACACGGGAATGATTCTGGACCACTTCGAGGTGGGTTATCGGGCCGACATGCGCGACCGCGCCTCGTTCGCGGCGGCCGTCGCAGCGGCGTTTGAGACCGGTCGCGACTTCGTGTTTTCAGAGAAGGTCGATCGGCTCGTGCAATTCCACGATCCGCGGAATTTCGTCGACTCCCTGCTCGGGCCCCTATACGCGCGTTTGGGCATTCGCAAACCGGCCTCCACGCAATGGCACCGTCTCCTTCAGGAGCCGGCCGCCAGCTTGACGGCGAGTAGCGTCGCGGAGCGTGTGACGTCCGGCGGCGTCAGGGTGTAACCTGCAATCGAAAAGGCGAAGTCGTCCTCGGGCAACGAGCGCGCGAACCGATTCGCTTCCGGTTGTGAGAGGGGGCCCGGGCCCCAATACGTATGGCACCAGGAACGGCCGTCGATCCACACGCCTGCCGTTTGCGCGCCGAGCACCTTGTCGACATAGAGCCCGTACAGGGTATATTCGCTCGCCAATCGAGCGCGGGTGAAGGCGACGTGCCAGGGTAGACCCGTGACCCCTTCGACGTGCTCGAGAGCGCTTAGGACGACCGAACGTTTCCAACTGATCACGTTGCCGACGTAGTCGTCCATCGGCAAATCGTCCGGTACGACGCCCAAGAGTCGACTCATGTTGCGATGCCACTTTACATGGGGCATGCCGGCGCTTACGCCGTTCGCGAGCCGGTACGTTCTGGTGAGACCGTCTTTGATGAAGAACGAACTGTCCACCGGACGCACGAAGCGTACGTCCGAATCGACGTTCACGATCAGCGGTTCGTCGATTAGGCGAGCGACGGATAACTTTGCGAGCTGCTGGACGAGCCAGCCTTTCGCCGGCACGAGCGCGGGCACCGAGAGCCACCATTTCTGCGAGTACGGAATCTTGAAATAGCCCTTCGGAATGAAGTCCTCGATCGCGGCCACGACGGTTCGGCTGTTCGCTAAGGGCCGGAAGAGCTTGAGGTCGCAGGCATCGACGACGATGTAGTGCGTCGCTTCGGGGGCGAAGGTGAGGACGCTCTCGCTCAACTCGCGGCATGGCTCGAAGTCGCGCGCGAAGCTGGGCGTGACGATGGCGATGCGCCGGTCGGCCGTCACCGTCGAGGGACCGGACCTCAAACGGCAACCTGCGAATCGGCGATCGGAACGGGGTCGCTCGCGATCCGTCGCCGCCTTGCCGCCGCCGTGCGATAGGCTTCCATGAAAAGCTCCGCCGATTCGCGGAGCGATAGATGCTCTCCCACGTACGCTCGCGGTGCGTAGGTCTCGAGCCGTTCGATGAATCGTTCGAGCGCCGGCGCAAAATCCGCGGCCTCGGCGAAGCGCTCGCCGCATCGCTCGGAAAAGTAGGGAACCGACGTGGCGGGGACGGGTTCGTCTTCCCAACGCTCGCGATTGGGATCCAACCAATACCCCTGATCCCAGGCGAGGACCGGCACGTTGCAGGCCAGCGCTTCCTGGTAGGCCATACCCTGCGTCTCGTTCTCGCAGAGAAAGATCATGCAACGGCTTCGGCCGAGCAGCTTACGGTACTCCGCGTGCGTGTAGCGGCCGTAGCGCAAAACCGCGTAGCTCAGGTTGCGCCTTGACAACTCGGCGAGTACGGGTTGCAGCAACGCCGGCTCGTAGTGCTCCCGTTTCCAGCGAATCTTATCGTACACCAGCACGTCGACGTCCTTGACGCGTCCCTTGGTATCCGGCCACTCCTCGAGGTCGATACCGCCGAACCAGATGCGCAGGACGTTCTTATCGTAAACGGTCGCAAACATATCGCGCATCCAGCCGCAAAACGTCAGGTAGGCGTAGAAGCGATGGTCTTGCATCAGCCTCGGGTTTTGCTTGGGATGATCGTAGAGCCCCGGACCCAATACGGCGGGGTTCGGCAGATTCCAAGCCTCCAGCACGTGGGTGTATCCGCAAAGCGTTACCGGGAAATCCGGGTACCGGCGCGCGAGCGCGAAATCGTTGACGTGAATCGTTTGATTCGCGAGCTTGAGCGCGCGGCAGAGAAGGTTGAACGAAACCTCAAAACCGGTAACCCGCTGTTTCTTTGGGCGAAACGCGGCGACGGCTTTGCGCAGCATCCGCCGGAGCCGGCGGTCGCCCGGAAGAAACGTGTCGCGGTCCCGGTCCTCAAAGAAAATAAGAACGTCTCGGCCCACGATGAGCTTAGGGGCTGACAAGAGTTGCCTCCGCGGGCGGAGCGAGGCGTGGAGCGCCTTTTAGGAGCGAAGCGTCGAACGCTCTGGCAAGTTCGTCGATCCGGCCGCTCAGGGCGCCCACGTGGCCACCGCGCATCGGCACCACGTCCACGTGCCGAGCGACGGAACCCCAACCCACGGTGGGGTCGTCGAGCATGGTCGTCTGGTCCTCGCCCCAAATCAGCGTGAGCTCGCCGGCGTACGGTTTGGGGTGGTACGTCAGCGCGGCGACGATGTGCGCGAACGAGTTCTCCGTCGCTTCGAGTCCGCGGCGATTTGCGAAGTGCTGTGGCTCGAGCGGGTCGGCGTTCGTTCGCGAATGCCGGATCCTCGAATGAAGCATCTGGCGCAGCACCGAGAGCGACGCGCGCGGTCCGGACACGATTGCGGCCTGGATCCGCGCGAGGTTGTAACAGAAACTATCGCGCACGCGAGGCGCCAGTCGCGCGTCGAGGCCCAAGCGGCAAACGAGCCAGTCCAGCGCGCGAATCCGCCGGCTCGGCATCGGCGAGGAGTTCAGCAGAACGACCCGCTCGACCGTCGCACCCGAAGACTGCAAGAGGCGAGCCACCTCGTACGCAACCAGGCCGCTCGCGCAGAATCCGCCGACCTGATATGGTCCGTGCGGTTGGATGGTCAAGATTCGCTCGAAATAGTCGCGGGCCATTTCTTCGATCGTCGGCAGTAACGGCAGGCCGGCCGTGCCGTGGGGCGCGATCGAGGAGACCGGCTGATCGGGGCCGAGCGCGGCGGCCAGCCTGCGCGCGTAGAGGCCTTCGGCGAAGAGATCCCCGTGAAAGAAGATGAGCGGCGGGCGCGTGCCGTTTTTGTTCAACGTGACGATCGGTGCGTAGGTCCCACCGTCGCTCGGGGCGCTCGGTGTTTCGATCTGGGCCGCGATCGCGGCTATCGTCGGCGCTTCGAAGAGAGAGCGGAGCCTCAATTCGACGCCCATCTCGTCTTGGACGCGAGCAACGAAGCGAATTGCGAGCATCGAGTGCAGCCCCCGGGTGAAAAGATCGACATGGCGTTCGATCGAATCCACACTCAGAAGCTCGCCGAGGATGGTAGCGAGCCGGGCCTCCGTGACGGAGGAGAGGGGTGATCCCGCGGTCGTTCGCGGCTCGACCGGCGCGGGTAACGTGCTCAGATCGATTTTACCGTTGGCGGAAAGGACGAGCGCGGGCACCGCGACGATCGTGGCCGGTACCATAAAGGCGGGAACGCGCTCGGCCAACCAAGCCCGGAGGGCGCCCGTGTCAAGTTCGTCCGGCGCGATTCCGCGCGGGACGACGTACGCAACGATCGATTTATCACCAGACCGTTCCGGTGCGATCGCAACGGCATCGGCCACACTCGGATGCCGCGAGAGGACCGTTTCCAACTCTCGTAACTCGATCCGATAGCCGCGGACTTTCACTTGACCGTCGATGCGGCCGAGAAACTCGATAACTCCATCTTCGCGCTGGCGCACCTGGTCACCGGTTCGGTACAGCCGGGCTGCGGGATCGCCGGAGATTGGATCGGGTACGAAGCGTTCCGCCGTGAGTTCGGGCAGATTGAGATAGCCATCGGCGAGACCGTCGCCGCCGACGCAGAGTTCGCCGACCACGCCGAGCGGCACCAGCTGCAGCCGATCGTCGAGCACGTACGCGCTCGAGTTCGAAATAGGCCGGCCGATGGGCACGCTGTTCTCGACGGCTTCCGGCGAAGGCACGACGTAACAACAGCTGAACGTCGTGTTTTCGGTTGGTCCGTAGCCGTTGATCAGTTCGCACTGCGGAAACGCCTCCATGAAGCGTTTCGCGTGCACCGGTGAAACGACGTCGCCACCGGCAAGCAGGCGGCGCAATCCCCCGAACGCCTTGGGCATGACTTCCACCGCCTCGCGGAAGAGGGATGCGGTGAGCCAAAGCGTCGTCACGGAGAAGCGTGAGAGCGTGCGATCCAGTTCGGCCAGCGACAGCGCGCCCGGCGGCGCCAGCGCGAGCCGGCCACCGCTCAGCAGGGGCGCCCAGATTTCGAACGTCGAGGCGTCAAAGGCCAACGGCGCGTACTGGAGCACCGTGTCGTCCGCACGGATATCGACGTAGTTCGTCTCGCGGACGAGTCTGAGGATCGCGCGGTGCGGGACCGAGACGCCTTTGGGCCGTCCGGTCGAGCCCGAGGTATACATGATGTACGCCGGGCCGTCGGCGCGCCCCGCCGGATCGATTGCGGCGTGGTCGAGCGTCGCGATCGAGCCGGCCGCGTCCGCCAGATCGATGAGTGGGATGCCGCTTTCCGGCAGCCGGTCGCGCAGCGCGCGTTCGGTCAGCACGATCTGCACGCGAGCATCGTGGATGACGAAAGCGAGGCGTTCGCCCGGATACGACGGGTCGAGCGGCACGTAGGTCGCACCGGCCTTCAGGATCGCAAGCAACGCGACCGGTACGTCGCGCGAGCGCTCCAGCGCGACGCCGACCGTCGTCCGCGGGCCTATGCCGGCCGCGATCAGGTAGCGTGAGAGCTGGTTCGAACGCCGGTCCAGCGCTTCGTAGGTCAGTTCCGACGCTTCGTCGACCGCGGCGATCGCATGGGGCGTGCGGGCCGCCTGTTCGGAAAAAACCTCGTGAACGGTGCGGTCGCACCCGTAGCTGGTCGAGCCTCCGTTGCCGAGCGCGATGATCCGGCCGCGCTCTTCTTCGCTTAGAATTGGGAGGGCGGAGATCGCGCAGTTTGCGTCCCGAACGACGGCCCGCATCAGGCGCACGAAGCGCTCGAGCATTCCGTCGACGGTCTCGCCGCGGTACAGATCCGTGTTGAACTCGCACGACAGGCGCCAGCCGTCAGGCCGTTCGACCATGAAGAAGTTCAGATCGCAAATCGGCCCCGCCGACCGCGACGGAAGGTCGATCAGCTCGAACGTACCGTACGTTTCGTTCTCAATGAAAGATCGCTGGTAGACGAAATTGACCGAGAACAAAGCGTTGCGGCTGAGGTCGCGCTTCGGGTTGACGATCTCGACCAGCTCTTCGAGCGGCAGGTGCCGCATCTCGAGCGCATCGCTCACCGTGTCCCGCGCGCGTTCCAGCAGCTCGGTGAACGCCGGGTCGCCGGAGACGTCCGTGCGCAGAGCGATCGTGTTGATGAACGTCCCGACCAGCGGCTCGAACTCGACTTCCTCTCGTCCGGCGATCTGCGTGCCGATCACGATATCCGTTTGACCCGAATAACGGTGCAGCAATACGAGGAGCAGCGCGTAGGACGTCATGAACAGGGTGCAGCCGTTGACTCGCGCCATATCGGCGAGGGCATCCGAGAGTTGGCGTTCCAGCAGCACGGACACGATTTCGGCGTTCGGCGTTTGGACGGGCGGACGCGGTTTGTCCGGCAGAATCTCGAAATGCTGGAACTCTTGAATTTTGCGGGCGACGGCGACCGGTGCGTTCCCAAGAGCTCCGGATTCGGGCGTCGTTTGACGCTCCCACGCCACGTAATCGGCGTACGTGAACGGGAGTTCGGGAAGCTTGGGAGTCCGGCCGGCTGCCAGATCCGCGCAGGCCTCACCCATTTCCTGCGCCAGCACACCGACGGACCAACCGTCGCACACCGTGTGGTGGGCCGTCACCAGAATCATCGAGACATCGTCGCGGACGCGAACGTGCGTAACCCGAATCAGCGGTGCCTTCGTGATGTCGAAAATCAGTTGCGCTTCGAGCGAGGCGACGCGTTCGGCCTCGGCCGCCGCCTCGGCGTCGTCAAGCGCGGTCAAATCGACGAGCGGAAGTGTAAAGCCGACTGCCGGCTCCACCACCTGATGCGGTTCGCCGTCCACCGTCGTGAACGAGGAACGCAGCGTCGCGTGTCGTGCGATAATCAGTCGCCATGCCTGCTCGAGGTGCGCGTGGGAAACCTGTCCCTCGAGGCGCCAGCGTACCGCGACGTTCAGGCCCGGGTTTTCAGGGTGGAGTTGCGTCTCGAACCAGAACCGCTTTTGGGACTGCGAGCAGGGATAACAGTCCTTCTGCGGCGGACGATCCGCGGGCGTAGCGAAGGTTTTCACGGGCGCACGTTCCGCTGCGTCGGGTTCATTTGCGTGTCCCGGCGGTGGCGCGAGCGGAAGAACGAGCTGCGCGTTGGCAGCGATCCGATGGTTGCGTGGGACGACTTCGACGGAAACCCTGGCACACTCACGTTTTCTTGAACAGCCTAACTTGGGGCGCGCAGAGCGCTTCGCAGCAGCTCAGCTCCTTAGGAATCCGATTCTACGCGCAAATCCATCCGGCTCACACCCCCCAAAAGGGCTCTCTCCGGCGACCCGCGCGAAGAACGCCGATTTTCGGGGATTGTCTCTGAGCCGCCGGACCATGTACGTTGTCCTTCGCCGCTTGCAGTCGAGCGAGGCGCGAGCTTGCCGCAAGCGAGCGTCCGGCAACGCGAGGCGAACCGTATGACCGGCTTGGGGAGACAACGAATGGAACGAAGCCAGATCCGCCCGAGCCTTGCTGACGCGCGCTTCAGTGGCTTGCCGGAAAACTGTCGTGACTCATTCGACCGGGTTCCGTTCGGGTACGAACACAACCTCAGCCGCCTCGATCTTTTCGATTTCGACGCTCTCTGCGACTTGGCTCGAAGGTATGGCGCCGATTATATGGTTGCCGATGGTGCGTCGGTGCCCTCGACTCGATTTTACTCCGTGCCTTACGGAATGCTGACGCCGCACGAAGCGCTGCTGCGCCTCGACTCGGGCAACCGTCGCGTCCTCCTCAAACGTCCGGAGAACTACGACGCTAGATACCGCGAGTTGATGCTCGGGCTCTTCGAGCAAGTGCTGCACATGCGAGGCGGCTTGGCCCAGGACGAACGCGTCGTTCGCTTGGAATCCTCGATTCTCGTGAGCTCCGCCGCGACGATCACGCCCTTTCATTTCGATCCCGAAGTTTCGTGTTTCTTTCAGATCGAGGGCGACAAGAGTTACCACCTGTATTCGCCGGCCGCGCTGCACGAAGCGGAACTCGAGCAGTTCTATTGGATGGGGATCGTCAACATCGGCCAAGTCGATCTCGAGGGCCGCGACCCGAAACACGAACACGTGTTTCATCTGCGGGCCGGAATGGGAATGCATCAGCCGCAAAATTCTCCGCATTGGGTTCAGACCGGACCGGCGCGATCGATCTCCTACGTTTTCTCCTTCGAAACGAATCGGTCGCGGGAACTGGGACGCACGCGCGCCTTCAATCATTATATGCGCAAGCTCGGTCTGACTCCGGCGCCGCCTGGGAGGCGGCCGGATCTGGACGCGGTCAAAGCGCGAGTCATGGAGGGTTTCATTCCGCTGCGAAAAGCGGTGGGCCGGATCGCACGGTGCGCAAAGACGGACGCATAGCGTGATAGATGAAATCGTGGCCGCGGAGCCGGCGATCTTTTCCACGCCCGCGGAGAGCGTGCAGACCGCCGGTCTTTCGGCAGGATCTGCGTCTAAGCGGCGCGCCTCGGCGAGTCCGTGGTTGCGATACGTCATCGCGCTGGCGATCGTGGCGGGGATTTTCTTCCGCTGTTATCACATCGATCGCAAGACCTATTGGGAAGACGAGCTCCTCGGAACGATCCACGCGCTCGGTTACACCGAGGCCGAGATCGTAGCCGCGTCGCCGCGCTTACGCGACGCGGGGGCAGTCCAAACCTACTTTCGATTGCCGGCCACTCCGGGGACCGGCACCCTGGGCGTGGCATCGACGGTGCGCTCCCTGGCGCTCGAGGATCCGCAGCACCCGCCGCTTTTCTACGTCTTGAGCCACCTATGGGCCGGCGTGTTCGGATCGTCGGTCGCGGCGATGCGGGCCCTCCCGGCCCTCTTCGGCGTGGTCGCGCTCGTTGCGATGTACGGCCTCGCGTTCGAGTTGTTCGCTTCACGGCCGATCGCGTGGTTATCCGTCGCGCTGCTCGCCATATCGCCGTTCCAAGTCCTTTATAGCCAAGAAGCGCGGGAATACACGCTTTGGAGCGTGATGATTCTCGTGTCCAGTACTCTCGTGCTGCGGGCGGCGCGCACGGGAGCGGCGCGGGATTGGCTTGCTTATGCCGCGAGCCTCATTTTGAGCTTGTACGTCTTCCCCTTATCCGCGCTCGTCATCTGCGGTCACGCCGTTTACCTCGTTGTCTGCGGCGCGTTTGGAAAAGGCCGCTCCGCCCTTTGGTTTCTGGGCGCCTGTGCGCTTGCGACGCTCGCGTTCGCACCCTGGATTCGGATCATGCTTGCGAGCGGTGGCCTCGGCCGCGGCATGAACGGGATATTAGCAACGAAGATGGGCTTGGCCGCCGTCCTGTTCGCGTGCGTCCGGGACCTGAAGAGCGGCCTGTTCGATTTCGGATTCTTTACGGTCGGCCCGTTTCACTCGTCGGCGATCAATGCGTTGTCCATTGCGGTCGCCGTCGCTCTGCTGGGTTACGCTGGTTACGCGCTGGCACGAAGCGGCCGGAGCAAGGCCGCGACCTTCGTCTTGCTCGGCCTCACGTTCCCGGCGCTTGCGCTCGCCGCCCACGACGTCGTATTCGGTGGCGACCTGGTCGGACAGGCACGCTATTTGATGCCCGCGTTGCTCGCCGCCGTCTTGGCTTTGGCGAATCTCTTCGATGACAAATTGCGCGCGGCGCGCGGCTTGTGGCCGGCAACGTTTGTCTGCGTGCTGCTCGGCGCCGTGGCTTCGTGCGTCATCAGCGCGGAAGCGCGCACGTGGTGGAACAAGGATTACGAACGGACGCCGCAAGTCGCCGCCATCGTCAACGCGGCGCAGCGCCCGCTCGTCGTCAGCGATCAAGCCTCGTCGCGCGCGCTCGCCCTGAGCTTTTACCTGCGCCCGGACGTCGCCCTGCGCTTGCACTTGCGGTGCGTGCAGTGCACCGCGGAACTTTCGGCCGAGCCGGATCTGCTGGCCCAGAGCGGCCGGTTCAGCGATATCTTCCTGGTCGGCCCCTACGGTGGGCCGGGAACTCTGCCGCCTGACCAATTCCGAGTGATCGGGATCGGAACGTTTCCCTCCGAACCGAATCCCCTGAATATGTTTCTCTCAATTCGCTAAGTTCTTGCCGGCCTTCGCCTTGACGCGAAGCACGACGGCCCTGGCAGGCTGCGAAGGGGCCGGTTGCGGTCTGGCCAACGAAGCCCCGATGACGCCACTCGACCTCCGCATCGGTCCGCCTCGCGTGCCGCGCGCCACGGCCGGCGGCGTGACCTTCTTGCCGCGCTCGATCGACAAGGCCCGCGCGACGCTGCCTGGCGGCAATCCCGGCGAGTACACGATGGAAGGCATCACGCAATGGATGCTGGAGCAACTCGGGCTCGACATCGCAACGTTTACCGCCGCGGTCGCCGCCGCGCGAACCGATGACGACGTCGTCGCCTTCGTGCTGGAACGCACGACGCAGGCTAAAATCGATGCGTGGAACGCGACGATCGCGGGGCGCCTCTCCCGGAATGGAAACCGCGCCGAGGCGCTCGTCGCGCATCCCTGGCTGCACGCGCGGCCCGATCTGACGCTCTCGCTCGACGTCCTCGAGGAAGACGACCGGCAGTCGTTCGCGCGCTGAACTTCGGGCTGGGGACGCGCCGTGGACGCTTGCGGGACGCCCCCTCGCTATGCTGGGGTCGTTCCTCCCGCCTTTTTTTGGAGCGCCCCATGCAGAATGAAACCAGTATCGAGTTCGAGCCGTCCGACGTTGCCGAGTGCATCGAGTTATGGCAGTCGACGGCAGGCAGCCGGCCGGCCTGCGTGCTGCACGTCGAAAACGGGACGGGCGTCGTCGCGATGTTCCCGCCGGTCGCGTCGTGGGACGATCTCGGGCCGGCGCGTGATTTCGACCTCGTCTACCCCGCGCGCTCGGCGGCTACGGCGGCGCTGAAGCTGCCCGCGCCCTGGCGTGCTCTCGCGCTGTCGGATTTTCTCGTCCACATCTTCGACGCGTCGCGCTCGGCCTCACCGGAGGACACGATTCGTACGACGATCGACGCCATCGCCGCGCTGGGCGGCGGCCTGCCGCAGCGTTTACGGGCCAAGGCTTTCGTGCCCAGCGACGTACGCGCATGACGCCCGAAGAAGAAGCCGCGATCGCCGCGTCGATCACCAGCGGAAAACTCGTCGACGCGATTCAAACCGTGCGCGCCGCCACCGGCGTGTCGCTGCCGGACGCCAGAGCCTACGTGATGATGTTGGCCGGCTCGCTGCTGCACGATCGTAAGTTGCAGCAGGGCCTTCGCGCCGCGAGCCGGCTCTCGGAGCCGGGTCCGCGGCGCTCGGCGCGCGCAACTGCCGTCGTCGTCGCCACGATCTTCGTCGCGTTGGCCGGTTTCATCGGCGTCGCCGTGCTGCTCGCGCACGCGCGGATCGTCCCGGACTAACGGATGCCGGGCGTCAGGCGATGCGAGCGCGCCCGTGCGGCAGCGCGGCGCGTGCTCGCGGCGCTTGTCCTGGCGGGGTTCGCGCCGGCGGGTTGCACCAGACCCGTCCCCTACGAAATAACCGCGGCCGATAAGGCGAAATATACGGCGTTTGCCCAGATTCCCGCGAAAACGGCGGGCGGGGCGCCGCAGATTTTCGGCATCTCCGACTGCACGCTCTATGAAGCGGTGACCAAAGACGAGCGCATCGTCGACTGGCGGGTCGTTCTCAGTTCGGATTGGGGCCGGCGGTCCTATCCGAAGTGGATGACCGCCTGCGCGCGTCAGGCTCTTCGCTACGACGGCAAATACGTGCACGTGCTCTTCTGCGCGCAGGCGATCGGCGCCGGGGGTGGCTGCGCCGGGGGTGGCGGTTCCTACCGCAGCCGCGACGGCGAACATCATTGGGAGATCTCGCAGGACCAGCAGTCCTGGGACCCGCTGCCGCGCTAAAACTTGACCTCCAAACAATTCGCCTGAGGTCGATTGGCGCATGCGGGCCACCGGCTCGCGGAGCACGGTTACGGGGCACTGGGCTCGCTGCGCGGCACCCGCTCGCGGAGCAGGTTTGCGCGGAACGTCGCGGGCAAATCAGGGGACGTATCTCGCGGCCGTCGCTGCCGGCGGCGAACTGTTTCCGAGGAGAGGACGAATCGACGTGGGCCCGAGTCAAGCACAGAAGGGGCCGAACCCCTGGGATGCCGGCAGCGCGCGAATTCTCGCGTCGCTGGGCTTCGAGGCGGTGCGCGCGTGAGCGTCGAGGCACGGGCGACCGCCGGCTTTTCCGCGCAGCGTCTGCGCCGGCTGCACGACGTGCTTGCCGCCGACGTCGAACGCGGCGCGATCCCCGGCGCCGTCGCGCTCGTCGCGCACCGCGGCGAGACCGTTTTCGCCGAGGCGTTCGGCTTTCGCGACCGTGAAACGGGCGCGGCGATGCGCTTGGATTCGATCTTCCGCGGCGCCTCGGCGACGAAACCCGTCGCTGCCGTCGCGGCCTTGATGCTGGTCGAAGAAGGCCGCCTGCACCTACACGAGCCCGTCGCGGACTACCTTCCGGAATTAGCCCATCTCACGGTCGGTCTCGACGGCGCGCCGTTGCTGCGGCCGCCCACGATTCAGGATCTCTTTCGCCACACGGCCGGCTTCACGTACGGACCGTTCGGCGACACGCCCGTGCACCGGCTGTACCGCGAAGCGAACGTGATGGATGCGGGCCAGACCAATGCCGAGATGGTCGCGAAGCTCGCCAAGTTGCCGCTCGCGTATCAACCGGGTTCGACCTTCGAGTACGGCATGTCGATCGACGTTTTGGGCGCCGTGATCGAAGCCGTTGCGGGCGCCGACCTGCGAACCTTCGTGCGCGACCGGATCCTCGACCCGCTGGGGATGGCCGATACGGATTTCGTGCTGGACGCACGCGATCGCGACCGGTTGGCCGAACCGCACCTCGATCCCGTCACCAAAGAGAACCCGTTACGCTTCGTGTTCGACCCGGCGCGCGTCACGTCGTGGTACTCCGCCGGCGGCGGCTTGCTGACGACGGCGGCCGATTACGTGCGCTTCGCGCGGATGCTGTCGAACGGCGGCGAATTCGCGGGAGAGCGTTTGATCGCCCGCAAGACCGTCGCGTTGATGACGAGCGACCACCTGCCGCCCGGCGTGGCGTTCGGTCCGTTCACGCCCAGTCTCGGCATAACGGCGCCGCTGCCGGAGTTCGGCCAAGGCTTCGGGCTCGGCGTCGTGGTGCGCCGTGAGGCCGGACGCAATCCGAACCCCGGTTCGCCCGGCGACTTCAGCTGGCCCGGCGTATCGGGCATGTATTGGTGGGCCGACCCGGCTGAAGACCTCATCGGCATCCTGATGTTGGCCGCGCCCGCTTTACGCGTGCATTACCGCAGCGCGATGCGCAATCTCGTCTACCAAGCGTTGCTCTAAAAAAACTCGCCCGGCCGGAGCCGGGCGAGTCGCCGCGTTGGAATGACGGTTATGCGATTAGGTGCAGAGCTTCTGCAGGTTGGCTGATGTCAGCGTCCCGCGGAACGAATACTTCCCGCCCGTGCCGAGATACAGGCCGTTCGCGGGCGTACCGCGGTAGAACCAAGCGAAGAAGGCGAGGTCCTGGAGGTGGTAGGTGTAGCCATTGAGGACCTCCGAGAATTCGGTACCGGACAGCGGGTCGCCGACTTCGAAGTTATTTTGGCACGCGCTCACCTGACCGATATGTCCCCACGCCGGGGTTGGATTGTTCACGTACGGGTCGTTGACCGCTTCGCCGAGTTCGTGGCTGAGCGCGGCGGTGTCCTCGAGGCCTTTGAAGCCCCACGCGGTAGACACGTAAGAGCCGACGCCGTAGACCTGGGTATAGGTCTTCGTTCCGTATGCGCTATGATATCCGATGATGCAGCAGTCCGACGTGGTGGCTCCGTACATCACGGTATTGTTGAACAAGTTGAAGGCGATCAGCGCATGCGAGAACTTCAAAGCCTGGATTTCGGCCTGCGCTACCTTGTCGAACCACGCTTGCGAGATCTCGCCGGCGGGCCGCGCGCAGCCTTTGAGCGTGCCGGCGAAACCGTCGGCCTTCGGAACGGTGATCGTTACTTCGCGCACGAGCGTGGTTTCGTCGATGAAATTCGTGTGATACGTCGTCGGCACGAAGCCGTGGAGTTCGGCGGCCTGAAACGCGTCGATATACTGACGCGACCCAAGCGCAACCCCGTTCGACGCGAACGCATAGTTGTTGAAGAGTGGCGACTTTTCAAACCGGCTGAGCACCGACGACGTATCGGCGCACGACGGCGTCGCCGGATCGGTCACGAGCCCGTTCGAAAACTTGAATTTCCACGAGATGATGTAGATGCCCAAGTTCGAATCGACGGTCTTCGCCGTCGTGGGCGGCACGGCTCCGAGGAAGTAGATGTCCCCGTAGTTGACCTTATTCCAGGGGTCGTACAGGCCGGTCGAGCTGTCCGCCAGAATCCAAGATGCCGGCCCGACGAAAGCATCGGGCCGCAGCATCATCTGGTTCTTCACGTGAGCGCGGGTCGCTTCCACGTCGATGTTGGCGGGCAACGTATTGAAGTACGGGTGCGGCCACATCGGACCCGTCGCGGTGGTACCCGGAGCCTGCGTAACGGCTTCCGGAGTGTCGGCCGCGAGCGCCGGCCGGCCAAAAAATGCTGCGCCGAGTGCGATAACGCATAGCGCCGTCGTGAACTTCTTCAAATGAGATACCTCCGCTTCGGAAAGCGAGATTTTGTGCGCCCATAACATACCGCATGCGTGCATGGAGCGCTATGGGGGGAAACCCTACTTTTTTTGTTGACGCGAACGGTTCTCGTTTGACAGTGAGAAAGTCAATAAATCGATAAGCGCCGAGTTAACGACTCGTGGAACGCGCGTACGAATGCGAGGACTTCGGGTCGAGAATGCCGGCCAGGACGGATGTCACCGAGATGGCAGGCTCGGATATCATACGCTTTCTTTCAGCGCGCTACCATAGAGCCTGACCCTGGGCCGGTTGGGTATTTCGGCACAAGCAAGGGAGCGCCTTGGGGCGCTCAGGTCACATTTGCCGGCTTTCCCTCGATGCGGTCGGCGTCGCGCAGGGCCGGGAAAAAGGCGGCCCACAGGCCGATGACGGCGAGCGTGGCCGCGCCGCCCAACACGACCGACGGGACGACGCCAAGCGCGGCGGCGAGCGTTCCCGATTCGAAGGCGCCCAGTTCGTTGGAGGCGCCGATAAAAACCGCCTCGACGGCGTTGACCCGGCCGCGCATCGCATCGGGGGTGTTGAGCTGCACCAGGCCGTTGCGGATCACGACGCTGACCATGTCGGTCCCGCCCACGACCGCCAGCAGCGCCAGCGAGAGCAGGAAGCTGCGCGAGAGCCCGAAGCCGATCGTGGCGACGCCGAAGCCCGCCACGGCGATCATCAGGGTCGCGCCGACCCGGCGCCGCAGCGGATTGCGCGCGAGGAAGGCGGCCACGACCGTCGCTCCGGCCGCGGGCGCGCTGCGCAGCGCGCCCAGACCCTGTGGCCCAGCGTGAAAGATGCCGTCGGCGAAGGCCGGTAAGAGCGCGGTCGCGCCGCCGAAGAGCACGGCGAAGAGATCGAGTGAAATCGCCCCGGCAAGGACCGGCTGCGAGCGAACGAACCGCAGGCCCTCGAAGGCTTCCCGCCACGAGAGCTCCACCGCCGCGCGGACCACGCGCTCGATTCGCAGGGCGCCCAGCAGCAGGCCCGAGGCCAGGAGCGCGACGACCGAGACCTCGAGCGCGAGCGGCGTCGAGATTGCAACGAGGACGCCGCCGAGGGATGGACCGCCGATAATCGTCAGCTCCCGCAGCGATGCGTAGGTCGCCTGAACTCGCTGGAAGTGCTCCGTGGGCACGATATTGGGCAGCAGTGCCCGCTCCGCCGGGACGCCGAACGCCCGCGCGATGCCGATGACCGTCAGGATCGCGAGGTACGGCAGCAGGGCCGTCACCCGGGCGTTGACCGCGAAGATGAACGCCGCGACGCAGACGGCCTCCAGGACGGCCGCGGCGGTCACGATGCGGCGCCGGTCGTGCCGATCCGAGAAGACGCCGGCCGGCAGCGCCAGCACGAAGGTGGGCAAGAACAGCGCGAGCCCGACCAGGCCCAAGTCGAAGGCCCGATGGTGCAGGGTGAAGACGTGCCAGGCGACGGCGACGCTCTGGATCTGGTACGCCAGATCTCCGCTCAACATCCCACAGAAGT
>Ga0116229_10000722_pt1 | contig 47084 bp, 47 predicted proteins | sample S1TSphgellanicum_3_FD_87313 | JGI IMG/M metagenome (GOLD analysis project Ga0116229, IMG submission 87313) | Host-associated microbial communities from peat moss isolated from Minnesota, USA - S1T2_Fc - Sphagnum magellanicum MG | ecosystem: Host-associated > Plants > Peat moss > Unclassified... | reverse complement strand
TATTGAACTTCTAAATTCTTTAGCAACAAGTTCTTTTTACAACAACAAGTACATGCAAAAACTAACAAAACTAAAACTAACTACGAATCCTAAACTAACATGTACACAAATTAGCAAAGTTGGTTAAAAGAAAATGATTCATGTTCCATAAGTGATGAATGAAACACAAACTCAAAAATGAAATCCAAAAGTCCCTTAACATGTTTGTCCTCCTAGTCTTATACTAGTCATTTCAAAATGCAACCATAATTGACCATTGTAAACAATCATTAGCTAATACCTAGACTAATAGTCCAATTTTTTTTAAAACTACACCCTATTCAATTACATGTTCTGCCAAGTACATGTTTTGTAGACTACTTGTTGACTAGTATGTCAACCTATCTTCTTAACCTACTATAATATTATTTATGAGGTTCAATAACCGGTTAGGTTAGGTTAGGTTAGGTTAAATAACAAGTTAAATCACATGTTAGGTTTAACAACCTATTAGGTCACCTATTGCTAAATTTGGGTAACATTATCCCCCCTTGAAAACTACATTTCATCCTCAAAATGCTAGCTCAAAGTCCTAGGTTAGCTTGGTCTTCTACAACCAGTTGATTGAAGGCTCTTTCAACATGTTCAACACCTACTTCCTCCATAGGTTTAACTTGGCTCAAAATTTGAAGACGTGTTGGTGTTGTAATCTTTTGTCGATCAAGTGTGTCTTCAAAGGTTGCTATGGGTGTCATGAGTACCTTCGAGGCATGTAGGGTACTTGAGATTATAGTAATCTCCTGACCTATATATACCTATCTCATGTGGGGTTTGAGGTAAACTAGCAAATAAAAATTCCAAAGATTATATTCTATTATCTAATATGGTGAATAAGGGATTAATAGGTTCACCCTATTCCTTATCAAATCTCTCATTACCTTTCACAAGTTCATTAACAATAGTGGCAACTAAAATAGATATAGTAAAAGTCTGAACATGTAAAGGTATGGTCTCTAAACATGTTCCCTCTTTTAGTTGACTAATTGGTTTGTTAAGTGCTACAAGTTGTACCGCAGATGGCGTTGCTGGAATTCTGCTACTAGTTCCAATCTTCATAGATACAAAACTAGGGGGTTCGTACTTGAAATGAAGGAAAGCAGTTCAATAGGTGTGCAATTCAAGTTGGTAACTCTGTTCATTAAAGTGGGCTAGTTCCAAACACTACTAGAAATTTTGTCTTTTGCAACTTATCTTATGCAACTAAAAACTGTCGCATGCAACTGCACATGTTGCATGCAACTCCAAAATAGTTGGATGTGAGATTTTTTAGTTGCAGAAGACAAGTTGCAAAAGACAAAATTTTCTAGTAGTGAAATTGTCTTGAATCTATTCCCTTGTGAACTCCTAAACAATTTGTCCTTCCTTCCACTTGGGGTTTTTATTTCCCAAGGCTTGGTTTTGCACTTTGAATAGTGTTTTGTCTAGCAATAACTCCTCAAATTCCTTCAACTTGTTGTTCATCCTAACAAGTAAAATGGGGTTGGGTTTATTCAATTTCACCTTGGTTATCTCATACTAACCTTTTTAATCCTAGATTTGGGTGGTTAGATTTTGCTTTTCCCTTTCAAACTCTATGTGGGTAGCTACCTGTTGCTCTCTAAAATCTTGACACGTTTGCTCCAAATCAATTATGATACCTTGTTTGCAAATTAGACTCCTCCATTTTGGTGTAGTCATGTGTCATTCATTCCAAATCAGCTTGGAGACGTTTCAAATCATTGTGAGTTTTCCAATTGAACTAGTTGACCTCAGCGTACTCTTGTTGTAGGTTTTTAATTTTCCTAACAACTTTTTATGCTTCTTTCAACTTATTGGACAGGTTCTGGTTCTCATGCTGGACCCTATTCATTTGCCCCTTGATTATGATGAGTTCTTTGTCATGATTCTTTAAAGTCTTTTGCACTACCTTTAGCTTTAAGCTACATGTTTGCAATTGGTTTTTTGTAGAATGACCAGAAACTATGACATGTTGGAATCTAAAAAATTGTGGGTTTTCCATTTACACAAGTTCAACTATAGGTTGAACCTGTTGGGATGATTCTGTAGCCACAACTATAGGTTGTGTAGGTTCTGAATGGATACTATAGGTTTAGCAAACACAACAAGTTCAACTTGGATGTTATCAATTCCTGATCCAAATTGGGTTTAAGTTCTTCCTCAATGTTGCCTTGTGTAACTATTGCATAAAGCTCTTCTCCTCCTCCACCCCCAATCTCATTTGAACATGTTCACTCTTCATCCTCTTTTGAATTAACAACTAGTGATATGAAAGTAGTCCTAACCTTCTTTCTTGGTAGTGTTTAGGATTGAACCTGTTATTTGGTGTAAGCAGTTCTATACACATCTTTAGTCAATGAAACTGGTATGTTGGTAAAGGCAATGCACTGGTTGAACGTGTTGGTCTTCTCTCCTTAAAAAATTGCTCCCTTGTAACAAGTTCAAGTGAAACCTATCGTTGTTGTGCAACTTGTCACTCTTGGTTGGTTGGTGACACAAGTTCTTCTAGGGTTGTTGTTCTTGGTGAAGGCACCTCAAATAAAAGAACCACTTCCTAGACATAATATCTAGGATAGGCCCTTATATGCCTTAGTTTTGTTATAAACTATGTTAGCTATTACCTTGATTTCACGTTTTGTCTAGCGAATCAATTTAACCAGTAATTGGGTTAACACTACAAAACACCAGTTAATAGGTTACCCCCTATTGGCTAGGTCAAAAATAATAGCAATTTAGTTATTAAAATAAACTAGCCGCTTTCTTTGGTAAAATATTTACGAAATAGTTGCAAATCTTACATAAAATTCCTCCTTCATGTGTATTACACTCCATTGTTCATTTTCAATGCAAGCATGTGGACCTGCAATCTTCTTCAAGGAGGTTTTGGCCTCCTTGAAAGTTGCAAATTTGCAACATCTACTGTTCCTTCCTTGGAAATTCCAAGTTGTTCACAAATAAGTACCTGATTCATGAGAATTTCTTGACCACATACTTGCCCTTGAATTCTTCCATCCTCTATTGTTTCCTAAGTTCATAAAAAATCTCATAATAGGTCTTTTCTTGGTGTAATCCACTATAGGTCGAATAAGACCTCCAAACCAGCTTGTCTACCCCATTTGATATCATTAGAATCCATCTCCATCCACTACAAGATTTCATGGCTCTCCTTCACCTTAAGTACTATTTTTTTCTTAATAAGTTTTTCAACACGTTCTTCTACAAGCGCTTCGCCTTTTCGCTTCATCATGGCTTTGGTTCTTGATCTCAGGCACTAAAGAATAATACTACAAATAGGTTCTGCTTCAAAGAGTTCTAGGTAAAACTCTTCTCCAATGCTCACAAATTGTTGCAACTTCACTTCTTCCATAACTCTTGGTGTAGAAACTTGTTTTGTTTGTTCTTCAATAATAGGTTGTTGCAACTCCTCTTCTTCTACATGTCTTGATGCAAGAACTTGCTTTAACTATTCCTCAACAACATGTTCCTTTGAATATGAAATAACAATAACTTGTGGTGTTGGTGTTGCTCTAGAAGTAGTGGTTATCTTAAGAAAGTTAAGGGTTGCTTTTAACTCCCTATTTCTCTGCACTTGCTCAAAAATTCTAATCTCTTATGTTGTAGGTGCATGCAAAGCTAGTGGTTTTACATAGAATATTCCAATTAGTCTAACTTGTTCCGCTCTCTCCCTTTCTATTTGTTATGTTCTAAAAGCTTCAGCTTTTCTCTCAAGTTCTCTCTCCCTTGCTTGTCGTCTTAACTTCTTTAATGCGCTCGCACTCATGGCCTCTAAAAATATGAACAAGTAAACAAGATTGAAAAAATAGAATAAAGGTTGTGGCGGTTCTTTATATTATTTCAACTGGTAACGACCTTATGGTTATGAATAGACACGACCTTTAGGGTTAAAGATTTCTAGGATGTAGATGTCAATATGTGCCTCACTAAGTGCATCGTTTTGATCATTGTTAATAATTACATTTTAGAAGAAACACATCATGGTAATAATGAATAAACACATTTGTTCTTTTAATATTGCCATGTGTCAAATGATTATTAATCGGTTCAAATTCTACATGTTGAAGATCTTCAGGTTCAACAAGTAGTGGTTCAGGTTTTTGGGTTTGAATAGGTTCATAAGTAATCAAGTCACTAAGTTTTGCTAATACAAGTTGTAGAGTTTTATCTTCAATGAACATGTATGGTTTTAACTTATTGATATTGACGAGCACTTGGGTAGCATCAAACTTATCAATAGTGACAAGTATAACATTATTATTAATTAAACAATATTGGATCATATATGGTCCAAACCATTGTCTTTGAAATTTCGGAACATATTTGGAAACAACTCCTAGAAACCATAACACATAGTTTTCAAATTGAAACTTTGTTTCAATGTACTAGTTTTGTGACCATAATGATTTGTTCCATTGGTTAGAAGCAACTGGATCCTGCGCAATCAACATGTTCTCCTTTAGTTTCTTTAACTCAGACAATCAACTAGTTAGGATTCTAATAGGTTGTGGATTTCTATTTTCACTAGGTCTAGATGGTAACAAATATTCTATAAGTAGTAAGGGATGTAATCCATACACAAGCTAAAATGGGGTATGACTAGTTTCAACTTTGTAGGCGATTTGATATGAAATAAGACTATGGATAGGTGTTCATCCTGATCATTTTTATTTTCATTAACTAGTTTGGTTAGTAAGGTTCCAAAAACCTTGTTCATAGATGCAGCCTATCCACTTCCTTGTGGATAATAAACAATAGAACTAGTGGCACATGATTGGGGGAGTAACATTGTTACCATACAAGGGAATGGGACAATCAAAATAATTACTATCACGAAATGTTTGGGAGGTGAAGTGAAAAAACCAAAAATGTTATTGTGCTAACAACTATTATTAATGAGTTTTTCAATTCCCATCAAGGATAATTTACCTTTAGATTTTTCAACAACAAGTTTTTAAAATAGTAACAGGTACATATAATACACAAACAAAATTTAAACTACTACAATTTTTTCACTAACATGTACACAAGTTGCTCAAGCCTAAAGGAAATAGGTTGAAAGAAAAATGATCCATGTTCCATAATTAAAAAGTGAAACACATAATGACGCACTCCCAAGCTCCTTGATAGATTCAAATGTGAGTCCAAGGTGAAAACAATGAAAGGATAAGGAGGTGGAGCACGCTCCTTGGCTTGCAGCACTTTGAAAGTACAGGGGCGTGGTAAAGCTCAGGGATGAAGACTAGGACGACGGACAAGTGGGTCAATTATTCACACGGACTTGCACAAACCAAACAACAATTTGGTTTGTGCATAGTTGGAACATTATTGATGCATAAATGAACCATGAGCTAAAACGAACTCGCATGACCCACCACGGCTCAAACTTGGGGGAAGCTACAACCTTCCCCCTATAGTATTCTTTGTGCTTGGGCACGGGGCCAGCACCCAAATGTCATTTTGTCTCGGGACTCCCAAGTTGGAAGCCTCGAAATTCTTGAAATTGGGACTTTTGCAACTTTGCAGGCCCATAATTTTTTGTGCAGACCTCAGATTAAAGTGAGGTTTCAAGAAAAGTTGTAGCCCTGGTTGAGAGCTTTATAGTGATATGTGGCATGCCACTTGCCAGCAAGAAAATCAGGGCGATTCTTGACTTTTAGTGGTTGGGAGTCAAATTGCCAATTTGACTCTCGACCTTTCATTTGGCAATAATTTGTGTTTTAAGTACTCAAATGGGTCATGCGAGCCCATTTTAGACATCTACATTCCCTCTGGATATTTGAAAATTCATCACGACTCCAATTCCCAAAGTGGGAGCCCACTTGGGAGGGTGTGGGTTCATTCCCTCACACTTTCCTACACTCCCGGGAGCATGAAATGTGACTCCCAGGCTTCACTATTGGCCCGCACCTTTGTAAGCCCTTGCCTTGGTCACGAGCCCAAGGTTAAGGTTGCAACACAAAATCATGAATGAAATCCAAAAGTCCTTAACAAGTTTGTCTTCTTAGTTTTTATACTAACTATTTCAAAATACAACAGTCATGTCTGACCATCATAAATAGTCATTAGCTAATTATTAACATTCCAAAATTTCAAAAAAAATACACCTCGCCTAACTACTTATTCAACTACCGGTTCTATCAAGTACATGTTCTACAAGTCACCTATTGACTAACTTGTCAACCTATCATCTTAACCTAGTAACATTACCTACTAAGTTTAGTAACTAGTTAGATCAACATTATAGGTTAGGTTAAATAACAAGTTAAGACACTTGTTATGTTTAATTACTTGCTTACACTGTCAACTTATTAAATCACATGTTACCAAATTTAGGTCAAATTATCCCCTTTTGAAATTTACATTTTGTACTCAAAATGTTGATTTAAAGTCCTAGGTTAGATTGGCCTTCTACAATTGGTTGACTAATGACATATTCAATAGGTTTAGCACTTGGTGCTTCTACAACTTCCATTTGATTCAAAATTTGAAGACGGGTTAGTGTTGTAGTCTTTTGGCAATTAGGTGTGTCTTCAAAGGTCATTATGGGTGTTGCAAATACCTCTGAAACATGCGAGGTACTTAAAATTAAAGTAACCTCTCGACACCTATCTAATGTGGGGTCAAAGTGACACGCCCCCAAACTCCTCAAGAGACCTAAAGGTGGGTCCCAAAGTGAAACAACAAAAGAAGAAAAGAGTTGGGGCACGCTCCCTAACTCATAGCATTTTGGGGGTAGGAAGGCGTGTTGGAGTTCTGGGATGGGACTAGGACAAACTCACAAGCGAGAGTTCAAGATGAGATCAACTTGCACATCCAAAAAAAGAGGGCGGTTAGTGCAAGTCAAATGGAAGTGGTGTAACGGACTTAATAGGGACAACCTCAACCACAAGCTTTACACGACCTGCAACCTTTGGGAGGAGGCACCACTCTCCTCCCTATAATATATTTTGTGCCTCTCCATGGGGACTACATCCAAATGTCACTTTTCCACAAGACTCCCAAGTGGGAATCCCAAAATAAAGACTCTTACTGTCCCAAAACTTTGGACATTCATATTTTTTTCAAATCAAGTCTAGTTTGAAAGTGAAAGGAAAATATTTTATAGCCCTTGAAAATCTTTTCCAATTGTGTATAAAACGCTCCAATCACACCTCATTTGACCCCTACTTTCAAGGGAATTGTGGTTAGGAGTCTAATTTCCAATTTGACTCCCATCTTTTCTTTTATTCATAACTTATGCGATTCAGGTTTAAATGAACAATGCGAGGGCACTTTAAACATCTACACTTCAAGACTTTCTAATGGTGGCCTAGGAGCCCAATTTGGTGCTTGTTTGCCTTTTCAACCAAGGCTTTGAACATTTGTAATTCCCACATAACTGTAACTCCCAAAGTGGGAATGCACTTAGGAATAATTGGGCTTCATCCCTTCCACCCTCCCCCCATTTGTGAGAGTGTGTTTCACACCGTAACACACTCTCGACTTCATGGTCCTTTACACTTCACATTTAATCGTGAACCCAATGTTAGGGTTGTAACACAAAGGTACACTAGTATATATGGATTCCAAATATTCTAATCTATTATTTAGTACGGTGAATTGAAGGTTTAATAGGTTCAACCTATTCCTTATTAGATTTTTCACTACCTTCCACAGGTTGACTAACAACAATGGTCATTGAAATAGGTATGGTAAAAATCTAAATAGGTAAGGGTATGATTTTTAAACATATTCCACCTTTTAATGGACTGATTGGTTTAGTAACATGTTGTACCAAAGATGGTGTTATTGGAATTCTACTATTGGTTTCAATTTCCATAGATACAAAATTCGGGGGGTTCATACTTGAAATCAGGGGAAATGGTTTGAAAGGCTTGTAGCTCAAGTCGATAACTTTGTTCATCAAAGTGAGCTAGTTCCATATTGTCTTGAATTTGTTTTTTTGTGAACTCCTGAAAAATTTGCCACCAATCCTTCCACTTGGGGTTTTTGTCTCCCAAGGTTTGATTTGCACTTTGAGTAAGGTATTGTTTAGCAATGACTCTTCAAACTCCTTCAACTTGTTGTTCATTTTAACAGGTAGAATGGGGCTAAGTTTGTTTAGTTGTAGCTTGGTTGTTTCATATTGACCCTTCTAGTATTGAATTTGAGTAGTAAGATTTTGTTTCTCCCTATCAAATTTTATGTGGGCAGTTACTTGTTGATCCTTGAGATCTTGATAGGTTTGCTCCAAATCGATTATGATACCATGTTGTTCCAAATTGGACTCCTCCATTTTGGCATAATCTCGCGTCATTTGTTCCAAATCAGCTTGGAAATTATTCAAATCATTGTGGATATTTTAGTTGAGCGGTTAAGTTCAGCATACTCTTGCTATAAGTTTTTAGTCTTCTTAGTAGCCTATTTTGCCTCATTCAACTTATTGGATAGGTTCTAGTTTTCATGCTAGACCCTATTAACTTGTCTTTCGATGTGACTAGTTATTTGTCACAATTCTTCAATGTCTTCTACATTATTTATAGCTTTAGGTTACAGGTTTAGAAGTAGTTATGGGTCTAAAACAAGTTTTCCTTGACTTGCTCAAATTCAACTCTAAGGTTTGAATGTTTTTGCAATGTCCTTAATTAGGTTGTGGCATTTTGAACAACTTACTTTTAAAACATGTTAATTTGTGGAATGGCTAATCTAGCCTAAATGGGTATAACTGAAATGGCTATAATCAAATTTACTATAACCGAAATAATGGAAATTGACAAGGAAGAGATATGAAGTGTTTTTGTTGCCAAAAAGAAAGACATCAAAGGAATGATTGTCCACTATGGAAGCGACATTTAGAAAATGTAAATAAGAATTCTCAACCCAAGGTCAAGGTCAATGTTGTTAGTGTGGAGTAGTGTATAACCATTATACCAACATTTGTAGCCACTTGAAGTTAACGTCTGAAGGAACCTCATGAAGAAAATATCATCAATGAAAATAGTCCACAAAAGGGAGAATGATGAAGTGGGATCGAGAGCAAGTAATACATCAAGAACTTGTAGGTGAAATACAATGAATACAAGCCAAGATGGATGTTCCAACACAACTATATCCAGATACTTCAAAGGATATTAAAAAATTAGCAAATGATACCAAAGAAAGACCAAAGCAAGATTGAGAAGCTTTACCCTACCATGAGGAAAGTAAAGAAAAGGAATAATGTAACAATACATGAATAAAAATAACCAAAGCTAATAAGCAACAATATGGAACTAAGGAAAGCTTAAGTATTCATGAAGCGAAGTTTGAAGGAATGTTGGATGATCAAATTTTTAATATGAAAATGGAGGTAAAATTGGGGCAATTGATCAAAGATTTGCTCCCAATTATGAAAAATATTAGCAAAATTCTTTTTGAGGATGCAAGAACAACATCTACCAAATGTGTGTATAGTTGGTACACACCACAAGAATGAATTTGATGAAGTTATGCCCATTGTACAAATATCCATTAGAATTTGTGAAAAGATGGATGTTTTACTGGATGGTGGGTTTGGAATAAACATTATTTCTTAGCATTTGCGGAGGAAATTAGGCTTGAAGAAACCCTAGTTAGCTTCATTCACGGTAAGAATGGCAAATCAAAGGAAAATACAACTAATAGGGTTGGTACAAAACCTCAAAATCAAGTTAGCAGGGTATACATTCAAAATCTTAATTATAATGCTACAAATGGAAAATATTTCAGAGGTTTATTCAATGATTTTAGGGAGACCATGGTTGAAGCAAAGCTAAAGCTCATCATGATTGGGGTAATAACACCTTAACAATCCTTGTTAATACCAAAATAATGACATTGAGTACAGAGAAACGAGTAATGGTACATTCTTGTCAAAGACCTTGCAATCTGGATAATATTTATGATTGGAAAGGAGGGACAAATGGAGACAAGGAACATTTATACCATGTCATACCAAAATTGTGACCTATTGGAGAAAAAAAGTCCAGAAAAATTGAAATTCCTACTCGAAGTATGTGTGGGAATGGTGCAACCTAAAGAAAATATTAATTATCCTTTCTGGTATTATCAACGTGAACCTGGAGAAACATTGATCCTTGACGAATCTATATATATTACGATTAGAGACAAACAAATTATAGGATGGATGTTTACTTTTGATGAACAAATCAACAAATTAAATTTGGGCACTAGTGAAGAACCTCACATAATGCTTATAAGTGTTGCCTTACTTAAAGAGTTCAAAGTGAAAGTTAAATTGTTGACAAAGTATAATGATGTATTTGCATGGGGTTATAGAGAATTAAAAGGAATTCCTAGATCAATTTGCGAACACAAAATTGAATTGACTACTAACACATGCCCAATTATAAATGACCCTATCAAATGAATCCTAATTATGCTTAAAGAGTAAGAAAAGATCTTGATAAGTTATTGGACACATAGTTTATTTTTCTTATTGAAATTACCCAATGGTTATCATCGTTGGTAATTGCACCGAAGAAAATTGACAAATTACGCATTCATGTGGATTACCAAAAATTGAATTTACAAACCAAGAAAGATCCATTCCCATTACCTTTTTGGATTCAGTATTGGATATAGTTGTTGGACACGAGAAGTACTCCTTTATGGATGGGTACAGTGGTTACAATCAAATGAAAATGGCAGAAAAATATGAAGAGAAAATTTGGGAGCATATGCCTATAACATTATGCCATTTGGATTGTGCAATGCTCTAGCTACTTTTCAAAAAGTAATCATTTAGACTTTTAAAAAGTATCTTAATGTTGCAACCCTAACCTTGGGCTTGCAACCAAGGCAAGGGCTTGTAAGAGTGTGGGAAAAGAGGGAGGTTTGGGAGGCACATTTTATACTCCCAAGAGTGTAGGAGAGTGTGAGAGAATGAGCCTTCACACTCCCAAGTGAGCTCCCACTTGGAAAGTTGAAGTCTAGATGGACTCCTAAATTTTCAAGGAGCAATTGCAGGGGCCAAAACCCATTGGATTGAAAAGTTATTTATATCATTGGAAATCTATTAAAACGTAAATGTCTAAAATGGGCTTGCATGACCCATTTGGACATCTAAAACACAAGTTATGGCCAAAAGAAAGGCCAGGGGTCAAATTGGCAATTTGATTCCCGACCACTAAAAATAAAAAATCGACCCGATTTCTTTACGTGTAAGTGGCGTGCAACATATTGTTGGAAAGCTCTTAACAAGGGCTACAACTTTGCTTTAGATTTCATCTCAATCGGAGGTCTGCACACAAAGTTATGGGTCCCCAAAGTTGCGAGAGTTCCAAGTTTGGGAATTTCGAGACTCCCATTTGGGAGTCCTGAGACAAAATGCCATTTGGACGTAGGCCTCGTGGAACGGCAGAGAGTATACTATAAGGGGGAAGGTGGTGGCTTTCCCCAAGTCTGGGTCGTGGTGAGTCTTATGAGTCTGAGTTTGCCTGTGGTTCGTCTTAGCACCAAAAGTGCTCCAACTATGCACTAACCAACTTATTGTTTGGTTTTGTGTAGGTCCATGTGAGTGATTAGTTGCTTATCATTCTTCCTAGTCCCATCCCAAAGCTCTAGCACGCCCCTCTACCCCGAAAGTGATGTGAGCCAAGGAATGTGCCCCAACTCCTTGTTCTTCCATTGTTTTCACTTTAGACTCACCTTTGAGTTTATCAAGGAGCTTGGGGCATGCGTCACATATCTTAACAATTTCATGCAAGTATTTCTCAAGCATTTCAATGTCGATGGATAGAAAGAAAAACATATGAATCATCTCAAGAAATGTTTGACTCCATGTAGAAATAATGGCATCAAATCAATCCAGAAAAATGTGCATTTTGTGTCAACTTTGGAATACTACTGGAACACTTTGTATGTGAAGATGGATTCCTAATAGATCTTAGGAAAAAAAACATCATCATAGATATGCCTACTATTACAAGTGTGATAGAGTTAAAAAGATTTCTAGGGGTAGCAGGTTTTCTATTGATGATTTTTTAAAAACTTTGTTGTTAAAGCATCCCTAATGTGCAAACTTTTCAAGAAAGACATACATTACTGGTGGGATAAGGCCTATGAACAATCCTTCCAATGCATGAAAACATCTTTGACTACATTACTAGTCCTCATTGTTCTTGACGAAACAAAAGAATTCCATGTTCACATAAATGCATCGAATTATGCTATTAGAACAATGTTAGTTCAAAACCCTAACACTGCCATTGATAAACCAATTTATTATGCCAGTTTGACTAATGACTGGAGCTAAGTTGAGTTATTCAACCACGAGGAAGGAAGTTCTTGCAATGATTTATGTTATTAAGAAATTTCATCATTATCTATTGGGAAATAATTTTACGTTCTTTGTAGATCACCAAGCCTTGATCTACTTAGTCAATAAACCAACTATAATTGGACGGATAACACGATGGTTATTATTACTACAAGAATTCAATTTCAAAGTAATTTATAAAGTGGGAAAGGTGCATTTTTTACCAGACCAAATATCGTGTGCTAAAAATGGCAAACTCGCTATTGGTGTGGAGGATTAGTTACCTAATGTTGTTTTTTTCTTATTAACTATTGAGTGGCATACACCATTTAAAGAATATATGCGCAAGGGTTATTTCAAAGATGATGTCCCTCGAGAGGAAAGGAAACATTTCACCATAAAGTCAAGACCATATACACTTTATGGGGAAATTTTATATAAACTGGGATTAGATGGCACTCTCCAACGATGTCTTTCACCTAACAAAGGAAACGTTATCCTTACCGAACTTCATGATGGGCCAACAAGAGGACATTATGGTATAAGCACAACCATTAAAAATATATTAACAATAGGTTACTATTGGCCAACAATTCAATGAGATGTGGCAGAATTATGTTAGTCTTGTGATATTTGTCAATGATTAGTGCTTATGTATAGAAGTGGTAAAGGTCCATTGTAATTAGTTTTTACTTTTGAGCCATTTATGAAATGGGGGTTGGATTACATGGGTCCAATCAAACCTCCAACACGTTATACTAGAAACCAATATATTATAATTGTCATAAATTATACAATGAAGTGGGTTGAAGCAAAAACATTAAGAAATAATACAACTAGAAGCACTGTTAAATTTCTTTATGAAAACATATTACACGTTTTGGTTATCCTACCCACTTGGTTAATGATCAAGGAAACCATTTCATAAACAACTCTATCAAATTATTGGTGCAAGAATTTATGATTACACATCACAAATCCACCATTTATTATCCTCAAGGAAATGATTAAGCATAATCAACTAATAAAACATTAAAGCAAATATTAACGAAATTGGTGAATGCTAACCAAAATGATTGGGATGTAATGTTGCCTACGCATTATGAGCCTACCGAACTGTATGTAAGGTTTCCACACAACATGCACCATATGAAGTAGTATATGGATTAATGTCATTATTCCCTATCACATTTGTAGTCCCAACCAACCCAACACTTGCTAAGAAAAATGGCAATTGGATGAATGCATTATAAGTTCAAATGGAAAATTTAGTTCTACTTGATGAAAAAAGATTATAACGAGATAAAACATTGATTATATTAATATATTTAGAAAGCATCAAAGAGATGATGAGAAACATTTTTAAAAATTCAAAGATCGGGATTTAGTGTTGTGGCTTCCAAAAGATCCAAAAATTAAAGAAGGGAAATTCCTTCTTCCTTGGGCTCATTTCGAATGAAGAAAGCCTTCAGTAATAACATTGTTTAATTAAGCACATTAAAAAATGAAAATATAACAATAAATTAAAAGCCTACTAAAATCCAATCATTATAGTTGTTGTAACACAACAATAATCACCCAAGATGAAAATAAAATGCTACCAAATGAAATACCAAGAAGAATAGTTGACAAAAAGAGGACGCATTTCTATGAACATTATAAGTTTAACGAACGTAGAGGTGAAGCACAACGCAATAAGAATAATAGTGGCAAAATTATTACAACACTACCCAAAAAGTGGATTAGGGATCACAAACAATAGAAAAGTGACATGACCATTCATTATGAAATGACAATTAAGCCAATTTTGGGGATAGGAGTAATTCCACCCAATAAACCTTTATGGCTACCAATTTTGTACCTAATTCATCAAGAAAATAACTACTTACAGAATTTATAATAATAGTTCCAACGTCATGGAAAGTTATTACCAAAAGAAAGGAATTATTGAATGAATGGAATGAGTGTGTAGCAAAAGCCAAGTTGGATGATTTCCATACCGACTATTTCATGAAATAGAAAAAACATTGAACAGAAGAACAAGGAATTTCTATAATAATGACTAGGAAAGAAGGAAAGGATAGTGGCGCAAAAAAGTGGAAGAGAATAACTAGTGTACACCCCATCTATAAAGAAGCTTTGGTTATCTTCTGATTCAAAGCTAGAGTGGGAGACATAATAAGAAATGCTTAGCAGTTCAAATCTTGAACGTAACATTTCTTTTTCCCGCCCCCATCTAAGTGTTACAGATTGTTAAGAAAAGTTGAAACAAATAGAGAAAACCTTGCAACCTACAAAATTTCAAGTGTTTATTATTGTAGGGGGATAATCCTTTAACAAAAAATTGAAGCATAGTTTTTTAAAGGTTTGGAGATACTAGCACACGAAGTAAGGCGGGAAGCTTACAAAATGAACAAAAGAAGAGGAAATAGGAATTGAAAAGTCTTATGTCATTTAGGTCTCGATTTTTTTTTATAGGTGTGATCAAGCAACCAGTATGCCCGCCCATTATGACGACAATTCTCGTATTGTGGAACAGAAAGTTCAATTATTACAAGGAGCAGTGTTTGGAGTTAACAATGGTGAAACACAAACTCGAAGCAGACTTCTTTGGACTTTCATACCATTAACCAAATTTTCAAGCTATAAGCAAAAGGGATTACAGTACCTGCACGAGAAGGGTACAATAAAGAATGGTCAAAGTATTTTGAAAGAGGGAAAGACAAACATTACAAGTAGGATTCAAGGTATATCCTTGTGAAGGTGTGCGCTTTTGGGATGCAGATGCGAATAATTGCATTGGCAGAGGTTGCAACATTTTGACAAGGTAATTGTTACATCTCAAGAACCCTATTGTATGTAGTAAACACCACTAAGAGAGGTACGGTCAATTGGGCCAAATGGTTTAAGGTACAATTGCAAAAGGAGATGATTGCAATTTCAAAGAAGGCAAAAAAAGTAGGGAATAGTTTGATTGGACCTGTTTTTACTCTTGTGGCAAAGCACTATGTTGCATTAGAGTACATAGAGGAAGATGAAGAAGAACCAATCGCATATCTTTAACGCCCAAAGAAGTTAAGGAAGAGGATGCTTGGATACCATCAATTCCATCAACATGTGTTAATTTGGTTATAGTGTCATCAAAAGTGGAAATTCTACATGTGGAAGGGGAACATGTGTAAGAGCAAGCATATCCATTAACAAAAGCAGTGTAAGAAACTGGTATTCTTCAAAATGTGTGCAGGAAGACAAAGAGGTGTAGGAGATGGTTATATGTTAACCCAATTCACAAACCAACAATCCACTAAGAAATACAAGATGCCTCCATGGTGGATGTCATGACGAGACTATCACAAAAGCAAATGAACTCAAAGCCAAAAATGTTCAACCAAATTCAACAAGGATGCTAAATGTTGAATGTGGGAGCATGAGTGTGAACATGTGAGCATGAGTAGGTGAGCAAAACTAAATTTTTTTAAAAATATTTTGTTGACATCGAATGAATATTGGAAGAATATTCCTTGAAACATTGCATAAAATATATCATGACGTGGAAGAATAATAATTATGGATGAAACATAATCATGGATGAAAACTAAAATGGATGAACAAAATAAAATGGATGAAAAAAGAAATGGATGAACAAAATAAAATGGATGAACACAACCTGTTCGTAACCAAGAGTTATGTGCCAATGTAAATTTTATCTCTTCACAACCAAGAGGTTTATGTCAATAGAAACACTACATGTTCATTTCCAAGAGGTATGTTCCCATTGGGAATTGAAACAATATGAGGCCACACATTTTCAATAACATTTCACATTTTTATATATTTGAATTCAGTCTATCAAACCTCTTACGTCAAAGATCATTCTTGCCATTTGAAGAAGAAAACTACATTATTTCCCCCATCTCCACCCGAACTTAGTAGCTCCATCTTTTCTACAATTACCATCCATTTGCAATTGCTACACATTTATTTTACAATGGCAAAACAAAAATTTACAAGAATGGTCACACCAAACACTTTGGAAACTATGATTGAATACACATTAATTTCAAGCATACTAAATAGAAAATACGAAATGACAACAAAACCTTTGAAATATCCAAGAGATCTAACTTTGCTAGACCCCCTAAAAAATTTGCTCAAAATTAGAACATGGGGAATAGAATGGAAAAGGCAAATTGACAAAACAACTAAATGGGCAACATGGCAATGGGTTAATGCAAAAATTGACCAAAAAATGTTTACATTGTTCAAAAAAAATATAAACATACCAAAGGAGGATATGGAAGACTACCACTAGGTGAAGTTTACACATGCCATGGAATTTTTTCAAGAATGCCCAAGTTTAAAAAAACCAATTCCAATACATTTTTTCACAAGTTTATTAGAGGATTTGTCGATAGAAGACTTGGTTTCCCTTGGCAACCTCCTATCAACATAATTTATGAAACCTAATAGATGATGAACTATATAACTCCGAGCAGGTGAGCATGGGTGCCACAAGATTTAAGGAACAAAGTGTTAAAACAACTTGTGAATCGCGAAATGATAAGTCTTACCCTAAAACCACGTGTCTACAATAGTCATAAAAAAATGTCCCAACAATCGATGAAGAAACCAAAATACCATTATTTGCAATAATTTTTGCTTCATTAGACGTTTTGATATGAATTAGGGTTGAAGTTGAAAAAAAATCCAAGAATTCTTAATTTTTGGAAATCCAAAGAATCCTAATACCTAGATTAAAGATTTATATCCTCCAACATCGTATTATTAATTCACATACTTAATTGCCTTAGTCAATATTACCATTTCAATTAGTTTTTTAACAATCAACAACAAATAGATCATTGATTACTAGCAAGCTACCATTTACAATTCTATCCATGAGAGAAACACATTGTTGCATTCAATTTTGGGAATAATTTTTAAGCCAAAAGAACAACCATGGCAAATTCCTCTAGGTGACAATTGATTTGACCCTTTATGTAGATTGTTAGAAATTGGGAAAATTAGGCATTCTACAAAAGGACAAAGTGGGCAAACGGGAAAAACCAATGAACAAATTATATATTGCCAAAAAAAACCCAAGGTGAAACCCCCACTTAATAAAAAAGGAAATAAAAGACTAAACAAAAAGAACGACCAATGGTGTCCAATTTGAAAGAGATGAATTCCCAATACTTGGCACATTATGAAACATCTTGCATTAATTAAACTTAGCAAGGAAATATTTGCCAGGACTATTGACATAAACAGTCACTGATCAAATAATAAAATTTCAATGACTGACCAACATAAATGTTCACAACCCACACAATAAGACGGATGTTAAAAAATGATAAATTCAAAATGAACAAGAACCTTTTTAGAGACTATATGTATTGAGAAAGAGGCATAATGGACGTAGATTGCATTTCATTACAAGGGTAGGTTTGGAACTATGATAATGCCTATTAAAACTCCTCGAGATTTGGATCTATATCCAGCAATGGATCACATACAGATGAAAGCAATATATGCAAACTACAATGTTAGAATGTGATATTGGGCATCAAGAAATAACGTTCAAGAATACAAAGTCTATGTCATAGTGATAAGGATGTTTGATTCGGATTTTGTGAACAACTTGCGACAAGCTCCTGGAGATAATCTATGGTCAATCGAATTGACAAACTGCAACTATAGGACTCGTTTATTATGCCAAGCAAAATATCTATTGGGGACAAACAAAACAGACCAATATTCATTGGTAGAAACATCAAACAAGAAGTGGCCAGAAATGAAAGTGATCCATAAGTTGATGAGTATGAGTTGCCTATTTTAAAATACAATGCAAATTAAGATACATTAATAAAACATAAAGGAGGAACACTAAAGCAAGAGGAGGAGGAGCGAAAAACACCATCACAATAGGTAGTTGAAGAAGGAGAAGACTTAGAAAACAAGGATGAAGAATCTTTTGGGTCATGCAATGGAGTCATTGTCAATTTGTGGTATCGAATGGAAGGAAGCTCACCATCATATGTCCGAGATCACATGAACACACATAAATGAAGATCGTTGACAAGACTGTAAGTATCCCATTTTTTATAAGAATTTGAAAATGTAGAGCAAAAGCACATGACATTGTTGATAAGAGGAAGGTAGAGTCAATTAAACTTGTTTTGTGACATTAACTATTAGTCAAAGGAAACAATCAGTTCAAGAGATTGAGGAACATATTTGTTCTAATTTTTTTACCGAGGAGTATTAAATTCCTTCAAAGACACCATAAATAGAAAATAAAGGTGTTGTGGATATTGACAATGTAAATGCGAAACAAGGGAGACATAATTTTGAATTAACTAAAATAGTTGTAGAGAGGATCAATGTGAAAACACAAAAGTTAAGTATAAGAACGTTAGAGAAGAGAAGCTATCGCAAAGAGTTTCAATTTCCATCCATTATCAAATTGTTTGAAAATGAAAGCGATTTGGAAGATTATAATATGTTCCTTGAGGATTACGATGAATATAATGTAGCAAACGCATTGATTAAAGGATGGAAATTTGCAGTGAAACAAAAAAAAGTTATGAGGGTTGGAGATTGTTTTAATGTACCTTTTTAAAACATTAAATGCATGGAATTGTTCTATAACTAGAATAGTCGAAAGTAAATATGACTAAACTTCTTCCTTGTGACGAATAAGTGGGGTTGAATCCAAAGTCCAGTCCAAAGTCTTGTCCATAGTATGGCAAGTCAGTTGGTATTTTGAACAAGGAAGGTGACTGATCTAACAAAGTAAATACGAATGTGCAAAGAATGGCCCTCAAGTGTTGGATTGAGAATGATAATGGTTGATTTTATACTAGTGGAAAATGTGTAGTATTGTGTGAGTATGTGTTGCACATATTTCATGAAAATACATATAATGAGATACAAGATGGAATCTAGGAACTATTTTATAGTACCAACTAGCGTGCTTAAAATTATTAGTTGTTGTTAATTAAAAGCCTCATATTTAGTAAGATTTTGTGTTATAAACAATTTAGTTAAATGCAATGTTCAAAAGCTCGTGAAACATTCAAAATAACAATACGTGCAATTTTAATTTGTATTGGAAATACTAAACATTGGAGCAATTGGGCAATGCATAGTTCTAATATGATAGCTGAATAGCTACAATGATCATAAAGATAATTATATTTCATTCAATGGATAATGGGATTCGATCATATATCAATTTTATAATCTTGTTATGCATAAACGAAGCTTGAATGTGAATGAACACCTACAAGGAAATGATGACACTAACAAAACGCTAGTGATGAGTAAGCGAATGCAATTACATAGAATAGAATAACACAAATGAAAACAAAAGATTTGACAAGTTTTATTCTGAATGAAACCTTGTCGCTAAGTTGATAAAAAAACTAGATCAATCTGTCTTAAGAAGAGGGAAAATGGCAATTGCACTTGGATTCCAATATATCCCTTTGACGAAAACATTGGATTCACAGTGCAATTGCAACATTGAAAAAACACCCACCATTGCATCATGCAAGATGAATGGTGCATGAATCGATAACAATTTTATGTTGTGTTCCAGTTCTTTTGTTGGTTCAATTGCATTTATAGCTAGGGTCGTAGGTAGAGCGGGTTTGGGAAAAGAGCGATTAATCAAGTCACTCTTGTTATTATTTGTACATTGAAAAAAAAATACTAAAAAAAATTCAAATGCTGAAATGTGGAAAATAAATGTTTTTTTACAACTAAATAGGCATGAAATGTAATAATAAAATAGAAAAGCATTTACTTTCAACGATGATTCAATAAATTTTGCTTTAAAAAAAAATGGCCCAAGTACATCATTTACCAAATTTGGATATAATTAAAAAATTATACTTAATTAATGATTAAATATTTTGATAATAACAATGTGATTATCTAAATTGATAAATAAATATACCTTTAGAGGGATGCCCATATTTCATTCAAAATGAACGCATAAATATCCTTGCATTTATTATTTAAATATATGACTATTTGAATTTAATTATAAATTCAAGTTCACTTATAAATTTCCTTTTGATGACATGTGCCATTATCAAAGATAGGAACTTGATGTTAAATAAACCTATTTTCTATAAACATAACTGAAAAAAATGTCTTTGCTATGGTCTACACCAATTATAATGGGGGGGTAATAATAATAAATGAAATATACAAAATTCAACCAATGAAATAAAGATGATTAAATAAAATTTATTATAAAAAATTTGAGTATAAACATTGGATGCAAAACACATTTCACCCCTTATGGTCAACATTAACCATAAGGGGGAATTGAAAAAAATAAAAAATAAATTTTCTATCAAAAAAAATACTAATTATTTAGGATGAAAAATATTTATAATTTATAACTAATATTTATTGATGCTAAAAGAAATAGTTATCATATTTTGTCAACATTCAAATGACTGAAATTGAAGGAAAGGAGTGATACAAATCATATAAAGCAATGGAATATGGGAAAACAATTAATTTTGGAAAAAAAGTGTTAAAAAAAAATGACCAACATCCTCTGTTCCCTATGGTTGGCAACCACCATAGGGTGAGGGAAAATAACTAAATCTGAAATTATTTACTTACAAAATAATCAAAATTTGAATGTTATAAATATTTAAAATTGATATTTTATAGTTTGTGATTGTGAAATTAATAGTTTTGATACTATTTCAACATTTGAATAAATGAAATACAAGGAATAGAGTTCTAAAAAACTTCTAAAGCAATGATATGAATGGGAAAAGTCAGATTTATGTGAAAAAATGTGGGTAAAAAAATGATCAACATATTTAGTCCCCTATGGTCAAGCATGTTTTCAAAATTCAAAGGAAAAAATGGGGAAATTAGCCTCAAACCATCTTCTAAAAATTATTTGATTAATTCAAATGTTGAATTGATTCAAAACATGTATCTTTCATTGAGGTATCATTGAATCTCATTCTTGCAAACTTTATAGATGGTTTTGAATATATATAAAAAAAGAAGCATGGAAATTCATTAACATCAAATCAATTGTTTGTTGAAAGGATGATGGAAACAAATCACTAAAATATTTTTATTGAACAATTGTAAAACTTGAATAGAATTCACATGACACCAAATAGCACCAATCTAAACCCAACAACAAATTCTAAATACAACATAAATTGCAAAGGAGACGTTATTCCAAACATTCTATTGCCTCGTAATCAATAAGGTTTAAAACACCATGGTCATATGATCTCTTGCTCCTAGAGGATTGGGAAGAGGGTAACGAAGCCATGTGTTGAGCAATGTTCTTGGCATATTTCAACAAGTAGTTGCTTAGAGGGGGGCTTGTGAAAAAGTCCCTCAAAGCATAGAATGGAACGAACTAAAAATGATCAAAGTAGATATTTTTACACAAAACATATTACATCAACCTAAAATGAGAGGTAGATGAATTATGAAAGAGACAATCAATAATGATTAATGTCAACTTATTCTCAATCAAGATTGACTTGCGCTCTCTTCTCGGGTGGTGAATTTGGGGAGGTTGAGCAAAAAACCAAGCTCCAAATTAGGTTTAGACTTTTCCAAAAAAGGTTTCACAATCTCTTCTATACATCATTGTCAGGTTCTAGACAAAAACATCACGGCCAATAGATTGACAGGTTTGAATGCAATTCCCTACAAAATAATCAAAGAAAGCAATATTTTAATCATGAGGCAGCATAGAATGTTGTTTTAAACTTGTAGAGAAAATCAAGATGACATACTAATGGATGAATTCACGGTGACAAATAGAGAACTAGGAGGGTTGCAAATGTGAATAAAAGCCTTCAATGTGGACACATGCATCTCTTAACCTCCTCTGAATGGTATACCTCTACTCAACTTTTCCATTGTATCAATGTTTGGGTGATTTGGCAGAATCTCATCCTCACTCATAGGAACACTAGGCCTCACCATTTTTTGGTGACTTTCTTGAAATTGGAATCCACCCATTTGGTGAATAAGAATAGTTGTCTAGTTAAGTTGAGTCTATAAGATTAGGAACGATAAGACTTATTCCAATACAATTGGGAATGAAATGTAATGTAAAAACAATTCAGTAGGGGAATTGTCATTTTCCCCTTGATTTTGTTGTTCATCCATGGTAGATAATTGATTACTGCCCATTTGAAATGGATCTCATAGCCATTCATCTCTAAGAAAGACTGGGTTTCCTTGGGATGCAAGGGTCGTCATCATGGAAAATAAGAATTGCGCCATTCTTTTCCATGCATTTGTTTACAAAACCAAATATTTTGTATGCATAGCTATTTATGTGACAATTCCAGAAGGGGACATTAGTGGGAGGTATGGAGACAAGATGGATTGGCAAGTTTGAAGGAATTTCAGCAATGAAGAGAGCAGGCTTGCCAGCTATAGATACCTACAAAGTGGAAGGAAAATTGTTAATAACTTCTAAAATAGTGCAAATCATGTGAAATGCACATAAGGAATTCCCTATTGGTACTTTTGAGAGCATCTCATTGTGTTTGTTGAATTGAGAGGGCCACAAATTAAAAGAAACCCTTGCCACCACCATGTCTAGCCATGAAAGATTAACTACATGTGGGTATTATCGCTACTCGTGAGTTCAATGGGATCTCGGGTGGGATTTTGAAGATTTAAACTAGGATCTATGTCAATATTTAGGAGTTGCCTCCTCTAATGGATAGTCCAAAACTATAAAGCTTATGGGTTTGGAGTGGGCTCCTCCTACTCTAGATCCTCCTCATTTGTCACCTGAAGGTCCAGTTGATCGGTCCTTGGTCTTCCCCAACTTTTTGGCACTATGGCTCCTCTTCCCACCCCTAAAACTAGATAAGTTGAAATGGGCTTGTCAAGACACGCGTCCTCAAACTTTTCCCTTAACTTGTGCTTCGACTTTGGGGTACTATTAGTTGGGCAGTCTAAAGTAACACCCATAGGATGCTAGGTGGCCATTCAACCACTCCTTCAAAAGGTCCTTCTTGTACATGGTGCTTTTTGCTTTAGGATTGCACTAAATCCTAAGAAGCGAAGGCATGTTGCGAATTATTTCCTTTGCAAGTAGAACATGGAAGAAATACATGTCGCAAGGAAATGGGGTTAAATCTATGGAATATTGCTCTTGAAACCAAGTACAAAATTAGTTTGGAACATGGAAAAGAAGATATGTTCATTACATGTAAATCACTTGATTCAAAACTTCTTCACCATTAGTCTGTTCTTGCTAATTCTTGCTTTTCAAGATTCTACCATTTAATTTGAATTTGTCATAAAACATAGACTCACATAATTCAAGCTTCTAGTGACTTATGAAGTCCTCAAGATTCTGAACCTTAACACTTTCAAGAATAAGCACACCAAGGTTCACGACTATGCTATTAAATGTTTTTTGGCCTCCACTTCCAACTACAATGAGAAGGGTAAAATCACACTATGGTGGTACATTTCGAGCAAGAAAATGTACTCATTTTGTAGTACATTTTGTATTATTTTGAAGACAGATTTTTTTTTCATTTCATCTAACACTTTGAAAAACACTAAAAATGGATTTTTGACACAAATCTTCCCTCACTATTCTTGTTATATTTCAAATGACAATGTTTTTTCAAAAAAATTTTATGTATTCACACATTTACGTTTGTTTGAATGAAAACTTCATCTAAATGTTTTTTGTGAAATCACATGAGTGGAATTCTTCATATAGAATTGAAATGGGACAATGAATTCATATATAATATATGATTGAGTACTTCATCAAGTTTGGTAATCATTGAATGGTTTTTGAAATATATTTGCACTTTGTAGTATATTCGTACGATTACAATTTTTCATTAATATATTTTTCAATCATTTAACAACAATTTCAAAGTGGGATTTTTTTTTATTCTTTGGGTTTTGAACTACCTTATTCCAAGTATTATTTGCAAAAAATAATTTCAATATTGCTTGGTAGAAGTTCAAAAACATGTAGTTTTAAAAGATAATATTTGTGACAACAATCTTTGACCATCATAGTGTGCTTTCACCCAGACACAAATGTAAAGCCATTAGCATGAACGCCCAATGAAAAAGCCTAGAAAAAATTTCAATTTATAATCAAGATGAACAAATAGGGTACTTGAAACCAAAACATTGCCTTGTGAAGCCATTTCTCAAAAATGGCATTTGACAACTCGACCTTGGGAAATTTTTTAACTTCCTTGAGAATTGGGGACTGGTTCCACTGCTTGAGCAAAGAAACCTTCTGCTTGTTGCTCACTTGCGAAGACATAAGTAGCTGCAACTTCTCAGTCATCATTTCTGCATCAGGATTCATGTTGTAATAAACTTGTAATTGTTGGAGAAATTTAATGCCAAGTGCGGGGTCACAAATGAGTAATCTCTTATGGAACACTGTCATGTGTTCCTTTTGAACTTGTTAAATCTTTTTTTTTCTTCTCTGTTATTCTATTTTATGTAATTGCATTTGTTTGCTTATCACTATCCTTTTGTTAGTGTCATAAGTTCCTTGTGGGTGTTCATTCACACTCAAGTTTTGCTTACACACAACGGGGTCATAAAGTTGATATATGATTGAATCACATTATCCATGAATGAAATATAGTTATTTTTGTGATCAATATGGTTATTTAGCTATTTCTCCATTACCTTGTTACTTAACAAAGCCAACATTTTTGGGTTTCAAAGAGTGAGGTTTGGAACATTTGCATAATACAAACAATGTGCGGCATCGACAATAACTGCAAGTTCCTTTTACAAAAGAATTAGATAGAATTGTTTTAGAGAATGGAGCTCATTTGAAAAAAGATCTTGAAAGTTTACCTTATACATATACTTTAAAAATGCCTCCTGCATGAGGCTATACCAATTTTTCTTGATTTCATTCTCGCATTTCTTGTATTGCGCATCTAGAATGACCTCCTTGAATTTGTGGACTGGAACCATTCTGATGGATTGAATGTGGAAGAAATCATGAACAAGTGATGATTTCACATGGTCCATTTCAATGGACCTGCCAAGAAAAAGAATATTAAACATCAACAAGACATTGTTTGACGTTTGTGGAAAAAAAAAAGAACATTGATAATGGAAACTCATTTGTTTATGTCGGTCATAGCTATAAGTAGCTCAACCAGGCCATTTGTTGTGTCTAAAACAAATGAATTGATCTTGATGTGCTAGTCAAACTTGTTGGGATGGTTCACATCAATGTATGGTCATCAAGCTTGAAGGCGATGATTGTCGTCCCAAATGTGAAACATTCTTCCAGATAGCTAATAGAGATTTAGATCCTTGGCCATGAATTTATCAAACTTTGCATTCTTCTTTTTCCAAAGAGAGCTCCAAGTATCAATGTGATTGTACACATATTCTTCCTCACCTTGCTAGTTTGTTGAAGAAACATAAAACGCCTTCTCACCGTCTCGATAACTTGTGAAAAATGCATGCTCCATCTTGAGCATGTCAATCTTCAAAGTTGGCTTGACAATTGGCATGGTCAAGAGTTGACACAAAGGGATATTCATCCTCACTTTATTCTTCGAGAGGATTTTATACTTGTCCAAAACCTCCAAAGTATTCAGCTTATTTTAACGTTGAATTACCTCTATGGTCTTTTAGTAGTTAGACTTCCCCTGTGATTACACAAATGGGAGATAATCATCTAGTTACAAGAGTACAGATTTATCCCTTATAGATAGAAAAAAAAATGACAATGCATGAAAATGAAAAAACTAGAGATAGTATCGAGGAGGTGATACAAAAAAGGGAATGTTTTTGAGCATTTGGTCTTATAGTCAATGTCGACCATTGACAAAAAAAAATTCAATTGTAAAAACATTATTGATACTAATGATAAAACTTTTAATAGTCAATGTCGACTATAAGGATTTTGAGCATTAAATGAAACAGAGAGATGATAAAAAACATTTGAGGGAAGAAAAATGATATCTTTTAAAGATTCAAAAGGATTTTCCTCTATAATCATCATTGACTATATGGTGTTGGGGCTATGAAATCAAACCCACAAGAAATTTACAACTAAAACAATGTAAAAAAACACTTCAAAAGAAGATTTTAAGTTTTTAGAGACCTTATAGTCAATGCCGACTATAGGGATCGAGGATAAAAAATTGATTCACCCTTTTATGTGCCTTCTCAAGATTGGCCTTGGCCATTTCCCATAAGCGCCGCCTCTCTTCATCAAGTTGTGTGACCATGGGTACTTCCTCATTCGCATCACTTGGAGGTTACCCAACCCAAGTTGTGGGCACAATTGGTGACTTGCTTGTCACCATTTGAAAGGGGGTGGCCCCCGTTGCCAAATGTTCCGAATTGTTGTAACAAAACTCGGCCAACTCCAAATGGTCCACCCAATCTTGTTGATCCGTCACCACATAATTCCTTAGGAATTGTTGGATCACTGAGTTCACCCTTTTGGTTTGTCCATCCGTTTGGGGTCGAAATGAGGTGCTCATCTTGAGCTCCGACCCCATGCACTTTCACAAGGCTCTCCAAAACTTGCTTGTGAACTTCGGGTCTTGGTCCGACATAATGTCCTTTAGGAGGCAATGATACTTGAACACGTGGGTGAAGAACAACCTTCTCGTCTCTTGGGTCGTGGCACTTTCCTTGGTGGGAATGAAGTGTGCCATCTTGCTAAATCGATCCACCACAACCATGATTGCATCAAACCCCCTTGATGGTGGCAAACTCACCATGAAATCCATGAAGAGACTTTCCCACGACACTTCCGGAATGGGTAATGGTCACAACAATCCGACTTGCTTCTTATTGAGTACTCGGTTTTGTTGGCAAGTCAAGCAAGTCTTCACGTATTCTTCTGCATCCTCTTTCAAGTTGGGCCAATAGTAGGACTTCTTGAGGAATGTGGTGGTGCACTTTGCACCACCATGGCCCACAAGGGGCCCATCATGACATTCCTTCAAAAACACATCCTTTAACCTCCTTTTTGGGACATAGAGCCAATTTTGCTTATACCACAATAGTCCATTTCGGAAGTGGAAATGGGACTTGATCCCCCTTTGAATGTTTTGTTTCCTTTCCTTGGCAAACTCATCACAGCGGCTCCCAAGTCGAACTTCCTTTTGGAACTTTGTTTCCCCCACATACACCACTTTAAGTTGGTGTTTTCGACTTAAGGTTTTGGGCACCACGTTTTCCTTCCTAGGCTTGTGCCGAATGTCCACATTGAACAAGGTCAATGTGTCTTGCCATCTCACTTGTTTTCATGACAACTTTGGTTGGGTGATAAAGTACTTCAAGGTCACATTATCGATCGACACCACCATATCCTTGGAGCCTATGTAATGGCCCCAAGTCTTGAGACAATGTATCAGGGCTCACATTTCCTTCTCATGGGTTGGCCATGTTCGCTCAGTTTCACTCAACTTCTTGCTTTCAAAAGCCACCGGCCTACCATCTTGCACTAGGACTCCTCCTATGGCAAAATCGGACGCATCGGAATGGATTTCAAAATCCTTGTCAAAATCGAACAACTTCAACACAAGAATTTTCACCAAAAGGCCTTTCAAGGTTTCAAAGGCCTCATTGCATGCCTCCTCCCATTCATAAGTCCCGAATGACTTTTTCAAAAGGTTTGTCAAAGGTGTGACTATCTTTGTAAAGTTCTTAATGAACTTGCGATAATAAGAAGCCAATCCTAAAAAGGATCTTAAAGCGGGAACCGACCTAGGTGATTCCTAATCTAAAATCGCCTTCACCTTGTGGTCATCCATTTTCAAACCTTCTTGGGTGATCCTATGCCCAAGGAAGTCCACCTCCGAGACTCCAAACTAGCATTTCTCAAACTTGGCATACAACTTGTTTTCTCTCAACCTTTGGAACACCTTTCAAAGGTGTTCTACATGCTCCTCCATGGAGTTGCTATAAACCAAAATGTCGTCTATGTAGACGACCACAAAGTCATCAATCCACTCTCGGAAAATGTCATTCATGAGGGTGCAAAATGTGGCGGGTGCGTTCGTGAGCCCAAAAGGCATCGCCAAGAACTCTTAGGAACCATACCTTGTGCGACAAGTAGTTTTTTCTTCATCCCTTGTGCAATTCGAATTTGGTAATACCCAGAACGTAGGTCAATCCTATTAAACACTTTGGCTCTCGAAAGTCGATCAAACAAGTCATCAATCTGAGGCAAAGGGTATTGATTATTCACTGTCACCTTGTTGAGGGTTCTCTAATCCACACACATCTTCAAAGTCCCATCCTTATTGTGAACAAAAAGGACGGGAGCCCCGTATGGTGACTTGCTAGGCTTGATGTATCACTTTGCAAGGAGTTTTTCGAGTTGAACCTTAAGCTTTTTAAACTCCTCATGATTCATTCGATATGGGGCCTTGGCGGGAGGTGCCGTTCTCAGCATCACCTCAATCGCATGGTCAACTTGTCTTCTCGAGGGCAACTCATCGGGTAACTCTTCGGGCATCACATCCAAGAATTGCTCTAACATTTGCTTGATGCATTTGTGGAGGTTCACCACCTTGGTGGCCTCCTTTGGTTCAAACTCATCTAACACCCGCATCACCCACAACAGGCCATAGCCTCCCACACATTCTCTTTTCAAGGTCTTTCCCAACATCAAGTGGATGGTGGTCCCACCCACACTAAGCACTTCATGCGCCTTTATTCACACAATCCCATTTTTGGATGGGATCCTAACTAGCCTATTGTGCCCTTCTATGAGCACATTGTTACGTGGGATGAATTCCATTCCCAAAATGCAATCCATTCCCCCTAAGGTGGAAACTAACAAGTCCACCTTGCTTCTCCAATTCTCAAGTTGGAGAGGCACATCTTTTGTTTGTAACTTAGTGGGATGGGGAATCCCATCTGCAAAGTGCACCTCGATGGGTGCCTTGATGACGCACTCCCAAGTCCCGGGTTGAACCCATTTGAGGGTCCAACTATGTTGAGTTGTGGAAAGTTGGGACTTGAGGGGCGCTCCCGACTTCTAGCACTAAAGAGGGGTAGAGGGGCGTGCTAGAAGTCCCGGGATTAGACTAGGAAGATGGACTAGAAGATCAAGCTTGATTCTGCATCCAAAACCAACCACTAACCATTCACATTCGGGAACACCCTTGGGTGTTGGGACAATCCACGGGCACTTTTACACACAAGACTCACCACGGCCCAGATTCGGGGGAAGCCACCACCTTCCCCCATATAGTATTCTCTACAGCTCTCCATGGGGACTACATCTAAATGGCACTTTTCCCCAAGACTCCCAAGTTGGAGTAATCCCGGGTTGGAGTCCTGCAACTTTGAGAGCTCATAACTCCCGACTGCAAAGTCCAATGAAGACGAGGTCTAAAGCAAAGTTGTAGCCTTCAAAGAGAGCTTTCCAACGCCATGTCGCACTCTTGAATTGGACCTCGGAAAGAGGTCGATTCCTGACTTTTAGTTGTCAGGAGTCAAATTGCCAATTTGACTCCCGGCCCTTCTTTTGACCATAACTTGGGCTGCAGATGTCCAAATGGCTCATGCAAGGCCATTTTAGACATTTACTCTTGAAGACCTTTCCAATGACATAAATAACGTAAACAAGGCGAGGAGATTTGACCCCTCAAATTGTCTTCTGAGTTTTCAAGAGTCCCGGAGGATTCCAAGTCTCCCACTTTTGGGAGTGGGAGTTGCATTCTCCCACTTTGCCCAAAGTGGGGTTACAACACTTGAGCTCCTCCAACGGGAGCTCCATTCTTTCGGCACTTTCTTGGGTTATGAAGTTGTGGGAAGCCCCTGTGTCCAAAAGACATAACACTTCTCGCTTAAAAATCTTACCTTTTAAGAAAATAAGGTGATTACATTCACCTTGGGCTTGGTTGGCAGTACAGGCAATTACATTAGAAGCCCCATTCCCCGGTTTAGGTTTGGGGCAATCCTTGGAATAATGCCCCACTTCATTGTAATTGAAACACGCTCCTTTGGGTTTCCCACTAGCATCCCCCTTGGGTTGGCTCCCTTTGAAAGGAACCCCCTTCTTGACAAAATTTCCTTTGGGTTTGAAACCCGAGCCTTGGAATTGTTTGGGTTTTTCCCCCTTGGAGGTGTCTTGGCTTCGGTTCCATTCCCCTTCATGGTGTGCCTTCTTGTGAGGGAACTTGCTATCCCTTTTGAATTCGGACTTCTCACCTCGTCCCACATCCAAAAAGCCTTCCACTTTCATGATGGCTTTGGCTAGTGAAGTGGGCCAATTCTCTTCAAGCTTGCATTTGGCCCAAGTTGGAAGCCCATCACAAAGTGGCACACCCGGTCTAACTCATGCATATGCTTAATTTCAAGCATGAGTTCGGAATAAGCCCCCACATATTGATGCAAGTTGTCATTGTTTGCATTCACAAGGTCACAAAATTTGCACCTCGAAATGTAGTCGGAATTCTTGGGAATGAATTTCAACTCAATACGCTCCTTGAAGAATTCCAATGAGTAGCTATGGGTCTTCCCTTCCTCTTGCCTCATCATCCTCCACCATGTGGAATCATAGCCCTTCAAATAGGATTGGGTAAGTTCCACAGCTAAGTGCCGACCAACCTTGGCGACATGAAGGTAATCTTCCATTTTCGCAAGCCAAACATCCACAACCTTTGGATCTCGGGCCCCATCAAAATTCCTAGGCTTAGCGGGCTTGAACTCCACCCCTTTGGATGATCCTCCCTTGAGGACCGCAACCAATTCATTGAAATCGGGCCTATTGATTTTGAGTAGGACCTCTAATTGTTCGGAGGTGAAGTGGATTGTATTTGGTTGCTCCTCTTCATTTTCATGGTTCTCATGGCTATCACGGTCTTCCTCACCTTTGGGATCCTTTTTGTTCTTCCCCCCTTATGGCTTATGGTGGAACATCCGAGTCTTGGGTGGGTTCTTCCACCATGGTCTTTTGAACTACCTTGCAAGTCCTCTTGGGTGCCATCGGAACTCCCCAATAAATGAATCGAGCTCTCTCAGAGCTCTGATACCACGTGATGCACTCCCAACTCCTCGAAGGACTCAAATGTGAGTCCAAATAGAAGACAATGGAAGAGGGAGAAGTCGGGGCATGCTCCTTAGCTCACAACACTTTGAAGGGTAAAGGGGCATGGTGGAGTTTCGGGATGGGACTAGGAAGAGTTGACAAGCTTCATTCACTCACACGAGCCTGCACATAACCCACACAAAGTGGTTAGTGCATAGTTGGAACACCTTTGGTGCTAAGATGAGCCATGGGCAACACGAACACACTAGACTCACCACGGCTCGGACTTGGGGGAAGCCACCACCTTCCTCCTTATAGTATACTCTGTGGCTGGCTACAGAGCCCACATCCAAATGGCTTTTCTCTCTTAGGACTCCCAAGTGGGAGTCCTGATATCGTGCCAGTTGGGACTCTCGCAACTTTGGAGCCCCATAACTTTGCGAACAGACCTCGGATTGAGATGCGATTTGAAACAAAGTTGTAGCTTTCGTCAAGAGCTTTACAACAATATATTGCATGTCCTCTGCAGCTAAGTAAATTGGGTTGATTCTTGACTTTTTTTGGTCAGGAGTCAAATTGGCAGTTTGACTCCCAGCCCTTCTTTTGGCAATAACTTGTGTTTTAGATGTCCAAATGAGCAATGCAAGCCCATTTTAGACATCTACGTTCTAGGAGCTTTCCAATGATATAAAGAACATCATAGGTCATTGAGTTTTGATTGCCAAAATTGCTTTTTGAAGTTTTGGAAGTCCACCGGGACTCCATCTCCTAAGGTGGGAGTTGCCTTGGGAGTGTGAGGATTCACTCCCTCATACTCCATAACACTATCTTACATTCCCGGGAGTATGTGATGCGATTCCTAAGCTTCTTTTTGGCCCGCACCCTTGCGACCTCTTTGCTTTGACTCCCATGCTTCCTCTTGGCTCGCAACCTTGTAACCCCTTTGCTTTGGTTGCGAGCCCAAAGCTAGGGTTGTGACAAGTTTCTTGACCAATACCTATCTAGTGTGGGGTCAAAGGTACATTAGTAGATAAAAATTCCAAAGACTTTAATTTACTATCCAATATGGTGTATATAGGACTAACAGGTTCATTTTGTTTCTTGTTACATCTTTCACTACTTTCCATAAGTTGACTGACAATAGTGGTTACTAGAATAGGTATAGTAAAAGTTTGAACAAATAAGGGTATGATTTCTAAACTTGTACCACCTCTTAGTGGACTAACTGGTTTAGTAACAGGTTACACCATAGATGGCATTGCTAGAACTCTATTATTGGTTCCAATTTCCATAGACACAAAATTCGGTGGTTCATACTTGAAATTAAGGAAAGTAGTTTGGTAGGATTGCAACTCGAATTGATAACTTTGTTCATCAAATCAAGCCAATTCCGTATTGTCCTGAATTTGTTCTTTTGTGAATTCCTAAACAATTTGCCACCACTCCTTCCACTTGGGGTTCCTATCTCCCAAGGCTTGGTTTTACATCTTGAATAAGGTATTGTCTAACAATAATTCCTCAAACTCTTTCAACCTGTTGTTCATTCTAATAGGTAGAATGGGGCTAGGTTTATTCAATTGTACCTTGGTTGTCTCATATTAACCCTTCCAATTTTGGATTTGGGTAGTAAAACTTTGCTTTTCCTTCTCAAATTCTATATGGGCAGTTACATGTTACTCCTTGAGATCTTGACACGTATGTTCCAAACTAGTTATGATACACTATTGTGGCAACCCTAGCTTTGGGCTCGTAACAAAGGCAAAGGGGTTACAAGGTTGCGGGCCAAGAGGAAGCCCGAGAGTCAAGGTAAAGGGGTCGCAAGGGTGCGGGCCAAGAAGAAGCCCGAGAGTCACATTAATTATTCCCAAGAGTGTAAGAAAGTGTGAGGGAGTACGAGGGAGTGAACCTTCACACTCCCAAGGCAACTCCCATTTTGGGAGATGGAGTCATGGTGGATTACCGAAACTTTAGAGAGCGATTTCAGCAGTCAAAACTCAATGGCTTGTGGCGTTCCTTATATTATTAAAAACAACTTTTAGAACGTAAATGTCTAAAATGGGCTTGCATTGCTCATTTGGACATTTGAAACACAAGTTATGGGCAAAAGAAAGGCCGGGAGTCAAACTACCAGTTTGACTTTCGACGAGAAAAAGTCAAGAATTGACCCGATTTACTTAGCTGCAGAAGACGTGCAACATACCGTTGGAAAGCTCTTGACAAGAGCTACAACTTTGCTTTAGTCTGCATTTCAATTTGCGATCTGCTTGCAAAGTTATGGGGTTCCAAAGTTGCGGGAGTCCCAACTGGCACGATTTTGAGACTCCCACTCAGGAGTCCCGGGAAAGAAAAGCCATTTGGATGTGGGTGTCGCAGAGAGGCACAAAGTATATTGTATGGGGGAAGGTGGTGGCTTCCCCCGAGTCCGGGCCGTGGTGAGTCAAATGAGTCCAGAGTTGCCCGTGGTTTGTCTTAACACCAAAGGTGTTATAGAATGTGAACTAACCAACTTGTTGGTTGGTTTGATGCAGGTTCAAGTGAATAGCTTGTCACTCTTCCTACTCCCGAGTGTGCCACTTTGTGATGGGCTTCTAACTTGGGCCAAGCGTAAGCTTGAAGAGAATTGGCCCGCTTCACTAACTAAAGCCATCATGAAAGTGGAAGGCTTTTCGGATGTGGGACGGGGTGAGAAGTCTGGATTCAAAAGGGATAGCAAGTTCCCTCACAAGAAGGCACGCCATGAACGGGAATGGAACCGAGTCCAAGACACCGCCAAGGGGGAAAAGCCCAAACAATTCCAAGGCTCGGGTTTCAAACCCAAAGGAAATTTTGTTAAGAAGGGGGCTCCTTTCAAAGGGAACCAACCCAAGGGGGATGTTAGTGGGAAACCAAAAGGAGCGTGTTTCAATTGCAAGGAAGTGGGACATTATTCCAAGGATTGCCCCAAACCCAAACTGGGGAATGGGGCTTCTAAAGTAATTGCCCTTACCGCCAACCTAGCCCAAGGTGAATGTAATCGCCTTATTTTCTTAAAGGGTAAGATTTCTAAGCGAAAAATGTTATGTCTTTTGGACACATGGGCTTCCCACAACTTCATAACCCAAAAAAGTGCCGAAAGAATGGAGCTCCCGTTGGAGGAGCTCAAGGCACCCATTGAGGTGCACTTTGCAGATGGGATTCCCCATCCCACCAAGTTACAAGCAAAAGATGTGCCTCTCCAATTGGGGAATTGGAGAGGCAAGGTGGACTTGTTAGTTTCCACCTTAGGCGGAATGGATTGCATTTTGGGAATGGAACTCATCTCACGTAACAATGTGCTCATAGAAAGGCACTATAGGCTAGTTAGAATCCTATCCAAAAATGGGATCGTGCGAGTGAAGGCACATGAAGTGCCTAGTGTGGGTGGGACCACCATCCATTTGATGTTGGGAAAGACCTTGGAAAGATAATGTGTGGGAGGCTATGGCCTGTTGTGGGTGTTAGATGAGTTTGAACCAAAGGAGGCCACCAAGGTGGTGAACCTTCACAAGTGCATCAAGCAAGTGTTAAAGGAATTTTCGAATGTGATGCCCGAAGAGTTGCCCGATGAGTTGCCCCCGAGAAGATAAGTTGACCATGCGATTGAAGTGATGCCGAGAGTGGCACCTCCCGCCAAGGCCCCATATCGAATGAATCATGAGGAGTTTTAAAAGCTTAAGGTTCAATTCGAAGAACTCCTCGCAAAGCAATACATGAAGCCTAGCAAATCACCATACGAGGCTCCCGTCCTTTTTGTTCACAATAAGGATGGGACTTTGAAGATGTTTGTGGATCATAAAGCCCTCAACAAAGTGACGGTGAAAAATCAATACCCATTGCTTCGGATTGATGACTTGTTTGATCGACTTTCGGGAGCCAAAATGTTTAGTAGGATTGACCTACGTTCCGAGTATTACCAAATTCGAATTGCACAAGGGGATGAAGAAAAATTGCTTGTCGCACAAGATATGGTTCTTACGAATTCTTGGTGATGTTTTTTGGGCTCACCAATGCACCCGCCACATTTTGCACTCTCATGAATGACATTTTCTGAAAGTGGCTTGATGACTTTATGGTTGTCCATAGACGCCATTTTGGTTTACAACAACTCCATGGAGGAGCATGTAGGACACCTTCGAAAGGTGTTCCAAAGGTTGAGGGAAAACACGTTATATGCCAAGTTTGAGAAATGCGAATTTGGAGCCTCAGAAGTGGACTTCCTTGGGCATAAGATCACCCAAGAAGGTTTGAAAATGGATGACCACAAGGTGAAGGCAATTTTGGATTGGGAACCGCCTAGGTCGGTTCCCGCCTTAAGATCCTTTTTAGGATTGGCGTCCTATTATCGCAAGTTCATCAGGAACTTTGCAAAGATAGTCACAGCTTTGACAAACCTTTTGAAGAAGTCATCCGGGACTTATGAATGGAAGGAGGCATGCAAGGAGGCCTTCGAAACCTTGAAAGGCATTGTGGTGAAAGTGCCTGTGTTGAAGGTGCTCGATTTTGACAAGGATTTTGAGATCCATTCCGATGCGTCCGACTTTGCCATAGGAGGAATCCTAGTGCAAAATGGTAGGCTGGTGGCTTTTGAAAGCAAAAAGTTGAGTGACACTGAACGGAGGTGGCAAACCCATGAGAAGGAAATGTGGGCCCTGATATGGTGTCTCAAGACTTGGGGCCATTACATAGGCTCCAAGGATGTGGTGGTGTGAACCGACAATGTGACCTTGAAGTATTTTGGCACCCAACCAAAGTTGTCATGAAAACAAGTGAGATGGCAAGACACATTGGCCTTGTTCAATGGGGACATTCGGCACAAGCCCGGGAAGGAAAACGTGGTGCCCGATGCCTTAAGACGAAAACACCAACTTAAAGTGGTGTATGTGGGGGAAACACAATTCCAAAAGGAAGTTCGACTTTGGAGCCGTCGTGATGAGTTTGTTAAGGAAAGGAAGCAAGACATTCAAAAGGGGATCAAGTCCCACTTCCACTTTCAAAATGGACTATTGTGGTATAAGCAAAATCGGCTCTATGTCCCAAAATGACGCACTCCTAACTCCTTGAAGGACTCAAATGTGAGCCCAAGTATAAAACAACGGAAGAAGGAGGAGTCGGAGCACGTTCCCTAGCTCACAACACTTTGAGGGGTAGAGGGGCGTGTTGGAGCTCTGGGATGGGACTAGGAAGAGTTGACAAGCTTCACTCACTCACACGGGCCTACACACAACCCACACAAAGTGGTTAATGCATAGTTGGAGCACCCTTGGTGCTAGGACGAGCCACGGGCAACATGGACACACAAGACTCACCACGGCCCGGACTTGGGGGAAGCCACCACCTTCCCCCTTATAGTATACTCTGCAGCTCTCCACAGAGGCTACATCCAAATGGCTATTTTTCTCGGGACTCCCGAGTGGGAGTCCTGAAATCGCGCCAAACGGGACTCCTGCGACTTTGGAGCCCCATAACTTTGCGAGTAGACCTCGGATCGCAATGTGGTCTAAAGAAACGTTATAGTTCTTGTCGAGAGCTTTCCAACGATATGTGACACGCCCCCTGAAGCTAAGTAAATCGGGTCGATTCTAGACTTTTTGTGGTCAGGAGTCAAATTGGCAATTCGACTCCCGGCGCTTCTTTTGGCCATAACTTGTGTTTCAGATGTCCAAATGAGCAATGCGAGCCAATTTTAGACATCTACGCTTCAAGAGATTTCCAATGATATAAAAAACGTCATAAGACATAGAGGTTTGACCCCTGCAATCGCTCTCTAAAGTTTCGGGAGTCCACTGGGACTCCATTTCCCAAAGTGGGAGTTGCCTTGGGAGTGTGAGTGTTCACTCCCTCACACTCCCTCACACTCCTTCACACTTTCTTACACTCCCGGGAGTATGTGATGTGACTTCCCGGGATCCTCTTGGCTCACACCCTTGCAAGCCCTTTGCCTTGGTCGCGAGCCCAAGGCTAGGGTTGCGACACAAAAGGGAGGTTAAGGGACGTGCCTTTGAAGGAATGTCATGATAGGCCCCTTGCGGGCCATGGTGGTGCAAAGCGCACCACCACATTCTTCAAAAAGTCCTACTATTGGCCCAACTTGAAAGAGGATGCGGAAGAATATGTGAAGAATTGATAAACCTTTTCTTCGTTAGATATTCCAGAATGGAAATCACAACAAGCTAATACTTTTAGACGTTTGGTTGGTGCTCCAAGTTTCTGTAATAGGTATGGTTCTAACTATACCAGCTCCTTGTATAGTATTAGTGTTGTTGCCCTAATCATAAGACATTTTAGTATCTTTTAGCCAAGGACGACCTAACAACATAGAGTAGCTGGAGTCTAACAAATTACTATGAATTTCAATAAAAGTCATTGCATAGGGAATTCCATGAACAAGAATTCTAAGATCTTTAATCAAACTTAAGGGTTTTGCAATGGTTTGATTAGTCATATGTAGGTTATGAGGTGCGGGTTTTGGTTTTGATAGACCTAAATGTACCTTCAATTTTTTCAAAATAATATTAATTCCAAAACCACCATCTAAAAGCACATCTTTAATGAAGTTTTTCCTTACTTGAACCTATATTATTGTGATTTAATGATCAATGGTAACTGATTCAACTGCCGGTTTTGGTAAAATAGGTTTTGATGGTATTGGGTTAAAAATATCAAGGATCGCTCACAATAATTGTCCCAAGTCTAATATATATTTGGTTTCCAAAACTTATTTACTAATATTTCTTTAAAAAATTTCTAATGTCTTCTCTGTAATAATTTGTTCTGAAATGACAAGTTGCTTATTCACTACACCGATTTGATTGCTTACAATTGGTTGAGACATGGTTAAATTATCAAGTACTCCAACCCAATTACTCTGTAAGGAACCTTCATTGATAGTAGCAAGTTGTTTTTTAGCCCCACTTTGTTGTAGCCGTTTAACAATTTCAATGAAAGAATATTGTAGACGTTCCTTTTGTTGCCATTCTTTAGCCCCTTTAGTTTAAATTGGCTCCCTTTCCTTGAACACCTATTGTTTTGACTATTGATTGCGAATGGTAATAACAATTACTACATTAACTAACACATTGTCAATTTTAAATGGTTTAGGTGTTGTCGTGGCATTAAAACTAATAAGTTTAGTTCTGAACATGTTATGTACTTTAATTTTTTTGGGGCATTCTTTGGATCTATGTTCTATGTTAGAACAAATTATACATGGATAACAAGCATGTATTTTTCCTTATTTAATAGGTTGGGTTTTTGTTCCTACTATAGGTTTTGTAAACTTAATTATAGCAATTGGTACAACTTGTACCTCTCTTTTCTTGTTATGACAGGTTTCCACTGAATGACTAGTTTTACCACAATTAATACATGTTAATTATCACAACCCTAGCCTTGGGCTCGTGACCAAGGCAAGGATTTGCAAAGGTGCAAGCTAAGACTAAGCCTGGGAGTCACATTTCATGCTCCTAGGAATGCAAAAGAGTGTGAGGGAATGAACCCTCACACTCCTAAATGAACTCCCATTTTGAGAGTTAGAGTCCCAATGGACTTTTGAATCTTCAGAGGGTAATTATAGGGTCAAAACTCATTGGATTGAGACATTCCTTGTATCATTGAAAAACTCTAGATGTGTGAAATGGGCTTGCATGACCCATTTGAACACCTAAAAACACAAGTTATGGCCACTAAAAGTCAGGAATCACCCTGATTTCATTGCATAAAGGTGGCATGAAACATACCATTGAAAAGCCCTCGACAAGGGCTACAACTTTACTTCAAACATCATCTCAATCAAAGGTCTACAAACAAAGTTATGGGCCCCCCAAACTTGCGAGAATCCCAACTTTGGAAATTTCGGGACTCCAACTTGGGAGTCCCGAGACAAAATGCCATTTGGATGTTGGTCCCATGGTTAACCACAAATTATACTATAAAGGGGAAGGTGGTGGCTTCCCCTAATTTCAAACCGTGATGAATCTTGTAAGTCCAAATTTGTTCGTGGCTCGTCCTAGCACCCAAAGTGCTCCAACTATGCACTAACCAACTTGTTGTTAAGTTTGTGTAGGTCCGTGTGTGACGCACTCCCAAGTCCTTAGTTAGACCCAAGTTGGGTCTAACTTATTCACATAGCACAATTGTGAAAAACTTAGGGCACGCTCCCAGCTCTCAGCACTAGAAGGGGTAGAGGGGCGTGCTGAAGTTCAAGGATGGGACTAGGAAGAGTGACAAGCTATTCATTTACTCGAACCTGCATCAAACCAACCAACAAGTTGGTTAGTTCACATTCTGGAGCACCCTTGGTGTTAGGACAAGTCACGGGCAACTTTAGACTCATTTGACTCACCACGACCCGGACTCGAGGGAAGCCACCACCTTCCCCCATATAATATACTCTGTGCCTCTTCGCGGCACCCACATCCGAATGGCTTTTTGTCCTGGGATTCCCAAGGAGGAGTCCCGAAACTGTCCCGATTTGGACTCCCGAGATTTTTGTGATCATAACTCTTTGTTCAAACCTCTAATTGATATGAGGTCTAAAGCAAACTTGTAGCTCTCCTCGAGAGCTCTCCAATGGTGTGTCGCACTCCACTTGCATGCACCAAGGTCGGGTCGATTCTTGACTTTTAGTGATCGGGAGTCAAATTGCCAATTTGACTCCCGACCCTTCTTTTTGCCATAACTTGTGTTGCAGATGTTCAAATGGCCCATGCGAGGCCATTTTCGACATCTACATATCGCTAGCTTTTTAATGATATAAATAACACTTCAATGCAAGGTGTTTTGGCCTTTGTAATTGGGCTCTGAAATTTTTGGAGTCCCAAAGGACTCCCAAGTCCCAATTTCGGGAGTGTGAATTTCATCCTCACACTCCCTCTAAGTAGGGTTGTGATAGTGTGAGTGATTAATTGCTTGTCATTCTTCCTAGTCCCATCCCGGAGCTCCAACATGCCCCTCTACCCCCAAAGTGCTACAAGTTAGGGAGTGTGCACCCAACTCCTTGTTTTTTCGTTATTTTAACTTCAAACTTACATTTGAGTCTATCAAGGAGCTAAGGATCATGTCATTGATGTTGATTTAACTGTAACAGTTAATACTACAAGTTTAACTATTACATTAACCTCTGGTGTGGTTAGTAAAACATTGTAATTCAAACTAACGTGTCCACTTTCCTCACATACTATATGAGCTTTTTTGTTTTCGATTAAAGTATTTTTCTTCATACCTACAGTTGTTAATCTTAGGTAAGGTAATAAACGTGCCCTGAAAATAGTGGTGAGAGAAACATTTATTACTTTAACCTATAAACAATTAACTAATTTCAACAAACGTTCATAATAAACCTCAACACATTCGGCGGTTTGTTGTCGTATGTTATGCAATGGCATGTAGACCTCCTCATCATTCTTTATAATTCTGAATTTTTTGCAAAATGCTTGCTCCAACTTTTCAAAAATGCAGTTTGGATGGTCTCGAACATAGTTTTCACCCCATTCAGAGATATTATCCCTGAGAGTAAAACCAAATAGGTTGATGATGTCAACCTCCATTGTTTCACCATTAGCTTTAATGGCCTTTTTGAATACTCTAATGTGAGCATTTGGATCAGTGTTTTTGACATAGGTTGGGTATTATAACTTCCTATATGGCAATTTGGTGGCTGGTTTTGAAATAGGTTGCAAAATAAGTGGTTGATACCGTAGTGGTATAAACATATGTGGATCAAGTGTTGGCCATCCAAAAGATCTAATAGGTGGATTGAAGGGTGGCTCTCCTAGTAGGTCTTTTCCAAGTGAACTTCTTCTAGGTGAATCTTTAGGATGTCCTCCATCTAGTGGTTAGTGATCAGAACCTTTGGGTATATGAATTGGTAAACTAGTAGTAACATGTACATTGGTTGGCATTGATGTAGTAATAGGTTGTTGAATGGGTTGTTTATCCTTATTAGTCAATAGTTGATCCATTGTAAGAAACTGATTGCCAACAGAGTATGGTATATATGCTGGTGGTACAACAGATTGTTCAGGTATTAGGTACACATTCCTAGGTACACATTCCTAGGTACATAACCAATATAATTCCTAAAGATTGAGGAATCAAATCCTTTAGTTCTAGTTGGATTTGCTCGATACAAACTAAGATCTAAAGGCACAAAAGGGCGTATGATGTTTTACCACATTAGGTATGTTGAAATAGGTAGCATATTGGTTTTACTTAATACAATTAGTGTAATAGGTTGTGACTAGGTCGTCTGATAGTTAATTGGTATTATTGTATGAACTATATTAGGATTCATGGCTTGAGTTCCTAATATAGACACATTGGGTATTGCTAATGTAGTGGTTGGAAGAACAGGTTGATGAACATCTATCACCTCCTCCCTAAGTTTTAATCTATCATCAACAAATGGGCAACGATTGAACATTGTCCCATTTGATAACAATATGAATAAGTTACAATTCTAACACCTTGGTTTCCTCTTGAAATTGGTTTGTGATGTGGAACTTGTGATTTTTCACTTGGACCAGGTACTAATCTTGCTAGCCAAGTGCCTTGTGGATAAAAACCTCCTTGTTAAACAACTGTGGGTGTTGTTCTAGGTTCAATAGGTTTTACATGTGGTACAAAAACTAATTGATTAGACGGTCTTTGGTCAACATGACGAAGCTACTCCAACTTGTTGAATAGGTGAAATTGTTCCATCTCCAAATTAGTAAGTACCAAATGAATGTTGGTATATATGTGATAATTGGTTTTCAAAACCAATAGATGTTGTAATTGGTGTAGATGCACTAGTTCTGGGTAGATTGTAACTTGTTGCAGATTGCCATGGTTGTTGAACATATACAACCTCATCAAATGGCTAAACAAGTTCATCATTGTCATCATTTTGAACACTCGCCACCTTCAGTTGGGTTATTGTTCGTGGTGTTTTTTATGAATGGTTGAGAGCACTATAGGGTCTCTTTGCACAACTAGTTTTGCTACATTTTGATGTTTATTGACTTCTCCCCTTTGTGTTGCATTCGTGTTTGGTGCATTCATAGGTTCATTTCCCATAGGTTGTTTTTGTTGTTCATCTTGTTCTTGTGCATGTTTCTAAATAGGTTGATGTCTGACCTGTTTTAATTATTTTCTAAGACTTCTAGTCACTACTATTAACATTTTCTAAAATCAATAGGTTCTAGGAAAACCTTTGCATTATTTTTGAATAATAGATTTTTTTATAAAAAACAACCTTTCCTAATAATCAAAAGTTTGTATAAAAATTCTTCTAATAGATTAGGCGCCTATTTATCTTAAAAAGATCTGCATTAACCTCACCCTATTCCTAAGGTTTCTAGATGAAATCAAGATCAGAAATTTGAATCTTAAAGTTTACATAAAACAAGCAAACATGTGACAAATTAGAATTTGAAGCATGATCATTTTTCAAACCTAATATAATAAACTACTAAATCTAACCAAAAATTCTAAGTGTGATTGCTTCTGAATTTTGATCCACAACGTGATTGCCAAATGTTAACGAGGTTTTTCAATTCCCATTAAGGTTAATTCACCTTTGGATTTTTCAGCAACAAGTTCCTAAAGTAACAATATGTACATATAACACACAAACTAAAACTTAAACTACTACAAATCCTAAATTAACATGTACACAAATTGTTCAAACTTGAAGGAAATAGGCTGAAAGAAAAATGATCTATGTTCCATAATTGAAGAATGAAACACATAATCATGAATGAAATCCAAAAGTCCCTCAATAGGTTTGTCCTCCTAGTTTTATACTAGCCAATTCAAAATACAATGGTCATAATTGAACATTATAAATAATCATTAGTTAGTAACTAGACTAACAGTTCAAAATTTCAAAAAATACACCTTGCCTAACTACTTGTCTAACTATTGGTTCTGTCAAGTACAGGTTCTACTGATTACTTATTATTGATTAACATGTCAACCTATCTTTTTAACCCAATCATTACCTACCAGGTTTAGTTAACTGCTTAGGTTAAATCTATAGGTTAGGTTAAATAATAAGTTATGACACTTGTTAAGTTTAATAACCTGCTTATATTATCAACTTGTTACTAAATTTGGGTAATAAGCTTATAATTCCAACTTTATGGTCCATCCAAGAAGGTACTAACTTGACCCAAAAGGAAGTAACAATTCTAAAAAAGGTAGGGTTTTCGTTTGACTGCCTGCGTAGAAACAACGCTCAAAGTTTATTTGGCTTTCAATCTTCTAATTTAAGCAATTTTGATGTGCTTGTCGTCATAGCCTTGTGAGGCCATCTAATGCAAGTTGTTGGCCTATAATTCATGGTGGCCAGAAGGTGAGAAGACCTTTCGTGTTCAAAATAACACAACAACACACGAACAATTGGGAAACTAGCAGGTTACTTCTCCAATGCATTGTTTTCCTCACTATTGATGTCCTACCACCCAGGTATGCACAAATTTACAATATTCTTTTTGATGACAACCAATATGACGTCACTATTGGTAATTTCCATGGATGTTCATGTGTCTATTTTGTCAAAATGTTGGCAAGTTCTTTGGGTGCCCATGGGGCGTATGTGCAATGTAAACATGTTTATCACATCTTGGAGACGATTATGTTATGTGGGCTCACAAAAGAGTGAATTCATTACTGCATGTGGAGTTGGGATGAAGTCCAATGTTTGTTAAAATGCTCTAATGCCTTTGGACTCTTGTGATAATACATAATAATTGTATCTATTTCGAATAAATTGTGTTTTTTCATTCATCAAGCTTGTTATAATTGCCTCTAGTATGTACGAAGTTTTTTTTTTAGTTACGACTAAACAATTTTTTCTCCAATATGTATTATTTCAATTGTTCTTATGAGATGTATATGTTCTTTTGTTTTAATGATTATACACTTGGGGTGTGGCATCAAAGTATGTGACTTGATAAAATTTTATACATTTTATTCGTAATAAACCCATTGATAGTCATAATGTGTTTTCATGTATATTGTCTTATTCTATTACCATTATAGCACATGTTTGTCAAATAACTAATATATTTATTAGTTTAAATTCATCAAATATTTTTCACTCATGTAGGTTTTCATCATTTCAATAGTTTTGAAAATATTGAAGGTATTGTATAAGAGCCTTAGATACTTGGAGCATTGGTTGCACCAAGAATGATAATATGTTTAGAGTCAATAAATCATTGTTGATTCCCCCAACAAATAATGTATGTGGCATGGCAAAATATTCCAAGACAAGGCGTGGAATATTTTACCATGTCATATGTTGATTCAATGTGGTAGAAGAATATATTGGGAATATTCCTTGATGTGGCATGGAATATTTAAAAAGATTATTTCTTACTCACACTCACTTGTTCACTAGCTCATTGACTCATTTGCTAAATTCCATAGGCGACCCAAATGAAGTCTAGCTGAATTTGAAAGCAGTCCTTGTGACCCAATCGGTGTTGGCATGCATACCACTAGTGGACATGTAGACGAAGTAATCCGACCGGATTTGGCAAGCATGCCTGTTGAATATGGAGCACTAGGGTTTGTTCGTGAAGGTGAAATAGGCCTTACCCAACCAAGTGATGTTGAATATGGCTTTCTCTTTGCATTTGATTATTACAAAAAAGGAAGGGGAGTAAAGTATTTTGCAAAGCTTAAGGATTCCATGGAGGTACAACTTGTAGAACTGGTTCATGCATCAACTAAGAAAATGAGGGATGTGAAGTGGTCCTATGCGAAAAGAATCTGATAGCCTTCCTTGGAATTGGAGCATTTGTAGGGCATAATATTGTATGAGTGAAAGTGCGTTGAGCACCATATTGATTCCCTTAAGTTTGAAGCCCACAAACAAAAATGGGAGAAGAATAATGCAGGTCTTTTATTTATTTAGAGACAATTGGATCAAGAACTCCATGAGACTCAACATATGTTGGAAAAAACCCAAGTGGAGGAGAGGGAAGTAAAGGAGACTTTGAAGGTTGGAGTAGTAGAACTGTGCAATTATAGATAACACATTCACCCAAGTGGTGGAGGAGATGAAGAATGTAGTAGTTTGACATGAAGAAATGTTGACCACAACATTTGTTGAACATAAAGAGGAAATGGAATTGGTGATGGGGTGCTTGAAGCAAGTTGAACAAAAATTCCTTGAAATGTAGATTAAGAAAGAGACTTGGCACGCCAAGTGCCTAAATTTTGAGGTAGAGGTACAACTATTCAAAGAACAAAAACAAAGCACTATGCAAGCTAATGAAACGTGTGATAAGATTTTGTTGGAAAAAAATCAAGGTTCGGAAAAGTAGATTCAACTTGCAAGTGCCAGAAAGAAGGAAATAACCTAACAAAAGGAAGCAAAGGTTAAGTAAGATGTTAAATTAAATGGAAGGTGCTAGCATTGGAGTAGTCAGCTAAGGCTGTTCTTTTCGATCAATTGCTGGATTAAAACCAAGGTGAGGAACTTTTAATAGTCCTTACCGAAATTCGATTGTTGATGGTGCAGTTGTATTATTAAAAGGAGCAAGATATGGCAATGCAACTTAATGTAGCACACGTAAGCCTTAAGGAGCGAGAAGAATCCGAGGGCACAAAGATAAAGGGAGAGGAGGAAGATCAAGATGTTATGCCCAAAATGTTAGTTATTAAATTTGTAAATAGATTGGAAGGAAGGAACAGGTGGAGGGTGGCAAGAGTGGGGAGAATATCACAACGAGGGTGATAGTGTGGGGAAGGATAGGATTTCAGAATAGCCACTTGAAGATTCTCCACCATGATAACATTCTCCCATGACAGAACATTATCGGAGTTGCGTGTGATTTCCTATCTGTAACGAGTGAATAAGAATTGTTCCACCAACATCTAATGTAGAAGTTGTTAGGTTGAAATCGTGCTGTTTGAGTGACATACTACATATTTTGAAGGAGTTAGAGTATACCCTACCGATCATTCCTCATCCAAGAAGGGTATTACTTCATTTATCGCCTATAAACATGTCTTTCGATAGGATTTGTTCCACCTATGTTCAATGCCAGAATCTTCATTGAAGATTTTGCACATATGTGGAAGATACATGATAGGGAATTTCGTGAGTATTGAACATACAATATTTTTTGTCACTATATCGTTTTTAACGATAGTTGTGGTTATAGTGTGTTGGAACATTTCATGGGTTGTCTGGGTGCATATGATTGAAAAAAAGGTGAAGGAGGATTCCATGGAGACATAATAGTGGGTGTAGAGACTAGAAGATCTACCGGAGAGTTGTGCATTCAAGGACATATTAAAGGAAGTAATGACATTGATCGCTTAGTGTTGCACAACAAAAGGACCAAATCTACATGTGGCCCAAGCACATCTCGGAAGGAACCCAACGACGTTATGGGCTACCATTTTAAGAACATACCATTTAGTAAAGTAGCTTCAAAGGAACTTGAGGAGTGTAATGCCACATGAGTTTCAACAATGCTTGTCGCATCCATTGGTTCTTGGAAAGTGATGTGCCCCAAATTCCTCAAGAGACCCAAAGGTTGGTTTTAAATTGAAACAATGGAAGAAAAAGAAAGTTGGGGCACATTTTTTAATTCACAACACTTCAAGGGGGGGGGGGGGGGGTAGGGGGGTGTTTAGGGACACTAGGAGGGGAAGGGGTGGGAGCAGCAGGAGGGAATAAAAGGATGG
>Ga0116229_10000721_pt1 | contig 47086 bp, 38 predicted proteins | sample S1TSphgellanicum_3_FD_87313 | JGI IMG/M metagenome (GOLD analysis project Ga0116229, IMG submission 87313) | Host-associated microbial communities from peat moss isolated from Minnesota, USA - S1T2_Fc - Sphagnum magellanicum MG | ecosystem: Host-associated > Plants > Peat moss > Unclassified... | reverse complement strand
TTGGAGTGCACCTTACCTATGTATTCTTTCCTCTATGAAGTGCATAGGCATTTCAAAAAACGTAATGCCCATGTGTTGTGGGCATTACGTTTTTCAAAATGCTTGGCCTTGCCCCCATCTTTTTTCTCATGATACCCTAAAAAAAAACCTTTGAGCAAGTAAAGCCCTCAACATTGGGCTTTACCAAATTCAGACATGTGCTTGGCTCGGCCTTGCACATGCAGTTATTGAGGTAAAGCCCACTGCATCACGCTTTACCCTACACAAAATCTTCCAATTCCAAAAATAGGAATTGTTGTAAAGATAATCTTGTTCACAAGTATATACTAGTGAGTTGGGTTTTTGATTTGGAAAGGATTGTTGGGATGGATGCGAATAAAATTTATGAGGCTTTCCTCATAAACAACTACATGAAATGGTTTAGTGAGATTGTTCAATTTCAAATTTTTTGGAATACACTTTATTCATTAAAAGATAATTGAACCTTAATTCAAACGTGTTAATGTGAGTATCTTTGTGGACACATCTTAAACATGAAAATTAATGGTTGTGTTGTTGAATATGGGTTCTGAAAATCTATTGAGGCTTGAGAGCTAATACCACAGATTGTTGAACAAACCATGCATCTATTGGCACACCATCCTTCACTAAACATTAAACTATTTAAAACCCCTATGTTATCTTGACTATATTGAATTTGAATTTCAGTAAAGCACCAAAAATTGTTGGGGTAAGTGTTGCAAACATGGCCATGTTAGCACTTTTATCCAATACTTTCAATGAGACTTGGTCACAAGGTCAGCTATTTTTCCCCTTTGTATGAGGAAGAAATTTGAAACTGTTGAAAAGAAACAAGTTTATGAACAATCTTCAAAGTTTTTCTTTCTTTTAATTGACATATTTATATTCCATGGTGGATAATTCAATGTATCATTCTTTAGGGGAGTAATATGTTGGATAACTTGTTGAAGTATCATATCCACCATATGGGAAGCTAAAGTAAAATAATCCTTCATTTTGCACTTAAATTGAATTAAAACAATAATAACATTACCAGATTGTGAGGCCAACATTTTTATAAAGCTTTGGACCCAACATTTTTTTCACTAATCATATGTTGTATGGAACTTGAAAGAAATTTTAAAAATTTGTGATGTAATTCTAGCCTATAGGTGTTTAGGTGTTGAGGCCCATAAGATAAAATATTCATAACATTTTTTTAATTAAATTTTTAACATAGTTTAGGGCTTTAGCCACATACACCCTAACAACAATGTGAAGGAATTTGTTGATAGTTCTAGCAATTGATGATCATCGAAATTGTTTTAGATAGGCTGATTCTAGGGTTTCATAGTGTTTCATGCTACCAAGAAATTTGTTTAGCTCATTTTCAAAATAGAGAAGCACGGAAAGGTGTCTTTTCAGATTTATGTCTTTTTAAGTTTGTTTTCCAGCATTATATTCATGAATACATTTTCAATATCTTCTTCACCAATTTGCATCTCATTTATTTTCAATTGAATATTAATTTTATTCACTGGAATCTTAATCCAATCATTGAATATTGTAACAAAGTTTTGAATAAATGCATTTCTTGATTAATATTGCACATTTTATTATTATTTTCTCTTGAGGTATGCAATAATTTTAGAGTTCATATGAGTGAATTGAATGTAGCCATGGGCTATATAAGTTAATTAAATTTATTGATTTGTGATCACACATTGCATCATAAAACAAATTTCTCATTCATTTCACCTATCACACATTATGTTTTTGCTTTGTTATTCCACAATCATGTTACAACTTTAAAACTATACCCAATCATCAACAAGTTTTATGCAAATAATTTTTTTAAATATGTATCTATTTGCCTATAATTGTTAATAACTTCTTTTATTGATATTAAGTACATATGCTTGATATTCAAGTTATATCATAATTGTTGATTTATGTGTAGTTGTGAACATTGTTATGCCAACATAATAATAAACATTGATTATTGTATTCATATTCACATGTACTTTTCAAATGTAACAAAGGTCAATATTCTCAAAGACCTAGATTCAATCAAGCTTGCGGGTGTAAGCTTGTTCATACATTTGTGATGAATGTAATGAATAGTTTGAAAGCTCTTTGCTTAAAAAATTGTTAATGATTGACTTGTGCAAATTGAAATAATTATCATACACGTCAATTTATAATTACACAAACGAACTTCATAACTTTATGTCAATAATATAGGTCAATATTCATGACCAACTTCCAACTAATGGTAATGAGTCTAATTCATTATGACCAAGATATTTTGTAAGATGTTATTAATATATACCAAAATTTAAAGGTTTCCAAAAAAGAATTGTGCATACTTTCAATACCTCAAAATTAATCACCCTCCAATAAGAATTTCTATTTTTTTTATATTATGGTCTTTATTCTTGAGTATGGAATATAATTTAAATCACCTTATTGATTGAAATTTATTTTTAATTGCAAAATAATCATAAACAAGATATAAACTAAATTGAACGTTATGCTAAATGAAGTGCAATAAATGAAATCCGGATGCAAGCTCAAGCGCATAAAATTAATGTTGTGCATCAACAAAACTTCTAGACAGACATTGCATCTAATGTTAATAATGTTTTTGGAATGTTACTATATAAAATGTAATATGCAAAAGGCTTAAAATATATATATCATGTGAAATTATGTTAATTGTCCTTTGTTATGACTTCAACTCACATTTCTAAATCGAGAAATAATTCCAACATGTGAGCAAAATATAAATAAAACTGAATCCCAATTTTTTTTTCATGGGCAATATTGACTACTTAAAAATACTTCATTGCTTTTACTTTACCTAGAGGTTCCTTTGATTTAGATTAACTCCAAATGCCTATGAAATATTTAAGCATTCCTTTCAATTTGGAGAAAAGAATAAAAATTTGAAGATATGGTGATCCCATCAAGTGAACAATCAAAGTGATGGAATAATCAGTTAAGTGTAAACACTTACAATTTTTATTTATTTACTTTAGCAAAGTTTGTAGTGCAATGTAAAGAAATTTTAATGTGGCAAGGTTCAAAGGATTTTTTTGGCAAAATATGCCAAAGCCACCAAATCTTGAGGATTTTGTTTTCTAAAATTGCCACATTTAGAGAATAGGTTCTAGCATGTCACCACAACTTATCAAGATTCTTCAACTTTTCTAGTTTCTTTTTTACCTATAGCGAAATTTAGCTAATTTATTTTATGAATGATTGTCAATGTGACTACATCACAAAATTGGGGTAAAAATACCCTTGCTCAAAATACATTCTATTCAATTGCCAAATCCTATAATGAGTTCAAAATGTTACTTGTAAGTTGATTTGAGGACAAATCTATCCACATCATTAAAAAAAGGTTGAATTTAACTCTTGTTTAAAGTCTTCAATGGATCCAATGAAAGCATTACAAATACATCATTCAAGAACACACAAATTGATCAATGAAAATGTTTTAATAAAAAAAATGGGGAAATATGCCACATTTTAAACTATATACTAATCTTATAATGGAGTGGTAGTTCCATATAATGTTATATGTGAAACCACTTTTCCAACCATTCAACACCTTACCATTCTCAACTCTAATTTTGTTTGTTTTTTATGGATATAATTGTTGACATCCCCAATGGCGATCACAAAGTTCTTTGTTTGTTTAAAGGAAGAGGCTTTACATAGAACAATTGTGCATGACCATGAGACAAATGAAAATAATAACATTTTAAAAAAGGTATCTATTAGATAATTTAAAAAATATGGAGTTGAGGAAGTGAGTAAGTACACCAACAAGCCAAGTTGAGATTTTATACAATGGAAGTCAAGAATATTAGGAACCCCACCTACAATATGTTCAAAATAATTATATTATTGTTTTCCTTTTGATCATACAAAATATTAAATACATATTGGTATCTTGGAAAATAGAACCACGTGGCCAAGGAAAAAGCTTTGGATTTATGGAATGTACAATGATTCTTAATGAATCATTAAATACTAATTTAAACTCGCTCTGAAAATGTCAAAAATAGGTAAGAATAATGATAAAGGAGATGAAGCTTTATCAATTTAATAATACCCTCTCATCCTCCCTTCTTTTTATTTCCCTCATATGTTCCCATATGGTTACCCATATAATTCATCATTATTTATGTCAATCTCAATTTTATTATTGCCCCAAGCTAATGGATGGGCATGTGTATATTTTGGGTGCACCCATCTAATTGATGGGTTGTTTTGAAGTCTACCCGTTTACTTATTGGGTTTCTTCTCAAAATATGAATGTTGGGTAACTAATTTAAACATGCCTCTATATCATTTTATTTTTTGGGTTGTCACTTGCCTTTTTGTACCACAAAGTTCCATATTACTATGAAATGTAAAAAACAATTCATATGACTAATTTTTTAAATGAAATTTGTTTGATAAACATACAAATAATTAACCTCAATTCCTTTAAATCTTATTAAAATATTATTTTCAAGATTATGCAAGGATTGATTAAAATAAAACACATCAAATTTTAAATAAATTAAAATTTTGATATAAAATTGATTTTTGAAATATAAATATTTTTAATCAATTTGATGTTATTTTTAAAACTTCAATAAGGCTTTTATGAAGATTTAATAACAAAAATCATAATGAATCAATTTTTAATTGATTAATTTGTTTGTATTATTGTTGCCTTTTATGCTATAAAAATTTATTATTGCCCTAAGATAGTAGACATGCATGTATGATTTTAGGTTTTACCAAGCATGTATGGGGCAAACACAACTAATTAAATTGATTAAAATGGCACCTCACACAAGGTTGGAAAATACTCAACCTCCACCAACTGTGGATGGGATCTTTTTGGTGATAGTTGATGAACTACAACAAATGAACCAATGGCATCTATGTTAGAGGATCAAGTTGAATCAAATGTTGGTTCATGAAAAAAATTGTTCCAATCCAAACATTATAGATGAACAATTGTAATTGGTTGTATTATTTGTTCCTCCCCAAGGTGATCAATTTAACTATTTCCCTTTTGAATTTTTCCCTCTAAATAAAGTCACAATAAAAGGAGCCACCCAAATGAGTGGACACTTTTTAAAATTACATTTTTGTATGTTTGAAAGATCACAAAAGAAACATAATAATTTGGATTGTCATAATTTCTTTTGAAATATTTTTCATTAATTGTAAAGTTTACATGCTCAAAGCTTACCACAAATCAAAAATGTTTTTGCATGTTCAAAGCATTCAAACTTCGAAAATGGACAGTCCTTGTTTTTTTCAAACATCCATTTTTTTACCAAATGTGCACCATTCCTTTTGAAAATTGAAAAGGATTTTAACATTGATGATTAAAAGGGAAAAAAACCTTGAACATATGAAAATTGTTTTTATAACCCATTTGAACACATTTGGTTCAAAAATGTTTTTGACCCTAAAAATTATATGGATTTTGAAAATATGGCTTTAACAAAAATTATTCATATATATGTTATAGAGGACATGAATGCATAATGTACATGATATAAAATCAATTTATAGTAAAAAATGTATTTATATTTAAAATGTAGTGTTAAACAAGGTATTTGAAATACAAAATTTTAAGTTATGAACCAACGTAGAAATAACGCATGGCATGTGCAACTATTGGAAAATGACTTTTACCTTGGCACCCCTGGCTCTTTTGACCATGATTTCACCCCTCTTCCCAATAGGGTTGGTGGGTTCTTTTTCCAAAAAAAATTTGTGTAATACTTTAGTTGTTTGGGATTATAATTATAATGTTTTTATTAAAATTACCTTCATACACCTATGTTTTTAGCCATTGGTGTGTAGGAAATACTTTCATCTTTATCATCACAACCTTCATCATTGTGTGCAATACTCTCATCATGTTGAACATTGTTCTCATTTCAATACCAAGAGTTTAATGTACAGGCAATACCTTCATTGTTATTCACCCAAAATTTAATAATTTTGTGCCATACCCTTATCATGTTGACATTGATTATATTTCCAACCCCAAGGGTTTGGTGTGCAAGTAATACCTTCATCATGTTGACTATAGTGTTAAACAACATAAATAATTATATGAACATAATAATATTTATAAATTTGATCCACATTGTTTAAAGTACATCAATAAAATAAGCAAATCTAATTGCTAAATCTAAACCTATTTGTTTACAACATGCAACATGCATTAAATACACTAAAGTAGAGGTGAAATTCCATGTTCCTTGGACATCTATGTTAGACTTGCAATTCCTTCATCACTATGAAAAACATCCTTTGACAAATTAATGCAATACCCTAATGGGGATATTTTACATGATCTAAGTTTTTATAACTTTGTGCAATACCTTCAAAACACCCTAAAACATAATTTTTCAAGCCAATGCAAATCTGTAATACCCTTGTATGAGTGATGACAAATATTTTGATCATGCTTTAAAATATTGCTTGAACAAATAAGTTCAAGCTCTATGGAATATTTTTAGTTTTTTTTTCATCATTTTTGGCAATTGCAGGGTCTATTGGGGTGACAATCATGTAGGTATGTGCAACCAAGTAGGTGGGGCTTGGTAGGTAGCTACCTAAAAGGCTAATAAGTAGGAAAGTGGAAGGGCATGTAAGTAAATAGATGGGTGGGGGGTAGGTTAGTGGGGATGAAAGTATCATATTTTAAATATATAAAGGAGTACGTAGGTGGGAAAAAATCTATTTAAAATTTAAATGTATAGGTGAGTAGGCATGTGGGGGTGAATGGGATAGGTAGGTAAGATAGGTGGGTGGGGGGAAAGTTTTAAACCAAACCATTTAAAACTTTCCAAAAAAAATACTCACCTATTTTATTTTAGTAGGGGGACGGAGAGAAAAAAAAGTTCCCAAAACAAAAACTAAAATCAGGGTTGAGAAAGAAAATAAATAAAATCAACTACCAATCACATTGGTTCATTGCAGCCCTATTGTGACACTATAACCATGCAGTTAAACAAAATGTCCATTCACCAATCTATTTTTTGTGTGTGTGTGTTTTTTTTTTCAAGCTTGGTTTTCCATTATCCATTCTTAATGGTTAATTATTAATTTCATGAAATTTGAAATATCTATAACTTTATTATATCCATTTTTCAATTAGTCATTTTTAATTTTAATTTTTTTTATGTCAAGTAAATGATGATTGTCGACAACAAGATGGAGCTAAGACTTTTGCATTTAAACATAAAGAGGAATGATGCTTCATTTATTTGTAATTCTTTTTATATATATTTTCAATAGTTCAAGGTGATGTTTCATTCATGGTATGAACTATAAATTAATGTTGGGTAAAAAAAGAAAAAACTAATGGGTAAGCGTAAGGTAAATGGACCTTTATCATCAATTCTTTAAAAACCATGGTTAATTATTCTCAAAGTCATGAAACAAGTTGTGACATCCAACTAGGGTTTTAGAAAATCAAATTAATAGGTCAGAAAACCTACATTAAACCATCATTTCAAGATTATGCATGTAATATATGTTTGAAGCTCTTGGGGCTATGGGTTGTGATGAATGTTGGGTTGTTATCTTTATAACAAAATAACCTTTGGTTTTGGGTTGTCAAACAATTTCAAAATGAAAAAGCCTCTAGTTCTGGTTTTTCCAAAAGACTCAAACTAAGAATATTTGGTATTGTTTTTTCCAAAAGCTTCAAACAACTAATAAGATTCATGAATTAACCAACAAATAACCAAATTTTATAAAAGGGTATTTGATCATTTTTTAGATTTTTAAAGAACCATGGTTACATATTGTGTAATTGATTATTATATATTTGACAAAGTTGCAAGAAGTTATATATTGAAACCAAATATTTAATTTTTAAAAACCACCTTTTATATTTAAGTTCAAAACTGTCACTTATCAATTTCCATTTCTGATAACCACCCAAGATTGGTTGCGATTGGGGTTTTATGATATTATGATATTTTTTAGCCTCTATTTGTTTACCAATGAAACCAATTGGAAAAAAAATGATTTTTGTGGGGTTTCAATAACTACATGTTAAAAAAAAAGGAATAATAAATATCACCAAATTTTTACATTTGGTTTTAATAAGTAAGCACAAACATGTATGGATGGTTAGAAATGCATTTTCATATATGTTTATAGCCAAATTTGCCTAAATATTTTTATAAATGATCACAACTTTCATTAAATCCACATGGTTGATTGCCATTTCAACCACCTCACAACATTCAATAAAAAAAACATTGGGATTCCCTTTCTTGGTTTGAAAACAAATTCCTTTATGCCAAAATGGTTGCCACGATACTTCACATTTAACCTTTAACCTTATTACAATGGGAACCAACCTTCAAAAATGTTCAATATAAATGTGGTGTCAACACATTGGTTTATCCATTAAGGTGGGCTCCATTAACACTCATCATGCACTATGTGTCAACATCAATAAAACATAAGCATACAAATTCATCATTAATCTGAAAAAATATTATTTATCAAACATGACATGTAGGTGATGGTTGAAACCAAAAGCAACTCAAGTCATGGAGTTCACCCATAAGAAAAGCCACCTAGTTCTACTTATTCCCCCTAAAATGAGCAAAAATGTGAAAATGTGATTCAATAATCAACTTTTCCATCTCATTACATCTTCCAATTTTTGTAATATCATTATGTATATAAAGTATTTAAAACTAATGTTGTTGGCTTGATCGAATTTCCCATTTAAAAACTAAGCAATTCAACAATCAAAAAATTAAACTATTATTAATTTTATTGGACATATCATATGATTTGCCAACTTTTTGAGTAATGTATTTGCATTTCAAATAATATTAACATGCCAAAAATATTTGAATCAAGTCCAAAATATTCATAAAATATTGACAATTATCATACAAAAAATGAAACATAATATATTAATTATGCACATATTAGTAACAAATGGGAAGTAATCATACATAGCCTTATCTATACAGAAGAGACATTGTCAACTACAAGTTCAAAATTTGCCTAAAATGGCCATGCTGATCGGTAGTTGTAATTGAAAAATGAAAATGATGTAGCATTGATGGCTGAAAACATTGATTCCATATCATCCATCATCAAAACAAGGAGGGTGACAAAGGCCACATCGGCTCCTTCGTTCACTGCCACAATGTATTCCTTGAGATGGAACCAGCTATCATTTTTCAAAACCTAACAAGAACCAACATAATGCCCCACTCCCGATTATCAATCAAATGTTAGACTTTTCATTTTCATGTTTGTATCAAAGCTATGGATTTTGTGAATGTCAATACATGCACAAGAATTTCAAGAGATGCAAGCATTTCAATATAAATTTCAAAAGAATTCATGATATATTTTTGAATTCATTATTTTTTACTATTTGTTGGCAAATTTTGATTAGTAATTAAAGGGGTCGAACTTCACAAGACCTCTTGAAAAAAGTTATGAAAATTATGATCAATATTCATGCATGCATATCCTATGCAATATTACAACATGTTTCTTTACAAAAAGGTTTTTTGCAAATGTCCTTCCAACAAGTTTAATTTTAGTTGATAACTTTTACTTCTTCTTGTGCATAGCAAGAAATTAACAACTTGAATGCATTCAGAAAATAGGTCAAGGTTTTAAGTGTACCTCAGCTAGGGGTGTTTTTCCATGAAGAATGACAAGATCCCAGGCTGAAAAAAGACTAAGGCTTTTGCGCAAATGAGCTTTGTAATCCGGATCTGTTTTTTTCAAATTAGAATTGCGAAACACTTTAAGATCGCCCTTGTCCTCCTTGATGACACAAATGATGTCATTACTTTCTCCATCAAACACCTCCCATTTATTTCCCTATCAGATTATTCATATCAATACAACATTACATTTTATTATCAAATTAACAACATTTGAAAAAAACACAACAAATATATATATATATATATATATATCCAAAGGCAACAACAATTGAAAGCTTATGTTACATTCCATAGGTATAGTTACATATATTCTTCCCTTTCCAAACTTAGGTTTTACTTGGTTGTGGTGTTAACTTTCAAGGGAAATCATGAAGTGCCAAAACTTTTCAAATTAAAGATATTGAATATTATATTTTGGATGGGGTATCCATATGGTGTGCTACCCCACAACCACACAAACCTTGACACCAAATGTTATGGTTCAACACATCTTGAATCAAAAAATAATCTTGTAACCCTTTCTTATGTTTGCATACCATAACCTATTGAATACACAATCCAGCTCAAATCAATTGGAGAATATGAATTTTAGGATTGAATTTCTCCTTTCTTTATGAGTTTTTTTCGAAATATAATGTACCTTGAACTTGAAGCGAGTTACAAGTTTTCCCTCAACATCTTGCACTCGAGTTTCATACTTGAAAGACCATGACGAATTTGGAGCATTAGCATTTGACTTTTCTTTTATTGCTTGAAAAACCACAACCTTGTTTTCATCACATATGTCCCATTTATTCACCAATGCAACCTTCTCTCCGGAATGTTTAATCTTGTATCGAGCTGAACTTGGTAGGCAATATTCTTTGCCTATCATTGGCCCACCCATCTCTGGCAAACTACCCATGCTTTCCTTATTCAAAGTTAGTTCCTATGCACAATGCCTCCTTGTGATTTACTCACACTTTAATTTTCACCGAGATTCAAAGACAATTCGATCAAGTTAAAAAAAACAATGAAACAAAATATGTTGACCTCAATACCTATCACTAAGTTCATGTAAAGCTACTCATAATACTCAAGAAAAGTCATGAAAACAACGTTGGGACAAATATGTACTCACACCCAACTATGCAAGGTTTGAAACCGCAAGGAACTTGCATGTATCTAAAGAGTGAAAGGAAGCCAAGGAAACCAAAGAGATAGAAGGAACATGCACTATTTTAACCAAAGAGCTTGAAGGAACATGCACTTGACTAACCAAAGAACATGAAGGAACATGCATATGTATGAAGAGCGATTTTGTTGGACGAGGAAAACAAAGAGCTTGGCTTGGTGAATACAAACATTGGTGTTGTGGTGAAACTCAACAACGTAAATAGGAATGAACTATCTGGGATTGATAAGCTCATTTGTTTGTAATGTGAACATGTGAGTATGAAAAAGTCAAGGATTTTCCTTGGGTCAATGACGTAACTATGAAAAAAACATAAAAACGTGTTTATAGCAATACTAGGAAATTCTTTCATACACCCATGGAAAATATCCCAGGCTGGTCCCACCTTATTTTTCAGCGCATGAGAATTGAGAACGTGTTCTCCTTTGTAAAAAAATGAGAATTTTTTCCTTCTTTTCCAAGCTGACACGGATCTTGCAAGCCCATGTAAAGTACTTTGCCGGCATGCTCGGTATGAATTACGTATGTTGTAAGGTAAAGTGAACCTTCCTTTTTTTTTTTTGGGGCAAAAGAAGACACCTGTAAGGTTGTCATGATTAAAGTGCAAGGCCCATTACCGATAGAGTATCCATAAAGTCCGGCGATTAGGGGGCGAGAATGGTCAGTTTTGGCATAATAGGATAATGGCATAACTGGGAATGAAAATTTAGCATGCGAAATAACTGGGAGCCAAACTAGATTTTTCACCAATTTGGTGGTAAGTTTCATCCTGTCTTCCCTTTTCTTGAGCGCCTCCACTGCTGCTACATATATTTTCACTGCTCCTAGCTGTACAACTACTATAATTAGTCTTGAACCTTGTGCATTAAACGCTGAAACTCAACATTTCATACCGAGATTTTAAAAAAATTCCTTACTTTGCTTACACCACTGAAAGAGGGGATAGGGGGTGAATGCAGCCCCCAAAACATTGTGAAGACAGGGCGACTTTACTGATAACTCTAATACACGTAAGAAATCACATGGTGAGATTTTGATTGGAACTACTTAAGTCTTATCTTGGAAAATTTGTGATAATTTGTTTTTTGACATGATATCCTATAGAACATGCACAAAGTCCATAAGTCAACTCTTGATTAAACTAATCCTCAAGATTACCATGACAAAAAGAGCTCTTCATGACCATACCGTTTGTAAGGTGTACCCAAGCAACTGGTTGCTCATTGGACACAAACCAAATATAAATTGAACCCACTATAACTGAAAAAAATAAAATAAATCACTGATCAGATTAGCCCAAACTATGGGTATTCATGACAATTTGTAGATATGCCATATGACTTGGTTAGATCAAATCATCTAAACAATTATATGAATTATAATTCCTTGAATTTTATGAATTATAATTATATGAATTGAGTCCTGGTATGTATGCTGGAGAGTAAATCTAGTAACCTGATTTTTATTTTTATTTTTTGAACAACTGGCATGAGCCCATTGCATTACAAAGATGGAACCCTAACAAACCCAAAGCTGGGGAATGGAGCCAGACACCCCACCAAGGGCTTGTCAGCTGACTTTTTATGTTAGTCGTTGGGGTTAAGATTTTAGTGTACATTTCGTGGATCTGGTGTGTTTTCCCCTTGGCCATCTCAAGAAATAAGTCATCCTCCTATAAAATTCAGAGGCAAAGGTTCTATTTAATCCTTTTGATGTTTTCAACCCCAAAATAAAAGTCACCTCTCCTATTCATTAGATGGGCTGACTTCCAAATTCTACTTTTTTTTTAGCAGTGAGCCAGTTTGATTTGCCCATTAGCCACCCCCAAAAAAACAACAGAAACTGGAACTTGGATACTTTCTCAAAGTAGCAATTCTGTGTCAGGATAGAGCTGTGGCCTTTTGTCTTGGGTATATAGGTGAGAAGGGCAAAACTTTGGGCAAGGGTTATGGGATAAAATGAGGTGCTATTGGGAACACCCTTCAAGAACACATTCAGAACTTGGGAAACTCAGATGCCCTACTGCCTGGGCATTACCCTAGACAAAAAATCCGGTTTGAGATATTAATGTTATCCGTAAAGTCAGGCTATTAGGGGGTGAGAATGGCTAGTTTCAGCATAATAGGGCATCAAATGTGTAACTGGGAATGAAATTTTACAAAATGAAATAACTGGGACCAAAACTAGTTTTTACTATATAACATGGACATGTTAATGTGCCTTTTCATGTTATTTTTTGAAAAAAATTTGAAATAATAATTTTTGAATCACATTACTGGTGGTAGCAAGAGATTATGAGTAACCAACCAACCTTCAAATGTTGCCTGAAGGAAAAGCTGTTGATTCCAATACAATGTGTAAGAAAAAACACTTAGTTATAGACCCTAAGTTTAGCCTAAACCAGCTGTTAATTTTTTTTAAAAGCTAAAAACTAAAAAACCTTGGTTGTGCAACTAGTTCAACTAGTTGTAAACTAGCCTTAGTTAACGACTAGTTTACCTCTATTTGGAGCCTTAGTTCAATTACAATTATAGGCCCCTTTCCTGAACATTCCTTACTAGGAAATCCTCATAACCATAAAAATCTGAGCCTGGAAATTCCTGGATTAAAATTTTGAGCCCAAAATAATAGTGATAAAATATATAATTTAAAATTTTGGTTTTCTAAAAAACTTAGTTCTTCTCCTCAAACAAGTAACTTGCTTTAAATCAAATTTGAGGCACCACTTTTTCTTTTTCTTTTCTTGGGTCAATCATGTTGAATATTCCAACAGCGTCAATCTTTTTTTTAGAAAAGAAACAGTTTCTCCACAAATGGCAGTCTTGGCCTCTCCTACTTAGAAAATATTTTTCAAATACACCAGTGTTAGATGATTTTGGTGTAACTAATAGTCTCATTAGCAAAATACTTGTAATGAGAGAGGCTTAGTATATGCACCCATAACAACTGACAAATTCAAATATATTGACATTTGTGTTGAATGATTATGCCACTTTTTTGTTCATGCTAAAAAAACCATAGTAGGTTGGGCAATCTTGGTGCTCTTCAACTTGTCACATGTCACTTGATGACAATTCATAATCTTCCATACAAGAAGATTAAGTTCTAAAATTTTCTCCAGTCAAAGATTGTGTTGAATTATCTTACAAAGTAAAAGATGAGGTTGAGCCAACCAGCAATGAGGAATGTGCAAAAAGCTATTTCCTAGGAGGTGTGAAAATGGCAAAGGCAACAAGATATGTGATATAACTGGGAGCTAATATCCAATTGGGTTGCTGCCACACAATTAACTAAGAGATTTGGGGGTTCTAGGAGGGAAAACATCAGTGTTGGCCAGTTCCCTGGTTGTAGGGGTCCCCTGTTCTGGTTCCGGTTTCTTAATGCGGGTAGCTATTTCGGTTTTAGATTTTTTTAAATTTTCAAGTTAGACTGGTTCTGGTTCTTGGTATAAGTAACCGGTTGTTCCAAGTAATCTTCGGTTCTGATTTCAATATTCAAAATATCAAAATGGACAATGCAAAAAAAAAAAAAAAACATGATTTAAAAAAAGTTTATGTCGAGTGTGAAGTGATGAAGATGATGTGAAAGTGTTCACTAATTACCTTATAGTAATCACATCAACAAAGTACACCTTGAATGCAATAGAATCTGCTTACAACAACCTGGTGAATAAACCATGAGGATCACAAATATCTCACAAAGGTTCAAACATTTTAGCTCGCCTGAATAGGATACCCCATACATTGTCACAAAGGGAGTCTGTTAAATGCCACAAGAATTGAAGAAAATCAACACAGAACTTCTTTGTGAAAGTCTCCAAAATATTTTTTATATTGCTCAGAGCTTGTTCTTCCAAGTTCAGACACTGTTAATCTTCCACATTTCTGATTGATAGTGAGCTATCTAGAGAATCAACCTCCCCTCAAGCAGCCAATGGTCAAAAGCATTTGCAAAAATGTTAGCCATTACTGCTTGTTCTGCCTTTGTAAGCTCAAAAACTGTTTGTTCCTGTCATGATTCTATAGAACTCCTCTTCATTGATCGCACCATCCCCTGATCATGGAACAAGAAGATTGGATAAGTCTGAATTGAAATTGGCATACTTGACACACAGTGTATTGAATTGAATCCAAGCCTATAATATAGGCCACAAACTGAGCCAGAAGTTTCAAGATACCAACTCTTGTGCTCAGAAAAGATTACTTTTGGCAACTATGTGCTTTTCTATATGTGCTGATACCGCATAATATTGCAAATTCTTCTACTTGACAGATGCTGGTGATGCAAAAAACATGTGGAAGATTTACCTATGTGAAAATGTCAGTAGACTAAGTGAGCCTGCAAGTTTTGCTGAATGTGCACTAGACATACCACAATGAGGAAAATAACAGAAATTTTACCATCAAAATCAGCTTCATTTATCATTGCATGCAGTTCTTCATCTGATAGGTTCTCACCCAACTCATTTGCAACTTGCTTTAGATTGCTGAATGATATCTTTCCCTATTATTACATAACAACCAAAATTCCACATAAAAAATTGCAGGATTTCAACCAAGGATATATACAATCTGAACTCTATCATCTGACACCATCACAATCTTCAATAACACAAATTCACTTATATGGGCATTGTTACACATGATCATGACACGATCAGCCTAGACAAGTTGTTTCCAAGCAAGCATGTTGAAACTCCATGCACAAGCAACTGCACCACTGAACATCAATCCATGGAAACTCACAGTTCCATCATGATCAAACAACTGAAATGCTTTCATGATCTCCTCCATGGTGCCGCGCTCCCCAAATTTTTCTTTCATCATTTCCAAAAATGCAGGGTAGCCAATTATCCTCCTGCCATCTCTATCAATCTTGTTCAACATCTTTTTTATTTCCTGTTCATTCAGTCCAATCATCAAAACTGTCAGAGCCTTGACATGTGCATCCAACAAGACTGGAAGCAGACGATTATCCAGGCAAGAAGGCAACAACTAAAGAAAATTCATCTTGTCCTCAACAACAGCTCAATTATAGTAACAGTGCACCAGGAAACTCCTCAATGAAAATGCAACCCAAAAACCTTATATAATGTAATTTGATATCCATGAGCCATTGCCCCAAGCCTAAGTGTGCAAACTTGTTCAACTAAAACATGAAGTCTTCCTTTACCCAAAAGTCTGCAATCAAGGCAACAGAACCCTGAAGAAGCCCATCAAGTCAGACATGAAACAGCAGAGACTTCCAATCCAAAATGATTTAAAAGAAACCAACCTCTTTCTTTGGTTCAAATCCAAGAGCCCTGCCACATAAAAATGCCAGATGACAATCAGCTAAGTTTATGAAAAACACATGAAGAATTCAAAATTGCATTGCCATAAAAACAATTTCCTACAACAATCTGCATTTCTTCTACTAGCTTGAAACCAGAACTATGAAACAACATACAAAACCAAAAAGCATGCCAAGCACACCTCATTGCAAATTTCAGCTCCTTTGCATCAATGGTTCCTGCAGAAAATTATGGTGTGAAAAAAAAACTAGCATCAGAAATTATCTCTATCATTCAATATAACAGAGTCTTACAACAAAAATGTTCTTCACCAAATCGCATTAGAATTTAGGTGATTGAATTTCGACCAAAGTGTATTATTATACCACAGCCTTGAATGTCAAACAACTCAAATGCTTCACGAATTTCTTGCTCTTGTAGTTTTGTAAGTCCGTGACAAGTCAAAGTTTTATTCCTACGTCGCCTGGTTCCTTTCTGGCAATCCTATTCTTCCACAAAACAAACACCCAAGATCAATGCACACATGACTTGGGTATCGAAGAGATTAGAGGAACCTTGCCTGAAGAGATTAGAGAAATTGCCTGACCCCATTCCCTGCCTGATTTTTTTCTGCAGGTGTTTTCTTGAAAGAGACTGTACTATGAATCACCTCCATAGCAAGCTGTATATATGCGCATATTTACGTTTAGGGTTTTGTTCTGAGCATTGAAGAGAAGAAGAAAGATGGCAATCCTCATCATCACCAGAAATTTCCTGTGGAAAAAAGCTCTAGACCATTTGCACTTTGAACACTGGAGAAGATGAAGGACAGGATGGGTACCTTCAATCCCGCAGAGGAGGAGGATCCGTCCTTGCACAATGGGGTAGGAGTTGGGGTAGCTGGGATTGTTGTTGCACATTTGGGTCGAGCTGCTGGAAGTTGTTGCGGTTGTTCAGTAGGCACAAAATTCAACTCACCACCACAAACACACATCACTCTGACACAGCTGTCGTGCGCCCCGCATTTTACTTTGGTACAAGGTATCGGCTGACACACATGACTCCCCCCATGTGCGGCGGAGGAGTCTCGAGTTGGGGATATTTTTCTGGCGGCTGATGGGGGGGGGCTGATGTCTGCACTCCGATCTTTAGACGAAGAAGAACAGGTAGTAGGAGTACTACTCCCACCATCTTCTGCACTGTCTGTGCATCTCCTACGATGTGGCGATCGTTGACAAACGCACTCAAGGCCGGCAACATGCGCCTTGGCATTCTACTAGTTGTTGTTGTTCAAAGAGAGCAAGCCAAAATTCATTAGCGTCAATAGAGTATATGATCGTCCATAGAAGAAGGAGCTGCAGAAAGAACCACAGATTCAAACGTATAACTTGCACATGAGCTTGAATTTTGCACTAAAACAAAAAAAAGACTCGAACGAGAAAGACCGAACTTTGGGAAGAAAAGCGAGACACCCAATTCCTGATTCGGCCGAATACCCCCAGTTCGATTCGATTCAGTGAATTTTCTTCGCGAAATTTCGCACCCTATCGACAAATAAAAGGGGGCTTGCGACAAGTACAAAGGCTTTTTTTGGGAAAAAATGGCCCCGCGTCGCCACATTGTGAGGAAAACCTTTTTGAAGTCGCCATATTTAGACAGTAGCTTGTAGCATGTCGCCACACTATAGCATGAAAATAAAACTTTTCTACTGTCCGATCTGATGTGTAGCCAAATCTGGCCAAGTCCTCTTGTGGATGAATGCCAACCCACCCACCTCCCAAATTTGGAAAAAAAAAACCAATGCTTCGATTGCAAGCAAGGAAAGCATAGAGCCATTGAGGAACGCATAAGAGAAGACGAGGCACCCAGAAAATCCGTGAGGGATTCGAATCCATTATGTAGTGTTGGAAACAATGAATGCAATGCCAGGAAATTAAAGGGTCATAAAACAACGTACATATACCATGATTCACAAGCATCCGAATGCGTAGACGCGGAAGAAGTGCGAAGAAGAACTCCCCACGCATGCAAGAAGCAAGGAGCACGGCCCAAGAATAATTATATGGAACCACCACAAATAAAGAGTTGAATAATTTGCAGGAAATTTGCTTCTAACTACGCAAGACGCACATTGTGGCATGTTGGTGGTGGTGGTGGTGTAAGGAGTAGTATAAATGTGATGGATTTCTCGTGATTTGTGAAAGCAAATTCTCGGTGGGCGAAATTAAGTTAAGGAGAGACTGGATTGAAAGGGAAGAAGCAGCGAAATGGAGAGAGAGAGAGAAAATTTTGTTCTGCACACACAAAGGTCACAGAGACACACATATCTAAAGAAAACAAGCGACGTGGTTGGAGTCCGCAACCGCTAAGCTAGCGACTCCGAAATTGCGCCTTTTTTAACTTCAAATTTTGCTTTTGGCTGTGATGCCACAAGATGGGAATAGGAAGCGGGGTTTTGCGTACGAAGAGGCGCAGATGGAAATGGGAGTTTTCTCCTTCTCCAATCAAAAATACCTACGTAATCCCTTTTCCTAGATGGTTTTGTCCTAGATGCCAATGGGGTTAATTTGCTCTAGGTTTTTGCCTCCGGGGCATCAGTGGTGGTTTGTGGTTTCCACTCTGGTTTTTCTTTAATTCATCAACATTAACTGTAGTAGCACTGTAGCCTACTGTGACAGGAAAGGGGGAGACAGAGGTTATGTTGTAGAACAGGAATTAGTAGACCACAATATTGATCTCACCATGTTCCAGCCTCTGGCCATAATGCGTAAAGCATGGGCAGAAATTTTCTAGAGTATCTCCAGGGTATGTTATCAAATGGAATTTTACCTTCGCAAAACACCTTGCCTTTTTCTCTTTCCTACGATACCCACTACCCACCAGATATCACAGAAAAAATGAATTATTTTGGGCAATGCTTTGTGTCTATTAACACCAATGCGGGGTGGGTATTTGAATCTCTGTCGGGTATTTTTCGGTTCTTAGTCTGAACATATGCATATATGAGAGTTGAGGGTTATTTTTTCAAAAGCTCAGACCCACCTACTCAGAAATTTTTGAAAATTAATACCCGCCCCCACCTCACTATCAGTCATTTATAAAATTAGATTTATGTAAGTGAACTCGACTCAAGGGGAAATAAAGGTCTAGGTTATTTATCAAAAACTTGGACTAACAACCTTTTGATACCCGAAGGAGTCCAAATTAGGTTTAGGGTTAGGTTTTGTTTTCAATACATGCTTGTAGGTTGTTTTTGTCTTGTTCTTTCTTCTCATTTTCTTTTATCTCCTTTCCACAACTACCACATTTCACTTTTGCAACACTTACAAGGCACCATCGAATTTCACAATGATGGTACATCAATGCAACAAGGAGACAAATCAAATATTAAGAGAACATTGATCACCACACATTTGCCACTAAACTAGAAGAAGGTATGTTGTTTTGTTGTTTTCAGTGTTCTCTTCATTTTACTTTTTGCATCAGCTTGTGTTTGTGCTTGGAGCTGCATTTTTTCTTTGGTGAAGTAACGAAGGAGGCGAGCTCCATTGTATGTCGTTTGTCATTTTTTTTCAAGTCATGTACTTTTGTCATGCCAACCCCATCGATTGTTTCTTCTGAAGTCACAAACTTCTGGTGCAAATGTTTCATTGTTTGGCAATTTTCCCCAATTCTTAAACTTCTACTACATTTGTTCCCTCATTGTCACCTTCCCATGTTTTGAATTATGAGTTTTGATTTCTAAAACTAATTTCCTTTCATCGAGCCAAAATCATCATGAATCTTTTCTTTGCACCTTCTCTTGAGCTTTCTTTCTATAGCTCTTGCCCATGAAGTTCCATGGGTGGGAGGATATCTTCAAGAATAATTTTTTGTTTTGTTCCCATTATGAAGCTACAATCCTCTAAACCCCAAACCCCATAATACTATTTACTAAACATCTCACTATTCATTGTCAAATTGGTTGCTGCAAATTTCAAGATTAGGGTAATGTGAAGTTTCGTTTGTGTTTTTTATTCCTTTATCAATTGTTGTTATTGAACCTTTCAATAACAATCAAGTGATGGTTTCCTTTTCAATTCATGTCATGAATGTTCATGGTTTTAATTTCACTGATGAAATGCCTCCAACATCTGCAAGATATGACAAAAACTATAGTTTTGATGATGTGCAACCTACACATGTCACATGCACAAAAACATCCAAGTCTACAAGACTTCCCAAACCAAAATTATAACAAGGGCAAGTTTAGTCCCAAATCTAAATCATAAAACAAAAAAATCAAAAAACAAAAACACAACAAGTGCAAGATAAGAATTCAACAAGATTTTATTACAAAAATGAAATAAGAACATAACAAGGTTGTGACAAGAAAACATACCCAAAACTAATGTTCGACATATTAAAGGTAATTAGGAATTCTACCTCTACTTATACCCTTTGGGCACCTAGTTTAAAAAAGCTTTTCAAAGAGCTTCCAATCTACACACGATCCATGTTCGCCCATGTGCGCCCATGTGCACCCATGCATCAACTATGAGTGAACTAAAACTTCACCAAAAGTGAACTAAAAGTAAACTTAAAATGAACTATAAATGAATTTAAATTTAACTATAAATTAACTAAAATTGAACTTAGAATTATGTATTAATTCATTACAAGTCATGGATGAACATTAAAGGAATGAACCTCATGGCATTGGTATCCATAACATCACTTCCCCTTCTAGCGAGGAATTCCATGGGGAACAGACTTGGGCTTGTTTGGATATTGTTGATGAAACCCATGAACTTTTTCCTTGGCATTCTATAAGTTCTTAATTAGTTCCCAAATGCACTCATTCAGATCATACCCATTCCAATAAACAAAATATTAGAATTATCAATTAGAAACCCTTGAATTTAAGTTGTCCTCCACTTCATATTCTTATTCACTATCATCTTTGATAGGTGGAAGGGGATCATGAATTTTTCCTGGAATGGTAGATGTGTGATAAGGTTTCAACAAGGAAACATGAAACACATGATGGATTCTCATAAAACCTGGAAGTTCGAGTTGGAAAACCATGACATTAATTTGTTTCATAATGAGAAATGGACCTATCAGGGATGTTAATGCCATGGGGTTCATTCTTTTGAATGTTCATCCATGACTTGTATTAAACTTGTACATAACTTTTAATTTAATTTTAATTGACTTTTAGTTAACTTCTAGTTAAGTTTTAGTTCATTTCCATTTGATTCATAACTCACTTCCAATTCATTCTTAGTTCATTTTTAATTAAGTCTTAATTCATTTTTAATTAACTTTTAGTTAATTTCTAGTTAAGCTTTAATAAACTCCAAGTTAATTATAAGTTCATTTTTAATTAAATTATAATTAATTTCAGTTAACTTTTAATTAACTTTTAATGAAATTCTAATTGATTCTAGTTAATTCCAAGTTGACTCATAATTAAGTCATAATTAACTTTCAATTAAATTTTAATTTATTTATTGTAACTTTCAATTAAGAAGGTTTTCAAGAAACTTCTTTACTCGATGCACACATGGAAGCCTCTTTGGAAACTTCCTTGAGTTAGGTCCCCATAAAAGGTATAAATAGAAGTATGACCTTTCATTTCCAACATTAATTTTAAGCACAATCTTGCACCATAATCTTGTCATGTTCTTTTCATGTTCATATTTGCATATGTTAACATAATAAAAATCCATTTTCACGTTTGTCTTACACATCTTGTGTTCTTGTTTGTAGTTTTTGTGTTCTTATTTTTTATTCACATAATCTCATCTTGTTCCTTATTTGAAAGTTTTTTTTTTTTTTTTTTTTATTTTTTTTCTTTATTTTTTTTTTTTTTTTTTTTTTTTTTATTTTTTTTTTTTTTTTTTTTTTAAATTTTGATTCTTATGTTTTTTCATCTCCTCGACAGTTTGAATAGAATCCATGAAGTCTACATCTATTTTTACGTCTATAAGTCATATAGGAATTAAATTCATTTTGGAGTTGAGTGCATAAGTTGTTTGGTGTGACAACAAGCTCTTTGAACATCAACAAGAGAAGCACCATGAACCCACATTGACAACACAAAGGAATTTTGCACCATCTACAACACAAAGGATTTTTTCACATGCAATACCAACCCAACCTTCAATAACCTCGTTAAAGGACGACCCTATGCATATTGACAAGACAAAATTCAAACCTTCACACCTAAACACTCAAAGAATCATTTCCAAAACTTAGATGTAAATTGAGGCCCACGAATATAATTGATATCTTTTAAAAAACCATGATATTGAAAAACATGATCAAACAATAAATTAGTTGTTCCTTCACTAATTATTGTTTTGATGCATAGAATGAAATGAGCCATCTTCATCAAATGGTCCACTACAACCAAGATGGAGTCATAAAAACTAAAAGGTGGAAGGTTTGTAATGAAGTCCATGGAAATTGAAGACCACAAGGATGTAAGGATTGATAATAGTTGAAGGAGACCATGAAAAGGATGATAAAAATTATTTGCTCAAGCACAAACTTGGAAAGATCCAACAAACTCCAAGACATATTTCCAAAGTTATGGCCATCAATAATCTTGAAACATTAATTCCATGGTCTTGTTGAATCCAAAATGGCTTGTAACCAAAACATCGTGCCTAATCTAAAGAACTTGAAGTCACGTAAAGCCATTAGGAACATACAAAAGACCATCATGATAAAGTAAACCATTTTGAAACTCAAACTTAACATGATCACTAGAAAAATCTTAGACTTGATGATGACTCTTTAATTGGCCTTAGATGCTAATAGTAAAAGGGTCTTTCAAATTTTCATGAGTTTGACAAAGAAGGGTTGTGTCATCAATAATTATCGATAACACCTGAAGTCAAAAATGTTCAAGCTTGAGAGTGACATCACATTGTTGCTCGTAGGCTACATGTCCCTCCTTAGGCATGAAGTATGAGTGATGGGACAATGCATCAAGTTTCCCTTGTTAGTGCCCAAGGCAATATGTGATGACAAATTGGAATCGAAACAAGGAAAATGTCCACCAAACTTGGTGTCAATTCAAAACAAAAGTTGTTATGAATTTGCAATCCCTACTAAAACTAGACATACTCATTTTTTGACTCCTTTGGTTGTGGATTGGTAATAGAGACGGCATGTGTTACAGGTGCTCCACATTTCTTTGGACATTCACAAGCAACATGACCCAATTCTTCAAGATACAAACAACGATTATTTGTACATTGACATTAATTCTCTTACTCCGTGAAAGGCTTGAATATTGTCTTATCAATATGCATGGGGTCATCTTTTGGTGAGGTTGTCAAAAGTTGGGCTGACATTATAGGTGGAAAACTCCTTTATGTTGCTGATGGTGCAAAACTTTTTTTTGTTATCAATGTGGATTCATGGCACCTTTCTTGTCGACATTCGAAAAGTTTATTATCACATCAAATAAATTATGCAATGGCTCAACTTCATGTTGAAAGGTTTGGTAAGGTGAATAGTAAGTCTTTCACATCACCTCATAACCCAAATTGGAATTAACTTATGAGTGTTGCTTCACCCCATGAAATATCACAATCCAACTATTTGAACTTTGATGCATATACCACAACTAAACGTGATCCTTGATAAAGAGATTATGTTTTGAGGTTAAACGTGTGTTCTTTGTCCGAATTTCCAAAGGTGGCATCGAACTCTTCAAAAAACATTTCAAAGTCGTTGAGCAAAGGTGATTGATGCTCCAACAAAGGTGTGAACCAAGGAAGGGTCATGCCTAACAACAAGGTGCTAATGAATCCAACTTGAACCGGGTTAGTTGGATACCGATGAAAATGAAATTGGATGACCAAACACACTTAGTTGACAAAACCTTGAAACCTTGAACTTGTGTCACCAAACTTGTTAGGTAGGTTGACTCGTGGCTCTTTTGGTTGGGGTTGTGTTGTTGAAATGCATTCCAAGGAGGTTGAAATTTGATAGGTTTGCAAATGAGCAATAGACTCACAAAGTGTTTGATTTGCCTATTCAAGATTCCTAAGGACAACAATGACTTTTTCCATGGATGTAGACATGATGAACAACATGAAATATGACACCAACAAGAGGTGGGTAATCCACAACTTCAATCAATAAGGAGTGGATAATCCATGACTTTTTGAAAACTTTTCCTTTGAAAAAGAGGGGTAATCCACACTCAATTCCAAAAGAAATATAATTCCTAATTATCTTATAAACGCAAAAATAAACATAGACCTAATGAAGTCTATTCAAATTGTCAAGAACACGAACAAACACAAAAACAAAAGGCTAAAGCAAAGGTCGAAGTTTAATTTTCAAACAAAGAACAAGACAAGATCATGTGATTCAAAAACAAGAATACATGAACTAAAAACAAGAATATGAAATATGCAAAACAAACGTGAAAACAAATTTTTATTATGCTAATGTATGCAAACATGAACATGAAAAAAACTTAACAAGGCTATGGTGCAAAATTATGCCTAAAACTAGTGTTGAATAGACTGAAGAAAATGAAAAGTTTTATTCCTATTAATACCCCTTTGGCAACCTAGCTTAAGGAAGCTTTGATTCATGCATCAAGTAAGGAAACTTTTTAAAAACCTTCCTAACTAAAGGTTGACTATGAGTTAATTGAAACTTAATTAAAAGTTAACTCAAACTTAAATAGAAGTCAACTAAAAATTAACTAAACTTAACTAAAAATTAACTTGGATTTAAGTAAGAGTCAACTAAAAGTTAATTAAAAATTAACTAATATTTAATTAGGACTTAATTAAAAATTAACTAAAATTTAATTATAAGTTAATTTGGACTTAACTAGGACTCAACTGATAATTAATCAGGACTTAACTGAAAGTTAACTAAGATTAATTAAGAGTCATGGATGAACATTATGGATGAATTCCATCCATTGAAAAATGGTGTCTAATGTTCGCATTTGTCACACCGACCATCAATAACTTCAATTAACATTATTGTGGTTTTTTCCACTATCCAACTTGTATTATTGCATTAGTTCCTTATCATTGAAACATGTTGATGCACCAAAATAAGAAAAGGCTTGGGCCTACATTATCACAAGCTTACTACATTGATAACAAAGATTGTTTATACATTGATGTTATTTCTCCTACTTTGTGAAAGGTTTGAATCTTGTTTTATCAACCTATGTGGGGTCATCTTTTGGCGAAGTTGCCAAAGGTTGGGTTAGCATTGCAAATGAAAAGTTCTTTTGTGTTGCCAATGGTGTAGAATTATTTTCTATTGTTGATGTTAGTTCATAACGCTTTTCTTGTCGATGTTCAAAGAACCTATTATCACACAGAACAACTTGTGTAATGGCTTGACTTAATGTTGAAGGGTCTAACAAGGTGAGTAGCAAGTCTTTCACATCACCTCATAACCCAAACTGAAACTAATTTATGAGTGTTACTTCACCCCATGAAATATTGCAAGCCAACTATTTAAACTTTGATGCATATATTGTAGTCGAATGTGATCCTTGACAAAGATATCGTATTTTGATGTTAAATGTGCATTTTTTGTCCAAATTTCCAAAGGTGGTATTGAACTATTTAATAAACACTTCAAAGTTATTAAACAAGGATGATTGATGCTCCAACAAAAGTGCAAGCCAAGCAAGGACCATGCCTGACAATAAAGTGCTAATGAATCCAACTTAGGCTTGGTAAGTTGGATATTGATAAGAATGAAGTCAAATAACCAAACGCACTTGGTTGACAAAACTTTGAAACTTTGAACATGTGCCATCAAACTTGTTAGGTAGGCTAATCTATGGCTCCTTTGGTTGGGGTTATGTTGTAGAAATGCATCCCAAAGAGGTCGAAACTTGAATGGTTTGCAAATGAACAATAGATTCATGAAGTGCTTGATTTTCCTATTCAAAATTCCTAAGGATAATAAAGATTTCTTCCATAAATGTAAACATAATTTCCAAACAAAATGATAATAAAAATAAAACAACAAAAATGGGCTTGATGGGAATCTGTTCGAATTGTCACAAGCAAAAAAACAACCAAATCTACATGATTACCCAAACCAAGATGAGAACAAGGGCATGCCTAATCCAGAATCCAAATTGTGAAACAAAAAAACAAAAGCAAAAACATGACAAGGGAAAAACAAAAATTCAATAGAATTTTATTACAAGAACGACACAATAACAAAATAAGGTTGTGACAAGAAAACATACCCAAAACTAATGTTGAACATACTAAAGGTAATTGGAATTCTACCTTTATTTATATTCCTTGGGCACCTAATTTTAAAAAGCTTCTCAAAAAATTTACAATCTACATGTGGTCCATGTTCACCCACGTGTGCCCATGTGCACCCATGTGTGAACTATGAATGAACTAAGACTTAACTAAAAATGAATTAAGATTCAACTAGAAGTGAACTTATATTTAATTGAAAGTGAATTGAAAGTTAACTAAACGTGAATTAAGGATTAACTAGAAATGAATTAAAAATGAAATATGAGTTAATTAAAAGTGAATTGAAAATTAATTAAAAGTTAACTAGGATTTAATTAAAAGTGAACTAAAAGTTAACTGGAAATGAATTAGAAATGAACTTAAACTTAAATGGAACTAAAAGTGAATTAAAATTAAATTAAGAGTTATGTACAAATTCATCATAAGTCATGGATGAACATTAAAAGGAATGAACCCCATGATATTGGCATTCATGACAACATATGAAGGTAGAGAGTTGAAATTCCAAATGTTGTTGGTGTTGATGAATAAATTATCATTGAATTGTACTTGGAAAACTTGTGGAAACAAAGAATGTCTTGGAAATTGCATTATTGCAATTCACCTACTTAGGTATTTTTGTAAATGAACAATAATCAACCCATAGATTTTTCCCAAAATCAGATCACGATCTATGTGTTATTTGCCATAATGATACAACATCACTTGAAATTTTGGCCATGCACACTAGATGTAGGAAGGGCCTTATTGCATACCACAAATCTAATGGCATAGCAGCCATTGCAAAACATGATGAATTTGATCATTTTGCCTTGCCGAGAAAACTATTAGAAAATGGAACAAACTTTGCTCCAAGGTTTCCATTCAATTGTGAGCTTAGTAAAAAGAGGGCACATGTATTTCCTATTGTTATATTTGGTTTCTTTTCTATTACAAGTAAGTTTTAAACAAATGATGCAACCCAAGTGGGTTTTTTGGAGGATCTCATGTTATTTGTGGTGAAAGGATTTTTGCCTATGAATATGGTTGAGTTGATTTGGCTCCAAAGGCTAGCATATAGGCTATGTCCACAGGTTATATTACCATCTATGTTGTTGAAAACATTTTGTCAGGCTTGGTTGATAAAACCACATTGATTACTTATGTAACATTGATTACTTATGTGGAACTTACATTGGTTGATTTTTTAGATTAACCACCTATAGATTTGACTTGTGGATGTTAAATGGAACACATGATGTTTTTGTCTTTATGGTTAATTTTATTTCAAATGATTGGGAAGTAAAACATGTCATCATTAGTTTACTTGAAGTGCCATACATCAAATGCAACTATGATTCCTAAATTGCAAGAGCTACTGGACAAGTTTTCTTTTAACCCAAATTGTTATTTTCATTAAAAATGAAGGGTCCAACTTGCAAACCTATGCAAGTGCCCTAATTTCTATTATATCATGCAATAACTTGTGCTTGTTGGAGCCATTTGATGGCTCATGTTTGGGGCATGTTCTTTCAAAGGTATGTTAATACACTACTATAGATGAAAAAAATTATGTTGGTCTATCCTTTGCATCTATAAAACGTTGTTCAATTTAATTGTCATTCAAAAATGTATTACATGAACCAAAAAGTCTAGCAAGGCTAGGCAAACATATGACAAAGCTTGTAAAATGAAGCTATGAAAATTGAATACATTCATGAAAATGAAATAAACTTTTTTTTATTTTTTAAAAATGTTTTTTGGTTTTTTCTTTGCTAATTTTTTGGTTTATTATTTTTTATTAGATTGTAGCTAAACTTAATGAGTTGTGGGTGCTATTGATATTGTTTATATTGTTGATTAAATATATTTGCAAGTTGGGTATTATTGTCCCAAGTTGTTTTAACTTTTTGAACCACCATTGCATTATATTATAACTGACAATTTGTGGCATTATAATCTCGTGTACCATCCCCAAGAATATGGGTTATATGTGAAGTTGTGGTGAAAGTCTTGTCCTCAATTGTCACTGGTTGTGTTTTGATCCAAAGTCAGGGACATTAATGCATTTACAATTTGTAATATCAACTTGTCAAGATATTTAAAAAGAATTAACATTCCAGATTGTTCTTGACAACCTTGTTGAAGAAGATCTTTTTGACCATGAGTTGAAAGAGCTCATGGTTTACATGAAGTAACAGATTTTGGAGGTTCTTCTAGTTTTTATTTCATGTTGGCATGCATTTGATAGGAAATGAAGTCATAGCATGTTGGTTTTAATGTTTGATTTGAGATTTAAAAACATGCAATTGGTCATCACATATTTAGGTTATGAAAATGCTACTATTATTATTGTCGAATATTATGAAAAGTTATTCTTGCCCTTATTTACAAAGGCAAGCAAGTTGTTGATGTCTATTAGTGTTGAAGAAATTGGAGTTTGTAATTTCAAATCAATGTTGAAATTTTTTTCACACCACATCAATGAATGCACTTACTAAGACCTTGTGTCAAAGAGAATTTATTGGACTTTGTTGGTATCATGTTGACGTAGAAAATTGCAAATGTGCCTTATCTTGGTGGCACCAAAAAAAAAGCATGACAAATTCTTAGCATCCTAGCTAGCTAGATCGAAATAGAACATAATTTTTTTGTTGTTGGCATTTTGACTACATAGAAAATATGGAAAATTTGATATTTATCAACAAAAGTTGGCCATTTAACCCACATATTGGTTGTTTGTTATGTTTGTGTCTTCAATGTCTTTAGTTGGTTGATTTTAATGTCTATTGTGTTTATCTTTTCAATGTCTTATGTTAGTGTCTTTTGTCTTTGTAGTTTTAGCTTTTTGTGTGTTTTTGGTTTGTTGTGGTTGTGTTTTTAGTGTCTTCTATCTTTCTATTTTTAGTTGTTTGTGTCTTAATGTCTATTGTGCTCAAGTGTCTTCAATGTTTGTTGTTTTTGTGTCTTAAGTGTCTATTATGTTTGTATTTTCAATGTTTTATGTGTTTGTGTCTTCAACGTCTTTGTTTGCAATTGGTTGTGTTTTGGGTGTTTTCAGTTGGTTGTGTCAAGGGATGTGTGTTGAAGGCCAGAGGAGAGATGGAACAAATGAGGAGTTGCCTAAAACTTAAAACCATCAAACATGACATAAAACTTTCATTTTAATTCACAGTTAGCCTTTGAGTTTAAAGTATACTTTGTAAATTTTTTTAGATTTAAGTTCCACCTTGACCATTGAAAGCTTTTGTTGCTTGTACATGTCTAATCTAGAAACTCTACCTTAAATTTCAAAACCTCCAAATGCAAACTGTAAATGTGTTGTCTCCAAAATGCAAAGAATCTGCTGCCTAGTGTGATTTAAGATTTGACACACGTGTTTTTGAAGGGGCCTTTGAAATACCCTGCCTTATAGTGTTTATTAAGACCATCACTTGTTTTTCAAAGGGGTCATTCAAATACTTGGTGAAATCAAACACCCCTGTAAAAGAACATGTGTATACCCGTCTTGTTTTTTGTTAAAAAACTGAGCTTTATACCCAGTTACCCACATACCAAACCCCCACCCCATAACTGCTCATCATTGGAGTTCTAAAACCCGGGCCCAGACTGTTCTCTGAATCTTTAAAAAATCAAATAATCATACCCAAGAGGTCCTTTAAATATTTTTTCTACAACCTGGACCTTACTATCATCAGAAAAATCAAATACCCGCCCCACACTCGTTGACACCCTTGGAGCAGGGTATTCTCGAAATAAGTGCCCTCTCTACTCACCCACAGGTGACCACAGACCACAGGCCACTCATGTGCACTGGTAAGGCTCCTATTTTTTTCGTTTGGGGGAAGTGGGGGTGGAGGGGGACGTATTTTCTTCTTTATCCTTGTTCCCAATGTGTTCCCATGAGGTTCACTGAGCCTTCAAGTTGTTCCCCCAAGACGTTCCCAATAGCACCTCAGTTTTTATCCCCTGTGGTTTGCCCAAAGTTCAACTCTCATGTATATAAACTCAAATGTTCCTCCCCTTTCTTTATTTGATATGCTTCTTGTGATAGGAAGGGGTTGGAGAACTTGATGTTTCCCTTGTGGTTTGCCCTCTTAATTTGTCTTCTTGGACATGGGTCCTTCCATTTTGTTCCTTGTTTTCCCCTTTTTGGGTGCTTTGGTTAATTTACAGTTGGCAGGGTTTCATCAAAAGGTGGGCCATTGGGGAACACATTTGTTTCTATTTTGCAACTGGGGTCCAAAGAGGTGCTTCTATTCGAGGAAGTGCCTAATGTTGATAGACCAATCAATATGGCTCCTTCCACCAAAAAAAAAGAAGTCGTCTAAGTGCACCCATGAACTAATTAAATTGAATATTCCAAAAACCCCAAGGTTAGATGTTGAACCCCAAGTTCAGAACGGTTTTATAGGGTACCCTAAGCTTGTCCATATTCATTTCATATTTGAGGAAACAATGATATATACATCCCTATCCTATGGTTCAATTCCATCCTTGTCTACGCATGTCCAAGAAGTCTACCTATGACCCCACCTACAAAATAGCAAGAAGGCCATTGCGAAGGCCTGCCAATGGAATGTTTCAGATTTAATGCTTTACCTTCGGTTTCATGTATTACATTAGTTTAGATCCATAGGAACACTTTCTATGTGATGCTCCATCAAGGCTTTGCCAAGGCCCAAGCCATTTCGAATTCGTCTTTTTCCATGTTCTAAATGAACTTTTTTGAAATATACAATTGGCATATGAAATTCTCTTGTTTATCTTGGCATGTTTGTGAATGGTTGGGTTTAAGTTCAGACTTATAATTTTGAAACTCATAATAATTTTGTCCTTATTTTTTATGCATGACAACACAATTTTTTTTGTCATGTTTTTTCTTTCTAATTCGTTGCTTTGTGTATGTGAAACTCAATCCTCTCCAATCAAAATATTCCCTTCTTTTTCTTTTGATTGACTTACAATTCTTTCTTACAAGACTCTAAAGTTCATTGTCTTCAACATCAATTGGTGAAACCTCTTAATATCTTGAACCATTACACATCTTCAGAGGAGCAAGTAACTTGAACAATATACATGCCTCCTAACCATGTTTAATTCCAATATTTGTGATTCCACCAAACATCTTTTTGAGAGCAGCCTTTGAGCATTTAACTCAACATGGATTGGCCAGGCATTGACATGTGACTCACAAAGTTACATACTAGAAAGCATGACATGATATAATCAACTTCCCCAACGCCTTTGCAACTTCTAACTTTGAAATCTAACATGATTGTAGAACTAAGAACCTCACCAGCAGGAGTTCCAGTTCACAAAACATTCCCACAAAGGGTTAGTCAATTTCCCCTCTTGCAATTCTACCAAACATCTCTTTGACAGAAACCTCTGAGCATTTGATTCAACATATAAAGGCTGTGACTCACAAAGTTACATACTCATGGAACTAGAAAGCATGACATCAAATATACCAAATCAACTTCCCCAATGCCTCCACAACTTTGAAATTTGAAATTTATCATGATTGTACTAAGAACATAATAATAACCTCACCAGCAGGTGTTCTGATTTGCAAAACATCCCCACATAGGGCAGGCCAGTACAGGGAAGGTCCAGCACTGCCTCAGTTATTATTACTCTGGGTGATGCCCTGGCAACAAGGAATTACACCCCAGACCTCAGGCTCTCCCCCTTGGTTCACAGGATGTAATGCCCTGCTGCCAGGGCATTACCCTACACATGAGCAACAAACATGGATTTGTCAAAGTATCCTAGCTGTGAAGATTCCGGGAAAATTGCTTCATTGCAGTAGAAACTAACCAGCTTTGCTGACTGGAGAAGCTCCTGCAATGCATGCTATATTGTACAATACCAAATACACTTCAACGCCCAAATCTCTAGAAACACAAACATTACCTCAGATAGGAAAACCAGTGATAACTGGCTTTGTCAAACCTGGGCTTTCTTCAACCTCTAAACATCCCCCTTCAGAGCACTGACTGGTTGGAGGCCAGAATACAACTACTAAAGAACTGCTTTGTACAAGACATTGTTGAGAGTGATCACTCTCCAATACATCCGATATCTCTCCAAGTTTTAGAGAGCAACACACTGACATTAACTTTAGCCTGAAGGAGCAGTAGGAAAAACAGATCTGGAAGAACAACTAGCCCAAAACTGCATCATTGATGTGAATACTGCTTCCTGGAAGAAAGGAAAATATACCCGAAGCCGAATGATTTAATCAGCAGCACATTATTGCGGTTTGGGGTTGGCCTTGGCAAATGGTAAAGAGTCACTCCCATCTTGACACAGTCTTGCAGCAAACACCCACTAAAAACCTGCAAGTACCACTGCATGAAGCAGTTCACCATGAAGACCACAAGATAGCCAAGGCTTGCAGTCAAATTGGCATGAAAAGTAACAAATTGAGTGCTTCTGCACCACAAGCCCTGAGATCACTGTAGCCAGTAACTTCCAGGCAATCAAATAGATGTCTTTCAACCAGCAAGGCCATAACTCCTGGGGTTGTCCACAGCAGCAACTGGAACACACAACCAAGGGTGATCAGAGGCTTGATCCCTCCTCTTGCAGATCCATTTGGAGCCGCTGTCAGGGTTGCACCATCCTCAACAATACAGACAGCACCATCAAATCTGGGTCACCACCTTCAGATTCTTGCAAACTGAATTGCAAGCTAACATCTTCCCCATCCACACAGAGACCTTTGTCAGTGTCAGATGAGGTCTGCATCCAATGGTCTGAACTCTATATTGTACTATTGGTCTCAAAAGAATATCTACTAACCTTCTTTTGTCTCTTAGGAATGCCTGCCATTCAGACCATTGGACTCTTGAGAAGTCGAACTTTCATTTGAAAGATGATCCTCTCCCCGTGAACCTCTGCGCAACTCTTCTAGCTGACGGGTCAAATCTGCAATTTGGTTTTGATAATCTCTCTCAGTGGTTGGAGCTACTGGAGCTAACAGTGCAGTATCTGGTTGCAAGAAAGGATGGTGCAAGAGTTCTGGTATGCTAATGCGCTTGCGGCGATCATATGTCAAGCATTTCTTCATGATGTCCTCAAGCCAGGGATTGCAAACTGGAGGAAAATCTATCTTGTGATTGGGGTTCGTGATAGCCTTTATCTTGGCGTAGAAGCTGAGATCAGCAAATGGTGGCTGCCCATACACCATTTGGTAAAATATGCAGCCCAGTGACCATATGTCAGAGGCTCGGCCAATCTTAAACTCATTTCCATTATCATCTGTTGTGCTGTTGAGGAATGCCTCTGGTGACATGTAATTGACTGTGCCCATCTGCAAAATAAGCATGGTTCCTGTTACTGTGAGGAGCAGAAGCTGCCTGTATGGTGTACAGAATGACCTCAGATCATAATCACAAGAGGATTCCTAATCCACTATGAATGTACCTGAGATTCCCGCACAATGTTGGTTGTATCATTTTGGATTGCTTTAGCAATACCAAAGTCTATGAGCTTGAGTTCACCTTTGACTAGCAAGAAGTTGGCAGGCTTTAAGTCTGAATGCACAATCCGTTCTTCGTGGATAGTCTTCACAGCCTCCAATATATGCTGTAACAAACCACAGATGAGAATGCTTGAGACCCTACTCAGGGAACCAGTAGGACACAGAGAACAGAGTCATGAGGCAAATTCATGTCAAAAACCTGCAGGCTAAGTTACAAGCTCAGAGATTTATATACCAGCCAGTAAAGTCGAAGCCAGGCCGTTTCTACTGGATTTTCTGCATCTAGTTTCCATTTTCCAGCGCCTTGTTGCTTGCACTTTGCAGAAAGCATGTTTGCCAAGTCAATCTCCCCATACTCCAGCACCATAAAGATGAAGGCATCTTCTTTGATGTCACCCCCCTGGTAATTCCTTCTATCCAGCACCTTCTTATTTGTAACCTGCATAACATGGATGGACATAGGTTGGGCTCCCAGATTTTTGAACACATGGTCAAAACAAAAATCTCACCAGATGAGGATTCAATGACAGAGATGTTCTATTTGGAAACATCCTTAAAGGAACTGATTGTGTTCATCAGTATATAAAAGCAGCAGGTGGAGCTCACCTCAAAATCAATAAGTTGTATGATATGCCGCTTGCCTTTCAAGCGCTGGAGGTACTCTATCTCTTGGCAGAATCCACGAGCAGAAGTGAAATCTCTACCCTTCAATGAGATGCGCTTTAAAGCATAGATGGAGCAGTCAGAGGCGATAACTTTGAATACCTCACTGCTGCCGCCTTTGCCAATTTTCCCAATCTTGTCATACCTCCTGTCGTTGACCCACACAGAGTTTGCAGTTTCTGTTCGCACTTTTTGCTGCAGTTGTGGGATGGAGGGAGCCTCCTCTACACTTTTCACAGGTTCCACTTTCTCTCTGATGGCCGCATAGCCTGCCTTCAAAGAATATCCATCATCACCTGGGATTTTAGGACTAGTCCTAACCAAAGGTTTAAGCTGAATATGAGGATCGATTGGTTCAGGGCCTTTATGACTATGACCCCAATCTGCTACAGGTACAGGCTTCTGTTGAAGATTGACACTTTGCATGGTTACTCCAGTAACTCCTGAGCTCCCAGTTAGAGATCTTTCATTCACAGTTGTTCGATGTTGTTGTTCAATGAAAGGAGGATTTGTGACTTGCTCATAAATCAGCTGCTTGGCCTGACCAATTGCCCCAGGAACAGCTCTCTCCCCTATTGAAATGGAGCCAAAGGAAGTTGCCAGGTTATTTATAGCTCCCTGTGCAAGCAGGCCTGGTCCACCACCAGTTAGTTTGCTGCCTTCAACCCTGTCTGTCTGTTTGGATCTCAAATCCTCAAGTCGAGAAGTGCTGACAGTCACAACTGTCTTGGGGACCTCAGAAGAAGATGACTGAATCATTTCTGCTCTTGATAAGCCTGGCTCTTTGAAATCCAATTCCTGCACACAAAAGAATGTCAGTGACAGAATTTCTGGCTACAGACAAAAACATGACCAAGAGCATACCCTGAAATTGGAAGACGCAGGTATGGCAACTTACTGGAGCAGCATAGCGAGATGGGACACCAATCTTCCCTGTCCCTGTTCTTGAATGCTCTGAAAAAACTGGTGAAGGCTGAGCTGGCCGAGAAGTTTTCCAAGCCCAAGGCTCCCTTTCAAAACCAGTTGACCCAGTGGTATGTCCTGTGTGTAACTTGGGAGTATCTGAGGGTTCTACTGCATGATGCTCATGTTTTTGCACCCCCATACTGATCTCAATCTTGCCTGTGCTTTCAGGCCCATGCATGTACGCAGGATTGGTTGGCATGTCATTCTGGACTTCCATGATGACAGTGCTGGAGCTTGACCTGTCACCAGCCAGAGTGCCTGCAAGAAGTAGAGAGGTGTCCCCCCTTGAAGGATCAGCCTCAGCTTTCCGCTTTCGTTGGTCACTAAGAAGATCACTGTCAGCACCAGGCCTGGCTCCATCTTCAGTCTCCTTTGGATACTGATTTTTTCCAGCATTCAGAAGACCGTCTTTGTTGCCTACGTCTTCTGCAATAGCTCTATCCAGTTTCTCATCTGTCAAGCCCTCTTCCTTCACACTGGTGTTGTGAGGCATAGAACCTGGCAAAAGCTTGAGAGGATGAATCCAACTGTTATTGGACTCCACTGAAACTGGGTTGTTTGGGTCTGAGACAAGCTCCCTCAGAACTCGCCTTGGAGGCCCTGCACCATTCCAACCTCAATTAGTTCATTCTCAATTGACAATGAGTTTGAAGGTTCTCAAGGTGAGCTCAAAAGTGGTTACTCACCAAAGGCCTTGAGGCGCTTCAAAATATGTTGCCGTGAGCTGGCTGCACTGAGGGACTTCATGCTGGGACTGGATTCCTTTGTTGTCAGAACTGTAGGAGGATGTTGACTTCTAACAGTCTCTTCCTCACTGCTAGCATCCTTTCGTGAAGAAGGGCTGCTCCCACTGCTACTGCTCATGGTAGCAACAGAAGTAAGCCTTGCAACTGTAGCAGCTGCTGCTGTTGGTGTTCCTTCAGCACCTGCTTGTAGAGCCCCACTCTTCAAATCTCTTTCATTGTGCATACCTCTCTCACTAGTTGCAAACAGCTGCAAGTTTACATTGAGCAAATGTTGTCTCTCACCTCCTGCCAGAATTCCAGGCTGCTTGTTGTCTTGCCCTGCTGTTGAAGATCAACAATTCAGCATGTTAGCTACTTCCTTTAACATGGTGAAGAACAATCATCTTGTAAGAAGAACCAGCAAAGTAGTTTCCTACCTTTGATTTCATCCTCAACAGGGGGAGGACCCTTCTTGTAAGGTGTGAGACTGCAGGATGGTTGTGCTCCAAGTTCAAGATCTCTGGTCCAGGCAACAGATCCTAGAGGTGTCTGGTGTTCCTTCACAGGTACTCCAACTTGCTTCTGAGAGGCACTGCGGCTGCCATTTGACAGTTTCCTTGCTCTTTCTCTGAGTTCCTGAAGGATTTCAGCTGCTGTCTTTCCCTTGGAGGACTCAGACAAAGGCTTGGGCTTCTCTGTCACACCTATAGGAGTCTTCTGCAAGGGTGCTGGTGTGGGAACCTGTAACAAGGAGCAAATTTGGTGACGATAATTTCTTCTCTGGACATTAAGAGGATCAATGAAAAATCCTCTTCTCTAATGGAAAATACAAATGCCCCCAAAATAAAAGGAAGATAAATTCCATTCTCCTCCCTTGGCCAAGAAACTGATTGGAAGCACAACATGCACAAAAATCTGAAATTGTACCCATTGGCTACAGAAGGGTACGAACAGATCTGGATGTTAGACCTCAGCATAATCATCAATGCATCACTTGCATGTTTTAGTAGCCTACAACACTTGAAAATATTTTAGGCAGCATGCAGCCAAGATTCACACTCCATTGTTGTAAATCTTAGCCTATAGCTGTTGGCCAAATTTCTAATCCTATGCTACTCATTTAGCTAAGTACAGACTTTCTCCATGGCTAATTGGTGTTGCCATATGAGACAATTAGGTCAAAAGGCATGCTTTGCTCCATGCTTCTCTTGTTATCTGTTCTGTTAGAAGGGAATATGCAGAACCATGTCTGATTTGCAGCCAAAGATGTTGCCACCACAGTTTCAAAGTAGAATAAGAAGAAGTATTGCCCCTTTTGTCTGTTAAAAAGTTTCACTGAGTATGTCTTCACCCTTACCGCACTACCAACTCTCCATCACAAGAGGACCTTGTACATCCACAACTATGTGTTCACCCTTACCCCACTATCAACTCTCCATCATAAGTGGACCTTTGTATACATCCACAACTACCCAGAAATAAATAGCGGTGGCAGCATTTTCAACCGTTGTTACATACAGTGGCACCTCTCATGGTTGCATCAACTAATGCAGATGATGATCTTGCATATACCCTAAGAGGTTTTGAAGTTGAAGACATTTGTAAAGGTGGCCGTGCGCTTGTGGCCACTACTAGAACAGTAGACCTGCTTATTACAAACAGCACAAGCAAGCACAGAGGGGGAAACAAAGGACTAGTGTAGTTGGGGACACTGACCATGTTGTGTTGAGCCGAGTCCTTGAGAGCCATCCTCCCCCGTGAAGGAGCTGCTGCTCGTGGTGCAGCGTTCTCCTTATCCATGCTTCTGGCGAGCATGATGCTGGTGCGCGCCAGTGATACGCCGCTGCTCTCTGCTCCTCTCCACTGGAAAGAGGACGGCCTCACCTGACTGTCCATGGCTGCTACTGGTTCTACAGCATTGGAGGCGCCACGCCACCTTGAAGGTCGCTCTTCTGCAACAGCCTGCAGAAGAGACGCACTCCAAAAGACCACTTGGAAAACGTGAAACGACTTTCAGGAACTACAGTAATGTCCGACGAAACGCGAAGTGCTCAGCAAAACCCAGCGCTGCCATTCCGTCTTAACCCGTAGCGTCATCATCATCAAAGAGATCCCCCGCTAGCACAGCGTCTGCGAAGCTCGTCACAAGAAGACAGACCGCCTCCAATACTGCGAAAACTTCACAAATGTGACAAAATCCGGAGCTCGCTCTCTCTTCCCCCAGAAACAACAAACAAACGGAGAAAGAAAGAAAGAACAGGCCCCCAAAAAAAACTATCAAACCTAAGAAACCGATCCCCGATCCAAAAGGAAAATCACCAGCGGGAGGGAGGGATGCTGCTACTACCTACTACACTGCCACAAAACCTGACTGAGAGAAACGTGACGATGCTTACTTTCTCCCATTGCGCTCAACGCCCTCAAGCACACGACCTAAGCTAGTGTATTTCTGAAAGGAAAGATCCAAAAGAAAAGACGGTTGATGACCAATCCATGTCGTCAATCCATGGCGATGAGAGAGAGAGAGACGCTACGCGACGCGTTGCTCTAGTGCGACATCCGCCATCGCCGTCAAGCTCTGGCCGCGCCGTATTCGAACGGAGGCTCGACCGTTGAGCGCGGGGTTTAGAGACCCGGGCGTTTGTCGGGCGAGAGTTTCCGGCAAGGTAGAGAGATACCATGAGATAAGACGGGCTAACCGAGATTTCTTATAAGCCCGACCGTTTGAGCGCGGGGTTAACAGACCCGGGTGTTCGCCGGGCTAGAGTGTCCGGCGAGATAGAGATACCGTGAGAAAAGAAGGGCCAATGGACATTTATTTTCATATTCTTTTTGCAATTTTAGTACTACACTGCCGCCTTTCTTTCTTTCGTTCTTTTCTGGGCGAAATTTCGACAATTGGTGGAAATTTTTATTTAGTGAAACAAAAATATTTGACAGGTGTTTTGTGGGCCCAAAAAGAATCTCGAAAGAATAGTACTTCTCCAAAAAAATCAGAAAAATCGCCATATTTGTATATCACGTTCTAGGAGGTAGCCAAATATGTAGAACAATGCTTAGATTTTTTTTACTTTTATAAATCATTTATAAAATAAATTGGCTAAACATATGTATGTATTTTTACATATACATGATTGTCTGATGTCACCTTAGCTCCATCACAAAATTGTGTTTAAGAAACCATTATAGTCATGCTAAATTGGTAGTCATGAGTCTTTTAGGACAAATCGAGGGCACTTGGCCCATTGTGGCCTAACCCTAATCAAGGTAGGTCCTAGGTTAAACGTTTTAAGATACATCCACATTAGTGTTGTGCGTGCACATGTAAATCATTTACATTTACATGCCTTTGTGTTAAACTTTTAATGTGTTAAAATCTCATTTGAAATGACTAGGGTTAAAGTTTTTTTGATTTTCTTTTGGGTATGGATTACATTTGTTGCCATCTACATCATTATTTGTATGTCTTCCTATCATCTCATTGAGGTGAGTGCCACACCAAGTTGCATTTCTTTTTTATGTGTTTTCTTTTCATTGTCTTTACCATAGTTGTGTTGGTGTTCAGTGCTCCCCGTTGCGTTGTTTCATGTTGCACATGGAGGAGTGGCAAGGACACAAGGAATCTTGTGCCTTTCAATTTTATTAGTTTTCATATTTTGCTTCAAGTGAATTCCATGTTAAGCTTTTTTTCCCCTTGGGGCTTTTATGTTCACCCTTCATATTTTGTTTTTTAGTTTGACACAGTGGTCATGGTTGTGCATTGTGCTCCCCTTTGTGTTGTATATGAAAGATCAAAAGGGACACAAATATGTCACCTTCACAATTTTTTTCTTCTTGGGTTTTCTATTTTAAGTGGATGCCACGCTTAGCTCCATTTCCCTTTAGTGTGTTTCCTTTTATGTCAATTGTTTGTTATGGCTATCATGGTTATGTTGGTGCTCCTCATTGTTATGTCTCATGTTGCACAAGGAGGAGCAAGGATGTGACAAGGAGTGTTGCCCCTAACAATTTTTCAAATTATTCTTGGGCTTTGTGTTTTGCTTCAATTGAGCACGATGCATTTCTACCCTTCCCCTTTTTGTTGTTATGCTTGGCCTTCATCTTTTGTTTTTCAATTTGTTATGGTGGTCTTGCATTGTGCATTTTTTTTGTTGTGCACAGAAGAACAACGAGGATGTAAAAAACTTCACCCTCAAACATTTTTCTATTTTCAACCTTTATTTTTTGCTTCAAGTGAGCACCATGCCAAGTTGCCCTTCCCTCTTGTGTTTTTTTACTAAGCTTTTGTCTTTTACTTTTTGTTCATCATGGTGGTCATGGTTGTGCATTGTGTTGGTGTTCCTCATTGTGTTGTGCAACAAGGAACAATAAAGGTGCAAGGAACATCATGCCCCCCAACTTTTCCCAACTATCATTTTCTACTGAACACATGAACATAAAACCCAACTACATCAATCGCTCATTGTGGTTGTTACAATCATGTTGGTGTTCCCCATCATGTTATGGTGATATATAAAGAAGAGCAATGAACATGTGAAAAATGATTTTCAACAATCATCCCTTTCAACATGTAATTGCAATTAAATTAAATAAGTTAGGCTACCTACCTATTTGCTTGCCTTTCTTGACCTATTTAAAACCTATTACCTACCTATTAAAAATAATAATAACAATCCAAAAATGATTTTAATTTAAGTGTAAATTTGATCAATTAAATGGTTTGTTGTTTGCTAATCATATTATAATCATCCATTACTATGACACTTTAGCAATATATATGATTTTTTTCTATGTGTTTTATATAATTTGACAATTTTATTTTATGATTATAAAATGAAAAATGTCACATCAAACATTCGATAATTTTTTATTTTAAACAACTCATTTTACTAGGGGCTTTTTAGCCATATGATATTTGGTATGACTACAAAAGTCATAAATGGAGTTATAACTTAAAAAATTTCTTCTAGTTTTTCATTTTAAACAAATTTTAGATTTTCAATCTTACAATAATGTGTGGATTTGACTTTTTTTTTGGTACCGCAAGGAACTTGAAAGGGTCAAAAGAATGGAAGTAAACATGTTCAATTATAACCTACCAAAGTGGAAATTAGCAACACTCATGAAGACCCTTTTTACCTCAAAGGTGTCCATGTTTCAATAATGTATTGAATATTGATTATAAATGGTGATGCGTTATGTTCATCAAATATAAACATTAATTTTCAAAATTCCTTCAAAATTAACATGGGTAATTGTTGAAGTGGTTTGTGAAATTGTTTCTCCTATCGTCACAACATGCATGGTTATCCAATGTCATGGCTATTACACTTACAAATCATGATTTTTTAATTAAAAAAATTGGTCAAAAAAATCAAATTATGACATTTGCTTATTTGACCAATTAATCATAATAAACAAAATCAAATTTTAACCAATAAAAAAAAACATGTTTCTTCAATAATAAACCATGTAAGACCTTTAGTGATGCACTCCTAAACTCCTTGGTAGATTCAACTGCGAGTCTAAATGTGAAAACAACGAAAGGATAAAGTTAAGGCACGCTCCTTAATTCATAACACTTTGAAGGTAGAGGGGCATGTTGGAGCTCCGAAATGGGGACTAGGAAAAGTGACAAGCAATTCAATTACTCACATGAACATGCACAAACCAAATAATAGGTTGGTTAATGCATAGTTAGAGCACTTTTGGTGCATGAATGAACCATGAGCAACCACGGACTCACAAAACTCACCACGACTCGAACTTGGGGGAAACCACCACCTTCCCCCTTATAGTATTATCTATGGCTGGCCATGGGGCTAGCACCAAATGTCATTTTGTTCCAGGACTTCCAAGTTAGAATCTCGAAATTCCTGAAATTGGGACTTCCATGACTTTGGAGGCCCATAATTTCTTTTACAAACTTCCAATTAAAATGAGGTCTAAGGAAAAGTTGTAGCCTTTGTCAAAATCTTTCCAACAGTATGTCGCACACCATCTTCACACAAGGAAATTAGGGCGACTCCCAACTTTTAGTGGTTGGGAGTCAAATTGCCAATTTGACTCCCAACCCTTCTTTTAGCCATAACTTATGTTTTAAGAATTCAAATGGGTCATGCGAGCCCATTTTAAACATCTATGTTCCAAAAGCTTTCCAATGATATAAGGTACCTTTCAATCCAACAAGTCCTAACCCCTGCAATTGTCCTCTGAAAATTCAAAAGTCCATTGAGACTCCAACTCCCAAACTGGGAGCTCACTTGGGAGTGTGAGGGTTCATTCCTTCACACTTTCTTGCACTCTTGGGAGCATGAAATGTGACTCCCAAGTTCACTCTTGGCCCGGACCTTTGCTAGCCTTTGTTTTGGTCGCAAGCCCAAAGTTAGGGTTGTAACATCTAATCAAGTTGGCCAATTTTTTGGTCAAAATGGACAGGGTAATCAAGTTGGATAACTTGAAAAGCTCTAATTTGTAGTAATGTTGGTTATTGTTTAATGCATAAGTATTAATTCAATAAGTTTGTATGTGAAACTTGAAAAGGAAAAACTATAATTATAAATGAAAATGATCTTGTTGATTATTTAAACGTGCAAATGAAAGTCAAATAATTTGATTCAAATATGAAACAAAAAATGATTATTATTTTAAACCTTTTTTTAGATTTCATGGACTATTACAAACTTTCTAAGGTTCATGACATGTTAGCATTCATGTTGGATCTTTGGTTCAAAAACCTTAACTTAGTAGGAAACTATGCAGGACAAGCGACAACAATTGAAATTGCTTTTGCATATGATTCAAGTTTCTTTTTTCAAACTCTTAGGATATGTACCAAAAGTCACAATATGGATGGTTGAACACTAATTTGGGTATTGTGCAAAAAAGTTTGCATAATACCAATGTAGTTTTTGGAATTGGGGCATTGAGAATTGAAAGTAATATGGAACGAGTAAATGTTCTTATTACCTACACATCATTAGTTAATTAATGAATTAATTTGCCTTTGTTTCAACATTCAACTTTCAATATGTTCCAAATTAACTTGATTTGAATTTTTTTTTGTTTGTGTAGGTCCATCATAAATTGTCATGCTTGCACACCTTTGTTGTACCCTTTGAAAAAATGGAATACCCTTTTCTATGGCGTGCAAAATGTGAAAGGAAATGATCAACAATTACATATTTTACAAGAGCATTAATATTGGGCATACTTGGTAGTCAAATAGAAATAGAAAGAATTTTGTCTATTGTAAGTATCCTCATGGGTTTTTGTCAATTTTGGGCTTGGTGCAAAAAATTTGGACTTTCTTGTTTTGCTTGTCAAAATTGGCCTAATGACCCTTGTGTGGGTATTAAGGAAGGTTCAAGGGATATGGTGAAGTTTGGTGAAGTTAAAGAAAGCCCTTAGGCATTTTTTATGTTGAATTCCTTTATGGACTTAACTATCATGTAGAGGAATGTCCACAAGATTGGAAAATGTTTCCTTGATTTTATTCATGACATGATGTTGTTTAGAATAGTTGAACCTTGAACATGTGTTTTTACGTTTTTCTATGAACCATTGAGTTTTTTGGAACTTGGTAATTGGTTCCTTTTAATGCATTTTGATCAAGGGTTACATTGTGTTTATTCCATGTCCCAAGTGTATGGCTGGAAATTATTGAAAAAATACCCTAAACCTTAAACCTCATGTCAACATGCTTTGCAAGTTCTTTTTTTTTTTATAAATTTTAATTATAAATATTTTTGCACAATTTTAAACAATTATACACAATGTGTAAGTGTATGTATTTTACACTTACGTAGATTTACATGAGGTGTAAATATGTTTTACATTTACATAAACATGGATTAGGTTTTTACACTTACATAAGGCATATAGGAAAAAACCATATACATGCCCAACACTAGTCCACACCTATTGGTAAAACAATGATATAAGAAAGGTACAAAATTGGCAATGTGCAAGAATTTAAAATGACTCCACACCTAATGGCAAAGTTATTAATTTAAAATGGCATGGCAATCAATGTTACATAAATGTTATGTGAAGTGGTAAAATATCAACAAATGTTATTTTATCACTAAGTTTTTGAAAAATGAACCACAATCAATGTTAAACTAAAGATCAAAAAAATGAATAGATAAATGGATGGTAACTTAATTTCAAAAAAAATTATCGTGTATTATCTCAAGTATGATTATATTATCAAACTTATTATATGTTATAGATTTTGCAACTTTGGTACAATGATCACATGATAATAAATCTCTTATTTGCAAGCATTTGCACAATTTTTTATGTTCACATCATTCACACAACCTTTAGTATTTGCACCTTCAGTGCATTAGTGGACACAACTTCAACACAAAACATCTACAAGTTTTGGTGCTTATAACATTATTGAATGTTTGCATCATATGTTGCAACCAAGTCTTAAAGTATAAATTGATGGTTCAATCCCATCTCCATTATCATTCACCTTAGCAAGGCAATTTGTGTAGCCAAATTTGTGTACACTATCATTGTTTGTGAAACAAAATCCAAAAATATAAATAGTTGCACATATTCAAACAACTTCAACAATAGATACGAAAAAAATCTAATTCAACTAGGAACATTTAAAAAATCTTTACACAGGGACATCATCTAAATACTTATCAAGAAAATGGTTTTGATGCATTTATGGAAAATACATAAAACCTTTTCCAATTATTGTTCAAACAACTCTTGGCAACATAGGTGTTAAATATAAATCCTCTACTACAAACAACAACATTGTTGAAGTGACCAAAAGAGGCAATAAAATGCTAGTGGTTTCAATTAACAAAATTCACACAATGAATATGTCAAAAATTTAAAAACATTGTTCTCAATTTGATCAAATACCTTTATTTGTGATCTCCCAAAAATTCACGGGGCCCTAAACTCACTTAAATTCATTTGATCAAACAATTGCAAAAAAAGGTAAAAATCTTGTTAAAAAGACAAAACTTACATTATCAAGCTTAGGAAAAGAAGATGGTCCAATCATGATAAACTAAATCAAGGGTGCCAAAAACATAATGATTTCCCACAATTGGGTTTAGTCAAATTCAACACATTTCATTATGAAAATTTAATTTTTTTCATCCAACTTTTGGTAGTTTATCCACATGTATTCATTAATGAATTTCAATTAATTACATGAAATTGAATTTGAATACAAGAAGATCTTTTTATACAGATAACAAATGAATACATTGCCAACAAAAAATATACATTGCAAAATTATATGTTAGATTTTACTTTAATTGGAAGAATTTACCACATAAAATCACTTTTTATCTATACAAACTATGGGAATTTTACTTCATTTACATTTTTTTTGGACATGTTGGAAAATCAATGAAAAGAACCATTTAATTGACATTATGTCCTCCATAAAATTTATCTATGCATTTCACATCATTAAGATGAACAACTTTTGTTAAAGACACATAATCAAAATTTATAATTTAAAGGGCAAAAAACATGTTGGAACCCAATGCATTGATATGTGTAATAATTAAATTTTCTACCAATTTCAATTCCTTTTGCATTTTCAATCATCAACATTTAATAAGTAGAAAAGACATTCAAAAATTTAAAAATAATTGGACAATTTTCTAGTACTTTATGTACATCAAAGGACACTCATAATCTCATGAAATGACTTCAATTTCATGAAGGAGCAAGATCATTAGCAAATAAACATGAATGTTAAAATAAATTTGTAATTCAAATAATATTGTCAAAATAAATAAGGTGAAATTTTACATTATGTTGAACGATTTTTTTGGTTCCTTATGTTTATTACACCCAAGAATCACTACTACAAAAGTGGGGTGTAGTTCACTAACCTAAATCACTATGGGACTTTAAAAATGAAATAAGTTAATTGAATTTTAATGATTTCACTCTGGTGAAAATTATTTCACTATAATATCATTATGTAAACATCATGTTTCATTACTAGTTAACATAATTCATTATTATAATTTACTGGAATAAATAGTTTTATTTTTATTTTTAACAATATTTTATATATGTTATTTTATGATATACCTTATATTATTTTTAACTACTTTAGTTATTCTAATTTATACCTTATGTTATTATAAGTTATTATAAACTATTATAAATTAAATTATTCAACTAACCTTAAGTTATTTTATTTTAAATTATATGTTATTTCAAATTATACTTTAAATTATTCAACGTCATTCCACTTTATGTTATTATAAATTATTTTATCCTAAGTATAATAATTTAAAATAATTTTTAATATAATATAATGACCAAAGTAAAATAATTTAAAATAAAAATAATAACCTATGAAAAATAATTTAAATTACCCTACAATATAATAACTACCAAAAGCCTATGATATTATAATATAAAATATCCAATAATAATTTATAATGAAATAATCACCAATAGTCGTAATATAACATATAATAACCAATAATAACTTATAATACAATAACCACCAATAACCATTAATAAAATAACCACTAATAACCATTAATAGTCATCAATATAATAGCCATCAATAGCCACCAATGGCCTACAATGGAATAACCACCAATAGTCATTAATATAATAACCATTAATAAAATAACAACCAATATTCATTAATAGAATAACAACCAATAGCCATTAATAGAATAACAACCAATAGCCATTAATAGAATAACAACCAATAGCCATTAATAGAATAACAACCAATAGCCATTAATAGAATAACAACCAATAACCATTAATA
>Ga0116229_10000720_pt1 | contig 47106 bp, 27 predicted proteins | sample S1TSphgellanicum_3_FD_87313 | JGI IMG/M metagenome (GOLD analysis project Ga0116229, IMG submission 87313) | Host-associated microbial communities from peat moss isolated from Minnesota, USA - S1T2_Fc - Sphagnum magellanicum MG | ecosystem: Host-associated > Plants > Peat moss > Unclassified... | reverse complement strand
TTTCTTTCAACCTACATTAAGCTGATTTCTTCCATACTAAACTTTTGATTTCTTTCAGCAGTGAACATGCAAAATGAAAACGAGAAACATGAGATGCAAGTTGACAGAGTGCCATTATTAGTTCGAACCTTTGATTATTAAAGAAAAGGAAAACAGCAAAATAATAATACTAATACTATTAGTTCTTCGGTTTTACAAGGAAGATCATGTGGGTGGGTTTGTGAGGTGTAGTTTAATTATTGTTCTCTGCTTCTTTGCTTCACAAGGATGGCTTGCTGGCTGGCTTCAAGGGACGCATCTCTGTACGCATCTTCTAGGGAAGGAAACGTACACCACAGTAGACGCCCAAAAGTAAAGCTGGCCTACCACAGATCCTCAACCCTCATAGTAGTTAGAAGAGCATAAAATATTTAACTTTAGAAAATGCAGAAGTAAGTTATGAAGTTGCTCAAGGAGTTAGAATTTTTCTTTCATCCATCCATTGAAGAATAATGAGAAAAGAATCCAGCTCTAGATCTCTTGGACGAAGAAAGAATTCCTAAACATCTAGTAGTTAGAAGAGCATAAAATATTTAACTTCAGAAAATGCAGAAGTAAGTTATGAAGTTGCTCAAGGAGTTAGAATTTTTTTTTCATCCATCCATTGAAGAATAATGAGAAAAGAATCCAGCTCTAGATCTCTTGGATGAAGAAAGAATTCCTAAACATTCAAATTCCCTCATTGCTCCAAAAAAAAAGAAAAGTATGGAGGCTCCTCAAAATAGAAGGTTCTGTTTTGATTTATATAATTTCTTCCCTTGGACCCACCTATACAAGTGAAAAGAGAACAACATAAAGTATTGTCGCTGATTCAACTCTTTTTTGTCTACATGACAACTTGCAGTGAATTTTTATTTTTATTTTTGTTTTTGGGGAGAAATTTGTCCTTTTTTGCTTGGACCAAAAGATTGGCAAATGTTTTTTGAAAAACAAATCAGTGCAAATTCGACTGAATTTTTTCTTCTCTTAGGGTGAATTTTATTTTTGCCAATTTTTTGAAATTTTGGAATTTTTTTTGGAATTTTTTTTCTTGTGACATTTTGATATAAAAATTTCCTTTTTTAAAGAAATTTTTGCTCAATTTTCCAGACCTTCTACCACTACAAAGTTAACTACTTAGAGTTGTCACAACCCGAGGATGAAAAAAAATAGTTAACTTAGAGGTTGTCACAACCCGAGGATGAAAAAAAAATAGTTAACTTAGAGGTTGAAAATAGTTAACTTAGAGGTTGTCACAAGCCGAGAATGAAAAAAAATAGTTAACTTAGAGGTTGTCACAACTCGAGGATGAAAAAAAATAGTTAACTTAGAGGTTGTCACAACCCGAGGATGAAAAAAAATAGTTAACTTAGAGGTTGTCACAATCCGAGGATGAAAAAAAATAGTTAACTTAGAGGTTGTCACAATCCGAGGATGAAAAAAAATAGTTAACTTAGAGATTGTCACAACCCGAGGATGAAAAAAAATAGTTAACTTAGAGATTGTCACAACCCGAGGATGAAAAAAAATAGTTAACTTAGAGGTTGTCACAACCCGAATATGAAAAAAAAAAGTTAAAGTAGTTAACTTTGTAGTGGTAGAAGGTCTGCAATGTTGGTACTGAACTATTCATAATTTTCAATTAATACACTTACATAATATGGAAAACTATCTTTGGGTGAGGATAGTTTACTTTATCCCCTTATAAACATACAGACAAACTTACTCTCTCACCTGGAAACCAATGTACATGCTTGTCAACCTCTATAATGGGTGGGCAATTTTTTTTTTTTTCCTTCCAATCTCTTTCTCCTTTTACAATGGATGTACAATTTTTTTCTTTTCCTCCAACCCTTCTTTCCTCCCATTCCTCTTGAAAGGGTGAACATTTGTATAGTTTTCCAATGTAACTCTCCTCTAGAATTTGACAATTGTTTGCCAATGTATCTTGGGTCTAGAAATAAACAATTTGGTTTTTTCCCTACAAGAGTCCAATCATGCTTATCTTTTGGAATTGATAGATAACTTTGTTTTCCCATTTGAACCTTCCTCTCTTTTCAAATGGGTTGACATCCCTCCCCCCTTTTACACACTCCAACAATTCTCTTCATGAGGAATTAGATAAGACATGTTAACTTTTGCATACCTGGCATGATCTTATCTAGTTTTCATATCATTCAGTTTTGAAGTATCTTTTCACCATCCGTCACTGTGAATACAAAGTCTATCATCCCAACTAGTCTTTGAAATGTCTTTTCACCATCTCATGCCCATGGCAAGCATCCCAATTAATCATTGTGAAATTTATGTTAACATTCAAAACTAAATTGACTATTAAGGCATTTGGACATGAAAGATGTTGTGAAATCAATCAAATAATATGCCATACTTACAAAATAACAGATTCCATGATCTTGTGCATGGTCTTGAATACAATAAATTATAAATATATTGAATAGAACAAGTTAAAAGGAACACAGTTTTGAAGACTCATGGTGATTATTCTGATAGCAATTGTTTGGATAAGATATGCCAAAATTAGGTTACAATAAAATTTTCTCAATACATATCCAAACTAAGAAATGAACCAATAGCTGATGTGCAAGATGCAACAAACATGCACACATAGCTCAAGAAATATTCACATGAACCATGGAGCAACATGCCTTGCACTATGGTAAACAACAACTAAAGAGGTATTAATGAACAATAATCATCCAACAAATTGCTGCTGGAACTTGGCCATGTTCAAGAAATTCCTGGCACTTTTAACTCATGATAAATCAATCACCAAATATTGTAGTACCTTTTTAGGCTCAGTGGTAATTATATAATGTTTTTAAAATGTCAAATTTTCTAAAACTTACTTGCCTGAAATATTAAAAAGTTAAGAAATTATTTGCAGGCTATTGATGTTGAGATTTTGTGAATTTGAGATAGTTGTGTAGATTGTATTTAGGCTTTTTTTTCCCTTTATTTCCTCAAGGTTTCCTCTACTAAGTATTTAATAGGTATGTGATTTATTAGTCATTTATTTACCCATATTTAGCAATAGTTCTAATGTATGCTACAACTCACTTAAGTTGTAAGATAAAGTGGAGTCTTCGATGCTTGCAACTAAAAATTATGATAATGAAAGAAAATCATATAATATTTCTCTTTTAATGGAATATTGTCATGGAGATTAAGTGCAATTATGAATCATCATTGCCAAAAAAAATAAAAATTCAGCATAATATCAAGCCGAGATTTACATAAATTACCATTTTCAATACTCAACTCAACTTAAAAAATATTTTTTGTATTTGACACTTGAATGCCATACCAAATGAGGTACTCCATTAAACACTTTCAAACAACAAGGGAGAGGGCACAAAGGGGGCCCAACAACATGGAGACCCATCATCACATAAATGCATTCCGAATCCACTGATAGCCACCACTTTTGTAATATTGGGAAAAGTTGTGGCTAAATCAACAACATTGGATAATTCAAAACTACTATTCTGATTACAAGCTCTAACGCTTGCCTAAAATTTTGACCCAAAAAAATACTCAAATGTGTCACATGTAAATGTATGAAACATGCATACCTCCACTACAAGAGAATGTTGTTTTTCTCACACAAAAAGATGTGGCTCATGACATGCATGAGATAAACTTTGTGGTTTCATCCATTCTGATGTACAATACGTGATATTCTATGAGGTGTAACTTTTTGTGTGAGAAAAACCACATTCTCTTGTAGGGCTCCTATCATTGCCTAAATATCAAAAACCCACTGTTGTAGCAACAGATCTGCATTCATCCACTATCATAATAGAGGAGCAAAGAAAAAGTACACCTCATGGACATACTAAACTTCAACACAATTCAAAGTAACTTAAGTACTAAATTGCTAGGAACTTCGAGTATCACAAAGTTACAACACCAACATATCCCAATTCCCTATACTGTTTTAAAGGATCAGGAGTCACAACAGCTCTTATTCATTAAACTTGTCACAATCATTTCAATTGTCAAATAGAAACCACAGAGATTCCAATTTCCAATATCTTGTTTTGGTTTACATACAATGGTCATTTGATATTGAGTTTTTGCTATGGGACAAAGTTTGCACTATATTCTATAGATTTTGCTGGTTTCAAGATTTGATGGATGGGTCACAATTCTGGATGTGAAATTTTTCACCCTTGGTGCTATCCACAGGTTGCGAATGTTAATACTTTATGTCGTGCATATATGAATCTTTTGCAAATTGGTGATGATTTCAGATTGAGTTGGTAGCTTACATGTAACTTGGATAAGGTTGGAGTAGGAGTTAGATAACAAACAAATTCTTGGCATCTATTTAGATTTAGGGCCATTGACATAGAAAATTTTGGAAAATTTTCTGGACTTCAAAATTTCTGGTTTGACCTAAAAGTTTGTATACACTCATGCCTCTCACACCAACTCAATGTTCCGGCCCATTCTTGGCCAGCATTAGTTTTACTAGGGACTTTTGCATGCCTTTGCATTAGCCCTTACCTCAGCCAACTCAACTAAGTCTTTACAATGTATCAGGCCCCTTTCAGCACAGGCCCAGACCTTCAACTAAGTAAAGACATCTGGGTGACATCTCCACAGCTTCACCTCAGGCTCGACCTCCACATCATGTTGATGTGCCTCTCCCCCCCACCCCCCGCCCACCAAGGAGTCCTCAATGCTGCCTTGCCTTCAGGAGCATATCAGCTTCCCCCTCTACATAAACATGCATTTCTAGAGCACTCAAAATGCAAAAATAAGTTGCCAATATCTGCTCTGGAGAGAGTCATTTCCCAAGTTATTTCTTTGGCAGTGATGGGCCTTGAGGGTTGGTTGAAAGAGAGAATGAAAGATTTGCATGGGTACTCAAAATCATGACTCTACGACAAAGGTCTGTTCTACTCAAATTGCTCACTAGAACGATTTATGAGACAACTACTTTCAAAGTCAAAAATTATGTTGACAAGGTCATCTACCCATTACATGTTGAATTGGGTCATGTAGACAAATGGGCTTCAAATATAAAGTGTCTGGAGCTATATCCATCCCAGGTGGCTTATGGGCATTGGTTGGAGCCACTTCAGTTGGGAAATGAACACCACTTGTCAGCCATTCCACTTCAAGTCATGCTTAGTTTTGATGACTTCAGAAGCTGGAACTATGTGACCTACCATTTGGTGGCTGTTTCTGGGTGGGAGTGGACAACTTTCTTGGCTATGTACAACTAACTGGGCACCAACTAGGGTAATTACACAAGGAAGATGTTCAATACCCCTAACAAGCACTCTCCCTGGGTGCTGTCCCCCAGGGTTTTGCATAGGGTTTGATGGATAGAACTCGGTAGAGGGTATTTCATGTCTCCCACTAAATATGTGAACTCCAAGTGGATTGAATTGAAGGCCTATTTTATTTTATTTTCTGTTTCTTTTTCAAAATCCCTACCCTGACATTAATTTTCTTCTTTCTGGGCCTTCCCCAGAAGGAAAAAATCATTAATTTCGTGGTATGCATCATCAGTGTTGGGCAGGTAAGCCTTTTACCCTGATATACCCATGGGTATATAGCGTTGTAAATGTATAATACTCTATCAAGCATGCCATTACCTGGCTGATACATTTAATTGATGTACCCTAATTAAATACCCACCTTATGAAATTAAAAGTAAGCCCAATATGGCAGAATGGATTTCCTATTAGTCCTAACTAATTTGACCTTGGCACCTTTTAATCTTATTGGGAAAGTGGACGATCTGGATTTGATCAACATTTTGTGTGGGAGGCTTTCAATTTTAGACATGGGGAGAGGGGCTTTCGATTGATTTATAAGTCTTGGGTTTTGGATTGTTTTCTAAGTCTTGGGTTTTGTGTTGTTGGAGATGAAACTACTTATTGTAATCCAGTTTGGATGGGCAATAGTTTGTAAGGAAAACTACACCTTACCCTAAGGTCAGTTTCATCATTAAATTATCCTCAAAATAGTGAAATGATGTTTTGTGAAAATATGAACTTGACATGTTGAAAACCATCCTAATTATCATAGGCTACACTCTGAACAATTTCATTGCTCATGTGACAATATTGTAATAAATCATGAAAAATCGATAATTTCAAATTTAAAAAACGAATAATTTTTTGAGAAAAAATAATTATTCATTTTGTCAATGTGGAAACTGACCCTAGGCTACGGTAATATTATTTTTCTGCCTCCCCATCTCTTAAGTGCTTGATACTTTGTGGTTCCTTTGAGGGCTGAGCCCATTAGTCTTATCGTGCACAAGAAAGTTCAATGAGAGTTGTGTCTCAATCTGATCTCAATTCAATAAGTGTTAGGCAGTTCTTTCTTTTTCAGAAAAAGGAACCGGTGGATAATGATGGGGTGTATTGACGATTAACGCTCTACAACTTTTTTTTAAAACAAATCAAAGAACCATGATTCTCCAAAAATCAAAGAAGCTACCCTAAACCAAAGTTCTTTCATTTTGATTTTTTTTCAAAAACCTGAAACCAAAGGTTATAAGTTAAAGCAACATCAAAGAACTGCCCAACTTTGTTATGTTTACCTAGGCCCAACATTGAAAATAATGAGGCTGCATCATCTCTTAGACCTTGATCCCAATCATACATGGGTCAGTTACTATAATATGAAATAAAATGGGATATTGATGTTCAAAAATGCACTGGCAATGGAAAACCTTCATTTTTGAAATTTGAATTTTTTATTTCATTTTTTCGCAAAATTTCACCCATAAGAAAACATTGAGGTGGAATAGACTCATGCCTAGAGGTGAAAAAAAAGCCTATATGGCCAATCAGATTGTTTGAATGGGAGCCTTGAATTGTTTTGAGGAGTTAACTTCATTAAACATGCACTTAATGGTTTAAATAGCATCATAGACTTGTCATAATTAGGTGCAAAGAAAACACTTCTGGCCAATGAGCCTGTTCAAATTGTTGTCTTGACTTGTTAAGGTTTGCCTTGGTAAACTAGTACTTACAAGTTGCATGTAAATGACATGCAGATTACAAGGAGCTTTTGAGCCAAAAAAATTAGAGCTTTTACACATCATTCTCTGATTTTACTCAGAGATTTTACTCCTCATATTAAGAGACAAGGTTTTGGCACATTATAACTTGTGTTGGTCCTAATTTTTAGGATCTAGGCCAAACTTCGTTGTGTTAACAGACTTCACAAAATATTTGGAACTGATTGGATTCATCAACAATTGTTCAAATCAATGCTCAAATTCAAGTTACACATCTAGAACTGTGCTTTGGTCACTTTTATTAGATATTCCTGGAAACTAAAGAGTAGTGAACATCATGGAAAATGCAAAAATATTTTAATGGTGGATATTTTCCATGTTGTTCACTTCTTTTCTTATATCACATATTCCTTAGCCCATGCTAAAAGCTTGTATTGGTGATGGGTTGATTCTGTTCAAGGGGAAAAGAATCCCCACCACACTTTTCTGATAAAACACAAGGGAAAAATTAACATGCATATTGAAATTCTTGCACCAGTACAAGTTTTTGTAACTTTTATGCAAGTTCTTGAACTTAACCTACATTTACTTTCAGCATTACACCTCTGACCAATGGTGCTGCTACTTACTCTTCAATAAAAAAAATTCCTCATGAATATAGTGCATTTGTGTGTAGAAAAAGGCTCTCAATCCAGAGTTTATTCTTTAACAACTTTGTGATGTAGCCAAGGTGGAAATTATTCATGAAAAGGTTGAGCAAAATTTGGCTATTAATGAAATATTTACTTGTACATAAAATAGATGCACCCTTCTATATTGTCGCCTACCTACTCAAACAAGATATAGGAAAATGTTTGGCAATTTTTTTCATTTTTTTCTTTCAAAGTATGGTGATAAATGACCCCAAAAGCCCCTTTTCGAAATGTTTTCAAAACAATCCACCAACAAAGAAGACATTATTTCAACCAGTGTTGGGAGGGTGTATGGATATATGAAAGGTATATACCAGGGTATAGATTTAAGTATGTGATAACTTGATTGATTTGCAATGGCTTTAAAAGAAGTCACAAGAAGTCTTTGGTTGCTCACACACACACATACTTGATGAAGATACATGGATAGGCTTCTCCTTTGTGAAACCTATGAGGTGCACCAATGTGGTAGGCATTTCTCCTTGTTACATCAATGAGGGCATCATATTTTGTGTGACTTAAACTTTGAGGTAAGAAGAAGCATTTGACATCATAGTTGAGACTTGACATGTGCAACATGTTGCAATAGTGAATGTTGCATCAAAAGTAAAAGGGGTGGCAATGCAATGGGAGGAGTAGGAAGTGCCAACTGTTATTACTTTTTAGATTGATATAAAAAGGTGATTTTTATGTTAAAAAAATTTCAAGCAAGCAATTTTTCTTTCATCTTGCTTGTATTTGTTTATTCATCCAAGAGTTCTCTTCAAGCAAAAGCTTGCTTGGCATGTTGTTGATGTTGCATTCCAATAAAACTTTGAATGTAGACCACATGGCTGTCATATGGGTATGAATGATTTAGATTAGGATGTTGGTTTCATGACTGGAATAGAAGAATTACAAGGCCTTGGATTCCTTCAATTGTTGATTGTGATGTTGAATGTGTTGGTGAAGGTGGGGTTGGATTTAGATCAACTAATGAATTAATTAGTGATGGAGAAGTGGATGAAAAGGTCATGTAAGCTTTATCACAAGCATGACAACATATTGTTCACTTTTAATTCAATTGAAAGTTCTAGCTAATTTCTAACATAATGTCAAAAAATAGTCTTTAAACTTGAGGATTCCATTTTCTTTTATGAACTCTTCAATTTCAATGGATGTGATGTATTAGGTGCCATCAAGTCTAGTTTTTGGAGCTTGGACAAAATAATGTTCATCACCAAAAAGGTCTTGTCATGCATATATCAAAGATTGCAACATGATCACCATAAGTAGACACATAATTTCAAAGCAATTTTCAACACATTGAATCTTCACAAAACATGAAAAGAGGTTACCAATATAACAATTTATGTTCAACAATCTTGTAAGAAGAGAAAATGTAAGAACATTCACTTTTGTTCTTACATGTTGCAAAAATTGAAGAAAATCTGGGGTTTGGAAATATTGTTCAATTTGGAACAATAAGTGTTCAATCTGGCAAGGTAAGCATTTGGGTCTTAAGATCCTTAAACATAGATCAATTGCTTCTAGAATTCAAAGAGGGATTGTAAAGTTCAAGTTGGAAAACCCATATCTTTTTAGATCACTCAAAATTGATAGGAAATATGGCATTTCAAAATTGTGGGGTGTGGAGGCTTAATGCATTTTTTTCAAACCTTTTGTTGTTTACATGCTCATTTTTTGTGTGCTTCTTCTTCATTGTTCAATTGTTTCCAAAACTGAAAAGAATATTTAAAACCTTGACTTGATGCTTCCATGACGACTATTAAAAAATGACAAGAAATGAGGAAAATTTAAACAAGTTTTGATTATTGATTTGTGTTCCATGATGGGCATGTTTACCTTACTATTAAATTACAATAAAAAGTTGGGGAATATAAGATTATCACCAAAAAAAAAAGGTAGTAAACTAATTGTAATACTCTTTCCATCTCCATTAGAACATGACTAACATAATGGTGACATCATGTGTACACTCTAATTAGCTACATGAACAATGATGCAAATGTCAACATATATTTCATCCAAATTGAATGCAAGTTATAATATAAACCCAATCTCTATTTTAATTTATGGATTCAATGTGGATCAAATCCTTTTGGATTTTCTCATGAACTACCATGGTCTTGTGTGGACATCATAAATGCATAATTGAACATGTTCAACCTAAAAGTATTCCCATACTATCCCATCAAGTTTGTATAATAAATACCCCAACATTCTTATCTCCAAAAACTAAAAGTTTTGACAAGTGGTTAAACTACCAAATTGTTGCAACAAATAGCCCATGAAGTTCATTAAATAATTATCACTCGAAGCTCCCATAAATACATGTATTCACCCTAAGCCCTAATAGAATGCCCAACAACCCACACAATCTTCACAAGATGAATTTATTCCTAAGCACAATCATTCCTAGATTTATGATGCCTTTGGAGACCAGCCTGATAATCCATTGTGCTTTCATCATTTCCACATTTCATCCCTACTCTATGTTTACATGAAATTTCTTAATCTTTTGTCATCAAATTCAGCACAATGGAGATTTCAAAAAAGTTTGCAAAAAACCAAAAAGACAATTCAGAACACTCATTTCCAAAAATTACTCAAAAGCATGCAACATCTACCTTCAAAACACATAGACAACAAACCAACACCCAAAACATACCCCAAAAAAAACCTCCCTAAAGCCAAAAATATTTTATAATACTTATCTTGCAACCACTTCCTTTTTGTTGAACCTTCCACCACAAATTCCCCTTGGTAGTTGAGTTTCCTCATTAGCATCTCATCAATTAACATGAAAACAACCCAAGGCCATCAGCTTCAACCATCACCAATGTCTAGCTAGCACCTCAAAGTCTTGCTAGATATATTTTACTGTGAAAGCTTTCCACATAACTCACAACCATTCGAAAGCATTTATACTTTTAAAAAGTATTAAGGTACCACAAGACTTACCCACAAGCAAACAAAACAAACAAATCAAATAGACAAGATATTGAATTTTTCAATTCTTTTCGAACTAATCCATCAACCATCACTTGTTTTGGCACTTTCTCCACTTTTCATCAACAAAAGCAAATCCATCCAATTAGGTCTTCATCCAAAAAATTGCCCATTTACACATGACCTAACTTCATGTCACAAGATAACCATTTACTTCAATTACAAGCAATGATTATTTTTGTGACAAATGTTTGCTATTCCATGAAAATTTTTGAATTTTTTTGAGAAAAGAAGTTTTCTCGGGAAAAGTTCACTTGTTTTGTGAAATCAAAAAAAGAGAAAAGAAAACAAAGAGAAAATTGCTTTGAAGCTTATGTACTCAAGCTTATTTATTAGAGGCTGTTGGGTGAATTACAAAATTCTTTTAGGAACCAATTGTTCTTTAGTGGGTTCTCAATTAGCTCACGATTGAAAGCACAATGATGTTGATTTTCTAGGTACTACGGTAAGGACCGAGGAAGGGGTTTGAGTTTGTTATCAGGAGTAAACTTTTATGGACAGTCAAATTTGGTTTTAGAAACAAAGGGCTGTGATGCATTTGGGAAGAGAATACCCACCTTCCACATAAGGTTTAGAGATAACGCTCCTCAGTTTACACGTAAGGTGCCATCCTTTGCTGAGGCAGAAATTTCCACATACACCAACAAAAGATTCTACCTGTTCTTTATGTCAACAAGAATGTCAATATGTGAACCTTTTGAGCATAAAATGCACAAATGTAGCCAATTCAGGATCAGAGGGGGCTTTTGAAAGACTTAAAAGTGGATACAGTTGTGCATTTTATACTCAAAGGGTTCACATGACAAAGTTCTTGTGACATAAAGAACAGGTAGAATCTTTTTAGTGTATGTGGAGGATCACTCATCTGAGTAAAATTTCTGGATACATTTGTGCATTTCAAAAAGTACTGCAATAAGACATCAAAAATGGTTATGAACTTTGGGCTCTTCACTACGAGCAGTTTTGTTTTGCAGTGGCTGGGTGGTTGTTTGCATCCATGTAGAGCAAAGGCAACTTGTTCCACTAGGCCCTATTCTAGAGCTTAAACCAAAAGTGAAACTCGCAGTTAACCACTTGTACCACTCAAGGGAAATTTTCTTAAGTACTGGAATAAGACATCAAAACCTGTTATGAACTTTGAGTTTTCCACTACATGCAAATATTTTGCGGGTGGCTGGGTTGGTGTTTGCAGCCATGTAACCTTTATGTGTTAAGAGTAAAGGTCTAGGTATCTCTTGTTCGTCATTTGCTATTACATGGTGAGGTCATCAAAGTTGTGACTTCGTTTGAAGTTATTGTATCCTATTTGAGATATATAACAACACGATGAAACTAACAGCAGGACCTTCCAAACACATACGACAATGGCATGCCAAAATGACCATTGAAAGTGAAGTACTTCTTTGGACCCAGGATCCACAAGCATGTGCCTGGATGTGAGGCCTACTTACTAAAGGAAACAATAAGTAAGTAGTTGCTCATAGCTGGTGACTGGTATTAAAAAGTTTGACAAATTAATGTCATGTGATGGGCTAACATCAAGTTGCCTTTCATGTAAGGGGTTCAAAACACTGTTGCCATAGTAATGTCCGGGGAAATTAGAATTGATAGGTTACACCAAAAACCAAATCATAATGACTTAAATGGGACCCAAGTCATGAAGGCCAAAAAAACTGTAATATGAAAGGTATTTCCTTTTGTGGCTGCTGTTTCAAATGAGTTTTTGCCTATCAATTGAGGATTTTTCTCATTTTATGTTTTTCATTTGTTTCACTCAAACAACTTTTAATGGGCTAAAAGAAAACCCGGCACACGAACCCCGTCCCTTCTTCTAGGAATAGGTTATATACACTCAGAAAAACCTAGTTTGATTCTAGTCACATAATATGCATGCTGGAGAGAATGGTCTCACCTGGGAGTATTTTCAGTCTGAGTCATTATGTAACATTAATGTATTGAAACCCTCCAGAATCTTCATTCCGAGGTTAGTAAAGTATAGGGGAAGGCCAGTGCCCCCAGGGCTTCCCATAATTTAAGGGTCCTAGTATCTAGGGCAGTGTCGCAATGGGTTAGGCCCAAAACTATGCGAGGCTCAGTGGAGCAAGCCTTTCCCCATGCCAAGTAGGAAAGGTTCTTTGTTTGAATAGTGGAAGGATTGCATGCAATTGGCAAAAGGTCCCTTCAGTTTACAAAAGCATCTTCTGTGTAGGGAGGTGCTTTCAAATACATAGAAAAAAACCTTGAAGTGCTTTACAGGACCCATGACAGTCTTTCTTCCTAGGCCCCTCCAGCTCACTTTTAAAAATCCATCATGCGTGTGATATATTTTAAAGTGGCACTTTCTATGCTTTTACTTTCTCTCGGTCCCAAAAATTTTAATTAAAATATTTCTTGGGGCTACCCATCTCCAATTTATTGAAAAAAAATAAAAATAAACATCCACCATGTAGATTTGAGGTCAATCAACTTTAGCATATAAATTTGATTCACTCAGGTCATAGCATGAACATAAACCCAACTTCCAGGCATAATTTTGTTTTCAGAATCTGTTGAGGTCTGATCAAGAGATATATATTGTGATAGTCTACAAAAGAAAAAACCAAAGCACATCTGTTAGCATATAATAATTGTAAGGAAGAACATGATCTAGGAAAGGAAAATAAAGAATTTCATGAACATTTGTGGCATTTCTTGTGTCATCAAAATAGCATAAATATAACCCAAAAGAAAATGAAGGGCAACCCAAAATTTTGTTAGTGAAAGGTTTTGGTTTTGCTTTACTGTGCAGTGAAGTCAAGGGCCATTGAAAGGGCTTGGTTTTCACAATCATTTCACAATTCACAAGCCTTTTATTTTTGTTAAAAATAAATATTTACCTGTTTGCAAGACCAAAATAAGGTAAAGCTGGCAATTGTTTCCCACACCAACACACTTTGGAGACCTTTGGAATAAAGTGTTTGTTCATCATGCATATGCAATGAAGTTGTGGGTGAGATATTTGCTTGCATACTTCCAAATGAGCAATGTACATAATCCAACACACAATCCATCCATGCAATGCAAAGGGATGGTGAGGACTTGTTTTTTTTTGGGACCCTTTGGCCCTACAAATATGCCTTGGGGCCTACTGGTTGGCTGACCAAGGGTAACAAGTATCAAGCTGACCTGCTGCAGGCATCAGCCATAGGGGCATCCATTCTAACATGGAAAATGTTTCATCATTTGGGATTGTTGGATTCTCAATCCCATGGCAAGGTTGAGGGGACAACAAGTGCAGGATTTGTTTCCTAGTTATCAATGTATTGCCACCACTCTGCACATCAAGTTCCATCCCACATGTTTAAGGTACATACAAGAAGCCAAATACAAAAAATTTAAAGGTGGATTCACACAAAGGTGGTAAAGGAATCAACTAAGAGAATAAATTAACTCTAACTCCCATTCCAAAAAGAAAAAACTAAAAATTGAGTTGACAAATGTAATTGGGGTTAAGGCTGGTTACATGCTTGGGAATTGCTAATCGCTAGGAATAACTATCTTCAATTTTTTTAGATTTGACTTCAAGTTAGAGTGGAATGAGGTTGGTTTAACCCCTTGATTTCAAAGGATTAAAAAACACTCCTTACATTCCCAAGAAATTATAACGTTGTTGTTCACTATCATGACTAATATGTTCTTCACATTTCTTGAATTCTATGTCTTTCTCATTTGTTGAATTCTGAGCAACTACCTTGCACTCCATAGCACCATGGTTTTCATGAATTGCATGACGGGCATGTGGAATTTGAATATGATGATTAAGTTGCATAAACCCAAGGAGACCGAAGGAGGAGACCTGTCAATGGTGTTTGTAAGGGTGGACTAAAAAGAGGCAGAAAAGGCTGTATGAAAACCATTATTGAGTCATAATAGGTGTTCTCAGTGGTTGGTGTACACTGGTGGGTGGTGAGTCACATAATCCCCAAGTGGGGGCTGAAGGGCATGTGACAACACATATATTACTTCTTAGTGTATTCTTGCACGGTCCACACGGCCCATCATGTGTGTAGAATAGTTACTCATTACGATTTTAGAGTTCAGCAAACCAACCCACTTGCTATGTTTTAAGCTCCCACACTAGATTCTGAGAGAAACAGACAAGGAGAAGAAAAAAAATTGAAAGGAAAAAGGGAAAAGTTTCTTCTTTTCTCTTTCTTTTGTTTGCTTAGCATGAGACCTCAGCCAACCGACCATCCCTTCAGCTTTTGTAATATTATATGTCAGGTTTGAAAAAAACACATCCCATTTCACTCACTGAAGGAAATTTGCTGCAGACTCAGTTTTAATCTGATTTTCATGGAGTGAAAAATCCCCTGGCTGAGAGTCCTAGTTTCAAGTAACCTTACACCTTGAGTCCATGACATGACATGACTGGAGATGCATGTAACCTTGTGATAATTACTTTATTTTGATAATAAAGCAAATTTAGCCATCATAGACTAAATTACTTTACTTGCCTCAAGTATCACCTGGCTTGAACCAAGCTAAAAGTCACAATGCCATGGTGTAGGACCTCATTCAGAAAATTCTCAACAAAGTAATAACCTTGAAAACCATGTGAAAAAACTTCAATTGATGTTTTGGAAGAAATTACGATGAAATGGCAAGCCAAAGATTTCTTTTTAAAAACCAATGTTGAATTTTTCGATCAAAGTTTTGGAAGAATGATGAAATGCCAAGCTGAAGAAATTAACCCGTGTGTAAATTTTCAATAAAATGTTTCAAGGGAAGAATGATGAGATACCAGGCCAAACAAATTTTCTTAAACAACCCACACTGTGGAACTTTTTTCAATCAAAGGTTTGGGAAGAATGAGGAAATGCCAAGCCAAAGACATTTTCTTAATTTAACCAATGTAAAAATTTTAATGCAAGTTTTGGACTTGCTTACTCCTGGAATTAAATTTCTATTAATTATGTTCTCACAAGTTTGTAAGGAATTTTACTGTGGAGTAAGGAGTTTGAGAATTGAGAAGCTCAGGAATTGATAAATTCAGTTGCAGTTCTCCCATCAATGATTTGAGTCATTGTATTGCGATCAGTAAATCCTCATCTTATCATGCACTCATGTGTATCTTTCTCTTCTTGTAGCCCAGGAAGACTTGTGGAAGTTGTGAGATTTTTCAGGTAGAAATTTTTTGTTTGAAGAGTCCAATAAGCCAAGCTTGATCACAAGCTGGGTCAAGCTTTGGTGTAGAATTCAATTGCACTAGTTCTAGTCTGGGCATCATTGATTTCTTTCAGGCTACTTTGTTCACGTTCACCCACCTTCAATTTGACTCATGAATGTTCCAGGCTCTTTTGAGCTTCTATTAGAATTTCTAGACTCCATTGAGTCGATTGTGTGTGAGAGAGAGAGATCTATATGCAGCTGCTCAATCATAAATTTGCAGCTCAATTGTTTTCCTGAGAGCAAACTTGTGAGGAATCAAGTGGTAGACTTGTAGCAGTAACTTGTCCACTAGTTTCTACACTAGTCCTACTCCTCCATTCACTAAGAGCATTGACATACTGAGCAGCCTGGTTGCTTGTGGAAATTGTGCTGTATTTCAACTCTAGAAAGATGAGTCAGACTAACAGGAGCCGGCTGATGCAAAATGTTTACAACTATCTACCTGCATATGGCTATTGTCAGGCCAGTGTGCCGGTAAACAAAATTTATCCACTCCCCAACTTCACAATTTATTTTCTTTGCAACAATTTAATGGAGTGAGGATATTTCTGTTGAACATGCTAGAGTTGCTAGTGTTGCTGAAAGAAGAGCTGAATTCTTGTGCAGCAGGAAGAACTTACAGTCCACCAGCTCTAATTCTCTTCACAGAGTTCTGTCACAGATCTGTCACTGCAGCTATTCATACTGAGCTATATATTGTTCTTCTGGTTCTTCTCTTAGACTGTGGTTTTCTTCTTCTTCTGTTCTTCAGTCCTTTTCTTTGGGAGTTAACTGAAGAAGAGTCCCAAAGAAAAGCTTGAGTATGTGTTGTTAAGTGGATTCTATGAAGGATATGTTCAGGCTGCAAGTGGCCCTCAACACTGCCCTCCATGTCTTGCCTCTCTTTGCCTTAGACTTAAATGCTTGCAGCTTGTACAGATCCCAAGCAGAAATGACAGGAAGACTACTTTCCCGACAAGTTTGTTGCAGCTCGATTGACAATTTTTTTTATCAGCTTCCTTTAGGGTTAGCTGACATCACTACGGAGTCTTCCTCCGTCTTCCTCTTGCTTCTGGAAATGAAAAATAAATTCAACATATTGTATGCAGATTTTTGTGTAGCTTAATTGTTTGCCTGAAATTCGGAAAAAAAACTCAGGATCATGATGCAGATTTTTGTATAGTTGTTTGCCTGAAATTTGGAATAGATCATTATATACTGATCTTATATACCCACAATGGACAGCTGATGATGAAGTTTCCTGGTGAGTAATTAGAGCAGCTAGTAACTGCCATGATTTCATGATGAAGGGGATGGTCTGGACTCTGAAGGTGATGGTCTGATGACACTTTGTGCATGACATTGAACACAAGGTTAAATCATCATGCTCATTGATTCTCGTCATGTTTGGTTTGGTTTTGCTGCAATTGACACTATGTATACCTTCAACAAAGTGTGATAGTGGAGTTTTTGTGCTCATTGTTGTCATGTTTGGTTTGGCTTTGCTGCAATTGACACAATGGGTATCTTCAACAAAGTGTGTATGGTGGAGTAATTTCTTTTCTTGATGATACCAGTTTTCATTAATGACCTTGAGCAAGATTCAACAATTTCTAGAATTCTTAAAGAGGAAAACTGGTCTTACAGCCTCATCAGGCTTCAATGTGCAGGAGGATCATCTATGACACTTACCACTAAGGTGACAGAAACCTTGCATAATTTCCGAGAGTTGAAATTTTCTAGGATGTCCATATGGTGCAGGAGAATTCACAATGAGTTGGGTTCTGTTTGTGATGAATGAACTGTCTCACCAAGTTTTCACAATTTGTGCCACATTGGGATGTTTTTGCAGCGGATGGACTTGATGGTCATCATGTGCTGTGACAAATGTGAAGAAAAAGTGAAGGAAGAAATCCAAGAAGTGGATGGTAAGCTAACTGCCTGCTCAAGAAACCCATGTTCTCAATCTGCGAATAAATTTGGGATTCAGTACTTAGAACGACATAAGGAAGGTGTACAGTCGAGCATGCGAGAGATGAGACAAATCTCTATTTATCATTTTTCCCAAGTGCAGGTAGACTTCATGCAGTATCAAGCAGATCATGATCTAGTAGTCCTCCAACTCTTTTTGTTTTTCAATCATCTTTTTTTCTTGGTTGTGCATGATAAATTTCACTAGGGGTGCAACACGTCTTCACGGATCAGACGAGGTCAAGTGTGGTCGTCTACGGCTATGCAGACTCAACTGAAGTAGTGAGGAAGGCAAAGAAAGTTCACAGAAGAGCACAGCTGCTGCAATCTGTTACCACTGCAGCTTCATGCTCCGATCAATACTACGGACATGATCATTATGCAGGATATAACAGCACGCCTTACAGATACGAGAGATCACGTACTAGTAGTGATCACAACTACCACGGAAGCTCCAGCTCCATAGACAATTACTCACACGGTTTGCCATGGTCCCCGCACGACTATCATCAGCCAAGTACTTATGCATCCACTACACGCGGTGGGCGCGGATCCATGAGTGAGTACCAGAGCAGCACATACATGCCAGGCCCGAGCTACCCATCTCGTTACGAGACGGATTCTTCCTACTCAGACTGTTATGATCACACCGCCTGCAGGATCACAAACCCAAATTACATGCAATTACATGCCAGAAGATACTACTAGATTTCCAGGATTTCCAGATTTTGTACAGTTGCAGGAAGCTGGAGCTTTGATGAGTTTAGCATGGCAGTTAAAACAGCACCTGTTGATCTGATGTCTTCTTTTTTGGTTCTGTGAGTGGCAGCAGCAGCTCTTGAAGCTTTCACTGAGATCTGATGTGCTTTTTTGTTTCCTATGTAGTCTCTGATTAATTTGCTCTCTTTTTTGGTTCCTCTAATGACTCTGCATACCTAATTGTAGCTAAATTTTCATGGTAGCTTAATATGTTGGGTTTTTTTATTCAATTGGCCATCTTATGTCCTTTTTGGTTCCTACGACTCTGTATGTAATTTCTTTGATGGTTTGTATCACTGTTGGGCAGGTACCCAGATTGCCAGGTAAGAACTGAGGATTCTGATTCCACTTCTCAAGAACCTAACTGGAACTGGGTCCCGGTTCTCAAACCAGATGCAACCAGACCCAAGTTGACTGGTTCAAGAACCAGGTGGGAACCGACCCCCTGGTTTTGACATCCAATGTAATTGGAACCAGATTCGAGGTCCAATTCCAAAGCAACATGAAAACTGGAACTAGACTGAATTTTTTTTTAAAATCTGGTTTTGGTTCCAATTCTAGGGCACAAGGATTTAGGGCTAGGGAACTCAATGGTCTTCTTTGTGTTTCTTATTTGCTTCGTGTTGTCTTCCCACTCAATGCTCCAGCTTCAAAGTTTTTATGTTTCATCTTCACGGTTTTTGGTTCTTGTGTTTTATTTGCTCTCAAAGCTCAATCTCTAAAGCTCAACGTCAAGGTAAATTGTTCACTTAGCTCAATGTACTTTGGTTGTGTGCTAGTCCTTTTCATGACCTTGGTTTGCTTTTGTTTACTAGTTCTCTTTGTTTATTATCTGCTACTCATTTGTTGCACTATTCTTTCATTTTTAAGGTTTAGTGGATTCTCTAATGGAAGCAATGTTCCCAACATAGGCTCCACAGGAAATGAAGAAATGGCGTGTATAGGTTCTACTCCTATTTCTAAAATTCATACAACATACAACAAGACCAAGAAAAAAATTTGCAAACACAAATCTTGTAGAAATATGAACTTTGTTGGCAAAGAATGGAGAATTCTAGAAAACTCAAAAGTTGCACTATGATTACTTGGGCATTTTATGAACCTATTAGCGTCTCTTCATCAAAAGTAAGTTCAAGGTCAAACTCAACCCCAGTAGAATAACTAAATGTGTCATTTGTTACCTCCTTTTTCCAATTGTAGGACAAAAAAGGGGCATGATATGTTATAGATCTACAAATGGGATTTATCCACTTTGAAAACACTTGGAAAGCATCTTTGGAATGGGTGTTATGAGCAAGAAAAGAATGGGCCTAAAGTAGAAAGGTGAGCCACAAAACAAATGTTTAGACTCACCCAAACGATTATTTATGTGTTCTTTGGTTTAAATTGTGCAATGTGTTCTTTACAACAAAAATGATCCTCATCAAATATAGTTTGAGGAGGATTTACTAATTTGATATGCTTTTCATGATTGAAAGGTTTTTCTTTTGATTGTGTGTGAAAGAAAGATTATGTTGCAATAGTAGCAACAGAGATGCTGCGATTGCTTTTCCCAAGGGTGATGGCTTAGTGGCATGGTGTCCAAGGTTTGAACTTGTAGGAACCAATTTGGACTAGAGAAACATGGATTTTTGTGGACATGCAAGCGCTACTATGGCAACATGTTTATAGTTTTTTTTTCCATCCAAGATTTCTAGCACTCTTATCTTGTGTGATCACTTGGGGTTTAGATAAAAAATCTAGGGTTTGAATTGGTTATTGAAATTAAAACAATATGTATGCGATAAATAATACTAGAGCTTTGGCTCTTCTCAAGACAATCAAACAATAGTTATTAGTGGGACAGATTATTAGATAACCCTTGTGACAGAACTCTACAAGCACATAATGCAAAGAAAGCAATAACACTTGTATTAAAGAGTCTTTACAAGGCAAATAAAAGTTAATACAACATAAAATACATACGTCGTCAAGTCACCTAGCTAACCAACTAGCTATGAATGTCATGGTGCATCCTACAAACATGTGAAAACACAACAAGTTTTCCACCATGAGATTAGGGTTTGAATATTTATTATACATAGTTTGTTATACATAATTTTTGAAGTGGATTAAGATCCTTATGAAGAAGGTAACTAATCCACTATTGTTGTTTTTTAGGAAACTTTTGTGTGGTGTTACTTGTTTCAGGTCTTATAGGACTAGGAGCAAAGAGTGAAGCTTGTAATATTTTGGTATCAAGGTGTTTTGGTCATGTTGAACCTAGTATAGTAGTGATCATAACACCCAAGTTTATAGCAAAGTTGGGATTTGGCTTTGGCATACTACCCTAACCAAAAACCACTAGGAAGTTTCCTATTTTTTTCCTTTTGTTTCATTTAATCTTGTGTGGTTGGTTTTATAAATTTTGGATTGCATTGTAATAATAGGCAGTCTTTAAAAAATTGTCATGTGGTCTTAGTAGGCCTCTTTCTTCATGGGCACCAAACATCCCATGTCCCCTAATTCGTCATCTTTCATCGAACCTCGTAATTCCCACCACCCATTTGCTTTATCATGCACTGTGACATAGACCTATTTTCCACCCCATCTCCCATGCAAACCACAAACCACACACTAGTTCCCCCTCCAATTATAACAAACCACACACTAGTTCTCCTTCCCATTATAACAATCCACACACCACCTATTAATTCCCCTTACTAGTCCTAAGCCCTTCATGTGAATGTGGGGCCCCAACTTCACACTTTTTCAAACCCCTTAAATCATGCACAAGTAGGACCTTTTCCCCCTTCCACTCTATCAACCCCTATAATTACCCATGATCAAACCCCCCAACCTATCTTCATCTCCTCAACACGTTCACAACCTCCATTTAAAGCTATCTTTTACCCCACCTATGGGTGCTAATTTATTAATTGAAAGTTAACTCATCATCAGCATTCATGTCAAGCATCTAATTCATCTAATCCAAACCCCTATGACCATCCCAACTAAGTAGATGCAAACTATGGTGGCTCAAAAGTGATAAAAATCCCAATCCCAAAAGTCCATATAAATGAAAAAATTAACACCAAAATGGGGAAAAAAAAAAAACCCCCCAATGTTTAGTGGGCTTTATGTGGTGATTAATCAATTAATAAAGTCCATATGAAAGGTTGGCCATCTAGAAAAAAATTTATTATACATGTTAAAGGAAAAAAACTATCAATCTTGAACAAAAGATGACCAAGATTGGGACTTTTGAAAATAAGGCCCAAATTTGGTCATTCAAAAGTCCATAATTATTTGTTGGTTAAAGTTTTGTTGTAACTTTTTTCAATCCATATTTTTTTTCCCATCATATACATCATATATTGAGTCCCTATAAAAAATATTGAGATGAAATCATAATAAATGCATTTGAATGTTAATGCAAAACCCAAAGTATAATCCATATGTCCACTTTAAAAGTCCATTACTACATGATCAGTGTATGTTTATTGAATTTCACCCCTCAAGTTGGCAATCTTAATCCATAAATATTTTTGTGAAATTGATGATTTTACAATGCGTTTGTAGCATTTTAATATAATACTTTATGAAAAATCCATAAAGGACCCAAAAAGTGAACCACCATAACTTGCATCTACCCAACTCAATACCCTCCTTTGCTCCCGCCCCACCTATGTCAACCTAGACTTGAATATTGTCATTGGATGTCCTCAAGTCCTTTCATTTAGGCTTTCATCGTCCTTGATTGTATAACCACATCCCTACTACTCTACGAGGTCATTTACAAATGACATTTCATTTTCCATTAAATAAGTTAACACAACACCCCTATGATGTGGCAACTTGGCACTTGTTCTTCTTGTTACCCCCAATGGTGTCTCATTTTGCCCCTTCATGGTGGAACAACAAGGCATAAGGAAACACAAATTTAACTCAAACGTTTTTTAACAAGTGACTAAAAATACTTGTAAAAGGAGTTTTTTTTGCAAGCCTAAGCTTTGGTGGCAAGTTTGAGTTCAATGCCTTTTCCCCAACATGATCTTCTAATTCATAAACATTTTTTTTTGCAATTTAATTCTTAGACGTCCAAAAGAATATTTTCAAATAATTCACATTTTGGCACCATGTTCCCCAACACCCACATCTTTCAGTGCCACCTCACAGTAAAAAAAACTTGAAAATCAATGACTGAATTTACAACTCATATATAGTTGTAATGGACACATGCAACTAAAAATAGCTTAGTTGCCTTGGACAAGTGCCATAAGATAATCAATCACAAAAGACATAACATGGCCATAAGTTGAAAGTGTAGTCACAAACCTTACGAGTAGGCCAAAATTTCTCATCCATTGCCATGGATGATCCTTAATATTACATGGAACCTTAATTTGTGACTACATTTGGGATAATTACATGCTACCAAATTTGCCATTGATGGGTGGTTAGGATTTAACCACGTGGTAATTTAAAGAACCAATGGGCATAAAACATGTGGCAATTTTCCATTTGTTCAAAAAAGATATATTCTAATTACAGTAATTAAATCTTATAATTACAAAAAACTAAATCTTATAATTACAGCAATGAAATATTATATTTAAAATTATTAATTATTTTAATTAATTAAATATAATCTATCTTGGGCTAAATTATAATAGGCAACATATTATAAATTAAGCTAAGGTAAAATAGGATAGCTACCATAAGCTAAGTAAGTAAGTAGGATTTTATTTATTTTGTTGGGCATAAGCATTTTGATTAGTTCATCCCAATTGGCACATGCATTATGTTTATAGTGCATACCATGAATCTAATCCATTCTTTCACCTATTTATATACTTTACAAGTTTGAAGTTGTAAGCAAAAGATATGGGACAATTCTAATGAAAGGGAAACACTACAACATTACAACATTATCACATCCTTTGTTGCATACAAAAACATTATCATATATCCACACAATAAATATTTATTGTTTTCATTAATTGTTTACTACCTATCCTACTTACTACATATTACCTTGGCTACATACCTACTATCTATTACCTAACCTATATTTAATTAATTAATGACCTAGCCTTCCAACTACCTATTTAACTTACTTAGCCTAACTAGGTCTAACCTTCATAGCCTAGCCTATTAACTACACCTAATAAACTAACCTAATATTATCTATAGATAATTTAGGCCAATTAAATAAATATGCAAGCTAGGCTAAGCTATCAATATACATAGGCCTACTTAGTGTAATGTAACTTATTAAGTTTAATTAGCTTAGTTTACCAACTAAGTTATAATAACCTTTACTAGCAAACTATTAGCTATTAGATATCATATCATGGAAGACCCATGGTTGGGTACATTGAAGGGATAATAATCCAATTGAAATAGCAAAATTTGCCCTATGTGGTCTATGTTTCTTTGTTCATGTGGTCAAATATATTAATTGTAGTTGAAAAACCTTTCATTTATAGTTGCAAAAACAATTACATTATCATCCATCGATGAATGCAACCAAAATCCGATGGCATTGTTCACTTTTCATCTACATTTTCAATGAAAATCACATTAATCGTAAGTTGTAGTCACATCTACAACTAGAATTTGGTTCAACCCTTCTTGTAGTTGCATTTGCAATTACAACAAGTTACAATTACATAGACATTTAGGACTAACACACTACTTGTCGTAAAATTAGTTAGTTTGGACATTAGTTGCATAATAGTAACAAAAATATGGTCAAAATGGACAACATTTCTTCTAGTGTTAGCTCTCACTACATTACACCCTAAATAAGATGGTTACTTCTCATTTTTCTTCAAAAACTATGAACCAAAGTAGGCCTTTGAACTCTTTTTTGATTTTTTTAAACTAACATTCTAATGCATGCTACATCTTTCAACAAGTGGTCCTTATGGGATGGTTTTCGAACACCTTCAAAACTGTTTTCACCCAAAAGATTCAACAAGTGGATTCTTTCAGTTGCTTCAACTTTGTTTTCATATCGCACAGGGTCACATTTCACCTTGAATTACACATGTTTTTAGAATGGCCCACCTTTTAGCCTTGACCAAACCTTTAGATGGAATTCGTCCAACTACAGTAAGAGAAGCATTGTGTCAATTCACAAGCCATGCTTTATGACTTCAATTTTGTGTTATTTTTGCTTGACACATTTCTCCTTGCACTAATTTGGAGTTATAACTATGGGCGATTATGAAACAATAATCCATGATATTATGTACACTTTAAACCTTCACCCCCAATTGGGTTATTCTCTAATTGGATGTGGCAAGCACTTTTAATTTAATGTTAAAAGGGGTCATATTCAAAAGTTTTGTGCAATAGGTGGAGGCATCATACAATTCATTCTCTTTGTTCATGCATTCTATGCATTTGAATCTCCCTTGTTTTACAATCACCATAATTTTGAAAATAATGTCACAATCATCCCATCTACCATGGGAACTCATCAAGGTGATCCCTTGGGGTGGGCACTATTCGTTCTAACCCACATTAAATATTTATGTTCTAAAGCTAATCATTTCCCTTCTTGTATATTTCCATCCGTTGCAAATGACACTAACATCATAAGTCCCCCTTCAATTGTATCATATGCATATGAACATTTAAAAATCAAACTTTATGTGATAAACATTTTTATCCAACCTCAGAAATGTGTAGCATGGTCACCTTCTAATCTACCGCCTAACTTCAATACCCCATCCTAGTTTACCACCCCATGATCAAAAGGAATTAAAGTCTTGGGGGTGCAATTGGGCACCTCATCATTCACATCATCCTTCATCAAATATGCATTGCTAGAAAATGTTCAACATGTGGACCTTCTCCCTAAAATGGGTGATGTTTTAGGTAGTTTTTGGAATTTTAATTCATTGTTTTGTGCAATGGCCATCGTATTTCTTATGATGCACACCTCCCTCCTTCATTTTCACAAAGGCCCTTTTTTTTTTTTACTCATCCTTCCTTCAAGTGTTTGGGTGCCTCTTGGGTCCAAGATTCTTTGATAGCCCAAAAGAACCTTTAGCCCATAAACAAGCCTTTCTCTAGACGAAAGCATGGTTAAGTGGCTCAAAAGTGGCATTTGAAAATCCATAATCTAACATTATCAATTTTTTTGTAATTTTAACAATTATCAAACCATAAATCCTATAATTATCCCATATGTTTTAAAACACAAATATTAATGAACTAACCTATGAATATCCTTTAACATGTGATTGATCAAAAAATCCATGCAAAAGATTTAAAATTTCAATGTGAAATGGATTTTCAAGAATAAAAATTTACAACAATCACGTTATTTAAAAATTTTAAAAATTATATATATATATATATATGAATATTTTCAATGAATTTCACTAATAAATTTTTCATTTGATGATTTTTATTTTTTATTTTTTATTTTGACATTACTTTGACATTTTTTTGAGTCCACATTTTTCATTTTTTTAATGTTACAAATGTAATATTATCACTTCAAAAATTCATTACAAGTTCGCAATCTTTTTATAATTCAACCAAAATTTTTAATGATTCCCATTAGTGTTTATGACAACAAGAATAATTAAAAAATTGATAATGTTAATTTTGAATATGGCTTTAAATTTTATGTTTGTATATAATCCAAAAACATTACAAATGTAATAATTCAAATTATCCACCTATTCATGTTTTCACCCCTCCCAATAGCATTAGGCACATATTGACAACCACCATCATCCCAATAACCTATTTAAAAAGTTTGGGTGATCATAGTTATTATGTTTATGATAAATCAACATCCATTCCTTCTTGAAGCCTTAACATGAATCAATAACAACATTTTCCCTTTCTAACAACATTTCAAAGTAACATGTAATCTTCTACTACCCCCAACTCGCATGTGTCTTCTTCCATTTTAACAACTCATTGGGCAACAAATGGTTTGACTTCAAGATTCCATCTTGGAATGTTTGCACCACCATACCCTTTCCAACATGCTCTTTAACGAAATATCTAAAGCCCATCATGCTCGAATTTTATCATGTTATGGCCTAAAGGTTGGTGTTTGGTTTATAACTCGACTAGTCTTTTAAGCCTTTTGATTATCTTCCCCATTTTTTTCCACAATGCTTCAAATGTGACTTGCATTACCCCATCCCTCAATTGCAGGTATCTTTTAGTGCGTGTGCACACATCCCATCGACCCTATGGGTATCCACCTCTTATGTTGTGCTCATGGCAATGAACACATAAGAACCCAAGATGTAGTTTGCGACACCTTTGCTACCATTACACATGGGACAAGAACAACTATATGCATTTTTTTCAACCACATTCAACTCCTTTCATTGACAAGTCAACATTGTGCTCACCAAAAATGGCAATATCACTTTAATTGATGTTGTCATTGTTGACCCAATGCAAGTGGATTTACTTCCCCAATCTTACACAACTCAAATATTTACTACCTTCAATGCCGTTCAAGCCAAAGAAAGGAACTATCACAACTAACACCTCACTAATCAATTCCTCCCTTTAGCAATTGAAATATTTGGATGTTTACACAAACAAATTAGTGTGTTTTTACACGATTGTACCAATGCCATTTAAAGCTTGAAAGGGTTAGAGGAACTTCATGTTTTTGTCTTGGTTACTTTTCTTTGTTAAAAGTTTTTCATCACATTGCAAAGGATGCAAGCATTTTCCATCTTAAGTCAGGCAATAATCATAGGCCTAATTATTTCCCAACTTCCACCCCTTCAAGACACACCTCCCATCACCACGGCCGACCTATTACAGGCAATCAATTTTCAACCTAGAAAAATGTGGCCAGTCTACAAGTGGTCAATTTTTTGACATGGAGAAATTTTGACATCTAGTTTGAGCTAACTTGATGTCTTGTAAATTCTCCCTTTTCATTTTTCTTAGTCTTTTGTACGTTTTCCAAATCTATGGTGTGTTTATAAATAAAGTTTTGCAAGGTTGCATTAACATTTAGTGTTGTTGATTCTTAAAGAGTTTGTGCCATTATCATTTGCGCAAGCAACATATTTTAAGAGATTAGTTTTGAGACAAAATTCTCAACTTAATTTTCCATTGAAGCAACAATTGAAAGATGTCAATATTTTGCTTAGGATGGCAAAAAGGACAAAGGAGAAGTTTGTATCTCTAGCCCTTGACTGATGTATCACTTGGACATCAAGTTTTGATCTTTGGATGTCTCAAGGGGGTGTGGATACTTTTGTGTTTATTGTTCATTTCTCAAATGATAAGTGGGAGCCTTATCATGTAATCGTTAGATTTTATAAAACTACAAATGCATCTAAAAGTGCCATGCCTTTGCAAGCGAATGATTTGTTTGCAAAACATGGGTTTAATGTTTGTGTTATTGCATATAATCTTTCTTCCACGACTTAAATCATTTAAACTTTTGTTGTGTCTTGTGAATTTTTGAGGTTGTTGGCACCTTTTGTAGGAACTTGTTAGGGCTATGCAATGGTCAAATGTTGCCAATATGCCATAAATGACTTCAAGTTCAATGTTAGTTTAATCTCAATCTCAATCTCAATCAAAAAAACACATGCAATTTTGTAGAAAATTATCACTTGGATGAGGATTAATGCTAAAGGATGGAAAGAATGGCACAAGGCATGTGAATTTGCAAAGGTGCATCCACGCAAAATCAAGATTCCTATAACAATTCACTTTGCCTCAAAAGTCATCCTATTCCAAAAGATTTTGAATTCAAGCATGTAGTTGTGTTCTATTATGTAAAACAACAATCATTGGCACTACAAGGTTATGTGCTAAGTACTCAAGTTTGGGTAGTAGCACATGTTGTTGCTAATACCCTAAGGCTCGTGGTTCAACAATATGTGTTGAAACAAAGTCAAGGATATTGGTTGTTTTCAAATGCCCTTGTTGCTATTATATCATTTGTATGTCAAATGCAATAAAAACATTTGCCACCTAACTCTAATGACACTTTGGATTTTGATGGAAACTTTCAAAACTTTCAACAAGACATGCAAAAACAAATGTTATAAGTCCTAAATTCTTTCCTTTCATTTATGGTTTCTTTCCAAAAGTTCAAAGTTCACAACATGTTGGCCTTGAAGTTAGACCCCCACTACAAGGGCCTAGCGTTAATCATTTAGTTTATTGGCAAGGAAAGAACATTATAAATTGTCTATCAACATTATCATTAGGTATTGTTTCCAATCCTTGTTTTTGCGCACAATTTTTAAAATCCAAATGATGCAAGTGTTAAAGTTCCTAACTTTACATCTCAAAAAACTAAAACCACAAATTTGTATGATCTTGTGGAAATTGATGATGAGATGACACCACTAGTGATGAAAGAACAATTGAATCATTTCAAGGCCAAGAAAGTCACAAAAAAAGAGGGCAAAAATTGACTAGCATGGTGTCTCATATGAAGGTGAAAACACACTAAGGTAGAGTATTTTCCAACATATGTGGAATCCATACTAGTGTTAAAATAAAAGTCCATTTTACATTATAACATAATACATGATATTGCACAAGTCATATGGCAAGGCTAAACAAATTTTTTTTTTACTTCTAGACTTTATCAATTGTAGATAATTGTATCAAAAATTTACATTTAAAAAAATGAGAAGTTGAATTATTAATTCAAATGAATAAAGGACTTTATTAAAATTCCATATTTCATTGTATATTTCAATTTGTGGTTTTCAAAATCTTTCAAAATTGTCTTCTTTTCTATCAATGGTTTCACATTACTTTCTATGTTAAAAAAATCACTCAATTAAGCATTTTAATAAATATAATGAATCCATAATCATATGATATGGATTTTGATGCAAGGTTTTGGGCATTTTAAAAGTCCGATATGTAATGGTAACTTAACATCTATTCATGAAATTCATACAATGTGATCATATCACATGTAAATTTTTTTTTTGAATAATTTTCACATATTATTCATTTATATTTTGTTCCATGACCCATGATTGATAATCCAACAAATTGTGACAAGATTATGTACTCCACTTTAATGTGTTTTCACCCATGAGGTGCTATTATCATATGTTGTGTTTGTATTTTGAAACATTTTGGGGATTGTTGGCTCCCAAATTGAAACAAAAAGAGTTTTCAATATTATAAATATTTGCACAAACCTTTGGCACTTTTGATTGGGCATAAAAAATCTCGAGATTTTTATATGCTTTTACAAAATCCAACTAAATGATGCTTGTGTTGTTGGTTTGGGGTCCACAAAACAATTTGAGGAAATTGAATAAGACCTAATGGAAGGAAATGAAGATATGATTTTTAAAATTGGGCTTTTCAAGTTGAAGGAAAGTGGCATTAGGCTTTAGGTTTTTTTTTTAGTTTGTTGTATTATATCTATTTTATTTTATTTTGGTTGGATTATGTTTGGTTTAAGTTGTGATGTTAAAATTCTTGCTGTTGTTTGTTACAATTTTTAGAGCAATGGAAAACTTTTGAGTGAAATTGTCATTTTATAATTGTAACCCTACGATATGATGAACCCTAAAAAATTGTTAAGATTTTTTTTTTTCCTTTTTTGTTATGCCACCTTGATATAACTTTTTTGAGCTTTTGAAATAAAGTTTTCTTGGGTTTGAAACATGGTTTTTTGAAGTCTAAAACAAGGTGTTTTGGGGGTCTAAAATATCATTTTCTAAGCTTTAAAATATAGCTTTTTGAAGGTTTGAAATAAAAATTTCTTGGGTTTGAAACGAATGTTGTGCATGTAAGTGTCAATAGTCGTATGTACAACATGTAAATCTCATGTAATTGATAATCATGCCAAAACTTTTTACATTTACACTTATATTTTGTCATGTATTATTATTATTTTTACACTTACATATATAGGGCCAATGTAAATATTTGTCAAATAGATTTACACAACCCCACGTAAATGTATATATTATATACCCTTAATGACCATACCTTCTTGCAAATTCATATTAATTAATTGTGCATGCATCCCAAAACTCAATTTTTCTTTTTGCAATGGGCCATTTTGATTGGCCATTAAAAAAAAACCATGATAATTTGATATTCCCCAAACATTAACATTTTCTACCAGTATGGGACTATGGTGATGTTATTCCAAGGAATATCTTGAATGCGCATTTTGCCTCAAGGCATTGCTTGTACAACTTTTGTTACTACTACTACTTATTGTAGCCTTTACAAGAGTTTAGGTATTATTATACTTATTGTGATTCATATTAATTAATTTAATTAAGTGTACTACATCCCAAAGTACAAATGTTTTGATGATTTATTTATTTATTTTTTTGCAATGGGCCATTTGGTTGGCCTATTGTCAAAACATTATGGAATCCCCCCTTCTACAAATAAAAATCACATTATTTACATAAAATCATAGAAATGTATTTGTTTTACATTTACACTGTTTTACACAACATTAAATAGATTTACACAATTTTACACTTATAAAAATTGTAAGTCCTAAACCATTTACACACACAACATTGTTTGAAAGATGGTTTTTTGAGGTTTGAAATAGTGTTTTTTTGGGTTTGAAATAAGGTTTCATTTGGGTTTTGAAATAGGATTTTTTGGGGGTCTGAAATAAGGGTTTTTGAGGTTTGAAACATCGTGTTTTGGGGGGTTTTTCTATGGCTGAAATGGGGTGGGGGGGGATAAATATTTTTGAGTTGTGAAATAAGGTGCTTTGGGAGTTTTTAAAAGTTTAAAACCCTGTTTTTTGAGGGTTCTGTAATAAGGGTTTTTTTGGGGTTTGAAATAGGGCAGAATTAGGGGTCTTCAAGGTCTGAATTCAAGGACTACAGAAAACCATTCAAGATGGTAGCTCCAATTGCAAAAACCTTCAACATGAGACCACATGGGAATTTTAAAAAAAGTTTTGATCCTCTATAAAGATCTGGTGTAGCTTAGAGTTTAGAAATAGGCTAAGCTGTATTAGTTTATATTAGTTTAACCTTGTAATAATCTTTTTTTATGGTAATAAAAATTCAAGCTTTTTGTGTTTTTTTGCACTGTCCATTTTGATGTTTTGGATATTTGAAATGGAACCAGAGGTTAGCCATAAGCAAACATTATGAAACTGAGAACCAGAATCTCAGCCTAACTTGAAAACAATAGAAGCATTGAAATCCGAACTGCACCTTAAATTTTTAAACTGGAAACAAAACCTGGTCCCATTTTGGAGAAAAAAAACCCCGAACTGATTCCTTGAAAATTTTATGAACTGGAAGCAAAGGTTCATTCTAGAACCTAGGAACTACCCAACACTTGTTGGTATGACTCTGATTGTGCCTAATGGTAGCTTTTGATGGTAGCACATGAGAGTTTGAGTGTTGATTGGATTTGTTGGCATGTGTTCATCTGATGTCCTTCTTGGTTCCTATGACAATCAATGTGCCTAATGCTAGCTTTGATGGTTGGTTATGTTGACATGAGAATTTCAGTGTTGATTGGTTTTCTTGGCATGTGTCCATCTGATGACCTTTTTGGCTCTTGAATGGTCTTGCATTCCCTGAGATGTAATGTCCTTTTTGGTTCCTCATACTCCTAATTTGCCCAATGGTAGCTTTTCATAGTAGCCTATCTTGGCTTTTGTGGAGGTTAGAACTTGAGTGCTGTTTACTTGTGTTCCAAGTACGGTGTAACAAATGGTTGGCATTTGTATTGCATTGATGATTTTCACCCTACTTGGGTAGCCCTCATCTCCAATATTATAAGGTAAGAATTTTGATTACAAATGATCAAATTTCTCCTCAAAGAAGTAGAAGGGACATTTTGAAAGTTGAAATTTGTGAAAATTCACCAAAACAAATGACACTACTTCTGAGCACTTGCAAAAGCAGAGAAGGCATGGAGATGATGATGTAGTGGATGGGGTAGTGGACACCCCTCCCACCTCTCTCCTTTATTTCTTTCTTCCCCATGTATGTGATCCCTTTCATGTGCTCTGTTCTTCTCAATTTGTTTGTCCAAAGTCCAGACCCACCTTTCTTAAAGGATTTTGAGATCAACCCCAAAACAGACCCCAAGAATTAGATGAAACAACCACATCACTGACCCGGAATTGAAGGTTTCTATAATAATTGGAACCATCAAACTAATTGGCAATATTCCAAATATGAAAGTAAAAAATATTTAAGCAACCTTTCATATTTAGGCAAGTTGTGGATGATTTTAGGAAATTTTTAATTTTCTTTTTGACCAATTTTTTTCCAAAAAAAAGAAAAGAGAGAGAGAATATGTGAGAATTCTTTTTTTCAAAATAATTTCTGCCAAACGGTGAAATTTCGCCACAAAAATGATAATAAACACTCGAAAACTAATTTACAAATTTTAGGTACCACCACCTGTTGAGACAGTGATAGGTCTATTTGCACGGATGAATGCATTCCTCCAAAACCCTCAACGCCGGGTATCTATCAATCAGTAGGGGTACCAGGGATTATATGGGTACGAAGTTGGCCAATGAGGGTAGTAGTAGTATTCAGGTGTAGGAGGATAGTAAGAACTGGAACTAGGACCGTAGGATTGGCTATGCTTGTAGGGACCACTTTGTTCCATAGGTGGAACTGGACCAAAGCTAATAGGGGCATATACAGGAGCAAAGGAGTTGTATGGGTATGTAGACCAAGTGGTAGTGGACTCTTCTTCTTCTTCTTTTTCTTCTTCCTTCAATTCGGCTTTCCTGTCCACCCTCTTCGCCTTCTTCAACACTTGTTCCGAATCAGCCTCGCCAATAACAACCACTTTGGAGCTCGCTCTGTCTGTAATTTTTACTTCCTCCACACCTGCAGTCGAAAGAACCAGATGGAGAATTAAACCCCAACAGATCAAATCCCATACTATTGGGATTGTTTAGCTCCGGATCAGTCTATTCCAAACTGCAAATGTATATATGTATTATTGTTCTTCAAAAGCGGTGATTCAATTCCTCTTCCGAGAACTAGCTAGCAAAATTATACATGGGTTTGGAATCTGGATCTTGTTTGAAACGATTTGAATCAATTTTAGAAGTCTTGTAATTATCACCCACCCGGAACTTCACAGATTTCCTCTATGACTTTCTCCTCGCACTTTGAGCAACACATCTCCACCTTGAGCGTGACTTTCTGCAAAACCCACAACAGGCAATGAGCGACGAGACACACTCATTCAAGCCTTACAGCTGCCCTTGTTATATTGATTCTATTCCAATCGGGAACTTTTGTCACTCAAAGATCACGAGTGAGATCGTTGACTCCCTAAAGAGATCATATCATCAACTTTGAAATCTAGTTGTGATTTGATCTAGGAGCTATGCAGCTGACCTTCTGTTTCTTTTTTTCGGGCTTCTCAGGCTGTACAGGAACCAGCTGAAACCACCCAGGTGGAGGTGTCATCCACTGTGGGTGATAGTCTCCATAGCCTCCGTAATGAAACATCTGCACTCAAAAACACCCATTCACGATGTGATATTTGATCAGCTTCTGCCGGCTCGCGCTGCAATTAACTGCTATCTAAAATCCATCCTCAATCCCAAACCTTAAACTCAAACTCTCTCCTAAACAGATTCCGAAACAAACGTACCTCGTAACTCAATATAGCCGCCGGCACAGTACTGAGTTGCAGATAAAAATGATCGACTATTATATTGATGATCTCTTGCAAACTGACCAAGAATACTTGCCTACACAGTAATCCAACTATTAATTAAGTGATCTTGGAAACTGATCTTGAACGTTACCAACTCGATTAATCTAGTCCCAAGTCACAGAGTTCATGAAATTGGAGAGCAATTTGGACTGGGATTTTGTTACAGTTTCTACTACTGTTATGCCAATTTGGATGGAAGACAAGGTAGATCTTAGTGAGTAGAAGGGAAGAAAAAAGACGAGACCTGGAGAGAAATTAGCAGAGACGTGGATTTATACAGGAACACAAGAAGAGCATCCAAAAAACACGGTGCATGGAATCATGAGTTAAAGAATCTAAAGAAGGATCGAGGCTTCTGCGGCAAAGTCTGGAACGCTGCATACTCCAGAATTCTAGTCGGAGAGCGATGAGGGCGGTGGAAGCATTAGTTTACCGACGGCCGCAAAGCGTGTTTTTCTTTTTAAGGATTTTTTTACCGTAGCCTTAGTGGCCATCATCCATAGAAAGACAGAAAAATGGCAATTCTCTCAAAGAACAGGATTCACTCCAAGGTGGTAAAAGGAATTTTTTTGGAAAGAAAAAACCTAACCCTAACTATATCTACTTCACCTAACTATATATCATTCACATAAAAGGAATAAAATAACTCAAAAAATGAGTTCACAAATGATGTGTCCTTGAGATTATTGAGGGAATAAAATGCAATAGAGAGATTTGAATGTTGAGGCCACCAGCAGCCCGACAACTTTTTTCATCCATGTGTTAACATGGCATGGTCAACCAAAGGTTTTGGAGGTCCTTTTTCTTACTATACATTTATTTTTTAGGCAGAGGGTTTCAGTGGCTTTTCAAAAAGTTCAGGCCACTGCTATGCTGAGTCGGACAGTTGTGACAGCAAGAGAAGCCTCTTCTAGGCTTGGTGTCCTTGCAGATTGTTTGCCCATTTCCTTACATAACTTGCTTCGTGCTATTTATGAAAGGTTTAGGTCCTAGGTATCATGTTTTCTCCTTTTAGGGCTCCCCTTTGTGCGGTCTGCACTTTCAAGTGTGGTCTTTTGTTTTGACTTCCATCCTTTCCTTTTCTTCTCATATTTCTGCACTTTCAAGTGTGGTCTTTTGTTTTGACTTCCATCCTTTCCTTTTCTTCTCATATTCCCTTGCCAGGTGTTTTCCCTTTATTTATTTGAGATGTATTATTATCCCTAGGAATAAATATGTTCAAATTATTTTTTTTCTGTTTTAAGTTAGAATATAATAAAGAAGTTAGGCTGATCCCTCAAATTCAAAGGATTAAAATATCTTCCTCTATGATTTAGATGTCATTCAAATATGTTAGATAAATTCTCCTTCTTAGGTCTGAACAATTACTTACTCTCACTGTAGGGTTAAATTAATCCCAATGTATTTTTTTGTATTTTTTTCTTGTGTTACAAATGTAGGGATTTGTTTATTCCTTGAATATTAATCATTTAAATCCTCAACCAAGAGAGAGTTAAATGGAATAATACAACCCCTATTATCCCTTGGTGTGAATCTGACTTAGGAAGATTTAGCCAAATTTGGTTATAAAACCAAATATGAAATACATCTTTAACCAAGCAACCTTCTATAGTTAGGGTTACAAATTGAGATCCAAATATTAAAATAGGGGGAAAAACTACAGTTTAAAATTTACCACAAATGGCAATTCAAAATCACTCCAAAATCAATTCATTTCCAAATTTCATTTTTTGGCAAAATTTCACCAGTAAAAAAAAAGGTTGGCACCCAAATATGAGGAATAGCTATGATGAGAAAGAGCTACAGCTGATGTCATACCCCTCTATAGAAGAAAATAAAGTATGTACTTGTTCAAAATGAACAACACAAAAAACCGAAAAAATAAGTTGGGAATACGGAAAATTAGAACCATTCTAGAACTTTCATGAAATAAAAAAGAGAAATAAAAATGGACTTTACTTGATATTAACAAAAGATTTCTAGTTATGAAGACTGTCAAACCTTTTCATCACTCATCCATCCGCTGAACAGATACATCCAATAGAAAGTTCACGGTTCGACGTATGCAGACGTATTGCCTGGAGTGCTGACGAAATACGCGTGTGACTTACGTACTCGGCGACTTTTGGATTGTGCTTCTAACGCGGCTCCGTGCACCGCCGTGTTTGCACCTCTCGCGAGGCGGAGCTGCACGCGGCTCAGTTCAAGGACCCTGCCCGAGATGTGTGTTTTTTCCGCTCGTTGGCACACGGCAGTGCGTCGGTAGAATGTCGGGACACCAAATAATGTGACGCCAGCGTGCAGGCTACGATTGAGAAGTGCAAAGCAGATCAATTCCGTTTAGTTTTTTTTTTAATATTATTTCTTACACCTGTAGGTAGGAAAAACGGAATGTCCTTGGTAAGCACTCTCCGTGTGTATGTCGCGAGACGCTAAATACCATCCCCCATCGAGCTCTGTCCGCCGCATGGTTCTCTTGTCTTCTTGCCCATGTTTTTAGGCCCTGCTTGGTTCTGCATAGAACCATGCATCACGGTTCTACATGTTCTTCTGTTCAGCAAAAGCAAAAATCAAATGTTCTTTGTTCTGGTTGAATTAATTTAGTTCTGCTGCTGCCCAGAAGGTTCGAATTCTGAATCTTCTGATCAAGGAAGATGATACTAACCACTGGCATGTCTTCAGGCGTTGAAAGAGGAGTCATTTCTTTTCTACTCAAATAACTTCCACAGTCAAAAAATCTAAGCAGTGTTGTTTTCTTCTGTAGGAATTTTCGTTTGTACCCAAACTGGCTACCATCCCCCTAGGAAGATATAGAAAAAGGTGGCAATCATTCTTAGGAAGATTCAGCCATATTTGGTTATAAGTCATATATGAAATATAAATCTTTAATCATCCTTCTATATTTTTGGCTACCCACTTTTAGACCAAATTCAGAAGTCTAATCATGATTACAACTGTTTTCCCTCACTTTTGGCAATTAAAACCTTCTACTGAAGTGAAAAATCACTTCGTTTTTCAAACTTTTCATTTTTCATTTGGCAAATTTTTTAAAAAAAGGCTGATTTGAAGTGATGCTTCTTTTGGTTCTAACTTGTTAGCTTGGAGATTAAGAGAGCCTTACCATTACTGCCCACTCACCAACTATTGGAGCTGTGGGGACTGTGGAATACCGTCTGTTTGCCCGGGTATTTTGCAGCGTTGGGCGGTTCTTTTGTTTTTATGAAGAACCTCCAGAATTTGATTCCAGGGAATGATGTTTTCTGTGGGCGGAAATTAGCCATTTTGTTATTAAAAACAAAGTGCACAACTATTGTGCTAGAAGCCTGTCTGTAAACAGCAGTTACACATTGATTGTTCCTTCACTCAGATAACTAAAAACACAAGGTCAGACCACTAATTGCAGCCACCCCATTGACATTGAAAACCAAAATTCTGCCTACACACAACCCGATTCTGCTGAACCTACTACACAGGTGCCTATTCAACACCCTCTGTACATTAGTAAACTAATGCAAGAAAAGCATCTCCAGTGGTGGTCAGTATGGGGCAGAGTGAACCAGCACTCACCAGTGCACCAGTTGGCCGTTCTGTCCATGGCATGGGTTGCATTTCTTCATCCGGTTCTTGACCCTGTGTTAACCCAACATTGTACCACAGTCAACCTTTTTGGACTGCTGACCTTTGACCCTTTTTATTTTCTGGGTGTTTTTTTCCCAACCCTGACCATACTACCCTCCAACCTAATCACCCTAGTTCTCTAGCTACCCTAGTAACTTAACTACATTATTGACCTGCATTTTGGCCCTACCTACCAACCCCTTATCTACCTACTTTCTATTTTTTCATGGCTAAACTTATATTTCTTGACTAAACTTTTGTCTTTTGTCACAACTTTTAACTCTTCTTGGTTAAACCTTTTCCTTTTGACACAACTTTTAACTCTTCTTGGTTAAACCTTTTCTTTTTGGCACAACTTTTAACTCTTATTGGCTAATCCTATATTTCTTGGCTAAATCTTTTCCTTTTGGCATAACTTTTAACTCTTCTTGGTTAAACCTATATCTTTTAGTTAAACCTTTTCTTTTTGGCACAACTTCTAACTCTTCTTGGTTAAACTTCCATCTCTTCATGGCTAAACGTTTGCATGTTAACAAAATTTTTATATTTTTTTAGCTAAACATCTATCTTTTGGCAAAACCTTTACTTCTCAACAAAACTTTTTTTAAAAATTAAACCTCTATCTTTTGGAAAAAAAAATTTAATTTTTCTTGGCTAAACCTTTATCTTTTAACAAAACCTCCATCTCTTCATGGCTAAACCATTACACATTAGCAAAAATTCTATTTATTCTTAATTAAATTTTTATCTCTTGGCAAAACCTTAACCTTTTCTTAACTAAATTTTTACCTTTTAACAAAACCTTTATATTTTTTTGCCTAAACCTCTACTATTTGAAAAAACTTTAAACTCTTCTTAATTAAACATCTACTTTTTAACAAAACACATCTATTTTGGGTTAAACTTTAACCTGTTAGTAAAACTTCCATCTTTTTTTTATTAAACCTTTACAAATTAAAAAACTTTTAATTCTTCCTAACTAAACATATATCTTTTAGCAAAACTTTCATTTGTTCATTGCTAAACCTCTATTTGTTGGCAAAAGCTCTATCTTTTCTTGGTTAAATGTTTTTTTTTACAAAAAACTTTTATATTTTTTTGAATCAACTTAAAGATTACTTTTTCAACAAAAATTTTTAACAAAACTTTTGGCTACCCTATTGACCTAACCATCTTATTGACATAATTATATTTTTTTTATTTGTGTACATACCTACCTATTTAACCACCAACCTACTTACATACTTATTTACTTATCTACCCACCCCCACTCACCTACCTACCTATCATTTACACAATGTTAATGTTTGCTTATGTATGATATACAAAATATGAAGGTATTGCACTAAACAAACTAACAACCATTTTAATCATATTTGACCCTTTGATGTCAATAAATGGTAACCCTAAATGCGAGTATTGCACATTTGATCAACTTTTGTGACCCACACATAGGTATTGCATATTTTGGTAATTATTGTTAAAAAGTTAAAATAGTTGAAAATCTAATCACAAAATACAATACCCACATATGAAAACAATGTCATTTCAAATACAACACACTTCAATAATTATTACATATTTTGTGACCAAAATGCAAGCATTCCTTTTATGGGGGGATTTTTTTCTTTTTTTAATTATTTTTTATGTATTTTTTACTTCTAAATTTTATTTTCTAATTTTTTCTCCTATTAAACTTCTTTTTTCTTCTTTTTTCTAAATTACTTTCTTCTATTGTTTATCACAATTATTTTATTTCTTCTAATTTATTATTTTATTGTCATCAATTTTTTTATTGAAGATGCATATTTTATGCTCAACATTTGGGTATTACACAAACCATCCAAAAAAACCAGCCAACATTTTATGCTTCAAATGTGGTATTACAAAATCATTCTAACAAAACTAATGTTTATTTTGTGACCCTTATGCAAGTATTTCACACTGAATTTTATATTTTTTAATTTTTTTAATGCAATAATACAACATTGCAATATATTTTGAACTCATATTTTTAAAGAAAATTTTAACAAAGTATTAATGCAATGCTCACATTCAAAAGATGCAAACATAATACAAACATGAGGTTACAATTGCAATAAAATAAAACTTGTATGTATTAATACAAGTATCACATCTATCAAAACTTTTTTAAATGTGCAAAAAATGGAAAACATGAACTCCATGCCATTGTTTATGCCAAAGAAACCTAAGTAAGATATGCATGCTACTTTCTAACCTTAAGAAACACCTTTGTAAACCTACTTTCATTACCCACCATATCATGTGTTCATTAATAAGTTTTTGTTGTTATAACCATTTTAATAGCATGTTGATGAATGTAAGGTTGATAATGATACAATTGGAATTGAATGGCATTGGTTGCAAATTGGTATTTCATAGTTATTCAAAGTTTACTTCAAACACATGATACACATTAATATGAAAACTTGAAAAATATAAACCAATATTTAGGACAAACATAATTTTTTTAAGTATTAACATTTTAAAAACAAAAAATGGAAAAAATAGGGCAAAAAAAGGAAAACAAAGCAATGAAATGGAAACAAAAACTAGATTTTTTCTTCTTGAATTAATAAGAACAAGAAAACAAAATCTTCAAGGAAGGAAAAAAAAAAGGAAAAAAATAATTCTCTTAAAATTTTAAAACTAGAAAAACAAGAAAAACAAAAAAAACGAAAGAAAAAACAAACTTCTTTTAAAATTTTAAAAGTAGAAAAAAATAGAAAAAGAAGAAAAAACCAAAAATAGTAAGGCATTTTTTCTTTTCTTTTCATCTTCTTTGTTTTTTTATTTCCATTTCCTTCTCTTTTATTATTGTCCTCTTCTCTTTTTTTTTCTTTTTTTTGCTTTTTTGCTTTACTTTCAAACCAAAACAAAAAAAAAAAGACAAGGAAAAGGATAAAGGCATACCTTGCGTGATGTGTATAACTAATGATGATGCAATAAGAAATGGCAAAAAGTGCAACAACGTCATGAGAAAAAAAAAGAAAATTGTTGAAGAGAGAAGGAAAATAGAAAAAAAAGGAAATGATGAAGTTGTAACAATAGAGGAAAACAAAGAAACAAAAGATGGAAAAATAAATAAATAAATAAAAATGAAGTAGCAACAAAAATGAAAGAAAAAAAATCTATGGCACAAACAGAAGAAAAGAAAAAGTAATAATAACAATAGCAATAAAAACAAGAGGAAAAAAATGATGAAGAAAAAGCTACAACCAAAATGGAAGAAAGAAAATGATGGTGGAAGAGAAGAAAAACAAAGAAAGAACAAAGAGGAGAAGAAGAAGGAAGAGGAAGGAAAAAAGGGGGGAATTTCTTTGAAATGGAAGACAAGAAGATGATGGTGGAAAAGAAGAAGAACAAAGAAAGAACAAAGAGGAGAAAAAGAAGGAAGAGGAAGGAAAATAGGGGGGAAATTTTTTGAAATGGAAGACAAGAAGATGATGGTGGAAGAGAAGAAGAACAAAGAAAGAACAAAGAGGAGAAGAAGAAGGAAGAGGAGGGAAAAAAGGGGGGAAATTTTTTGAAACCTCCGCGAAGGGTGGGCCAGTGAAATGAAAAAAAATAACCCACTTCAATGTTTAGTATGGTTTAGGTTAAATTGTTTGGGTTCATCCCAAAACGGCCAAAACAGTCTCATCCACAACTGGTGCATTGGTGGGTGCTGGTTCACTCAAGCCGTCAGTATATGATCCTGCACAGTGAAATTGGATGAAGAAATGGAAAATATGCCAGTTTGGATGAGGAAAATGGTTTTAGTTCACCAAAATTATACAGTTTGCGGCGACTGGTGAAAGGTGCATCAACGCTCTGCACCCCCACAGAAAGAACAAATAAATATGATCTGACTGCTGCTCAGTGTTTATGATTGGTCCAGGTGGTTTGCTATTAGTAGTCCCCCACTGGTTGTTCTCCCAGTTTGCTAAAAAAGTAAATAACTAAACTCGGATGGTCACGTACTCAGCACCGCTCGAGATGCTCTAATCCTTGTCCGTATACACAGACAGAATATAGTTAGGCTAAGGGAACTTTTTGGAAAGTTTCCAAAAAAATCTCCACATTTTGAGGAAGAAAATTATGAAATCGCCAAAAATGTTGGAGGATTTTTGCAGATTTTTAGCTCTGATTCCCAAGTCCACTTTGCAAATTCCACATAATTGCTATTTTGATATTTGGGTAGTTTTTCAAGTTGTCGTTGAAATTCACTTTCACTTTTGCAAATTTAATTATTAAATTAACTTTAGAAAGCCCTTTCCAACTTTGAACAAACTCTACTCTAAACTTGCTGAACTTGATTGGTGTGCGCTAAACCTTCCTAAGGAAAAACCTTGTTTTTTTTTTTTTCTTTTTGGGTTTAGGGTTTAGAGGAGTATGGTAAAGAGATGTCAGGCTCATTATTGAAGGCCATGAATCAAACATGGACCTACATGGATAAAAAACAAAACCATACATGGCGTTTGATGAACTTCATTTCATCCAAAGATTTCATGAATTTCCATGGATGGACTTGCATTCCATTAGGGTGACTTCATCACATATCATACATTGAAATAGATAGGAAAAAAAATACGAATTTTGAACTCAAAATTTTGCAATTTGCTCTCAGTATGTTGAAAAAATACTGAAAAATGTTTCAATTTTGAAAGGACTCCTCTCAAGCTCCAAAGAGCCATCCAGTAAAAACTTAAAAGAGGGAGGGAGTGAAGGAGGGAGGGAAAGAAAAGGGGGAGGGTGGGGTGAGCCTAGACAGCCTGTGAAAAAGGAAAAATCAGGGGCAGTCTGAGTTTTGGGCAGAAGTTTGGGCAGATCAGAAAAAATTCAAGCATTGGGCATGCCAGAAAGGGTTTTAATTTGTTGGCAGCTGAAATCTCATTGGGGCAGTCCACACGGTAAAGTGCACTTCACAATTTGGCAATGGTGCATTGGCAATGTGGAGTTGGCAACTTGGGAATGGACCAGTGTTGCCCAGATGTATCCAAAAATCCAGATATGAACCCGGATATGCATGCAGTCATATCTGGAATTTGGTTCTTTTTAAATATCCATCCTTATACGTATCTGGCGTAATGCGCTCATGTAGTAACCAGCCTTCATGCTTCATGCATATTTGGGCATGATGTGCGATTATTAGTATGCACATCCAGGTGCTCATGTATGGATATGCCCGGATATGCATAGTACATTCAATGCATATCCAGTCCATTTGGGGGCATAACCAGTGTATTCCTATGCATAACTAGTTAGGATTTAGGGATCAGATTGTTGGATGGAAATGGAGCTTGCAAGCTTTAGTGTTTTGTGGCAAAGCTTTGAGTACAAAGTGCGTTCAATCGAGCTCTCCTTTCTATCTTGCTCCTTGTGACTTTTAGCTTTAAGGTTTAACATTTTGTGGCAAAGCTTGAATGTGAAGTGTGCATCCTCTTTCCTCTCCTTGTTCTTTGCGATTTTTGATTTTAGAGTTTTGTGATGAAGCTGAGTGCAAAACCTTGCAACTTTCAGCAGTGCATTGAATGCATAATGTATCCTCTCTCCTCTCCTACTCCTTTGCGACTTTCCTTCTTGTTGTAGTTGTTAAAGCATTCTTCCAACTCTCCTTGCTCCTTGCAATTTTTGGTGTCGGTTCATTGCTACAATCATTGGTTGTTGTAGTTGTTGAAATGTTCTTCCAGCTTTACTTGCTCCTTGTGATTTTTGGTCTTGGTTTGTTGTTGCAATCGATGGTTCCTTGCTCCTTGCGATTTTTGGTCTTGGTTTGTTGTTGCAATCAATGGTTGCTACAATTGTTAAAATGTTCTTCCAACTTTCCTTCCTCCTGGCGATTCTAAATTTTGGTTTGTTGTTATAATCAATGGTTACTGCAATCACCAATTGTTATAATCACCAGTTGTTGCAGTTGTTGAAACATTTTTTTCATTTGAACATCTATAGTCTCAATTGAGATTCAAACACATCTTATAACAACACCTCTACATCAACCAACAAGGTAAATCTTCAAGTTAAACCCTTTGAATTTCTCTATTTTATTTTCTTATGGCCTCCAAATCCATGCACTTTTTCAAACTCAAGTAAGTTTTTATGCCATGCCCTAAGTTTTTTTTTTTGCACTCTTTTAGTTAAATTGTAGGTTTTCATTCTACAACCTTAAGCCATGGCTAAAGAAGATAAAGTGCATTTGGTCAAATCCATTCACTACAAAAAAAGTTGTGTTTTGCAACTAGCCTTGCAACCCAATCTTTGAGTTGCAGAAGACACTTGCAACTCACTATATTTATATGTTGTGAATATGAATAGACAAATTGCATGAGTTGCAAAGTTGTAACTCACCATATATGCAGTGCAACTCATTACAACTAAATTGCAATTCTGTCAAAACAACTCATTTTCAATTATTATGTAACTCCATTATAACTACACCCATGATGTGATGATGATGTCATTAATTATCATCCATCTATTAAAATCTAACATGTGGCATTATGAAAAAATTTGGACATAATTTTATTTTTTTGAAATTTTGATCTCCATTGTCCATTATGATTATTAATGATGGTTCAAAATTGTGACACACATGGCATAATCAAAAATTGTCATATGGCATATTAATTATATTTTGGAATATATATATATATTAGTAACTAGGTAGGTCGTACATAACCATAGGTAGGTAGGTAGGAAAGCACAAGACTAAATGAATTAAAGAATAGCTATGAATTTTTTTTTTAATTTTATGTTTTGCATTTAGGTTAAAAAATATTTAAATGATTCCAAAATGGCATTTGTATTTTAGTGTGTGAACATAAAATAAAAAAACCTTCTTTATATAATTTGTAACATGAAATTCGAAGAAAAAACATATGGGTTAAATCTTTTAGTTGCTCCTTAATTATAAATTGAGTTGCAATTGAGTTACAACTATAACATTTAAACACTCAACATAGGACAAATCTAAGGAGAGGGCTCCATTTTTTTTTGTGTCCTAAAAAAATTTGAAACCCTCCTATTGGTGCATCTAACGCAGTAAAAATCGTAAAAAATAAAATAAAATTGAGAAAGTTATGGCTTCCCAAAATAGAAGGGGTCAACAACTAAAAAAAACAAACCACTAAATGCTACAAATGCCAGTTCCTAAACAACCAAAAAATTCCATGTATCTTGTTCTACTATTATTAAAGTTCCAAGATGATTTGTAAAACTTCAACTAATGATCTTATAACACAATAAATCATTTTAAATGAATATATATATGAGGTTTAAATGTAGGAGGGGTCCAAAGAGGGAAAAAAAAGGAAAAAAACTTGTTTTGTAAGTTGGAAAGTTTATTTCTCTTCTTGTTATTTTTTCATTACTCTTTTTCATTTACATTTTGAAGATGATTTCTAGAGCTTGAGGTAGTGTTCTCATAACATTTTAAATCATTCAAAATGAAACACATATGATGAAGATATAAATAACTGATGAATATGTATTTTCATTAAATTATTAATATTTGTATTATAGTCAATGTAACATAGTTAAACAATAGTATTTTAATAATGTCCTATTAATGATTGTACTAATTGTAACAATGAAAATCATAATCGAAAATTAATTGCAAATGTATCCCATAATGGGTGGTGGAAATGTGGACATGTGGCATGACCACATGTATGTACATTGTACACTAGTTGTAACATATTTGTTGTTTTAGTGACACATTTATAATATTTCTAAAATAGTTACCACATGCAACTACAATGCAACTCTTGAAAAGTCAAACATGGTTGACTATATATGTACATGTACGATGTGTATAAATTATCGTATAAAAAACACATTTTCAACTCACTTGCAATTATAATACAATTAACTAATTTTTTGAAACAACTATTTATTTATTAATAGACCGTATTTCTAGATGGATAATTGCACAATAGTTATATATGAGTTTTTTTTGAGTTTTAGTTGCAAGGTAGTGTGGTTTCAATGGACACGATTTCTCAAGTGATTAGCAATATTAAATTCCACATGCCAAATGAATTGATGGAATGCCACCAATGTCAAATGTTTAAAATGTGCATATGGATGTTTATGTTGGCGATAGTTCTATTGCTACTATCTCAAATTCTATTGAGGTTGAAATATAACAACTTGTTATTGTTGATACTCGAGAGATTCTCATAAGTCCCCTATTTTTTTTGAAATTAAGTATCAACCTGACTTTCACATAGAGACATAAAAAACTCAAACCATTGATTATTGAAAAAAAGTGAGAATCGACCAACAGTGGTATTCTCCCTTTTGTTATTAGTTATTACCACTATTTAACTTGTGTCCAAATTTTTGTTCACCTAAGGTTTGGTACTTGGGAGGTTTTTTTTAATGGAAGGACTATGCATTCACTTCAATCTATACCTTACCCTAAGGTCAGTTTCATCATTAAATAATCCTCAAAATAATGAAATGAAAATTTTGGAAAATATGAAGTTAACATGTTGAAAATCATTATAATTATCAAAGGTTACATTCTAAATAATTTCACTACTCATATCACAATATTATAGTAGATAATGTGAAAAAATATAATTTCAAAATTTAAAAATGCATTCATTTTTTGAAAAAAAATTTATTCATTTTGTCAATGTGGAAAGTGACCCTAGGCTATGGTAGTACCTTGAGTCTATAACACTTTAGTAGTAAGAGTAGTTTGCATGAAGAGAAATATCTAAGCCATTGAAAGAAAAAAAAATGTGAAGAAAGCTTAACCAATACCCTTTCAAATAACAACCAAGGGTTTGGTGCACAGTTAGGTGGGTATTCGGTTTCTGAAGAAAAAACCTAATGTGAATATTTGCGGGAAGGGAAAAAAAAAACCTTGAATCACCCTTTTTGGGTTTTTGAGAACTTGTTTTTGGACGGGCATGAGACAAGGCTAGGTCTATGAATGTCTGGCTATTACATACATATAACCGGTTAGATGGTAATGCAAAATCCAATATTGCCTCCACATTGGTATGGATACTAATGCAAGAGGAGTCCTCCCCCTAGAAAACCACCATGTTGGTATTGGATTGCGGTCATATCCCCCCCCCCCCCCCCGACAGACACCACGATTAAATCTTAATTAAATACCAACGCCCAATCCATACTCAAACAAGAATAACAATG
>Ga0116229_10000714_pt1 | contig 47187 bp, 44 predicted proteins | sample S1TSphgellanicum_3_FD_87313 | JGI IMG/M metagenome (GOLD analysis project Ga0116229, IMG submission 87313) | Host-associated microbial communities from peat moss isolated from Minnesota, USA - S1T2_Fc - Sphagnum magellanicum MG | ecosystem: Host-associated > Plants > Peat moss > Unclassified... | reverse complement strand
GGTCAGCGGCACGGTCGGCCGCGCGCTCGGCGGGCCGGTCGGTGGGATGCTCGGCGGGCGCCGTGGTCGAGTCGGCCGCGACGCTGTCGGCGCGCGTGGTCGAGTCCGTCTCCGTCGGGAAGACGTCCTGCACACCAGCGGCGCCGCGGCGCGGCTCGAGGACGAGCACCGACGCGATGTCCTGCGGCTTCACGGCCGGCCGCACCAGATACGTGCGTGCCCATCCCTCGGAGGTCGACAGCTCGCGCGTCACGGTGCCGACGGGGATCCCGCGCGGAAAGACGCCGCCGACGCCGGAGCTGACGATCGCCGTGCCGGGCGCGAGGGTCGCACTGAGCTGCACACCGGAGAGCTCGAGCAGGTAGCGATCGCTGCCGCCACCCTGGTACGCCTTCACGATACCGAACGCCTCCCCGTCCGCCGTCATCGCGCTGACGCGGAAATCCGGATGCGCCCACGAGATCGCCAGCGACGTCGCGGGATCGGCCGACTCGACCATTCCGACGAGTCCCTCGGGGGCAATGACGGCGCTGAATGGCCGCACCCCGGCGCGCGCGCCGGCGGTCAGTGTCAGCGTGAACTCCTCGCCCGGCGTCCGGCCGCGCAGCGCCTCCGCCGGCACGAACCCCCAGCGGAGCGCGTGGCCGAGCCCGAGCGTGCGCCGCAGGCGCTCGTTTTCCGCCTCGAGGCCCGGCACGAGCGCGGCCTGCATGATGACGCTGTCGCGCGCCGCGGTCTCCGCATCGTGCCGGATCAGCGCCTGGCGCGCCAGCTCGGCCTTCCCCTGGACCGTGACGAGCGGCGCGAGAATCCACTGGCGGATCGCCGCGGCGAGGGGATCACGCAGATGGGTCGGCAGGGCGATCGCCGCGAGGGCGACGAGGACACTCACGAACAGCAGGATGACATCCGAGCGGGAACCGCTGGCAACCGCGCGGGCCACGCGTCAGCTCAACTGCTGAGTACGGACCAGTACTTCTCTTCGTCGTCGAGGATCCGGCCGGTACCACGAACGACACACGTGAGCGGATCCTCATCAACGTGAATCGGCAGGGACGTCTCCTGACTGAGGAGCAGATCGAGCCCGCGGATCAGCGCCCCGCCGCCGGTCATGACGATCCCGCGATCGACGATGTCACTGGCGAGTTCCGGTGGCGTGATCTCGAGCGCGCGCCGCACCGCGTCGACGATCTGCTGGATCGGCTCCTGGATCGCCTCGCGGATCTCGGCGGAATGCACGCGTACGGTCTTCGGAATGCCGGAGACGAGGTCGCGGCCCTTGACCTCCATCTCGCGCTCCTCGCCGACGGGTGCCGCCGACCCGATCTGGATCTTGATCAGCTCCGCCGTCGGCTCGCCGATCAGCAGGTTGTAGTTCTTGCGCATGAACTGCACGATCGCGATGTCCAGCTCGTCGCCGCCCGTGCGAATCGACGTGTCGCTGACGATCCCCGACAGCGCGATCACCGCGATCTCCGTCGTGCCGCCGCCGATGTCGATTACCATGTTGCCCGTCGGCGTCTCGACCGGAAGGCCGACGCCGATCGCGGCCGCCATCGGCTCCGCCACCATGAAGACTTCCTTGGCCCCGGCGCCGAGCGCCGAGTCGCGCACGGCGCGGCGCTCGACTTCCGTGATCCCCGAGGGCACGCAGACGATCACGCGCGGCTTGACCTTGAAGACGTGGTTCTCGATGATCAGCGTCAGGAAGTACCGCAGCATCTTTTCGGTGACGTCGAAGTCGGCGATCACGCCGTCCTTCATCGGCCGCACCGCGAGAATCCCGTCCGGCGTGCGGCCCAGCATGCGCTTCGCCTCGAGCCCGACGCCCTTGATCTTCTTCGTCTCGCGGTCGATCGCGACCACGGACGGCTCGTTGAGCACGATCCCTTCGCCCTTGACGTACACGAGCGTGTTGGCGGTGCCGAGATCAACGGCGATCGCGTTCGCCGGAAAGAGGGATCGCGATCCCGACTTCAGGAAGGGCCAGCGCATCTATTTCCAGGAAATCCCACTCGGGGGTAGGGGCGTAAGGTAGCCCTCGCCACAGGGACGATCAAGGCTCGCGCTTGACACATCGCCGCGCATCCGCGCATCTCCCGCGCATGCATCACGCGCGCGTGCACGTCACCGCCGTCGCGGTCGTCGATCCGGCGCGCTGTGATGCGTGCGGACTCTGCCTCCCGCTCTGTCCACCGGCGGCGATCACACTCCGCCGCGACGGGCTCCGGATCGACGCCGCGACCTGCACGGGGTGCCACAAGTGCATCGACCCGTGTCCGGTCGGCGCGCTGCGCATGGTCGCCCGATGATCGGCCCGTCCGCCGTCGACGTGCTCGTCGTCGGCGGCGGCCCGGGCGGGCTCGTGGCGGCCGGCGCGGCCGCCGCCGGCCGGCGCGCCGACGTCCTGCTCGTCGAACGCGATCGCGCCGTCGGCGCACCGGTGCGATGCGGCGAGGGCGTCGGATCGGCGGGCGTCAGCGAGTTCCTCGACCCGGTCGGCGCACCGTGGGTCTCGCGACGCATCGCCCGCGTCATCTTCCAGGCGCCGAACGGGACGGTGGTGCCGGTCGCCCACGGCGACGTCGGCTACATCCTCGATCGCACGCGATTCGAACCGGCGCTCGCTGCCGACGCGGCGGCGGCGGGGGCCGAGATCCGCCTCGGCACGGAAGTCACGGCGCTCACCCGCGTCGGCCCTCGGTGGCACGCGACCCTCGATGGGCCCGATGGCACGTGCGTCGTGGCCGCGCGCGTCGTGATCGGCGCCGACGGGGTCGAGGGAATGATCGGCCGCTGGGCCGGGCTCGACACCCGCGTGCCGGCCCGCGACATGGAGAGCTGCGCCCAGTACGTCCTCGGCAACGTCGATGTCGACCAGGATGCCATCGTGCTGCACTTCGGCGAGTGCGTGGCGCCCGGCGGCTACGCGTGGGTCTTTCCCAAGGGGGCGCGCACGGCCAACGTCGGGCTCGGCGTCGTCACCGTGCACGCGCGACGGGCCGGACACCGCAGCCGCACCGCCATCGGCTACCTCGATGACTATGTCGGGCGCTCATTCCCGACCGCCGTGCGCACGAGCCGCACGGTCGGCGGCGTGATCGTCCACACGACGGTGCAGTGCCCCATCACCGACGGGTTGATCCTCTGCGGCGACGCCGCCCACATGATCAACCCCCTCTCGGGCGCGGGGATCGTCAATGCGATGAAGGCCGGCCGCCTCGCCGGCGAAACCGCCCGCGACGCGCTGGCGGCCGATGATACGTCGGCCCGCCGGCTCGCGCGGTACCACGAGCGGTGGATGGCGATGATCGGCGACGATCACCAGCGATTCTACCGGGTGAAGGAGGCGCTCAGCCGCTTCGACGACGCCTTCTACGACCGCCTCGCCGCGACCGTCCTCGACATCCCCGAGTCGCGCCGCACGCTCGGCCGCGTCTTCGCCGCCGCCCTCGTCCGGCAGCCGGCGCTCCTGCCGGTCATCGCCCGATACTTCGTATGAGCGACGTCCCGACGGCGCAGCGATTCGCCGCGGTCCCGGCCCAGCGCTCGATCGCCCGCCAGCGGCCGACCGCGGGCATCGGCGGACTCCAGCAGTAGACCGGCATGCGCGGGACGGCGAGCGGATCGCCGCCCCAGGTCCCGCGGAGCGTCAGGCCGAGGGAGTAGCCTTCCGCGCGCGCGAGGGCCCGCTCCCGATCGCCCGCCGCGCCGAACGGCCACGAGACCGTGGCCGGATCCGAGTCGAGCGCCGCCGCGAGCGCCGCGCGCGAGCGCGCGAGTTCGCCGGCGGCGGCGCGGGCCGGCAGCCATGTGAGCCGCGGATGCGTCGCCGTGTGCGACACGAACTCGATCCCGCGTCCCTGCCAGCGCCGCATGTCGCGCCACGCGAGGTGCGCAAACCGGCACCCGCCATACGCGACGTCCCACCGATTGAGTCGCCCGGCGTAGTCCGTGATCACCGCACAGATGCCGCGAAACCCGGCCGCGGCGAGCACCGGGAAGGCATGGTCGCGCAGGCCGCGATACCCGTCATCGAACGTCACCGCGAGCTCGCGCGCGCCCAGCGCCCGCTCCCCCCGCACGCACGCGCCGAGCTCGGCGAGACTCAGGGCGCGCCAGCCGGCCGCTGCCAGTCGCTCGATCTGCCGCGCGAAGCGGCGCGGACCGAGGCGTGTCACGCCCAGCTCGTGCCGCGACTCGATCTTGTGGTAGCAGAGGATCGGCGGCACGGCGGACGGTATCACGCCAGATAGCGCGTCGGCTCGTGGTATGGCAATCCGAAGGCGTCGGCGACGCCGGGATACGTGACGTTCCCGTCGACGATGTTGAGCCCCCGCAAGAGCGCGCCGTTGTCGCGCAGCGCAGCCTGCCAGCCCTTGTTCGCGAGCTGCAGCGCGTACGGGAAGGTGGCATTGGTCAGCGCCAGCGTGGACGTGCGCGGCACGCCGCCGGGCATGTTCGCGACGCCATAGTGGATCACCCCGTCGACGACGTACGTCGGGTTCTCGTGCGTGGTCGGATGGATCGTCTCCACGCAGCCGCCCTGATCGACGGCGACGTCGACGATCACCGAGCCGGGCTGCATCAGCGCCAGATCCTCGCGACGCACGAGGCGCGGCGCCTTGGCGCCGGTCACGAGCACGGCACCGACCACCAGGTCGGCCGTCGCGATCTCGTCGAGAATCGTGTGGCGGTTCGAGTGAATGAGCACCACGTTGGCCGGCATCACATCCGAGAGATAGCGCAGCCGCTCGAGCGACAGGTCGAGGACCGTGACGCGCGCGCCGAGACCGGCCGCCATCTTGGCGGCGTTGATGCCGACGATGCCGCCCCCCAGCACCACGACCTTCGCGGGTTGCACGCCGGGCACGCCACCCAGCAGCACGCCGCGCCCGCCATACAGCTTCTCGAGGTACTTCGCGCCCTCCTGGACGGCCATGCGCCCGGCCACCTCCGACATCGGGATCAGCAACGGCAGTTCGCGATTCGGGAGTTCCACCGTCTCGTACGCGATGCAGGTCGCGCCCGACGTCAGCAGCGCCGTCGTCAGCTTCTGGTCCGCGGCGAAGTGGAAGTAGGTGAAGACGGTCTGGCCGCGGCGGATATGGGCCCACTCGCGCTCGATCGGCTCCTTCACCTTGAGGATCATGTCGGCCGCGGCCCAGACGGCGCCCGCGTCGGGGGCGATGCGCGCGCCGACGCCGACGTACAGCTCGTCGGCGAAGCCGCTCCCCTCCCCCGCACCGCGCTCGACGGAGACCGTGTGCCCGGCGGCCACGAGCGCCTCGGCACCCGCCGGCACGAGGGCGACACGGTTCTCGTTCGTCTTGATCTCCTTCGGAATCCCGATGTGCATGACCGTTGGGTGTCGAGTAGGGGTCAGGCCGGACCGAGACTGAGCACGGTCTGGCGCTCCGGCGCAAAGAACTCGCGGCAGACGGCGGCCACGTCGTCGGCGTGGATCGCGTCGATCCGTGCCAGCTCCTCGTCCAGCGGCCGGTAGGGCTCGCCGTACAACTCCACGCCGGCCGCACGGTACATCCGCGAGGTCACGCTCTCGAGCGACAGCGTGACCTGGCCGCGGAGCTGGTTGCGGCCGGCCTCGAGTTCGTCGGCATCGAGGCCGTCGGCGGCCAGCAGGGCCATCGCATCGCGCACGGCGTCGGCGGCCTGGGCGGCCGTCTCGGGTGCGGTCGCGACGTAGACGCCATGGACGCCGGCGGCCGCGTACATCGAGGAGAAGGTATAGACCGAGTACGCCAGTCCCATCTCCTCGCGGATCCGCTGAAAGAGCCGCGAGCTCATCCCGCCGCCGAAGATGCTGCTGACCAGCGCAAACGCGTAGCGGCGCGGATCATTGTGCGCGATCGCGGTCGACCCGAAGACGATGTGCGTCTGCGCGCCCTCGCGCTCGACGTGCGTCGTCGTCGGCGCGGCCGCGACCGGCGGGGGCGTCACGAGCGGCTCGGCCGGTCCGGCAGGACGCGCCATCCACCCCGCCTGCTCGAGCACCGCCAGCAGGCGCTCATGCTCGATGCTGCCCGCCGCCGCCAGCACCGTCTGCGCCGGGTGATAGGCGCGCTCGTGGAGGGCGCGCAGATCGCGGACGCCGAGCGCCGAGACCGTCTCGCGCGAGCCGAGGATCGAATAGCCGTAGGGATGCGCGCCCCAGAGGGCCGCGTTGTGCAACTCGAAGACGAGATCGTCGGGGGTATCCTCGACCATCCCGATCTCCTCGATGATTACCTTGCGCTCGAGGACAAGATCGGCGTATCGCAGCGTCGGCCGGAAGACGAGGTCGGCGAGCACATCGGCGGCGATCCCGACGTGCTCGTCGAGGACGCGCGCCTGGTAGGCGGTGTGCTCCCGCGACGTGTACGCGTCGAGGGACCCGCCGAGGCGCTCGAGCGACAGCGCGATCTCGCGGGCGCTCCGCGCCTGCGTGCCCTTGAAGACCATGTGCTCGAGGAGGTGCGAGACGCCCATCCGTTCGGGCGTCTCGTGGGCCGACGCCGCACGGATCCAGGCGCCGATCGCCACCGATCGCACACCCGGCATCCGCTCCGACAGCACCGTCAATCCGTTCTCCAGCGTCGTGACGCGCACCCCCTCGTCCGACGCCACTCCCGGTGGAGCGGTCATCCGATCACTCGCGCGACCGGCCCCCGCCTCCACGCCCGCCACGACGGGGGCGATCCTCGCGAGTCCCGCCGCCACCCTCGGTGGCGTACTCGGGCTCCTGACTCGCGCCGCCGGCCGCGGCGGCGGCGGGCTCGCGATCGCGACGGCCGTTCCCGTCATCGCTGCTGCCCTCCGGCTTCGGCTGCAGCGCCTTCATTGACAGGCGCAACCGGCCGCGCTCATCGCGATCGATCAGCTTCACCGTCACGCGGTCACCCTTCTTGACCACGTCCTCCGTCTTGTCGGTCCGGCCCCAGCGCAGCTCGGAGATGTGGAGCAATGCCTCGGTCCCGGGCATGATCTCGACGAACGCGCCAAACGCCGTCGTGCTCTTCACCGTCCCCTCGTACGTGTCGCCGACGATCGGCTCGGCGGTCAGGGCCTGGACCATCTGCTTCGCCCGCGACATCGCCTCGCCGCCGACGGCGGCGATCGTCACCAGGCCGGTGTCATCGACGCTGAGCTCCGCGCCGGTCTCGTCCTGGATACCGCGGATCGTCTTGCCCTTCGGGCCGATCAGGTCGCCGATCTTCTCGGGGCTGATCATCATCGTCACGATCCGCGGCGCGTACGGCGACAGGTCGGCGCGCGGCGCCGGGATCGCCTTGCTCATCTCACCGAGGATGTGGAGCCGGCCGATCTTGGCCTGCGCCAGCGCCTCGCGCAGGATCGAGAGGGCGAGCCCCTCGACCTTGATGTCCATCTGGATCGAGGTGATCCCGTCTGCCGTGCCGGCCACCTTGAAGTCCATGTCGCCGAGGTGATCCTCGGTGCCGAGGATGTCGGTGAGGACGGCGTACCTCGTGCCCTCCATGATCAGCCCCATCGCCACGCCGGCGACGGGCGCCTTGATCGGCACGCCGGCATCGTAGAGCGCGAGCGACCCGCCACAGACCGACGCCATCGACGACGAGCCGTTGGACTCGAGGACGTCGGAGACGATGCGGATCGTGTACGGGAAGTCCTCGAACGCCGGCAGGATCCCCTGCAGCGCGCGCTCGGCCAGGTTGCCGTGCCCGATCTCGCGGCGGCTCGTGCCGCGCACGGGACGGACCTCGCCGGTCGAGAACGGCGGGAAGTTGTAGTGCAGCATGAACGACTTCGTCGACTCGCCCGCCTCGTCGATCGAATCGAGTCGCTGCACGTCGTTGGCCGTGCCGAGCGTCACGACGACGAGCGCCTGCGTCTGGCCGCGTGTGAAGAGCGCCGAGCCGTGCGACCGCGGCAGCACGCCACCCTCGATCGTGATCTGGCGAACGTCGGCGAGCCCGCGGCCATCGACGCGCTGCTTCGTGTCCAGCACCTGCGCGCGGAGCGCGTGGTACTCCGAGTCGCCGACCAGATCCGAGATGTCGCGACCCGCATCGGGAAACTCGGTCGCCAGCGTCGCGGCGACTTCCTTCTTGATACGCGCCACCGCATCGATGCGCGCGTGCTTGTCCGGCTGATTGAGCGCCTCGGTGAGGCGCCCGTGGGTCAGCTCCTTGACGCGAGCCTCGAGGCCCGGCGCGCGGGTCTGCTTGACCCACTCCATCTTCGGCACCGCGACGGCCGCGAGAAACTCCTCCTCGAACTTGATCAGCTCGCGCACGCCCGCATGCGCGACGGCGAGCGCATCGATCACATCGGCCTCGGAGACCTCGAGCGCGCCGCCCTCGACCATCACGATCGACTCGGCGCTGCCGGCGACGACCAGATCGAGGTCGCTGTACTGGAGCTGCTGAAAGGTCGGGTTCACGACCCAGCGCTCCTGCACGCGACCGACACGCACCCCGGCGATCGGACCCGCAAACGGGATCTTCGACGCGTTCAGCGCGATCGACGTCGCCAGCAGGGCCAGCACGTCGGCGTCATTCTCCTGATCGGCGGAGATGACGTAGATGAAGACCTGGACTTCGTTCTTGAAGCCCTCGGGAAAGAGCGGACGGATCGAGCGATCGATGATCCGGGCCGACAGGATCTCGCTGTCCTGCGGACGCCCTTCCCGCTTGATGAAACCGCCGGGGATCTTCCCCGCGGCGTAGGTCCGCTCCTTGTACTCGACCGTCAGGGGGAAGAACGGGAGCGAGCTGATCGAGTCGCTGACGGTCACGGCCGCGAGCACCATCGTCTCGCCAAACTGCACCACGGCCGATCCGGCCGCCTGCTTGGCCATCCGCCCGGTTTCCATGACCAGCCGGCGCCCGGCAAAGGTCTTCTCTACACGATGCATCGGTTATCCGGAGTAAACGCGAAATGCGCGGGCGACCGGGAGTCGGTCGCGCCCGCGCACGGGTCAGTGACGTACGGCCTAATACCGCAGTCCAAGAGTCTCGATGAGGGACCGATAGCCTTCGAGGTCCGTCCGCTTCAGGTAATTCAGCAGGCGGCGTCGGCGCCCCACCATCTTCAGCAGTCCCTGGCGACTGTGATGATCCTTGGCGTGCGTCCGGAAGTGATCGGTCAGGTAATTGATGCGATCGGTGAGGAGCGCGACTTGCACGCGCGTCGACCCGGTGTCAGTCTCCGTCGTCCGGTACTTCCGGATCGTCGGTGCCTTTTCAAATGCCATGTTGTATATTCTCCATAAGCCTCGAAGTTTACCGCACTTGTCGCCCTCTGTAAAGGCTCCACAAGTTGCCTGAACGGTACCTCGGTCGGACGCTGGGGCGGTTCCGCATCGACGGGCTCTGCGGCTCCGGCGGCTTCGCCTGGGTCTACAAGGCGTACGACCCCGACCTCGAGGTGTACGTCGCCCTCAAGGTGCTGAAGCCGCAGTACGCCGGCGATGAAAAGTTCGAGTCCCGCTTCCGCCGCGAAGCGGCCACGGCCGCCCGACTTCGTCATCCCAACATCGTGAAGATCTTCGCCGTCGGAAAGGATGGCGACGCCGTCTACTTCGCGATGGATTACCTGCCGAACGGCCTGCCCGAACGGCTGGCCGCGCTCGAGACGCTCCCCGAGCCCGTCCTCGTCCGCCTCGGCATCGACGTCGCCAGCGCCCTCGGCTTCGCCCATCGCGAGGGGGTGATCCACCGCGACATCAAGGTGGACAACATCCTCTTCGACGACCACGGCAACGCGGTCGTCGCCGATTTCGGGATCGCCCGCGCCGTCTCCAACTACGTGCAGCAGACGGGCACGAACATGGTCGTCGGCACCCCCCAGTACTTCTCGCCCGAACAGGCGCGGGGCCAGAACCTCGACGGGCGTGCCGACATCTACTCCCTCGGCGTGACGCTCTACAAGGCAGCGACCGGCGTGCTCCCCTTCAACGGCGAGGACTGGTACGAAATCGCGCGACAACATGTCGAGGACCGGCCCGCGCGGCCCCGCACGAAGAACCTCGGGCTCTCCCGCGGTATGGAGCGCGTCATCCTCACGTGCCTCGAGAAGGACCCGGCCAACCGCTTTCAGACCGGCGAGCTCCTCGCTCAGGAACTGGCGACGCTGCTGCACGAGCAGGGTCGACCGGTCGCGACCGGGTCGCCCCGGCATACCATCGTCGCGATGCAGGGTGCACGCAGCGCGTCCGGGACCCCGACGACCGTCCCGGATCTGCCGACCGCGCCGATCGTTCCGCCGTGGGCCCGTGCGCGCACCCGGCGCCGCTACGCGCAGTGGACGACCGCGCTGGCCGTGCTGGCGCTCCTCCTGTATGTCGCGGCGGCGCGGCGGCACTCGGGTGTGGCGGCACGTCCGGTCAGGGCCGCCGATCCGACCGTGGCGCTCGCGGCGGCGCCGGCGACCGATTCGGCGGGCGCACCGGGCGTCGCAGCGCGTCGGTCGGGCACGAGCAGCGCACCGCCGCCACAGCCCGCGGCCGGCGCCCCTCCGGGGACCGGCACGGGCGGCGCGGCGAGCGAGACCGCCGTCCGGCCAACGCTGCGCATCAGTGCGCCCGGCGGCTCGCGCGTGCTGGTCAACGGCATGGCCGTCCCGGCGCCCGAGTGGCGGAGTGATACCCTCGCGCCCGGACGCTACGAGGTCGCGGCGGCCGTCCCCGGGCTGCCGGGCTGTCCGGTGACGCATGAGTCGACGGTGGCGACCGTCGCGTCACACGGCACCACCGATGTGCACTTCGCCTCCCGCGGGTGCGGCACCGTGCTGCTCGACGCGATGCCGAGTGGGGCGTCGTACGCGTTTCGTGCGCTCTCGAGCGGCGACGAAGTGACCGCGGGACGCGCCCCGGCCCAGGCGCCGATCACGCTCCCCAGCGGCGAATACTCGGTCGAGGTCAGCGCACAGGACTGCGCGACCTATCGGGACACCGTGCACATGGCCGCCGCGACACCGGCGCCGCGCCGGCTTCGCGTCCGCCTCGTCTGCGGCACGTAGCACGACCGCCGCGCGGCCAGCCCCGCGGCGGGGTGCGACCGGCCTCAGTGCGTGTGGGCGAAGTACCCGAGCGCGCCGCCCGCGGCGAGCGCGATCCAGAAGGCCGGTTGCTCGTAGAAGCGCTTCCCCGGGGCCGACAGCAGCGCCACCTGGCCCCGCGTGACACGCGCCGTCTGGCCGGTCACCACGGCGATCGCGACGCCACTGTCGACGCGCAGCACGCGAAAGCGGGCGATCAGGGCATCGTCGCGGACCGGGTCGACCGTCAGACCGTGCTGGCCGCCGGCGACCCAGCGCGCGCGTCCGACGGCGAACGTGAACGTCGAGTCGCCGACACTGTCCACGGCGAATCGCGCGCGGGCCTCCTGCGCGCCTGCCCGCGCCGCGCGCGCGCCGAGCAGAAGGACGCACACGGTGACGATCAGGCGCCACCCGGGCGGGCGATCGCACAGCGGACGACCGGCGGCTCGTCGCGGCGACGCGACGGCCATGGGTCGGCCGATCAGCACAGTCCGGGCAGCAGGACGCAGCGGTCGTTGTACATCACGAGGATGATCAGCAGGGCGATCGCCAGCAGGCCGGTCTTGAGGACGCGTTCGCGGGTCTGAATGCTGAACGGGCGGCGCCGAATCGCCTCCGCCACGGTGACGACGATCTGCCCCCCGTCCAGGATAGGGATCGGCAGCAGGTTGAAGACGGCGACATTGAGACTGATCGCCGCCAGCAGGAGCAGCAGGGGTTCGAACCCGGACCGCGCGGCCTGCACGGAGAAGCGCGCGATCCCGACCGGACCGGAGACCGACTTGAGCGAGACGGCGCCGGTCACGAGCAGCTTCAGCGTCTCGATGATCAGTTGCACGCCGCCGACGGTCGTCCGCGCCCCGATCGCGATCGCGCGCGTGATCGGAATCGGGGTCGGTGGTGGCCGCCGCGGGGCGAGTCCGACGCGCCCGATCTGTTCGGCGACCGGCTGGCCATCCTTGAGCACCGAATCGGTCGCGGGCGCCGGCGTGACGCGAATCGTCCGTCGGACACCGGCCCGCACGATGTCGACGGCGATCGGCACCCCGGCGGACGGCCGGATCCGCTGCTGCACCTGCTCCCAGCTCGAGACCGGCGTGCCGTCGATCGCCACGATGCTGTCGCCCGGCGCAAATCCGGCCGCGGCGGCGACGCTGTGCGTCGCGACCGAATCGACGACGGCACGGACGGGCGGGTCGCCGAAGTAGGCGGCGGTCCCCGTGAAGACGACGAACGCGAGGATGATGTTCATCGCGACGCCGCTCAGCATGATCGCGACGCGGGCGGGGAGCGGCTTGGACTCGAACCAGCGATCCGCGGGGATCGGTTTCGGCCCAAAGGGCATCATGGCCGTCGGATCCCACGCCGCGTCGTGCTCCGCGGTCCCCCCGCCCTCCTCGGCGCCTCCCTCGAGCACGGCCGCGGCCTCATCGTCGCGGGACGCCATGCGGACGTACCCGCCGAGCGGCAGGGCACTCAGCCGGTACTCGGTCTCGCCCCAGCGGTGCGCCCAGAGTGCCGGTCCGAAGCCGATCGAGAAGCGCGGGGCGTACACACCGGTCAGCTTCGCGGCGACGAAGTGCCCGAGCTCGTGGACGAAGACGACGACGCCGAAGACGAGCAGCGGCGCGAGAAAGGCGGCGTAGTGGCCGAGGGGACTCACAACGGTGTCCCGGCGACGGCGGAGACCGGACCGCCGTCGCCGACGCGTGCGAGCACGTGGGCGCGGGCCGCCGCGTCGACCGCGCGGAGCCGATCGCGGTCCGTCGCCGGGCCGCGGCCGAGGAGGTCGAGGGCCGACGCGATCGCGGGCGCGATCTCGGCAAACGTCATGCGCCCGTCGAGGAAGAGCGCGACCGCCTGTTCGTTGGCGGCGTTGAAGACGGCCGGCGCGACGCCGCCCGTCCGACCGGCCCCGACGCCGAGCGCGAACGCGGGGAAGTCCTCCGTCCGGACCCGCTCGAAGGTCAGCGGCGAGGTCGCGACGGGATCGAAGCGCGGGACGCCGTCGTCGGCAACCCGGTCGGGGTGCGTCAGTGCGTAGAGCACGGGCAGCTCCATCGTCGGCACGCCGACCTGGGCGAGCACGCTGCCGTCGATGAACTCGACGAGCGAGTGCACGATGCTCTGCGGATGCACCACGACCTCGATCCGGTCGTAGGGAATCCCGAAGAGAAAGTGCGCCTCGATCACCTCGAGGGCCTTGTTGGCGAGCGTCGCGCTGTCGACCGTGATCTTGCGACCCATGCTCCACGTCGGGTGGCGCAGCGCATCGGCGAGCGTGACCCCGGCGATGCGGTCGCGCGACCATTCGCGAAACGGCCCCCCGGACGCCGTGAGGATCAGGCGGCGGACCTCGGACGCGGGCCGCCGCCCGATGCACTGCAGGATCGCCGAGTGCTCGCTGTCGACGGGGACGATCTCGCCGCCCCCGGCGGCGGCGGCATTCGCGACCAGTTCGCCGGCGACGACGAGCGTCTCCTTGTTGGCCAGCGCGACGCGCTTGCCCGCGTGGAGCGCGGCGAGCGTCGCGTCGAGTCCCGCCGCGCCGACGACGGCGTTGAGCACGATGTCGACATCCGGGCGCGTCGCGGCGCGGATCAGGCAGTCGACGCCCTGGTGCCAGTCCGCGTGCGCCCCGTCGGATTGCACGCAGCCGACGAACGCCGGCCGGACCTGGCGCGCCTGCTCGGCGAGGAGGTCGACATTCGTGAAGGCCGTCAGCGCCACGACGTGAAACCGCGCGCGTTGTCGCTCGAGGACGCGAAGCGCCGTGGTGCCGATCGACCCGGTCGAGCCGAGGATCGCGATGCCGCGACTCGCGGCACCGGCGACGGTGGTCGCCTCGACCGGGCGGGGCATCAGACCGGGACGGGGATCAGGACCCCGGGGACGCTGCACAGCAGGTAGGCGACCGGCAGCACGAAGAGCACGCTGTCGATCCGGTCGAGAATGCCGCCATGCCCCGGCAGCAGACCGGAACTGTTCTTCACGCCGGCCTCGCGCTTGAGCATCGATTCGACGAGATCGCCAAGCTGCGCCGCGACACTGAGGACGATCCCGACGGTGATCGCCCACCATGGAGCGAACGCGAGCTGTGCGACCGGGCGCAGCACCCAGTGCGCGTACGCGACACACGCCATGACGGCGACGACGGTGCCGCCCACCGCACCCGCGACCGTCTTGCCGGGACTGATCGTCGGCAGCAGCTTGCGACCGCCGACCAGCCGGCCAATCGCATAGGCGCCGATGTCGGTGGCCCACGCGAGCACGAGCGGCAGCAGCAGCAGGGCGGTGCCGGCCGTCTGGCCGACGACGTACGGGTGGTACCGGAGCGCGACACCGAAGCTGAGCATCCCGCCCGTGTAGAGCACGCCGAAGAGCGTGATCGCGACGGCGGCGAGCGGGTGCCCGCCGGCGGACGGGCGTCGGACGAGCGCGGCGACGAGCAGCGCGAGCACGACGACGGCGCTGGCCCCGAGCGGCAGCGCGAAGACGCCGGGGGGCGCGACACTCGCCAGCAGCGGCAGAAATGCCGCGAGGGGCACGCCGGCCGCGTCGAGCGGATCGACGCCGCCGGCCCGCGCCATGCGGAAGAGCTCCCAGGCGGCGATCGCGGCGATCACCGCCGTGAAGGCGCCGAGGACGAGGCCGCCGAATCGGATCACGGCGATCGTCGCCGGCACGGCGATGACGGCGACGGCGACGCGACGCGCCAGCTCGGAGACCGGCTTCGCGGGCACGGTGAGGGTCGCCACGACGTGCGCCGCCGTCAGGCCGTCACGCGCCCGAAGCGACGGTCCCGGTGCTGAAAGTCCAGGATCGCATCGAACAGGTCGCGACGGCTGAAGTCCGGCCAGAGCACGGGCGAAATGAAGAGCTCCGTGTACGCCATTTGCCACAGCAGGAAATTGGAGATCCGGCGCTCGCCGGACGTCCGGATCAGGAGGTCGGGATCCGGACAGTCGCTCGTGTAGAGGCGCGCCCGCACGTCGGCCTCGCCGATCCCGTCCGGATCGAGATGTCCGTCGCGGACGTCGCGCGCCAGCGCGCGCACGGCGCGCACGAGCTCGGCGCGCGCACCGTAGGAGATGAAGAGATTGAGCGTCAGTCGCGCGCCGTCCGCCGTCGCCGCCACGACGCGCTCGACCGCGGTCAGCGCGGCCGGCGTCAGTCGCTCGAGTTCGCCGAGGACCCGCACGCGGACGCCGCGCTCGATCAGGTTCCGGATCTCGCGGGCGATGTATTCCTCGAGGAGCGACATCAGGGCGTCGACCTCGGCCCACGGCCGCTGCCAGTTCTCCTTCGAGAAGGCGAACAGCGACAGCACGTCGAGCCCCGCATCGAGCGCGCCCTCGATCACGGCGCGCACGGCGTGCATCCCCGAGCGATGCCCGAACGGCCGGGGCATTCGCCGCTCGCGTGCCCACCGACCGTTGCCATCCATGATGATCGCGACGTGTCGCGGGACCGTCCCCTGCGCGCGAATCCGGGCCAGCAGTTCGTCGGCGCTCGGCGCTGCGGCACTCACACTTCGAGGATGTCGACTTCTTTCGCCTTCAGCATCTCGTCGACGCGTCCCATGACGTCATCGTGCGCCTTCTGCAGGTCCTTCTCCGCCTGCTTGACGTCGTCCTCGGACACCTTCTCGAGCTTCTTCAGGCGGTCACGCCCCTCCGTCCGCGCGTGCCGCACGGCGATGCGCCCGTCCTCGGCCAGCTTGTGCACGACCTTCACGAGATCCTTCCGCCGCTGCTCATTGAGCTGCGGCAGCGGCACGCGGATCAGGCCGCCCTGCGTCGACGGATTGAGGCCGAGGTCCGAGTCGCGGATCGCCCGCTCGATCGTCTGCGTGAGCCCCTTGTCCCACGGCGAGACGGTGAGGAGCCGCGGCTCCGGCGCCGAGACGCTGGCCACCTGGTTGATCGGCATCGACTGCCCGTAGGCGTCGACGCGGATCGTGTCGAGCAGGGACGCGGACGCCTTGCCGGTGCGGATCGAGGCGAACTCGCGGCGCGCGGCCTCGAGCGCCTTGTCCATGCCGGCGCGCGCGTCCTGCAGGATCTGCGCGATCGTCATCATCGGTGGCGCCTCATGGGCGGATCACGAGACGAGCGTGCCGACGGCCTCGCCCAGCAGAGCGCGGGCGACGTCGCCGTCCTTGTTGACGTTGAGGACGATGAGCGGCAAGCGATTCTCCTTGCAGAGCGTGATCGCCGTCTGGTCCATGACCCCCAGCTCCTCGCGCATCACGTCATTGTAGCTCAGGTGCGGGTAGAACGTCGCATCGGGGTGCTTCTTCGGATCCGCGGAGTAGATCCCGTCGACGCTCGTGGCCTTGATGATCACGTCGGCCTTCATCTGGATCGCGCGCAGCGCCGCGGCCGTATCCGTCGAAAAGTACGGGTTGCCCGTGCCGGCGGCAAAAATGACGATCCGCCGCTGCTCGAGGTGTCGGAGCGCGCGCCGCCGAATGTAGGGCTCGGCGAGTTCCTCCATGCGGATCGCCGTCATCACCCGCGTGTCCATCTGCCGGCGCTCGAGAATGTCCTGCAGCGCGAGCGCGTTGATCACGGTGCCGAGCATCCCCATGTAGTCGGCGCCGACGCGATCGATCCCCTGCTCGGCGAGCTGGCGCCCGCGCACAATGTTGCCGCCCCCGATCACCATGCCGACCTCGACACCGAGATCGACGACCGTGCGGATCTCATCGGCGAACCGCTCGATCGTCGCGAAGTCGAAGCCGAGGCCCTTGCCGCCGGCGAGGGCCTCGCCCGAGAGCTTGAGCAGGACGCGCGGATACTTGACCGTCGCGCCCGAGCGGACGACGCGCGACGCCGCGGGAGCCGACTCGGCGCCGGCCGCCACGGAACTACTCCTCGCCTACCTGGAATCGCGCGAATCGCCGGACGACGATCTTCTCCCCGACCTTGGCCGAGAGCTCCTTCACGAGATCGGCGATCGTCTTCTTCGGCTCGCGCACCCATTCCTGGTGCATGAGGGCGACGTCCTTGTAGAACGACTCGATCTTGCCGGAGACGATCTTGTCGATCAGATGCTCGGGTTTCCCGCTCTCGCGCACCTGCTGCTCGAAGATGCGCCGCTCGCGCTCCACCCGGTCGGCCGGGACGCTGTCCTTGTCGATGCCGACCGGGCTCGCCGCGGCGATGTGCTCGGCGATCTGCTTGACCAGCAGCTGGAACTCGGGGTTGCGCGCGACGAAATCCGTCTCGCAATTCACCTCGACGAGCACGCCGACCTTGCCGTTGTGATGGATGTAGGACGAGACCACGCCCTCGCGCGCGACCTTCGTCGCCCGCTTGTCGGCCTTGGCCGCGCCCTTCAGGCGCAGCCACTCGGCCGCCTGATCCATGTTGCCGCCCGTCTCCTCCAATGCCTTCTTGGCGTCCATCATGCCCGCGCCGGTCCGCTGGCGGAGCTCCTGGACTTCCTTTGCCGTGATCGCGGTCGTTGCCATCGTCTGCTCGGTCTCTCGCCGGTCGTGGGTGCTGGTCGTCAAAACGCCGCCGGCGTCGAGCACCGGCGGCGTTCGGGAAGTGTACTCGGTCGGGCACGTCGGTTCAAACCGCGCCGACCACCGGCGTCAGACCGCGTCGTCGCCCGGCTCGACGTCGGCGTCGTCCGCCGCCACATCGGCATCGTCGACCGCGCCACCCGGCTTGAGCCGCGCCGCGATCGCCTCGGGCTTCGCGCGCCGCCGACGCGGACGCCGCCGCCGACGCCGCTCGTCGTCGCCGGCCGCCGGCTCCATGCCGCGGTCCGAGCTGTACGTGTTCGACTCGCCCTCTTCCACTTCCTGACGCACCGGCGCCTCGCGCCGCGCCTCGATCACCGCGTCGGCAATCGCCCGCGTGATCAGCTCGACGGAACGGATCGCATCGTCGTTGCCGGCGATCGGGACCGTGATGACGTCGGGATCGGCATTGGTGTCGACGATGGCGATCAGCGGGATGCCGAGCTTGTTGGCCTCGCTGACGGCGATCCGCTCCTTCTTCGAGTCGATGACGAACATCAGGCCGGGCACTCGCGTCATGTTCTTGATGCCGGACAGGTTCTTCGACAGCTTGTCGCGCTGCCGGCTCATCAGCAGCTGCTCCTTCTTCGTATAGTTCTCGAAGTCGCCGCCGGACTCGCTGCCCGCCTCGAGATCCTTGAGCTTCCGGATCTGCTTCTTGACGGTCTGGAAGTTGGTCAGCAGGCCGCCGAGCCAGCGCTCGGTGACGTAGAGCGCGCCGGAACGCTCGGCCTCCTCCTTCACGATCGCACTGAGCTGCCGCTTCGTGCAGACGAACAGCACGTTGTCACCCCGCAGGACGACCTCGCGCGCCAGCTTCTGCGCCAGCTCGATCTGCCGCAGCGTCTTCTGCAGATCGATGATGTGAATGCCGTTCCGCTCGGCGAAGATGAACCGGCGCATCTTCGGGTTCCAGCGGCGCGTCTGATGGCCGAAGTGCACACCGGCCTTGAGCAGTTCGTCGAGATTCGGGATCGCCATGTGGTCTGAACAGCCTCGCGCGGGTTGGTGTCGTCCGCATCCGTCAGCGTCGCGTGCGACCGGGTCCGGTCGGACCAGGCACCCGCCGCGACTCGGGACGCGTGTGGGGTCGATCGTGGTGCGTCGGTCGGTCCTATCGCTTGCTGAACTGGAACCGCTTGCGAGCCTTCGGACGGCCCGGCTTCTTCCGCTCGACCATGCGCGCGTCGCGCGTCAGCAGGCCGAGATCGCGCAGCTTCCGCCGGTACGTCTCATCGATCTCGACGAGCGCCCGCGACGCGGCCAGCCGGAGCGCGCCGGCCTGCCCGGAGAGTCCGCCGCCCTCGACCTTCGCGCGAACATCATACCGCCCGAGCGTGTCCGTCGCCGTGAACGGCTGCTGGATCGCCGACACGAGCGCCGGCCGCGGGAAATAGTCGCCGAGCGTCCGGCCGTTGATGAACCACTTCCCGGACCCGGGGGTCAGGTAGAGGCGGCAGACGGCTTCCTTGCGGCGGCCGACGGTGTGCGTCGTCGGGGACTCAGCGGGCATGCGCGGTCTCGGGCTTCGGGTGCGTGGTCGAGCGTGACCGCGCCCGCGCCGGCGGCGCGAGACGGATCGACGGCCTGGTCAGCGGGAACGGCAACGGCTGCTGCGCGACGTGATCGTGCTCGGCGCCGGCGAAGACGCGCAGCTTCCTTCGGAGCTCCTGCCGACCGAGCGCCGTCTTCGGCAGCATGCCGAAGACGGCCTTCTCGATGACGCGCTCGGGATGCTTGGCGAGCACCGACGCCACCGGCGTGAAGCGCTCGTGGCCCATGTAGCCCGTGTGCGAGAAATAGCGCTTCTGCTCGAGCTTGCGACCCGTCAGCTTCACCTTGGCGGCGTTGATCACGATGACGTAGTCACCGGTATCCATGTGCGGCGTGAACATCGGCTTGTGCTTGCCGCGGATCACCCGCGCGATCTCCGAAGCCAGGCGTCCGAGCACCATCCCGTCGGCATCGACGATGTACCACCGGTGCGCAATGTCGGACGGCGTGGCGGAATAAGTTCGCATTCGTGGGAAATGGTCGAGGTTTTGGACAGACCCTGAAGCTATCCAACGACTTACAGGCTGTCAATGAGCGTCGGTCGCGAGCCGACGCCTGGAGCGACCCGCCGGGTGCGTGACCCGCACCATGCGTTCCGACGACGCCGGCCGCCGGATCCGGATCAGTTTCGGGTGAGATCGCGGTGAGGGCATGGCACGATCATGCCCCGCATGAATATTAGGGGCGTCTTCCGCTAATGGTCGGCCCGGTGGGCGGTTTCGTCGACAAGATGCACGGTATCGTCAACGGACGATACGCGGTCGAACGCGAAATCGGCCGCGGCGGCATGGCGACGGTGTATCTCGCCCGCGACCTCGCCCACGATGGCTCGCTCGTCGCCATCAAGGTCCTGCTCCCCGACCTCGGCTACGCCGTCGGCCCCGAGCGATTCAAGCGCGAAATCGACGTCGCCTCGCGCTTCAGCCACCCCCACATCCTCCCGCTCAACGACTCGGGGGAGTTCGAGGGGCAGCTCTACTATGTGATGCCGTACGTCGAGGGCGAGTCACTCCGCGCCAGGCTCGACCGCGAGGGGCAGCTCGGCGTCGAGGAGGCCGTTGCCCTGACGATCGAGGTCGCGCAAGCCCTCGACTACGCTCACCGCGACAACGTCGTCCACCGCGACATCAAGCCCGAGAACATCCTCCTCGAGAACGGGCACGCGCTCGTCGCCGACTTCGGCATCGCCCGCGCCGTCGCCGCGGCCGGCGATGAAAAGCTGACGCAGACCGGCGTGACGCTCGGGACGCCGAAGTACATGAGCCCCGAGCAGGCGGCGGCCGATCGGCGGCTCGATGGACGGTCCGACGTCTACTCGCTCGCGTGCGTGATGTACGAAATGCTCGCCGGACAGCCGCCATTCACCGGCCCCAACGCGCAGGCGATCATCGCCCGCCACGCCCTCGACACCGCGCCGGCGATCGCCATCGTGCGGCCGACCGTCCCGCCGGCACTCGAGATGGTGCTGATGCGGGCGCTCTCCAAGGTGCCGGCCGACCGCTTCGCCACCGCCGGCGACTTCGCCGACGCCCTGCGGGCCCCCGATGTCGCCACATCGACGTGGTCGGTCCCGCTCCGGGCGCCCGGCAGCACGCAGTCGCTCCCGGCCACGCCCGCGACGCCCGCGCGTGCCGCGGGGCGCCCCGCCGTCGTCGCGGCCCTCGTCCTCGCGCTCGCGATCGGCCTCGGACTCGCCGGGTGGAAGATCTGGAGCCGGTCGTCCCGTCCGCCGGCGATGATCGGCGGCCTCGACCCGCGCCACGTCGCCGTGCTCTACTTCCAGGACCAGACCGCGACGCACGACCTGGGATATCTCGCCGACGGCCTGACGGACGCGCTGATCGGCCAGCTCGACGGCGTCCGCTCGCTCAAGGTGATTTCCCCGGGCGGTGTCGCGCCCTACCGAGGCGACAGTGTCGCCCCGGACAGCATCGCGCGCGCCCTGCAGGTCGGCACGCTCGTGCGCGGCGCGGTCGACCGCGACGCCAGCCGCCTGCGGGTCACGGTCCGCCTCGTCGACGGTGCGAGCGGCGCGGAGTTCGAACGCGCCGCCTTCGAGGTGCCGGCGGCCAATCTCCTCGCCCTGCGCGATTCGCTCGCGGCCGAAGTCAGCACGATGATCCGCAAGCGCGTCGGCCAGGAGCTGACGCTGCGCGATCAGCGGGCACAGACCAGCGACCCGAGCGCGTGGGCCGCCGTGCAGCTCGGCACCCAGTGGCGGCGGCGCGGCGAGCAGGCGATGTCGACGTCCGACACGACGGCGGTCGTCACCGATTTTCGTCGCGCCGATTCGGCCCTCGCCGATGCCGCGGGCCTCGATCCGAACTGGCCGACGCCGGCGATCGCGCGCGCGACAGTCGCGTACAAGCTGTCGCGGTTCTACGGCGACGATCCCACGACGGCGAGCCGCTGGATCGACACGGCCCAGGCCCATGTCGCGCGCGCCCTCGCGTTGTCAGCGGATGACCCCGACGCCCTCGAGCTCCGCGGTACCCTCCGTTACTGGCGCTGGCTGCTCGGCGTCACGCCCGACGCCGCGGCCGCGGACGCGCTCCTCGATTCGGCGCGCGTCGATCTCGAGACCGCCGTCGCGCGCAACCCGGCCCAGGCCGCGGCGTGGGGCGTCCTCGCCAGCCTCTACTATCAGAAGAACGACGTTGAGGGCGCCAAGCTCGCGGCTCGCCGCGCCTACGAGGAGGATGCCTACCTCGGCAACGCCGACGTCATCCTCTGGCGTCTCTTCGCGTCCTCGTACGACCTCGAGCAGTTCACCGAGGGCGCGCACTGGTGCGACGTCCTGGGCACGCGCTTCCCCGCCGATCCCCGTACCGCGGAATGCCGCCTGCGCCTGATGGCGACGAAGGCGATGTCACCGACGGCGCCACAGGCGTGGCGGATGGCCGACTCGCTGGTCGCGTTGAGTCGGGTCGGTGACCGGCCGTTCGCGACGGTCGAGGGACAGGTCCTCGTTGCCGGCGCGCTCGCGCGCGCCGGACTCGCCGACAGCGCGCGACACGTTCTGGCGCGCGCCCACGCGTCCGTCGAGATCGATCCGACGCATGATCTCGATGAAGACAAGGGCGTCGTCTATCTCCTTCTGGGCGACAAGGATGACGCCATCCAGTCGCTCAAGCGATATCTCGCCGCCAATCCGGCGCGCACCGTCGACGTCGCGTCGGACGGCAGCTGGCAGTGGCGGAGCCTCCGCGATGACCCGCGCTTCCGCGCGCTCTTCTCCCCGGGCACGTCCAAGTGACGCCGGCCATGCCGGCGCCCCACACGTCGCCCGTGACGGCACCCACCAGGTTGCAGGTCGCTTCACGCATCGGCCGATGCGCTCGCCGTTCCACGCCCCGCTCCACCCCGTGCTCCACCACCCGTTCGATCCCAGGTACCGCCAACTCCCTCTCGCTGCGAGGACTGCTCTTCCCATGCGCCGTTTCATCGTCGGCTGCTCGCTCACCGCGCTGGCTGGCGCCCTCATGGTCGGATGTTCGTCCGACCGTGTGGCCGCGCCGTCCGCGGTAACCACCCCGCATCAGGCGGTCTCGGCCGCCGCGTCGGCACAGGCCGTCACGTGCCCGACGTACGCACAGACCGCCGGGGTGATCGCCAAGGTCTTCCCGTTCCCATCGTCGCTGATCGCCTACGCCGGCTGGCTGGTCGTGCTGGATGAGTACGCGCACGGCCGGGTCAGCGCCGCGCAGACCCTGATGTTCAAGCTCTGGGGACCAACATTGACGGCCTACAAGGCCGGCAAGCTGATCGGCGGCGTCTCCATGGGGACGGCGGCCAATGTCCTCGCCTTCGGCGACGGGCTGTACTGCGATGTCGGGCTCAACCCGACGGGACTGACGCTCGGCTCCGATCCGACCAACCCCGCGAACGTCGTCGCCGTCGTCTTTCCGTCGCCCGACTCGCAGACGGTGAAGACCAACGACGGGCAGGCCGCCGTCACGATCTCGCCCAAGGCGATCACGAACCCCGTGACGATCACGATTTCGTACATCACCACGACGTACGGACCGTTTGCCGGACCACTGGCCACCCCGCTCGATCAGTACGGTCCCTTCTTCGAATTCGATGTGACGCCGGCCGGTGCCTTCAGTGACACGGTCGTCGTGCAGCAGTGCCTCACGCCACCCGGGGCGTCCAGCCTGCCGATCGTCCCGGCGACCGTCCATCTCGGGCACAACGTCACGACCGGCGGCACGACGGTCGCGCAAATCCTGCCGTTCGCCACGTCGTCGCTGAGCTGCAATTCCTCGTCGGCGGTACCGCAGGCGACGCCGTACGAACTCGCACGCGCGGGCCAGATCGGGCGCGCCGCCCGGGCCCTCGGCTCCGACGTCCTCGCGCTCTTCGAGCCGACCGTCGCCTACGCGGCGTCAACGAGTCTCGGCGTCGGCGGCAAGACGAAGTCATTCAGCCCGTACGGTGGCATCGATACGACTCTCGTCATCGCGACGCAACCGAGCCCGTTCCCCGTCTATACGGTGCCGACGGGTACGCCCGACTCGCTCGCGCCGGCCGTCCTCGTCTCCACACCGAACGGACACACCCCGATCCCGGGTGCGACGGTGACGTTCGCCGTCACGGCCGGCCAGGGCGACCTCACGCCGACCGGCAGCACCACGCAGTCGTCGTCGGTCGTCGTCGCGACCGGGACCAACGGCATCGCCGCGACCGGAAGCTGGATCGTCGGACCCGGCGCGAATACCGTGACCGGCACGGCGGTCTATCCGGTGCCGAGCGGCAGTGTCGGCGTCACCGTCCTCGGCCCCGCGCCGACGTTCCAGGCGAACGGCACCGACATCCTGCCGTACGCCGACTCCAGTGGCTACTCGGGCGGCTACTCCTACCTCGTGCCCGCCGACAACCCGACGATCGACACGACGGGGTTCGCGCAGGCGACGTACAGCCCGGCGGGCTGGGCCAGCGGCGTGGCGCCGTTCGGCGGCCCGATCCCGAACACCACCGGGACGTCCTGCCCGCTCTTCCCGCTCGTGCAGACGGCGTGGGACAACAGCGTCGAACCCTCGATCCTGCTGCTCCGCCGCCCGTTCGTGCTGCCGGCCAGCTTCACGGGGTCGGTGCAGATCGGCATCGCGATCGACAACGATGTCCAGGTCTACTTCAATGGACAGGCACTCACCAGCCCGACCACCGGGCAGACTCCGGATGCCAGCGGCTTCTTCGAGCACGGCGGATGCGCGAGCGACAACACCCTCGTCTTCTCGATCCCCAACTCGTCGCTCGTGCTGGGCGGGAGCAACCTGCTCGCGCTGCGCGCACGTGATGATGGCGTGCTGGCCTACGTCGACGTGCAGGTGCTGCCGATCGCCTCGGGCAACCAGAACAGCATGTCGGTGCACAAGCTGAAGGCGCTGCCGCGACGGTAGCGGTCCGCGCGTCCTGACGCACGAGGGGCGGCCGGTCCCGGACCGGCCGCCCCTCGTGCATCGCGGCAGTCGCGCCGGCGGCCGGCTCAGGGGTCCAGTTCGACGAGGACCATCCCCTTCTCGACGGCGGTCCCGGGCGCGACGCGCACCGCGCGCACGGTCCCCGCGCCAGTCGCACGCAGCTCGTTTTCCATCTTCATCGCCTCCATGACGATCAGCGTCGCGCCCGCCGCGACCCGGTCGCCGACCGCGGCCTGCACGCGCACGATCAGCCCGGGCATCGGGGCGCGAAGGGGCGCCGGGCCTGCGGCGACGGCGGTCGTCGCCGCCATCGCCCGGACGGCCCGCGACCGCTCGTCGAGCGCCTCGGCCTCGAGGCGATAGCCGTCGATCGTCAGTGCCACGCGGCCCGCGCCCGTCCGCTCGACGACGAGCTCGTGGACGGCGCTCCCGATCGTCAGCACCCAGAGCGGCGTCCCCGGCACCTGGCGCACCGTCGCGAGCGGCGACCCGGTCACGAGCCGCGCGCCATCCCCGTCGACCTCGACCGAGAGTGGCGTTCCGCCCAGATCGACCGTGTAGATCATCGAGCGACCAGGGCGCCGACGTCGTCCGACGCGGGCGACGTCGTCCGCGTCGTCGCGCGCCGCAGCACGCACAGCGTCTCGACGTGCGCGGTCTGCGGGAACATGTCGAACGACTCGACGGAGATGAGTTCGTACGGCGTGAGCCGCGCGAGATCGCGCGCCAGCGTCGCCGGATCGCAGCTGACATAGAGGACCGTCGCGGGGCCGGCCGGGCCCGCGAGCGCATCGGTGACCGGCTCCGCGACGCCCGCGCGCGGCGGATTCAGGATGACGAGGTCGACCGGCAGGGCGCCCGCCAGCGCGTCCTCGACCCGGGCGACGAGGACGCGCGAGTCTCCCGAGAGACGCTCGGCACACCACCGCGCGGCGTCCGGGTCGCGCTCGATCGCGGTCACGGTCACGCCGCGCGCCGCCAGTGCCGCGGCGGTCTCGCCGACGCCGGCGTAGGCGTCGATCACCGCTCGCGGCGCGGCCGCCATCGCGCGCGCGACGACCGCGTCGTGCACGTCGCGACCGATGCGCGCGTTGACCTGGGCGAACGACGCGCCGACGCGCGCGGCGGCCACGGCGTCATCGGGTGCGGCGACGAGCCGAGCGCTCGCCCCCGCGGCGCCCCGCCGCCACCACAGCGCCTGGACCACGGGCACCCGCGCCGCCAGGCGCTCGGCGTCCGGCCACAGATCGCCGCCTTCGACCGTGAGCGCCGCCCGGCCGGCGGCGTCGAGCAGTCGCACCGAGGCGCGCAGCGCCGATGTATCGGGCAGCAACGTGGGATCGGCGTCGATCGCATCCAGGACCGCACGCCAGACGGCCATCACGCGCGCATCGGTGATCGGGCAGTCCGTCAGGGCGAAAACCGCTACCGGGTCGTCGTACGCGTGCAGCCCGGCGACCCATGCGCCGCCAGGCCGACGTCGCAGGGCGAGCGTCAGCTTCTGTCGGTAGCGCCACGGCGCATCGCTCGGGCCGACCTCCACCGCCGCCGCGAGGCGCCGTCGTCCGATGCGAGTGAGCGCATCGCGCACGATCACGCCCTTGGCCGAGACCTGGGCCGCGTAGCCAAGGTGCTGCAGCTGACACCCGCCGCACCGATCCGTGGTGTAGTGCGGACACGGCGCCGGGACGCGGTCCGCGGACGGCCGGTCGAGCGACACGAGCTCGCCACGGGCGAACCGCCCGCGCCGGCGCGTCGCGAAGCGGACCGTCGCGATGTCGCCCGGCGCCGTCCGCGGCACGAAGACGACGACGCCATCGATGCGCGCGACCCCATCCCCGCCGCCGGCGATGCTGTCGATCGCGACGCCACTGACGATCGTCGTCGCCTCCTGGGCGGCGGCATCGGTGGCGCGGAGGCGGCGGCCGCCCGTCATCGTCGTCGCGCTACCGCAGCGCGTCCCGCCGCGCGGCCTGCGTCCAGCCCGAGACAGCGGCGGCGGCAGCCTGGCTGGCGTCCGGCGCCGATGCGGGCTGCGACCGTGACCGGTCGGCGTGCGCGAGCAGGGCGGCGGCGAGGGCGGCCGGCGTGATCAGCCCGGCGGGCACCGGCGCGGCGAGCAGATCGGGAAGCCGCCGCTCCAGCCAGTGAATGTCGATCGCGCCGCGGCGAAACTCGTCGTCAGCCATCACGCGCAGATGAAACTCGCGCGATGTATCGACGCCGACGATCGCCAGTTCGGCGAGCGCGCGTCGCATCCGCTCGATCGCGGCACTCCGGGTCGGCGCCCAGACGATCAGTTTCGCGAGCATCGGGTCGTAGAAGAGTCCGACCTCGCTGCCCGTTTCGATCCCGGCGTCCCAGCGCACACCCGGCCCGGACGGCGGGCGGAGATAGCTGATGCGCCCGGTCGACGGCACGAAGCCGGCCGCCGGGTCCTCGCTCGTGATGCGACACTCGATCGACCAGCCGCGCGGCATCAGGTGGTCGCCGAAGGCCGGCGGCAGCCGCTCGCCCGACGCGACCCGCAGCTGCCACTGCACCAGATCGATCCCGGTCACCGACTCGGTCACCGGATGCTCGACCTGAATGCGGGTGTTCATCTCGAGGAAGTAGAAGGCGCCGTCGCGGTCGAGCAGGAACTCGCAGGTGCCGGCGTTGACGTAACCCGCGGCGCGCGCCGCGCGAACCGCGGTCTCCCCCATCTGGCGGCGCAACACGGCGTTGACGGCGACGCTCGGGGCCTCCTCGATCATCTTCTGGTGTCGCCGCTGCACGGAGCACTCGCGCTCCCCGAGCGAGACGACGGTGCCGTGCATGTCGGCGAGCACCTGGATCTCCACATGGCGCGGGCCGACCACGAATTTCTCCAGGTAGACGGCGTCGTCGCCGAACGCGTTCAGCGATTCGCGCCGGGCGGCGTCGAATGCGGCGGCGATCTCGCCAGGCGCGTGCACGACCCGCATCCCCTTCCCGCCCCCGCCCGCCGCGGCCTTGAGCAGGACCGGATAGCCGAACGTCGCGGCGACGCGCGCCGCCTCGGCGGCGTCCGCCAGTGCCGTCGTCGTCCCCGGGACGACCGGCACACCCGCGGACTGGGCAAGCGTCCGCGCCGCCGTCTTGCTCCCCATCGCCTCGATCGCCTCGGCTGGCGGACCGATCCAGACGCGCCCCGCCTCGCGCACGGCGCGCGCGAACGGCGCGCGCTCCGACAGGAAGCCGTAGCCGGGATGGATCCCCTCGGCGCCGGTCACCGCGGCGGCCTCGAGCAGCGCGTCGATCCGCAGGTAGGTGTCGCGGGCCGGGCCGGCACCGAGCGGCACCGCCTCGTCGGCGGCGCGGGCATGCGGGGCACCGCGGTCGGCGTCGCTGTAGACGGCGATCGAGCGGACGCCGAGCTCGCGACAGGCGCGGATCACCCGGAGGGCGATCTCGCCGCGATTGGCGATCAGGACCGAGCCGAGCATCGCGCGCGCACCCGTGGATCCATTAGAGCGGAATGTTGCCGTGTTTCTTCGGCGGGTTGCGGTCGCGCTTCGTCCGCAGCGTGTCGAGGGCGTCGATCAGCCGCGGACGCGTGTCGCGCGGATCGATGATGTCGTCGACGTAGCCGCGGCCCGCGGCGATGTACGGATTGGCGAACTTGTCGCGATACTCGCGAATGCGCTGCGCGGCGGCGGCCGCGGCGTCCGGCGCATCGGCGATCTCCCGGCGAAAGAGAATCTCGACGGCGCCCTTCGGCCCCATCACCGCGATCTCCGCCGTCGGCCACGCCACATTGAAGTCGCCGCGGATGTGCTTCGACGCCATCACATCGTACGCGCCGCCATACGCCTTGCGCGTGATGACCGTCAGCTTCGGGACGGTCGCCTCGCAGTAGGCATACAGCAGCTTCGCGCCGTGCTTGATGATCCCGCCGTGCTCCTGGGCGACGCCCGGCAGGAACCCGGGGACGTCCTCGAACGTCACGATCGGGATGTTGAACGCATCGCAGAAGCGGACGAACCGCGCCGCCTTGAGCGACGCGCCGATGTCGAGCACGCCGGCCAGCACGGCCGGCTGGTTCGCCACGATCCCGACCGAATGGCCACCGAGGTGCGCGAAGCCGACGAGGATGTTCCCGGCGTAGTCGGGCTGGACCTCGAGGAAGGCCTGATCGTCGACGATGAGGCGGATGACCTCGTGCATGTCGTACGGCGTCGTCTCGGTGTCGGGGACGACGTCGAGCAGTGCCTCCTCGCGGCGGTCACGGGGATCGGTCCCCGCGCCGCGCGGCGGATCGTCGACGTTGTTGGACGGGAGGTACGCCAGCAGCGCGCGCATCGCGCCGAGGCACGCGACCTCCGAGTCGTACGCGAAGTGCGCGACGCCGGAGGTTGCGGCGTGGGTGTCGGCGCCGCCGAGCGCCTCCATCGTCACGTCCTCGTGCGTCACCGTCTTCACGACGTTCGGGCCGGTGACGAACATGTACGACGTGCCGCGCACCATGAAGGTGAAGTCGGTGATCGCCGGCGAGTAGACGGCGCCGCCGGCGCAGGGCCCGAGGATCGCCGAGAGCTGCGGGATCACGCCGGAGGCCAGCGTGTTGCGCAGGAAGATCTCGGCGTACCCGCCGAGAGAGACGACGCCCTCCTGGATCCGCGCCCCGCCGGAGTCGTTGAGCCCGATGACGGGCACGCCGGCGCGGATCGCCAGGTCCATGATCTTGCAGATCTTCTCGGCAAACGCCTCCGAGAGCGATCCGCCGAAGACCGTGAAGTCCTGCGAGAAGACGAAGACGGGCCGGCCATCGATGCGCCCCGATCCGGTGACGACGCCGTCCCCGTACGGGTGCTGCTCATCGAGCCCGAAGTCGTACGACCGGTGCACGACGAAGCGATCGTACTCGACGAAGCTCCCCGGATCGAGGAGCACGTCGAGACGTTCACGGGCCGAGAGCTTGCCCTTCTCGTGCTGCGCGCGAAGGCGGGCCGCGCCGCCCCCGAGTTCGGATTCGGCGCGGCGCGTCTCGAGCTGCCGCAGCTTGTCCCGCATCGACACGCGGGATGGGCTCCCTAGGAGTGGTCCTCGGTGCCCGTCAACGCCCCGATGTCCGATTCCGAATCCATCGGGATCACCTTGGACGGCGTCTCCGGACGCGGCGGCTGCTCCTCGGGAATCCCCGTCACGGCCAGAACGATGCGCCGGTGGATCGGATCGACCTCGAGGATCCGGACATCGAGGTTCATCGTCTCGTAGACGATATCGGCGGGGCTGTTGACCGGCTTGCCGTTATTGAGCTGGCTCACGGGCACGAACCCCTCGATGTCGTGGCCGATGTCGACGACGACACCCTTGTCCATCAGGCGCACCACCGTGCCGCGCAGTTCCGTGCCGACCGGATACGTCTCGCCGATCCGCAGCCACGGATCCTCCTCGGCCTGCTTCAGTCCCAGGCTGATGCGCTTGTTCTCGGAATCGATGTTGAGGATCACGACGTCCACCGTGTCCCCCTTCTTCACGACCTCCGAGGGATGCTGGACGCGCTTCGTCCACGACATGTCGGAGATGTGGATCAGGCCATCGATCCCCGGCTCGATCTCGACGAACGCGCCGAAGCTCGTGAGGTTGCGCACCTTGCCCGTGATCCGCGTCCCGACCGGGTACTTCAGCGGCAGGACGACCCACGGATCCTGCTCCGTCTGCTTCATGCCGAGCGAGATCTTCTCCTCGTTCGGATCGACCTTGAGCACCACCGCCTCGATCGACTCGCCGATCGACACGATCTTCGACGGGTGGCGGACGTTGCGCGTCCAGCTCATCTCGCTGATGTGGACCAGACCCTCGATCCCCGGCTCCAACTCGATGAACGCGCCGTAGTTCGTGATCGACACGACCTTGCCCTGCACGCGCGTGCCGACGGGATACTTCGCCGCGACGTCCTTCCACGGATAGCTCTGGAGCTGCTTCAGGCCGAGCGAGATCCGCTCGCGCTCCCAGTCGATGTCCAGGACCTTGACCTCGAGCTCCTGCCCGATGTGCACCATCTCCGACGGGTGCGCGATCCGCCCCCACGACATGTCGGTGATATGCAGCAGGCCGTCGACGCCACCGAGATCGATGAACGCGCCGAAGTCCGTGATGTTCTTCACGACGCCCTTCCGCACCTGATCCTTCTGGAGCTCCTTCATCAGCTTCTCGCGCTTGCCGGCGCGCTCGGCCTCGAGGATCACGCGGCGCGAGACGACGATGTTGCGGCGGCGCTTGTTGAGCTTGATGATCTTGAACTCGTACTTCTGCCCGAGCAGCTCGTCGATGTTCGGCACGCGCCGCAGCGCGATCTGCGAGCCCGGCAGGAACGCATCGACGCCCATCAGGTCGACGACGACGCCACCCTTGATCTTCTTGACCAGCGTCCCCTCGACCGGCTGGTCCGTCTCGTAGGCGACCCGGATGCGCTCCCAGACGCGCATGAAGTCGGCCTTCTTCTTCGACAGGACGACCGAGCCTTCCTGGTCCTCGAGGTGCTCGAGCAGCACCTCGACGATGTCGCCGGCCTTGAGTTCCGGCATGTCCTTGAACTCTTCCAGCGGGATCGTCCCCTCGGATTTGAATCCGATGTCGAGGACGACCATGTTGTCGCGAATCCCCTGCACCGTGGCCCGGACGATCTCGCCTTCCTCGATCGACGCCATCGTGCCCTGGTACAACTCGAACATCCGCTCCCATTCATCGGAGTCGGCCGTGACTTCGTCCTCGTCGTACAGCTCCGGGCGGCGATTCGCCAACGGGCGGAGTTGCGCCTTCTGGATGTCGCGCTTCTCGCGCTGCGTCAGCGGCGCATTGGCGGCGCCGTTCGACGCCTCGTCGGACGCGCCGTTCGCGGACTGGGGCGGGGTTTCAAGCTCGGGCATACGGGGATCGGTCTCCTGACTCATCGCGGGTTTTATCTCGCCGCGCCGAGGTTCGGGTACAGGGATCGCCACCGGAAAGCTCCGGAGGCGGGAACCGGAAAACGTACCGCTTTCCGGACGGCGAGTCAATGCTGAAAGTGTCGACCCGGTGCAGGGTTACGCCGGAGGATCGGCCCGCAGTTTCGCCGCCTCCGCGAGCGCCACGATCCGCTCGACCTGCTCGGCCTGCGTCAGCGTCGTCGTGTCGATCAGGATCGCGTCCTTCGCCTGTACGGTCTGCATCGCGTCGCGGGCGTCTCGTTGCACCAGGCGGTCGGTCTCCTCCGCGATCTCCGCATCCGTCGGGCGACGCTCGAGGCGCTCGGTCAGCCGCCGCCGCGCCCGCTCCCACGGGTCGGCGACGAGGAAGACCTTGAGGGCGGCATCGGGAAAGACGACCGTGCCCATGTCCCGCCCGTCGACCACGATATCGAAGTCGCGCGCCACCGATCGCACGCGGGCGTTGACCCACTGGCGCACCCCCGGCATCTGCGCCACAACCGACACCAGTCGCGTCACGTCGGGCCCGCGGATCAGCTCCGTCGCGTCGCCGCCATCGAGCAACGGCGAAAAGGACGTCCGCCCGGGCACCAGTCCGACGTGCACCGCGCACCCCAGCACGCTCGCCTCGTCCCACGCCGACGCGTCGGCCCGCGCGCGGAGCGCGGCTGCGGTGACCGCCCGGTAGAGCGCGCCGGAATCGACGTGCCGACAGCCGAGCCGTTCGGCGACCCACTGCGCGGTCGACGACTTCCCGGCGGCCGCGGGGCCGTCGATCGCGATCACGAACCGCGGTCGACCGCCGACGTCCACGTCGCGCCCGCCGGTCATCTGACGTGCATCAGGCGGGCCCCGTCATGCCGCGCGTACCCCGCGCACCGCCGCGAGGGCCGCCCAGAAGCCGGGATACGAGACCGAGACGCAGGCGGGATCATCGATCACGATCGCGTTGCCCGGACGCGCCCCGAGAATCGCGAACGCCATCGCGATCCGGTGATCGCCGTGCGTCGTCACGCGCCCGGCGAGCGGCCCCTCGCTCCCCTCGACCCAGAGGCCGTCAGGCAGTTCGCCGGCCCGCACGCCGACCGCCCGCAGGTTCGCCACCGTCACCGCGATCCGATCGCTTTCCTTGACGCGCAGCTCGCCGGCCCCCGTGATCCGCGTCTCGCCCGCGGCGTGCGCCCCGACGCACGCGAGGAGGGGCAGCTCGTCGATCATCGCGGCGACCTGATCGCCGCCGATCGCGATGCCCCGGATGCCGGTGGCGCCGGCCTGCACGCGCCACGTGGTCACGAACTCGCCGGCATCGGTGGCGGCGGGGGCGTCCGCGTCGACCGTCACGCCCATCGCGCGGAGCGCGCGGAAGAAGCCGTCCCGCGTCGCACTGACCAGAACTCCAGGGAGCTCCACGCCGGGCGCGCCACCGATCGCCGCGAGGGCCGCGAAGAACGCGGCCGACGACGGATCGCGCGGCACGGCGAGCGAAAACGCGCGCAGCGCCTCCACCGGGCGGAGTGTCACCCCATGCTCCGCGCGAAGATCGGCGCCGAGCGCGCGCAGGAATCGCTCCGTGTGGTCCCGCGACGGCGCCGGCTCCGCCACCGAGACCTCGACGCCGGCGACGAGCCCCGCGAGCAGCACCGCGCTCTTGATCTGGGCGCTCGCCACCTCCGTGCGCCACCGCACCCCGTGCAGCGCGCCGCCGCGGATGCGCATCGGCAACGTGCCGCCCGCCGACAGCGAGACCTCGGCGCCCATCGCCTCGAGCGGCGCGGCGACGCGTCGCATCGGGCGGGCGCTCAGGCTCGCGTCGCCAACGAACGTCGTCTCGAACGGCGCGCCGGCGACGATCCCCGCCATGAGGCGTGTCGTCGTGCCGCTGTTGCCGCAGTCGAGCGGCGCGGTCGCCGGGCGCAGCCCCCGCAGACCGACCCCGGTCAGCGTGAGGCGCGCGCCAAGCGGTGGCACGGGCACGCCCAGGGCCCGCAGCGCGCCCGCCGTCGACTGGACGTCAGCCGACTCGAGGATCCCCATGATCGCCGACTCGCCGGTCGCCAGCGCCGCGAACATCAGGGCGCGGTGCGAGATCGACTTGTCTCCGGGCACGTCGATCCGCGCGAATGCCGTCACCGCAACCAGTCTTCGAGTGCCACGGCGGCATCGGTGCGATCGTCGCGGTACTTGACGATCACCGGGGTCTGGAGCGCGAGTCCGTGCGCCCGACCCCAGGGGCTGGTCACGGCCCGCGCGCCCGGCACGACGACGGCGCCGGCCGGCACCTCGAGCGGCGCGTCGCCCGTGGCGCGGTACACGCGTTCGTGCACGAGATCGTGGATCGGCGTCCCGCGCGTGAGAATCACGCCGGCGGCGAGCACGGCGCCCGCACGCACGACGGTCCCTTCATAGACCCCGCAGTTGCCGCCGACCAGCACGTCATCCTCGATGATGACCGGCGCCGCATTCACCGGCTCCAGCACCCCCCCGATCTGCGCCGCGGCGCTGACATGGACGCGCGCGCCGACCTGCGCGCACGAGCCGACGAGCGCGTGCGAGTCGATCATCGTCCCCGCGCCGATCCACGCGCCGACATTCACGTACATCGGCGGCATGCAGACGACACCGGGCGCGAGGTACGCGCCCCGACGGACCGCGGAGCCGCCAGGCACGAGGCGGACGCCATCGGCGACCGTCAGCGCCCGTGGCGGGAAGAGGTCCTTGTCGACGAAGCCGAACGGCCCGACCTGCTCGCCCTGCAGCACGCCGACGCGGAAGCCGAGGAGGATCCCCCGCTTGACCCACGGCACCGCGGTCCACCGGCCATCCGGTTCACGCGCGGCGGCGCGGACCGCGCCGCACTCGAGCGCGTCGAGGAGCTGCCCGACCACGGCGCGCGCGCCGGATCCCGGGCCGGCCGGGGTCGTGGCCTCTGCGACCGCCGACTCGACGGCGGTCGCCAGCGCCAGCGCGTCGATCACAGCGCGCCCGCGCCGGCCAGCGCGGCCCGCACGGCCGGCAGATGCGCCTCCGCGAGCGGCACGAGCGGCAGTCGCAGGGTCGGACCGATCCGACCCATCAGGTGGAGCGCAGCCTTCACCGGCAGCGGATTGGATTCGACGAAGGCGGCCCGCATCCACGGGGCGAGCCGCTGATGCAGCGCGCGCGCCGCCTCGGCTTCGCCGCCCCGCGCCTCGGTGGTCAGCGCCGTCATCAGCCGCGGCGTCGCGTTGGAGACGACCGACACGACGCCATCGCCGCCCAGCGCGACCACGGCGAGGGTCAGGAGATCGTCGCCGGAGAGGACGACGAACGCGGCGGGGCGGCCGCGCAGGATCTCGCCGATCTGCGCGAGGTCAGCCGAGGCTTCCTTGATGCCGACGATGCGCGGATGCTCGGCCAGCGCGAGCGTCGTCTCCGCCGAGAGATTGACCGCGGTCCGCCCGGGGACGTTGTACAGCACGATCGGGAGCGGCGCGGCGTCGGCGATCGCCCGGAAATGGGCGACCAGCCCGCGCTGCGGAGGTCGATTGTACATCGGGGCGACGTGAAGCAGATGCGTGGCACCGCTCGAGGCGAGGGCGCGCGACAGCGCGATCGCCTTCCGCGTGTCGTTGGAGCCCGCGCCGGCGACGACCGGCACGCGACCATCCGCCTGCTCGGCCACGACGGTGACGACACGCAGATGCTCGTCCACCGTCATCGTCGCCGCCTCGCCCGTCGATCCGCACGGCACCAGGAAATCGATCCCCTCGGCGATCTGCCAGTCGACCAGCCGGCGAAGCGCCGGCTCGTCGACCGCGCCATCATCGAGGAACGGCGTCACGAGCGCCGTGCCACAGCCGACGAGCCGTCCCCGGGTGGCACCGGGTACGGGCACGTCGATATCGGCCCCGCTCATGCGCCACCCCCGACGACATCATCCATCGTGAAGACTCCCTGACGGCCGACGAGCCATGCCGCCGCGACGAGCGCGCCGTCGGCGAAAACGCGGCGGTCGCGGACGACGTGCTCGAGCTGGAGCGTATCGAAGGCGCCGTCGCAGATGACGGTATGGGTGCCGGGCACCGAGCCGACGCGCACGCTGGAGATCGGCACCGGCGCCCCGTCGCCGATCGCGTCCGCGAGCCGGCGCGCGGTCCCCGAGGGCGCGTCGCGCTTCCCGGAATGGTGCACCTCGATGATCGCGGTTTCGTATCCGCCGACCGCCCGCACGGCGCGCACCGCGCTCGCCGCCACCGCCCGGAAGAGGTGGGCGCCAATCGAGAAATTCGCGTCGTGCAGGACGGCGCCGCCCGTCCTGGCCGCCGCCCGGACGACGGCCGGGAGCTGATCGTCCCAGCCGGTCGTGCCGCAGACGACCGGGCAGCGCGCGTCGAGACATCCCATGATGTTGGCCACCGCCGACCCGGGTTCGGTGAACTCGATCGCGACGTCGGCGCCGTCGAGGTCACCCGGCGCGATCGGCCCGTCGGCGGCGCGCCGCTCGGCGACGATGCGCCAGCCGCGCGCGTCGGCGAGCTGTCGCACCACGCGACCCATCCGCCCCATCCCGATCAGCGCCAGCGCGGGACCGGGTGCCGATGGCGTCGTCATGCGAAGAACGCCGCGTGGAGCTGCCGGAGCGCCGCCGGCACCTGCTCGCCGTCGACGATCACCGTCAGGTTGATCCCCGTGGCGCTGAGCGACAGCATGTGCATGTGGATCCCGTGAAGGGCGCCGAGCGCCGTCGACATCGTCGTGCTGTCATCCGCGAGGCCGGCGCCGACGATGGCGACGATGCCGCGGGCGCGCTCCACCGAGACGTCGCCGAGCGCCGACAGCTCCAGCAGCACGGCGTCGAGTCGCTCGTCCTGGTCGACCGTCAGCGAGACCGAGACCTCGGAGGTCGCGACGACATCCACCGACGTGCGATGCCGCTCGAAGACCTCGAAGATCGTGCGCAGAAACCCGTGCGAGAGCAGCATGCGCGAAGACCGCACCTTGACGACCGAGGTGCCGCGCTTGCCGGCGATCGCCGTCACCGCACGGCGCGGCGCCTCGAACGTGATGCGCGTGCCGCGGCCCTCGGGGCGCATCGAATTGTAGATGAAGACGGGGATCCCCTGGCGCACCGCCGGCGCGATCGTCATCGGATGCAGCACCTTCGCCCCGAAGGAGGCGAGTTCCGACGCCTCCTCGAACCGGATCTCCTCGATCAGCCGCGCACCGGGGACGATCCGCGGATCGGCGGTCAGCATGCCGTCGACATCGGTCCAGATCTCGATCGCATCCGCCTGCAGTGCGGCACCGAGCAGCGCCGCACTGTAGTCGGACCCGCCGCGACCGAGGGTCGTCGTCACGCCACTCGCGGTCGCCCCGACGAACCCGGCGAGGACCGGCACGCGGCCGGCGCGGACGATCGGGAGGACCAGCTCGCGCGCGGCCGCCGCGATCGCGTCCGGCTGCGGCGTGGCGCGCGTGAACGCATCGTCGGTGATCAGGACGCGCCGGGCATCGACGAGCACCGCCGGGAGCCCGGCGACCTCGTAGGCCGCGACGACGAGGTGGGACGAGAGCAGCTCGCCCGTCGACGCGATCGCATCGAGCGACCGGGGGGTCAGGTGCCCGAGGACCGAGAGCGCGCCGACGAGACTCGCCAGGTCGTCGAACATGACGCTCATCTCCGCGCACAGCTCGCCCGCGGCCGCTGACTCGCCGAGCAGTCGCTCGGTCTCGCGGAAATGACGGGCCCGCAACTCCTCGACCGCCTGCATGGCGGCGAGCAGCTGCCCGGCGACCGCCTGTTCGGCGAGCGACAGCAGCGCGTTCGTGACGCCGGACATCGCCGAGACGACGACGACCGGCCGGCGATCGAGTCGGCCGCGCACGATCGCGGCGGTGCGGCGGATGGCGTCGGCGTCGGCGACCGACGTGCCCCCGAACTTCGTGATGATCACGCCGGCGGGAGGCCGCCCTGGGCGGCCAGCAGCTCGGCGTTGAGGACGGACCCGCCCGCCGCGCCGCGAATGACGTTGTGGGACAGCGCGACCAGCCGCAAATCCCAGATCGGGTCCGCCCGGACGCGGCCCACGACCGTCGCCATGCCGCCGCCGGTGCCGACGTCGCGTCGCGGCTGCGGGCGCGTCTCGTGCTCGGCGAGCACGATCGGGGACGTGGGCGATGTCGGCAGGCCGCGCGCCGCGGGCTCACCCTGCCAGGCCGCGAGCACGGCGATCGCGTCGGCCGGGGTGGCGCGCTGCGAGAGCCGCACGGAGAGGCAGACGGTGTGGCCGTGTTCGACGGCGACGCGGTTGGCGTGTGCGCTGACGGCGACGGCGGCGGGTTCGATTGCGGTGCCGGTCCAGCGCCCGAGCATCTTCGGCAGCTCGTGCTCGATCTTCTCTTCCTCGTCGCCGATGAACGGGATGACGTTGCCGAGGATGTCGAGCGCCGGGACGCCGGGATAGCCGGCGCCGGAGACCGCCTGCATCGTCACCGCGAAGACCTGCTCCAGCCCGAACGCCGCCTGCAGCGCTGCAAGCGGCAACAGCGCCGCGGTCGCCGCGCAGTTGGCGTTGGTGATGATCGCCCCGCAGCCAGGCCAGCCGAACCGCGCGCGCTGCACGGGCAGCGCCGCGAGATGCGGCGCGTTGACCTCGGGGACGAGGAGCGGCACGTCGGGGTGCATCCGGTAGCTCTTCGCGTTGCTGAAGACGATGCGGCCGGCGCGCGCGAACTCGGCCTCGATCGTCTCGGCCGCCGAGGCATCGAGCGCCGAGAAGATGATCGGCGCGCGGACCGCCGACGGCGCGCACGCGAGGACCTCGAGCTGCGCGGTCGATGGCGGCAGCGGGCCCTCGAGCCAGCGCACGACATCGCCGTATCGCCGGCCGGTCGACCGCTCGGAGGCGGCGACTTCGGCGAGGATGAACCACGGGTGGTTGGCGAGCAGGCGCACGAACGCCTGCCCGACGGCGCCCGTCGCGCCGAGCACGGCGACCGGCCACCGTCGCGCCGGCGCGGCGGCGATGGTCACGGCGCGAGGAGTGAGCGCACGAGGTGCTCGTAGGTGTCGACACTGGTCCGCAGTTCGCGCACGTCGATGAACTCGTCGGGGGTATGGGCGACGTGAATCGAGCCCGGTCCGAAGAGCAGTGGCGTGCCCCACCGACCGAGGAGCGGGATGTCGGACGTGTAGGCGACCGGCCCGGCATCGATTCCCGGCACGGTGTGAAAGAGCTGCGCCGGGATGTAGGAGCCATATTCGAGCTCGGCGGTGTCGCCGGCCCACCGCTCCAGCGCCGCCTTGACCGGCGCGACATCGCCCACGAGCCGCACCATGATCTCCGCCTCGGCGAGGGCGGGAACGACGTTGGCGGCCGTTCCCGCACGCAACACGCCGACGCTCGCCGTCGTCGCCCCGAGGACCGGGTCCGTGGGCAGGGCGAGGGTGTCCAGTCGCGGCAACAGTGCGAGCATCGGTCCGATCGCGGAACGCCCGAGGTGCGGATACGCGGAATGCGCCTCGCGCCCGCGGGTGCGCACGGTGACGCGCAGCGAGCCCTTGGCCCCGCTGGCGAGGCGGCTTTCCGTTGGCTCCCCATTGATCAGGAAGCGGCTCGTCGCCGCCAGCTGGTTCGCCGCCCGCGCGCCATCGGAGCCCTTCTCCTCGCCGACGACGAGCAGGAGATCGACGCGATCCTCGCCGGAGGCGACGAGGCGGTCGGCCGCGACCATCATCGCGGCCGCGATCCCCTTCGCATCACACGCGCCGCGACCGACCAGTCGGTCGCCGTCGAGACGAGGGGGGACGTACGGCGGCACGGTGTCGAGGTGCGTCGAGAGCGTCACGCCGCCACCCGACCGCGACGCCCAGACGTTGCTCCGCCCCGGCGTGACTTCCTGAATCGTGACGTTCCAGCCGCGGCCGACGAGCCATCGGGAGACGAAGTCGACGGCTCGCCCTTCCTGGCCAGTCGACGACTGGATGGAGAGCAATTCGGCGGCGAGCGCCACAACGTCCGTCATGGCGCAGAAGTTACTGCGCCGTCGCGCCTCGGGGGATTGCCGGTGGCGGCGCGGATCGTCGCGGCGCGCGCGGTGCGCGCGGTGCGCGCCGCCGCGTCAGGTATCGCGCGCTTCGTTTCGATCCTGGTCGAAGGTCGACCCGTAGCTGGCCGCCGGGCCCTCGGATCCGATCGGTCCGACCGTGTCGCTCGCACGAATCCGGATCGTCGCCGTGTCGGCCAGCGCCGGGTGGTCGTCGACCGTCGCCCGCCGCTGATCGGTCGGCGACAGGTCCGCCGAGCCGTCACCCCGCCCGTGTCCGACGAAGAGCGCGGTGAGGAGACGCCCGGCATCCCGCCCGTAGCGGTCGTGCGCGCCCTCGCAGGATTCCCCGATCGTCGCCAGCCGGTCCTCGCCGAGCGTCCGGCCCGCCTCGCGGAAGACGCGGAATGTCTCCGCGACGCGCCGCGACGCCTCGAGGTCCCCGGCGAGCGCGAGGTAGTCGGATGTCGCGGTCTGGTCAGCGGCAGGGACGCGTGGTGACGCCGGTGATGCCGGTGACGCGCCGGACGGCGCGGCAGGCGTCGCCGCAGCGGTGACGGACTGCAGATACTGCCGGAGCATCTGCTGGTGGAGCCGCATCGGCTCGACGTACTGCGCCGACAGGGCACGGACTCGTTCATCCGTCGCGCTGGCCTGGCGCGCGATCAGCTGGTCGAGGAACGTCTGGTGCTGGGCGTCTGCCAGGGCGAGCTGGGTGCGCAGAAAGGCGGTGTCGCGAAACATGGGACCCTCGCGGGGAATGGTGTCCCGACGCGTTGCACGATGCGTTCCGCCCGCCCCCGCTGTCAATCGCGCTCGTCGCCCGGCCCGCTGTCGGTCGCACCCGAGTCCAGTAGCTTTCCGCCATGCAGAAGCGCGTGCAGTTGCTGGTCGCGATCGAGGTCGAGGGCGAGGACGAGCCGTCGCATGATTTCCCGCGCCGGGCGATCTCGGCGGTCCGCGACGCCATCAAGGTAGGCCGCGCCCGTCACCCGACGCTGACGATCACCGTCCACAAGGTGATCGAGGACCCGAATGCGACCTGAGCGTCGGCGGGATGAGGTCGCTCAGGACGCCGTGCGGCGGCTCAGCGTGCCCATCACCCAGTCCCAGATCGGCGAGCTGACCCCGTAGTCACTGTCCGGATCGACGAAGTGATGCCGGGCATGGCGGCGCTTGAGGAATCGGCCCCACGCGGTCGGCAGCCCGGGATGGTGCACGGCGTAGTGCACCGTGTCGTAGATCAGGTAGCCGACCACGAAGCCGGCGAACATCGCGGGCGCGTAGCGCGCCCCCGCCGTGAGGCGAAAGAGGGCGTAGAAGAGGAAGGCGAGCGGAATGCTCGCTGACGGCGGCATCACCAGACGCGACGAGTCACTCGGGTACTCGTGGTGCACGCCGTGGGCGATGAAATAGACGACGTGGCGCCAACTCGGGAGCTCCGGGATCACGGCCTGATCGATCGGGAGCGACGCCGATATCCGGTGCGTCTCTTCCATGACGGCGTCCGGCGCGTGAAAGAGATAGCGGTGGAGGAAGTACTCCACGAGCGTCCAGACGACGAGCCCGCCGAGCAGCAGGAGGGCGGAGACGCCGATCGGCGTGCGGGCGGTGGCGAGCAGGACCGCGATGACGGGCCAGAAGATCAGGTGCGGGACGACCGGGTGGACGTGCGAGCACCATTCGACCCAGTCCTGGCGGAACATGCGCACCGACCGGTCGGCCGTGGTGACACAGTGCTCGGTGGCGGCACTCCGCGTCGCGGGCGCACGCTCCTCGGCAGTCACGGATGAGGTCATGGTCCCAATCTATAGGGTGGCGGCGCGGAACGTGAAGCGTGATCGGGAGGGCGCCTTCGAGGTGCACTCGACGCGTGATCTCGCCGACCTCCCGATCGTCCATCTGCCGACCGCCACGCGCACGCACTGCACCGGAGGGCCATCATGCGATACCGCCTCATCCCCCCGTTCCCGCCCGGCTTGTCACGCGAGGCCACCCTGACGCGCCGCGAGGCGATCGCCCTGGTCGGTGGCGCGGCCGTCGGCACGCTGCTCACCGCCTGTGGCGGCACCGCGACGGCGCCGAAGTCCGTGTCTGCCGGTCCCCCGCAGCCGGTGCCGACCGGGCCGATCACCGACGCGACGATCACGGTCGGCGCGCCGACCGGGGCGAGTGTCCCCGACTCGTTCGTTGGGTTGAGTTACGAAAAGAACAGAATGTCGGTGCCCCTCTTTACGGGAAGCAACAGCGACCTGATCGGACTCTTCCGGCGCCTCGGCTCCGGCGTGCTGCGTATCGGCGGCAACTCCGTCGACGAGACGACGTGGGCGCCGAACGGCGCGGGCCGGACGTCGGGGCAGGTTGCGCCGTCGGATATCGACGCCCTGGCCGCCTTCGCCTCGGCCACGGGCTGGCCCGTCCTGTATGGGGTCAACTTCGCCCAGTCGACCGCCGCGTCCGCCGCCAGTGAGGTCGCGTATGCGGTGAGCGCGCTCGGGAACAACCTGCTCGGCATCGAGATCGGCAATGAGCCGGATCTCTACGCGGGCCACTACTTCGCGAGCAGCTACAGCTACGCGGACTGGTTCGCCGGCTGGCAGTCGTTTGCCGCGGCGATCCGCGCCGCGTCACCGGGCGTGCCGCTGACCGGACCGGTCGTCGCGGGCAACACCACGTGGTTCACGAGCTTCGCCGCGGCGTCGACCGGCGTCGTGCTGCTGTCGGACCATTACTACCGGGCGAACGGGCAATCGCCGTCGTCGACGATCGATCTGCTGGTGAGCTATCCCGACACGCACCTGCAGACGGAACTCGCGAAGCTCAAGACCGCGGCGGCCGGTGCCGGGCTCCCCTTCCGGATGGCCGAGACGAACTCGTTCTACAATGGCGGCGCGCCCGGTGTCAGTGATTCGTACGCGTCGGCGCTCTGGGTGATCGAACACCTTTTCACGATCGCCGCGGGCGGCAGCGTCGGCGTCAACCTGCACGGTGGCGGCAATGGCAGCGGCTACACCCCGATCGCCGACTCGAATGGCGTCGTCGTCGGCGCGCGGCCCGAGTACTACGGCGTGCTCCTCTTCTCGCTCGCCGGGCAGGGGCCGCTCCTCGCGACGACGATCGCGGCCGGCGGCCTCAATGCCAGCGCGTTCGCGATCGCCAACAGCGCGTCGCAACGCGCGCTCGTGATCGTGAACGCCGACCCCACCCAGAACCTCGCCTTCACCGCGACCCTGCCGAGCCACGTCTCACGCGCGACGCTCCAGCAGCTGACCGGTCCGGCGCTCTCCGCCACCAGCGGCGCCACGCTCCAGGGCTCCGCCGTCGGTATCGACGGCGCGCTGGTCGAGCAGCCCGCCTACGGCCTGACGGTCAGCGGCGCGCAGGTGACCGGCTACGTCTCCCCTGCCAGCGCGGCGCTCGTCATCGTGCAGTCGTCGTCATGAGCGGTGCCGGCGCACCGGGCATGCGGGCGACCATCGCCCGCAGCGCCTCGAGATCATTGGGGCGCAACTGGTACTCGTGGCCCATGAGGGTGCCGTAGACCGACGGCGCATTCACGAGCTCGAGGAACTGCGCGAGCGTCACGTCGACGAGCGCGGCGCCCCCATGGAACTGCACCGGGACGCGAAAGCGCTCCTGCCCGCCGACGCGAAAGCTGGCCGGCTCGACGGCGACGCGCGGATCGACCGGGGTGCTCACGCCCGTGTACCAGAGCGAGATCATCGACGGCGGATTGCTGCGGGTCCGTCCGATATAGCTGTAGGCGGCGGTGATGCTGGTGCCGGGTCCGCCGCCGTAGAGCACGACGTCGACCCGGGTCCGGTTGCGCATCAGGTCATACGCCACATGGATCGCCGTGTCGTAGACCATCGCCTGCCGCTCGGGAAAGAGCGCGGCGGGACTGGGTTGCGCGTGCACGGACGTCGCACCGGCGACGGAGAGCGTCAAGAGCGTGGCGACACTGGAAAACCTCATGTGCATCTCCCGACTGGGGAACCGCGTCATACGGGATGACCGGGACCTCATGAAATCCGGCTCACGGCTTTGAACATGTGAACAGTCGCCGGACCGGTCGGCGGTCGCTGTGCGCTACATCACCGGTTACGACAGGCTGCCCCGGCGGCCAGCGGGCGGCGACTCCGGCGCCTCGCGATGTCGAGCGGCGGTGTCCCTCGGATGTGCGCGGCCTGCGGATCTACTTCACGGACGCCACCGGCGCCGAGTTCCGGGTCCATGACGTCGTCTTTGGGGTGCCGCCCGCGGCCCCGCACCGCCGGCGAGTGGTGCCGACGGGTTCGCAGGGCGCGACCCACCGCGCGTTCACGACGGCCGACGGTGCGGTTCGACTGTACGCGTTCGGGCCGCGCGACCGCCGGGCCATCGAGCCGGAGCTGCTCGACGCGCAGCTCAAGCGCGCCGAGTTCGTGGGCGGTCGGTTCGAACCGTCGGAGCACTGGACGCCCCAGGCGTCCGCGGCGCTCCCAAATGGGGCGGCCGACGCGGTGGCGCGCAGTGACGTCCACCCGGAAGCCGGGCTGACGCACGGCGAGCTGCGGTAATTGCGGTGCAGAATGGCGATGCGGTCGCGATCTTCCGGATCGTGCCGACCAATCCGTCGCCGTCCGCGCGCGCCCTCGCGCTCTGGTGCGTCGCACTCTCCGCCGCGGTCGGCGCGGTCGTCGCGGCGGTGCGCCCGGGTGGCCACCAGGCGATTGGCCTCCGGCTGGCCTTCGGCGCCGTGCTCGGCGCGGCGCTGTGCGCCGTCGGCATCGCGATCGTCGTCGCGCTGATCGCCCGCGCCGCGCGCCGCCTCTAGCGGCACGGCGCCACGGCACCACGGCGGCACGGGACCGGCGGGGGCGGGGCGGTTCGGATTGCGGTGGAGTATTCTTGTCGCGGACAGCGCGGATGACGACGCCCGCGATGGCGCGCGGACGGGCGGTGGAGGTGTGCAGATGACGAAGTGGACGGACGGGCGGCCGGGGGACGAGCTCGTCGACGGCTATCGCCGGTTTCGCGCCGAGCAGTGGCCTGCGCGGCGCGCGCATTTCGAGCAACTGGCCGACCGTGGCCAGTCGCCGCGCACGATGGTGGTGGCGTGCTCGGACAGTCGCGTCGATCCGACGATGATCTTCGACGCGACGCCCGGCGACCTCTTCATCCTGCGGAACGTGGCCAACCTCGTGCCCCCGTACCAGCCGGACGCCGCGTTTCACGCCACGAGCGCCGCACTCGAGTTCGCGGTGCGCGTGCTGGAGGTGGAGCGCGTCATCGTGCTGGGCCACGCGATGTGTGGTGGGATCGATGCCCTCATGACGGGCGCGCCGTCAGAGGCGCCGGATTTCCTCGTGCCGTGGATGCGGATCGCCGAGCCGGCCAGGGCCCGCGTCCTGGCGCGGGCGGAGATGGGTGCCACTGACGACCTGCTGACCGCCTGCGAGCGAGAGGTGGTGAAGCTCTCGCTCGAGCACCTGCTGACGTTTCCGTGGATCGCCGAACGGGTGAATGACGGTCGGCTGCAACTCGTCGGGATGACCTTCGATATCCGCTCTGGCGTCCTCGACGCGCTGCGACCGGACGGGTCGTTCGCCCCGGTCTGACTGGGTGACCGGGTGACCGTGTGGGCGACTGACCGCCGGGTGGCACGTCAGCCGCCCAGATACTCCACGTGCACGTAGGTCCCGAGGCGCGTGTTGTACGCCAGGTACCAGCCCGGGTTGTCGGGATCCTCGTAGATGACGATGTCATCGCCATCCCAGTTCCAGTCGCTCACGTAGCCGACGTCGTATGGCGCCACGCTGAAGTAGAAGCCGCCGAACCCGAATCTCGCCGGGCCGCCGCCGGCGAGGTGCCACGTGTGACCGGGGCCGAACCCGCCGGTGAAGCGGCCGTGGGCCCACGGGTGATCCAGATGGTAGTGCGGGTCGTTGGGGCCCGCGCGCCCGACCCATTCGTCGGTCGCCGCGTCGACGTGGGGCGCGATCGGGTGGCCCGGTCGGTCCGGACCGGCGTGGTCCGCCAATGGGCGCGGACTGCCCGCCCGCATCGGCGCCGGACCGTGTGCCGGAATGTGTCCGCCGCCGACCTCGCGACCGCCGCCACCATGATCACCGCCACGGTCACCACCGTGATCCTGCGCGACCGCGGGCGAGGACACGAGCACGATCGTCGCGAGGACGGCGATCGTCGGTCGCAGGGCTGCTCGAAGCGTTGGAATCGTCATGCGGCGTGGAAAAAGCAAAATCCGCGCCGACGCCGCGACGCGCGGATCACCTCGTGCCGTGCAACCGCTCGGCGATCGCCGACACCTCCGCCGGCCCGGTTCGGCAGCAGCCGCCGACCGCGGTCGCGCCGGCCGCACGCCACTCGCTCGCCCACGCGCCGAAGCCCGCCGCGGATGCGCCAGTGGATGCCCCATCGGATCCCCGGCCCCGCCACGCCCGGCTCGCCGCATCCCACTCCTCGCCGGAATTCGGATACACGAGAATCGGCTTGCTCGTGCCTCGACGTAGCGCGCGGACGAGATCGGCAATCAGATGCGGTGGTGTGCAGTTGATCCCGACGGCGGCGACTTGCGCCGCGCCATCGAGGACGGCGGCGCACTCGCGCACGGCATCGCCAGCGATCGTCCGTTCGGCATCGCCGGCACTGAACGTGATCCACGCCGTCGCCGACGGTGTGTCGGCGAGGGCGAGCACGATCGCGCGGGCCTCATCGAGCGACGGCACGGTTTCGCAGGCGAGGATCTCCGGATTCGCGTCCGCCAGCGCCGCGATACGCGGCGCGTGGAAGGCGGCGAGTTCGTCGATCGAGCGACCGTAGCGCCCGTGGAATTCGGATCCGTCGTGGAGCAGGCCGGCGTACGGCCCGACCGAGGCGGCGACGAGCAGCGCGGGGTCGCCGTCGGCCGTGCGGGACGCCCGGCCCGAGTCGGCGAGGTACCGCGACCGCGCACGATCGGCGAGGTTGACCGCGCGATGCAGGAGCGCGACGGTCGCGTCATGATCGAGACCGATCCGCGCGAGTCCCTCGAACGTCACCTGGTAGCTCGCCGATATGGCGCACTGCGCGCCGGCGGCGAAGTAGTCATAGTGCACCTGCTCCACGAGGTCGGGCGCATCGAGCAGCGCGCGCGCTGACCAGAGCGGATCAGCGAGATCGAGCCCGCGCCGCTCCAGCTCCGTCCCCAGCCCGCCATCGAGCACGAGTCCCGGCAGGCATCGGCGCGCGAACGCGGCCGGGGTCAACACGGGCGATCCATCATCGGTTTCCCTCGCGACGCGACTCGACGCGACTCGACGCGACTCGACGCGACTCGACGCGACTCGACGCGACTCGACGCGACTTCGCATGCCGGGACCGGGACTCGAACCCGGACGGGGTTGCCCCCAAGGGATTTTAAGTCCCTAGTGTCTACCGATTTCACCATCCCGGCGGCCTTTCATTATACGCCCTGCCGCGGGCGGGACATACAGCGGGCGCGCCGCGGAACGCCGCGGGCGTTCGTCAAATCGCGCGCGATTCCCTATCTTCGCGAGATGTCACCGCGTGCCGGGTCGCACCACGCCGAGACGACGACACGGCGCGGCGCGTTCGTGCGGTCGGTCGCACAGGCCGTTGCGCGCACGGTTGTGCCGCTCGTCGTCCCGGTCTTCGTTACACTCGCCGGCTGCCATCCACCCGCCACGCATTCGAG
>Ga0116229_10000713_pt1 | contig 47197 bp, 37 predicted proteins | sample S1TSphgellanicum_3_FD_87313 | JGI IMG/M metagenome (GOLD analysis project Ga0116229, IMG submission 87313) | Host-associated microbial communities from peat moss isolated from Minnesota, USA - S1T2_Fc - Sphagnum magellanicum MG | ecosystem: Host-associated > Plants > Peat moss > Unclassified... | reverse complement strand
GTTGTATATAAAGAGGTTTTGGAAATGTAGTTTGTAATTGTAATTTTGTAATATGTACCGTCAAATACACACACACCTGTGCATTGGGCACGGGGTTCAAACTAGTAACTCTGTAACTAAGTTTCAACCACAAGCCAAAATATCATCTTTCAAAAATCCTCATATAAAATAGACCTATATTATTACCTAGGGGCCAAAATCCCTTGAGCTACCACACTCTATAATGAATCTAAACACAATATCCTTGCTTTGGTAGGCAAGGCCAGCAAAGCTGCACATAAATTCATATTAGGTGGGTGGGGTGAGGAGAGGAGAGGAGGACAATACAAAATAAATAAATAAATAATTAATTAAATGAAAAACAGTTCACAAACAAAATGAATTCAGGTACCTAGTACTACCCCGTTGAGAAAGTTCACCCAAGGCATTGAGAACAAGGTAATTATTGCTTGGCCATTTTGCCTCTCTGTGCTGCAGTAAATGTGAACATTTAATGCAGTCATGGGGGCATACTAGTTTTTAGTCCTAGTAGTAGTAGTAGTAGTATTGATCTGAATTTGTAGAGAACCTCCGGTTCCTATCACGCTGGCAATTTGCAGTCAGAGAACCGCAGGTTCTTTTTTCTTCGATATTTCAGAATCAGAAAACCGTTGGTTCCAGATGTTGAATATTTCGGAGTCAGAGAGAATCATGGGTTCTGGTTTTTAGATATTTCAGAATCAGGGAACTGCTGATTCCAGTTGTAAAGGTAGTCTGGAATCGGCAGTTATGGTTCTTTGAAAGTTGTACCACACAATTTGTTCATTTTCACCCATTAAATTTTTTTCCAAAGAACCGGAGGTTCTCATGAAAGATCAGGGGAAGCATCCACTGGTTATGAAGGTGGTTATTTCATTTTCTACCAGAACCCAATTCTTCGAGTGGTTCTCACGTGAGCGGGAGGGAGCAGGGTTATGAAGAGCCCTTTTAACCGCCGGGGTGGGGTCCGGGTTTCTGAGAACCGGCCACCGCAGGTGCAAACTGTGCACACTCCTCCAGAGAGACTGTGCAGTTGAAGGAGAAAGAGAAGACGAAGCTCCTTTCCAGTCACTCCCAGCAGCTGCGGCCATCTTCAAAATGCCGTCAATCTCTTGAGCTGTTGCATCATAGATCATCTTCTCAGCATCTAGCACTACAGCTGAGAGCTGGTTCTTGTACTCAACTGAGTCCAAGAAACAAGTTCTCGACTTCGGCAGCAGCAGCAGTTAGGAAGTGGACATCTTTCTACTTTGTTCCAAAGTAAGAGTCTTCAGTACTGTGATGTGTGTACATGCTATTTTCTTTCCTGTGGCTTCATCTACAATGCTGTGTGGAGCTTCTTGTAAGCTTCAGAAGCAGCTCAGCTGGTAAACCAGTAGAAGAACAAGAGTGATATTGATCATGCACGAGAAACCATATCTAGTTCATATATATATGTGTGTGTGTGTAGTTGCCACAAGTGTGGGGTGTGGGTGGTAGTCTAGGCTACTCTTGTGAACTTCGTGATCTGTTTTTAGTGTTTGTAGTGTGCAATGTGCATTGCTTTGATGAATACTTATGTTGTATTTGTGTTTGTAGTTGTGTATTTGTTTCGTCAACTTCTCAGCTGCAGGGGTTCTTGTCAAGCGTCGTGTCTGTCAGGTGTCAGATTGTGTCCATAGCTTACCGAATAGGTGTTCAGCTGTTAGTGTGCATGCTTCGAGCTGGAATAGGCTTTTTTTTCTCTTTAAGCTGTTTTCTCCTTTGGGTTTTCAGAAGTACATGGAATTATTTTTTTTGAGTTAAAGACGCACTCCATTTTCCACTTCGAAAAAATGCCTTGATCTTTTGAGCTCAAGAATGGAAAGATCGAGCTTCGAGCTCGCGTAAATCTTTAGATGAAGAAACTCAACAGATTCCGAGCATTGAAGCAGTTTTTTGCAAGAAAGCTTACATACATTCTTCTCCATTTTGCTGCTTATTAGGCTTGTACTAGAGCTGCAGCATTTTTTAACTGTGTAAGTTGTTCGGCAGAGCGAGAGAGATAGCGAGACATGGGGAGATCATTGCAGAGATCACCAGGGACAACTAGGGGACTACAACTAGTACTGCTGGCTCCCGGGTACTGTGTTGGTTCGATGGTGCTCATGGCGGCAGCCGCTCTGCTAAGTGTTGTGGTGGTGGTGGAGGCCGGAAGATCCACAGCCAACTTCATCTTCGGAGACTCACTGGTGGATGCTGGCAACAATGACTACCTGAACAGTCTAGCCAAGGCAAACTATCAACCGTATGGCATCGACACGTCTGACCACCAACCCACTGGTCGCTTCTGCAACGGTCGCATTGTTCCTGATCTCATGAGTGAGTACAGTGCATGCTTTGATCTCAGTAACTTATATAATCAAATTGCAAGCTTCTGTTTACCTTGAACCATTCTGCTCTGTTAGAGAACTTCAAAGAAAAAACACAGCTTGCCTGGGACATGGCCCAAGTTCTAAGCAGCACAATTCTATTCGCAAGCAAGCAGCTTGAAATTGTGAAGCAGTTTGTAGTGCACTTCTTGTATCATTCATACATTTCGTGAGAATTGCAGTTACATAGGTCTATGATATCACCCTCTGAAGATTGCTGGTGATTTTTTCTCTCACGAAATGAGTTTTTCTCTTGTGATTTGTTGTAGGTGAGACGATGGGGATAGCATATCCACTGCCAGTGCTTGATCCTGCAGCAACTGGACCCAACATTCTGCATGGTGTCAATTATGCATCTGCTGGAGCTGGCATTCTTAATGATACTGGTTCTATATTTGTGAGTTTCATTTCACAATTTTCAGCTCTTCTTCTTTCGTCACAGGTTGTGGTTTTTGTCTCTTGATCCTATTTTGTACATTAAGGTAGATTGGGGTGGCAGACATGTCATTCTCTTGACCACATTATGTGATGTAAATGTAATCTCTCTGGTGAGATTGTCAGATGATCATATACTCATGTTTGCTGCATTGCCTGGCTCGCCCTAATGGGGTTACCTGACGCCTTCACCCAACATAATGGGCAGGACCTTGACCATTCCATAGTAATAATATCATCAGATCTATGTCAACTGTTGTCAACATGGTAATCACCATGACTGTGGCCTTGACTGTTTGTGCATCTGTGATTTAGGGTTTGCATGTCTGATATTTTTGCAGCTTGCACTGCTTACGCTTCCTCAACAATTTCAGTATTTTCAGCAGACCAAAACACAAATAGCGGCTCTAATTGGACAACCAGCAGCTGATCAGCTTATTGAAGATGCAGTTTATTCATTCACAATAGGAGGCAATGACTACATTAACAATTATCTTCTCCCATTTTCTACCAGATCTCAACAATACACTGTTCCTCAATACCAAGATCTTCTCATTTCAACACTTTATGGACATTTTCAGGTGTGTTTAAAAAGGAAGGATTGAACAGTGTTGCCCTGTGCAAAACCAACACTTCACTTCATACCCTTCTTTCTACCCAACATTCTCAATTTTCTTGGGTTTAGAACTGTTTCAACTGAACAGCTACCGAGTTACCAAATTACATTGTTCCTCTTGGAGGCTCAACCAAGCCACAATTAGAGTGCAGTTTACATCTGTGGATTGAAATCTTGATGGAAACTTCTGTGTGATAAATTCATCATTTGCAGACAGCATACAGCTTGGGAATGCGAAAATTTACAGTGGCCAACATTGGACCCATAGGATGCACTCCTTCAGAATTGGCGAAAGGAAGTCTGGATGGGAGTTGCATCACGAGCATCCAAGACATGGCAATGGGATTCAATGCAGTATTGAAGCCTATGACTGAGCAATTACAGGCTGAGCTTCCTGGGTCTGTATTTGTGTACATCGACTCGTTTTCAGTCGTCATGAATATCATCAACAATGCTGCTTCATATGGTATGTCTTTGTGTCGCATGATCTAATGAACATCATGGGTTGCAGAACTTTCGTAACAATTTTTTTCTGCTAACTGTGATGCTTACACGTTTGGTTAAACTAGGTCATGGAGGTCATTGACAATCTCCATTGGACAAATTTCTCACAATTTAACTCAAAAAAGGAATTAAACACTACCCACATACCTCGATTGATGAGTTATTGATCAGTTTAGATGTGTCAGTGTGTGCTAGGTACTGGTTTTCTAAGCAACACAAACATGTGGATTACATAGCAAATGATATGAACTTCTTGTATGTAAGTTTTGTCAGGGAGTCTTGCACATTTACACATTCATTTTTGTTCACTGGTGTGTTTTTTGACAGGATTTACAGTTAAGAATACAGCATGCTGTGGAGCAGGACCATATCTTGGTCTTATTGATTGTGAAACATTCACAGGCTACTGTAGTAACAGAGATGAGTACATCTTTTGGGATCCATTTCATCCCACTGAGAGGGTCAACATTCTTGCCCAGCAGCAGTTCCTGAACGGTGGTCTTGATGTTGTTAGCCCCATGAATGTAGCTCAGTTGGTGAATTTTTGATTTCACATTTCTTAGTAACTAGTCTTATAGATAAATTTGGCATTTGAAACCATGAATACTTATTGTCAATTGCCAATGCTTTGCATTTACTATAGAAATCTAACATGAAGACCTGTCAAGAATAGCATAGACCAGTTGAGTAGACCCAAAACTTAACTAGTAGGCTAAATTGAGAACTTTCACAAGATCTTTGCATGAAATCAGAGATCATAATGCATGATGAAGGTGATGGGTCTGATACTTGCAAGTGAGTGATACTTCATCACTTTCAAGGTTATGACTGCACTCATTCTCATCATGCTTGTTTTTAGACTGGCTAGAACTACTGACATAATAGTTACCTTTCAAGCTGCTATTGTAGGGTTTCTTTTTCTCTCCAATCTCATAGACATAAGTATATATACACTTGGAGATTGGTTTCTGTAGTACTTTTGCTAATGGGTATTGAGCTCATGAGAGTATAGGGTTGCACATGTATGAAAAACCCACATCAGGGTAAAAATGTGTTCAACATGTGTAATAATAATGTTGGTGACGCATGTCACTACGCAAATTTTTGTTGAATAATGTACATGTACAATTTTCACCACAACGATATTCAATATTGCTCTATACTCGGATTTTGGATACATTTTTGTTGACTAGCCTTCACCTTCACAGTCTCTAAATTCTTCATTATCTTCAAACCTTTGTTTCTTAATTGTGTGTGCATGTAAAGTGTGTAACAATGAAGCTGCACATGTCATATATATGTCAGAGTTTGATGAGCAAAAGCTGACTGTTCTTGTGAACTATATGAAATGAAAACTTGAGCTTCTTCTGTGCATTTGGACAAAATCTTCACTTGTATTCACAGGCACCAAAGATTTCTTCTGACAAATGACCTGCTGAAGATTCAACTGCACTTCAGACCAAAACTCTCATCCAAAATCCCATTCCCAGCTTCTGGACAGGGAAAATGGACAGTTTCTGGAACATTTTTCTCAAAGGATGAAGGCCAAGGAATGCTGGAAAGTGGGTATTAGAATCTGTTGCACAAGAAAATGGATCATCTAATAAGTCTGACAAGATTTCCAACAGCAAGTAAGATCAAGTAGGAGTTTTGGCAAGAAAGTCTGGCAGGAGTTTTGGCAGAAAGGGAAGCGTTGAGATTTTGATTAAGTAGGAGGGAAAGGCAAAAGTGATGGCACACCAACAGATGTAGGCAGGCAGTCTTGGGAATGCGAAAGGGGAAGTGATGGAGGGAGCACAAGCCATGATGTGATCTGTGAAACTATTAGGAGATAGTGCACACCAGAATGCTTGCTCATCAAAATACTTGAATGGCAAGTTGATAGACTTGTTTCTAGAAACTTTCTCTATCATCTACTTTGAATATCTTGGTGTAAACTAAGCTTGAGCTGCAGGACTGGCAGCTGAATGCAGCTGATCTTTGTACTACTGTCTAAAACATAGAATTGTAGGTGATGAGGGTACCAGCAATGGATAGAAGCCCAATTACAAGGGTGGGCAATGTGGTGAGATTTAGAAGCTTGCTTTTGCCAAAGTAACCAGTGACAGTGATGGTTCCATCAGCAACAACATGAGCTACTGTGCTAGCTTCTGTGGAAGGAGACCTCCATTGTACATCCCTCATGCCAACCTTGATGACATCACTTTTGAGAGCAGCAACAAGTTCACCCCTGTGACAAGCAAAGAAAGTGGAAGTCCTGTGTCAATCCGAGTCTCCACTAACATTTCACCTGATCTCCAGAATCTAACAAGACTAGTTTCATCTCTTGAACATGCTGAGACTAGAAGCCTAGTTTATTTGGGAAGAAATAAACAAGGAAATGAAAAGCAAATGCGGAGCATGAGCTAAGATAATCTGTGACAGAGAATCACTCCTCAATCCATTCCATCACTTTCACATAAAAATCTCTTGTAAGTTCTACCTAAGTTTACAACATTGGTGCATGTGCTACTTGGCTGACTTTGCAATTGAACAGAATTTCTAACCAAGAAGGAAACAGAGAATTCACCTCCAAGAACCTCTGCAGAAATGAACATTAGGAGGGCACCACTTATGTATTGGGTGACAGAGTAAGGCATCAGGCCATTGTCAACAATCACAATGACTCCTAGGCATGTCAGGATCTCAGCAGCTACTAACAATTGCCTGCCAAAACATCACATTCACTAGGGTACAGATTCATCGTGACCATGGTGAAATGCTTAGGTTACCATCTAACTCCTTTGATGATCTTGGCAGGAGAATGACAGAAGCAATCCACCCTGCAGCATGTGGATTGCAGATCAAACAACATTAATATTCAGATGTGGAGAAAATAGAGGAGTACCAGGCTACTCTCTTGCAATAAAGACAAAGGTATACTGTACATCATAAACCATGTTCTGTATTCTAAACACTCTCTTTAGGTGAACTTTCAGAACGTTCTTTAGATTCACATTACAGAGAAGATCTTACCTGTCCTGAAAGATGTTGCTGGTGTAGCTTCCAGTCACCCAATTTACAGGCAAAACAGTGAGCCCTAAGAAGGCTAGAAGCAGGGCTACTGAATGGGTGCTCCACTTAAAATAGCGTGCTGTCACAAGAATAGATTCATATAGCAGAATTTCCATGGCAAACTTCAGCATGAAATGCATTTCTTGCCGAACAAGAATTATTTGCAGGTTAGAATGCAATGTTTCATAGAATTGCAGCTAGGAAGGCTTCTGCAATGATGAAAGATTTTGAAATGTGCTCTTACCTTAACTGCTGCTGTGCATACTCCATAAGCCTCAGAAATGGAAGTAGCCGTGTGACCTTGCTCCTGATTTGACAGACTGTCTTCTCTGTCCAAGCTATCCGCACCAGAAAAAAGATAAATTAGTTGAGCACATACAAAGTGGACAATGAAAGAGGAACACTTTTCTAGCTGATGGTGTTGCATGGTCCTATCTTTTGTGCTTAAGTGTATGTGTCAACTGCAGCTAAAAGAGTTGATAATATGGCCACTACTGACTCAGAAGATACAGGTCAACATTACTCAACTTACAATTTCCCTCTTATCTAACAGCAGACTTTTTCTATATGAAGGAACTTCATTTATCTCATAGGTTCTCAATTTACTGATTAGCCCCTTCTCTTGAGACAGTACAATGCAGTCTGTAATGAGGAAGAGGTGGCAGAAACCTCAACATAAATCCTTTCATTGCACTTTCGAGAGTTCAATAAGACAATCTCACCAGCAATGTTCACGTCCATGACAGGCAATCTTGAGGATTTTGAAAGGAATGGTTCCATAGTGCCCTCCTCCTCTTGATGTTCTTTAACAACCTTGTCACCATTATCTGTCAGAAGTCATGTAAACATATGGTTATTATTCAGATGCAAAGCAGGCCACTGCTTAAACTCATAGTATTGTATTTTTATGTTCAACACAATTACCTGCAGGAGGAATGAAAGAGGAGAGGCAATCCATGAGCCACTTCAAGACGAGAAATGGAATGATAAAATTCAGGGAATGGCAATGGTGCCAGAGCAACAAACATAACCCTAAGCAACAGATGTCTTCACAGATGGCAAAAGGTTTGAACCATTCTTTTCCACCTTTTTTTATGTTAGAGCTGTGTGAACTAGGAGTGATTGGGTCATGATGAGAAGGCTCCTTGAAGCCATGCCAGATCCAGAGGAGGAAGAGAAACCAACCCCCTGCCATTATCCATCCTGGTAAAGTATTGGCGTTGAGAGTAATTCCAAATGGGGGTGTATGGACCTTCAAGTAACCCCGCAAGCGAAGGCCCTATTAGGGCACTGGCACTTACCAAAGCGCCTGATGCTTGAAGTGTGAATTTTGCAAGCATACAATCACTGATGTGTTGTCTGTTGACTTGACTGCTCTTGCTATACTCAACCTGTAATTGTTAGTAAAAGGGTCAAAACACAGGCAAAAGAGCCACAAACGGCATCAGATGTCAGATTTTGTCATAAAAAATTAGAGATTTATTTATTTATTATCATTTAAAACCATGGTAATCATTGCACATTATTTTTTTTTAACACACATGAATGTCAAAAAATTCAATTAGAAATTCTTTTATTTAATTTTAAGTTTTGCTTTAGTTAAGGACTTTTGAAAGTGAAAAATTCAGTTATTAAAAAAAAATAAATTTATAAAGGACTTTCAAAGGATTCATATAATAGAAATAAATTGATGGTAAAAAATATGAAATGATAATAACCTATTAAACACACTAAAAAAACACTCTGAATTTCAAAAATATGAAATTAAATTTTTTTTTAAATTCAAAATATTTACATTTAAAAATTCAAAATTTTAAAATTTTAAAAATGCTTTACCACATATAAATGGAGTATAATGTACCTAATCCATTAACCAAAGTTGTAGTTTATATTACATTAAATTCAACTTTAAAAATTTGACATTTTTTGATATGATTTTAAATTATCATCATTTTTCAAGATAAAACATAAAATCTGTAAGGATTCTATACATTTTTATAAATTCATATTTATTCAAAAATGATTGAGATTTTTTTTGTGGATTTATTGGGACAATTCTAATCATTTTTCATAACAAGTTGCAAAAAAAATCATTTACATGAAAAATTTATTTTGGAAAAAAAAAAAGACATACAAGAGTAATGTAAAATAACTCTTCTGAGTCCTTTGATCTCGTTTTGACCCAAAAGCACATCCTATATATAAAAGAAATATCAAATCCAACATTGCAAAATGGAGACTTTGTCACATATAGGAAAGCAAGAACTACAAAAATATGTGTGAAATAAGTCAGGGAGCCTACGCATACATACCCAGAAAGCAACTGTCAAAGGAGAAGAATACTGACTAAGTTGAAGCCATATGCTATTGCATAGAACACATTGCCAATACAGAGGATTACTGCACTAAATATGAGAGGTCCAAGGTAGGATCTGTTGGACCAAGCACTCAAGTAGACTGATGACACTAGCTGAGCCACAGTCATAGTGCCAATAATAGCCCCACACAAGATGGGTGCTGCCACTAAGGTTGTGGCATACTTGCCAGCTGTGGGCACCACAATGTATGTGTTCACCTGTCAACAATGGGTTCACAACTGTGAGCATGGGCGTTGTAGATAAGTGATTTCTGGGCAAGAACTTGATTATAATTATATCTTACCTTTTGTGTGTGAGATTGAAGAAAAGAAATGGATGCCAGTACTAACTCACACACAAAAGCAGGATACTAGAAGGCTAGGAAAACTCAATGTAGAAGAACATATTTAGGAGATAGAGAAATAGTGACATAAAATGGTATTGCTCCATTACTATCTCTGCTTCAGATAGTTGAGGTAGATCATCCCTCTCATTCAAGGCTTGACTGCCCAGAAAACAGAGGAAGTTGGTTCAATTTGTGAGCTTGTCCTCTGCTTTTCTGATTGATTCAATCCGCAGCTGCTGCCAAATTCTCATACTCAGTGAGGATGACCTAGTTTTATAGGCTATTTTCTAACTAGTCTAATTTGTGTAGGGAACTCTTCAAGTACATTCCTAAAATCAGTGGATGTTTTCAACTAGTGACTTCAATTTTCTTATGCTGGATGTACCAAGCCTAGGGCCTGATTTGAGGAATGAAAAAAAAACTCATCAAATGAAAGCTACTTTGATTTGGGGGAAATCCTTACATTAAAGTCTAACCTTGAACTTTTTGCTTATACAGAAGTGAGAATGTGCTTCTCATGATTCTGAAGCTCAGCAAGATTATGTGATGGAGTGCCAACCATTGCTCCAATGCCCTACCATAACCACCACAGGCAGCCTCGAGCAAGATCTGCAGATCTGCAGCTCCCACATACTCAGGAGATGCAACATCTGAATTTCATTACATCAAAGACAATGGTAGTGCTAGCTCCCTTGATTCTTGTGTCTTCTGCCTTGCCACCTGCCCTCATGAGATCTTCCCAGATGGGACTTTGTTATGGATTTATCAAAAGTGGCAGGTAAGTCAAATTTTGCTGTATTAGATACTGATTTTGTGCACTAAAGTGTTGTTGATAGCCAAGATTCAAATGACCTCAGTTGCAATTAATGCAAGAAAAACTCTTCCATTACAAAACATAATTCCAAATGAAAAGCGATGTTACTGGAAATTCATAAGGAGATCTGACATTAGCAAGGACAGATATGGAAAACTAACTACTTGGCGGAAGATGTGTTGAAGCTGAGAGTATGGATGATTAGAGCGTGAGGCCATATATTCGTCAGTCAGGCGGGAACGACATGTTTATTAAACTTTTTCAGGAATTTTCTGAGTCTTGTTGCATTCATATCGACAAACTGGAGAAGCTTGAGCAAATCTTTCCCCACTGACTCATAAGCCTGTTGTAGTGCAGCCGTTTGAGTAGCCCCAATGCCTTGTTCTGAATCTTCTGCAGCCTCACGATCATCTGCCAACTGAGAGCGATGAGAAGCTAGCTGTTCTTGTTGGATCGGCAGAAACAGTACAATATTCTTCTCAACCTTGCAGACACAAAGAAATTGTGGACAACACGCTCTTTGTTAGACTGCAGGACATGTAAAGAGACCAAAATCAAATTCAAGGTGTGGTTTGTTAAAACTCAGACATCTTACGATTGTGCTTGTGAACAGACATTTTTTCTTCTGACTAGGTCGTCTTTATAGGATGCAAAAGAAGGATACCATTCCTTCTGGTCTGTAGTTTGTGCTTCCAGTTCACAAAAGATTGCATGATTCAGAGTTCAACTACTAGATAAAGTCAGCTGTTTTATCTTTTTTCCATGCTCTTTTGTTATCTGCTGCCAGGCTGCAATGTTGTGGGTTACAGCATTCTAGTTGGCGTGCCTTTGGAGCTGACTTGAGGTTGATATACTCTAATTGTTCAGAACTTCTGCAAACTGGTCTCGATCAATATCACTACAGACCAATGATCTTAACACAAAAAAGTTTCCTAACAAATAGGATCCAAATTCAAGGATGCTACTGAGACTCACTCCTCCCATCCATGAATCTTTCGCTGCCTCAGTTTCTTCCCAAACCTCACCATGATCGCTGAAGATACTGCATTAGCAATAACCACAAAATATTCGATCCATGTGGGTCCTCAGCACAAACGGACGATCATGCATATTAGGAGGACGTGCACGCATGGTCTGGAGCCTTCGGACGGAGAATGCAAACAAATCTCACAAGGGCCCCGATGGGGAAGTCCCACAAGGGAAATTTTTTGAAAATCCCTATCAATTTTTCTCATATCAACTACACTAATCAGGCAATGCAGAGGACAAGGGATTATTAATGGCACAGTCCCATGTCTTCTCCCCTTGACATTTGCATGGTGTAGAAAAAGGTAATTTCACATGTCCTAAAAGAGATTCATTTGAGATCTTTATTTTCACATAAATGATGCAGGAATAACACCAAATATCATTTTGTGTTTTCACAAACAAATAGCACTGTAGTACCTTTACCGTTTCGGAATGCTTAGTGAGATTTTTTATTTTATTTTATTTTTTCATTTTTTCATTTCAGTCCTCCAATCACAAATTTCGTAAAAAATCAATTTAAAAAATGAAAAAACTAATATTTTAACATATTATAGTACCTAGAGTAGTTACATAGGTACCTATGCATATAAACTAGACCCTAACAACCAATTGTGATCATTTAGGGTACGTACTTGGAACTTGTTATGGCAATTCAATTGGCATTTCTTGCATTTCCTAAGCTTCCTCTCTTCTTTCCACATTCTTTTCCCCTTGGCAAATCTTATACTCTTTTAGTTTAAATTAGTTTTAACATTGTGCAACATGGTTGAGAATGAAGGACAAAGGTGCATTACTAGTTTGTTTCAAACAATTTCAAGTGAAGAGAGGATGCAAATTGTGGAGAGGGAGCTTGCACAAATGAGAGAAAGCAATAAGGATGCAACATCATGTAGTGTGCAAAAAAAGAAACGTTCGGTTGGCAAGGCTAACTAGAATCCAACATAATGTGAGGATTTTGTATGAACATGAGATCAAGAAAGTTGATAATGAAAGCAAGAGACCTTCAAAACATAGAAAGAAAAAAGGGGTTTATTAGAATTGGTTTCAGCCACATTTTTGGCCCCAAATATTAGCTGTAGTGAAGAAGTATGGAAATAACAAGACTGTTGTCACATTTTTGTAGAATGTTTAAAAATTACTAGGAGTGCCTAATCCTTGTGCAAAGTTGACTAGGAGTACAATGTGGGAATGGTTCGCAAAATAAGGTGAATTGAAAAAAAACAACATGGAAGTTGTTCAATGTGAAACAACAATGCAAAATCCAAAACAAAACTTGCCAAAGCTTGAGGAATATCCTGAATTGCGTGATGAAATGGTTTGTGTCCTGCAAAAGATGAGGAAGTTGGTTAGCCACTATCAACATGGATTATGTAACCCATTCTCAAAGGTATCATATAATCTTTTATTCTTTAATTCATTAGACTTGGATGTGGGGGGTTTAATGTCACAAGAAATTGGTCAAGACAATTCACGAAACAATACATGTGTTAGACTTATTAAGTGACAACCACTGCTATAAGCAAACTCCCACCAAATTAGATTACTCAAGGCTTAACCCTGGCTTCTAAAGTTGTTTATCTTATAAAAGCATATTTCGTTCAACTTGCATTTGTTGTGAATAGTGATCAAACTAGAGTCCATTTAGTTCCTAATGGTGGTGAAAGAATTTGGGAATCAAAAGGAACCAAACATGTGCAAGTGCTAGGTTTGGAAAACAAGAGGCAAATGACAATGGTTGTTTCATTGAGCACTACTGGAGATCTACTTCCACCATAGATAATGTTTATAGGTTCTACCCCTAGGACATTACCACCAAATAGTAATGGTAAAACAAGTTGCATCAACGATGGTTGGGATCTTATTTTTAATGAGAATCATTAGTCATCGTTGGAAACAACCAAACAATTTGTGAAAAAATCCTCCTTCCCTACCTGCAATCCCAAATCTAGTTCTTGGGGTTAAAGAAGGAACAAAAGATGGTATGGATTATAGATTATTAGAGCGTTCATATCAGTGAAAAATTTGCAATTGGATGAAAAAAGAGCATACAAACATTTTGTTGATTTTTTTTCCTATTAATTGCACAAGCGAATTTCAACCAACAAATGTGATCTTGCAAAAACCATTGAAACATGCATTCAAGGTTCGTTTTAATTCATGGACTTCTCAAACCATCAAAGACCAAATAGATGATTGGTAGGAGCTAAAGGTAGAATTCAATATGAACCTTAAAGGTTAGGATTTACAACCAGTTACATTCAACATGGACAAAAGTCAAAACCATGAGAGAAACAATTATCAAGGATGGGACAAGAGTATCACTAGAACTTTTAACCTACATTTCAACTTCCAACAATGGAAGCCAATGCTACAACACCCCTCTTCAAGGAATTAACAAATGTGGAAGTTGTTGAAGAGATCGATATTGACATTGATCTAGTAATGCCAATGTCAATGGTTGTTGAGAATTGCTTCCAACCTACACCATCAACCACATGTACAAAACCATCAATAATAGGACAAAATATGCTTACATAAGTTAGGAAGAAAAAACCTCCTACTATTAAAACAATGAAAAACATTACTCTATTGCTGCCAACTTGTGCAACTATTGTTGTTGTCAAAAAGAAGCTTATGCAATTGATGTTGCTTTAGTTTAAAAGAACTATTATTACAAAGTGGATCCCAATTACATGGAAGAACACTTTTGCATTGTTGCAAACTTGTGCAACTATTGCTATTACACCATCCCAGTAGATTGTGCAATTATTGTAATTACATCATCACTTTTGGTGTATTAAGCTAATGGAGAAATAGAATGGTGCTCATTAAATTTCTTGGAATTTAATGTTTACCATTTTATAATGTTTCAAACATTACAGTAAGAAGGTTTGATTGAATGATAGGAGAGTGAATAGGAATAAAGCAAATGAAAAGGCCATTTAACTAATCCATTTCTTTGGAAAATAGGCCTTGATGTTGGCCCTTTCAATTGAAAAGACTAATTGAACTATTTGGTAAACAAAGTAGAAGATCAAAAAAAAATTCATTGCATAACATGTTGAGTGGAAATTGAGAGTGAAAGTGAAAGTGAAAGTGAAAGATTGTTCATGAAAGAAACATAGAAAAAATGTGAGAGAAAAATTAACAGCTTGATCATCAGGTGGTGATTTGACCTCACTGCTACAATTTGATTGTGAAGCTATCTAATTGCTGATGACACATTTGAACTTTCTATTGCAAAATGTTTGCAAAGTGCAAAGTGTATTCACCTCTTTTTATGTTTGCCATTCACTTCTTTCCAAGTTGTGAACTTTCGCAATCATAAAAATTGATCAATGTCATATCTGCTAGCAACAAACAAATATGATGTTAAATCAATATTAGTGTTGTTGTAATACCAAACATGCACATGTTAAAGCCCTATTGTTTAACAAAAGAACCAGGTTTAATAATCAATGTTCAACACACGTGGAGAACATTAGGGATTGTTTCATGGGAAGTTACAAAAGTGGATATGATGGTCCGGGAACGGATAAGGATGTAGCTACCATTTTACAACAAGGTTGTTATTTTTGGTGATAAAATTTCAACTTGAAAAATTTGAGAAAGTTGGAGGTTTTTGAGATCTTCATGCATTTTCCACTAAAAAAAACCCAAAAAAATGCATTAAAGTCGCCATTTTGGCAACCTAAGAAAGTTAAAAAATAGAGACCTTGCTTTACAAATGTGGGATCAAGATAGCTTCCCACTCTTGCCATCTTTTTGCCTCAAGGAATATCCATGTTTAACACAAGTAGAGATCATTAAGGGTTGTTCCATTGCAAGTTGCAAAGGAGGATGTGGTGGTCTATAGATAGTCAAGGATGCAAGAGAAAACAATGTGGCAATAACTGCTGATTTGATGATTTTTTTCTCATGAGTTCATGGAAACATTGAAGTCCAATGTGTAACATTAGTAATGGCAACGAATGAAAGGATGTAATAGTCATGGTAGCATTGGAATTAGCAAAAACTATAACATGTGGAAAATAGTTGTGAGATCTAGCTCTTATTATAACAAATAGAAAAACATTTGTGAAATTCAACTCCTGCAACAACTAGCAAAAAATTGCAAAGTGAGCTCCTATTGTTGCCACACATCATAAGAAAAAAAACATTGAAAAATCAAAACCTTATTAGGAAAAGAAGAAGACCATACCTTCTTCACCTTCATTGTTATTTGTAGATTGAGTGCCTTTGAGATGTAGTGGGTGTCCAAACTCCAAACAATGTGACAATCATGTGAAGTGTGTAGATCATGAAGTGTTAATGGACATAAAGTGACAATCCATATATTTCAACACCTTGAAATTAGGGTCTTTGGAACTTTCGTAATGGATAATGAATGCAAAGCAACAATCCATAAATTTTGAATGTCAAAAGTAGGGTTTTTAGAACTTTTCATGTACCTTGAACTTTTCTTTGAATGCTCATAGCTTTTTGACATTCTACATAGGAACAAAATTTGGACTCCACTTTCCTTAGTTGGAAATAAGTTGAATATTCCTACCTTGAACTATCTTAATGCCCAAGCTACCACTAGATCCAAATGCTCCATTTTTGTAATGTCATCTATCTAATTCTTTTCCTTTGCACTAAAACAAACTAGCAAAATTTTTGGTAGCAACAAAACTAAAAATATTTGATACCACATCATGGACATTGTCCATATCCATTGCAACCATTGCAATGGTTTTCTTAGCACTTAGTGAAAGGTTTTGAAGAAAAATTCCCTATAGCAAAAGTTCCAAATGGAGATGTCAAACCTATGCACACTTCTTAAATAAATCCAACAAACAATGAATAGTTGATAATTTGTAACAAACCCCTAAGCTTGAAAGAGCAGACTAGACTAACCTTCAAAATATGTATGTATACATATATACATATATAATCTATAAATATTACCTAGAGAATTGTATGAAAGGTGGTTTCAACTTCCATTGGAGGTTTTCCAAATACATCTTTTGTATTCTTTCTTTTTGGCTTTGTTTCGATTATCAACCTATAATCACATTGACTGTTATGGACCTACATATTAATCACATTATTGGAGCATTACAACATGCACAAAGGTAATTAAAATCTATATTTAGATGAACCACACTAGGAATCATAATTAACTTACAAAGTTTTTTGTGATGGAACATGTGTTCATGTAGACCATATTCCTTTGAGCCCATCTTGCTCATCATGTTGATCATGAGAAGATTCTTACATGGCATTGCTCATAATTTGCATGATATTAAGTAATTTCCAAAATTTAGTTTAACTCTTTAAATAGCCGAGAACCATCAAAACTCAAGATCTAGTTAATATTTTTTGAACAAAAGGTTCTTGCAACTCCAAAAAAATAATTGATAAAAGAAACAAAATCCTTTTAGGGTTACATGTTGAGCCTTTGTTTTCCAATTCCTACACTTAATTACAAGGACTTACTAATAATTGCACTTTTGGCAACAATAGTAGCCCCCTTGCTTACTTGGCAAGCATTGTTTCTTTGTTCATGGTTTGTAGAAATTTGACCTAGACATGGATTCTGTGTAATGAATAAATTATTGGAAAGTTGCTTGGGTCTTTTTTTATGTTGAAGCAATTTTGCTTTTTCCTCTTGGTTGGAATGTCTTTTGTGATGTTGTTTATGAGAAGCTTCTTGAATATCACTGTTTGATACGCTTGTAATATGCATGATATTAAGTAATCCTTCAAAAGAAGTCAACAATTTGACAATTAAATAAGTTTTCCTTAGCCCAAAAGCTTTAGACTTGGTTTATTAATCAATTTCAAAGAGAGGGTGCTTTTGCAAATCCCATTAAAAACATTAAAATCATTTCCAACTTACCCATTGAGCCTTGTGTTTTCCAATCCATGAAAAAATCCTATGTGTCATTAATTGTAGTCTACATGATATCAAATAGTTTAAATCAAAAGACATGTACAAATATTATGTGTCTACCAATCATTAATTTAACTATTTATGTATCATTTCTTTCATTGAATTTTTTGCAAATTATGACACTGTAATTAAATCTTAGGAAAAAAAGGAAAAAAATTCATATAATCCATTATATACATTATAATAACATTGAAATCTAAAAAATATTATAGAGAACAATTATTATTGTTTATTCCTTTTTTTGATAATGAACATACTTTCAAAGGTGACCATTCCACATGGAATGCGACATACAACATGCATGAAATACAAACCAATTTTTTTTATAAAAATTAATATATAATTTTGATAATAATAATGCATACATAACAAATTGGGAAAACATTGAATCACATGCTTTTGAATTATTAACAAAAAATGACACCAACATATGGATGGATAAATTTCCTAATATAGATATTGGGTTTTCATCACAAAATGTTATTAATTGTACTAGAGTGGAACCATATAAAATTTGAAATGAATATATTGTTAACCCATGTATAGGTGTTTCCACTATTCCTAATTCAACCAATATTGATGTTGAAAACCAAATTATGCCTACTTGTCGCAATCCCACTTTGAAGGAAGTGTGAGGTCGCCATTCACACTCCCGAAAATGGGACTTGGGAGTCCTTCGAGACTCTGGAGTCCTTTGGGACTCCCAAAAATTCAGAGTGCAATTGCAGGGGTCAAAACACCTTGCATTGAAGCGTTCTTTATACCGTTGGAAAGGTCTTGAAGTGTAGATGTCCAAAATGGCCTTGCATGAGCCATTTGGACATTTGTAGCACAAGTTATGGTCGAAAGAAGGGCCGGGAGTCAAATTGACATCCCGACCACTAAAAGTTGGGAATCGACCCAATTCCGGTGCGTGTAGGTGAAGTGTGACACACTCTTGAAAAGCTCTCGAGGAGAACTACAACTTGGCTCAGACCTCATCCCAATCCAAGTTCGGGGTGAAGAGTTATGAGTGTCCAAAGTCCTGGGAGTCCAAACCGGGACAGTTTCGGGACTCCACTTTGGGAGTCCCAGGAAAAAGAGTCATTTGGATGCAAGTGCGGTGAAGAGTTGCAGAGAATACTATATGGGGAAAGGTGGTGGCTTCCCTTGAGTCCAGGCCGTGGTGAGTTAAGTCAGTCCAAGGTAGCCCGTGGTTTGTCCTAACACCAAAAGGGTGCAGAATGAATTCTAACCAACTTGTTGGTTGGATTTGGATGCAGGACCGTATCATTGAATAAACTTGTCCCTCTTCCTAATCTATCCCGGAACTTTCAGCACGCCCCTTTCACCCCTTTTAGTGCTGGAAGCTGGGAGAGTGCCCCGAGTCCCAGAAATTCCGCAACTTGAGTGATTTAACCCAACTTGGGGCTAACTTGGGACTTGGGAGCGCATCACTACCCATGAATTCCATTCATTACTTCAAAAAATGAATAATGAAATGTCTTATATTTGATGATGTTATGTACAAAAAAAATAAAAATTCAAATGAACCATTTCATTTATTCATTATTGGAAGTGTTGGTATAGGTAAAAATTTCACATTCATGTTTTTAATTTAAGCTTTGATACATTTTTACAATAGACATATTCAATCAAACCCTTTTGAAAAGAAAGTTTTGTTCATGGCATATATTAGAAAAACAACATCGAACATTGATGGAATTACAATTCATTCAAGTCTTTGTATACCATTTAATTGTAAAGATTTACCATCATCAAGTTTAGAATGATTAAATAATTTAATTAAGAAACATGACCAATTGCAATTGATAATATTAGATGAAATTTCATTAATAGAGAAAAAAATTTGAAATTTATTGATTTTCAATTAAAATCAATTAGACATATTCACACCTATTTTTTTTGAAATCTTGATGTAATTATCATTGGGGATTTTTATCAAGTTCAACCAATTTATGATGCAAGAGTTTTCAAAACTAATGTAAACAACATTGATAGTTTAGTTCCAAATTTTTGGATGGAAAAAATAAAATGTTATGAATTGAAGCAAATCATGTGCCAAAGATGAACAATTCATTAATATCTTAAATTGATTTTGAATTGCTACACAATTGCAATCAAATGTGGATACCATAAACAATCAACATTTTTGTACACCACCAAATGATCCAAAATTTCCATATTTATTTTACACAAATGAAGCAAAGCAAAAACATAATGAATTAGTTTTTTTCAAAGTGGAGGGGATGTATTCATATTGTGTGCACATGATAGACATCATGATACATGTCCTCAATCATTTCAATTACAAAATATACAAACTTCATAGCATGAGTGCATTTAGAGGTTCAAGTAAAGAAAAAATATGTTGTTTGAACTTTGTGTTGGAAATTATGCAACACATGATGGTCCTCTAAATGATGTAGATGGAATATTCCAAGGATCAATTAAAGTATTGAATTCAGAAGAAATCATATATGGATATTATTTAATAATCCCAAATGTGTTCAACTCACAAGAATATAAAATGCACATTTGTATGAACATGAAATACATCCTACATGGGCGTACACCAATATAACCTATATCCAAAGATATTCAAATTGGTTCAAATTCTTTTTACATTATAAGGAGAACACAATTTCTCATTCAATTGGTTGGAGCACATATTATACATTGAACACAAGGATTAACACTTGATTATTTGGCATTTGATCTTACTAATGTTTATAAACATGGTTTGACATGTACAATATTTTCTCATGTTAAGAAAAAGGATTTAAAAAACTTTTTACAACCTTTGTAGATGATTTATTTTTCAAATTGATCTAAATGTTGTCATGGAAATACGTTGATTGCAAACCATCACATGATGGGATGTACTTGTCCCCAAACCACATACATTTTGTAATTCACACATATTAATTTATTCTGTCAATACTAGATCATTGCTTTTACATAAAAATAATGTTTTTTCAGATTACAATCTCAAAACGCCTGCCTTGTTTATGCGCCAGCAAACAAATAGGCGACAAACCCAATATTCAATGACTTCCTTCCTTTCAACTCACATATTGTGCTTCAATGAGACACATTTCAACACATTAATGTTTGATAATACATCTTCAAACATTGATACAAGGACACTTTCCATGATTAATGTAAATGGTCAAAATGGTACAATAATTACATATAACAATTTCACGACTTTATCATCACAAATTTTTTTTACATCTTTAGATGCTAAGTATATTGTAGCAACATTCAATGCAAACACAAGAAAGGCTATTCATATAATAGTAGTATATGGACCTTCAACATTATCCTTGTCAATTTTCATAATTCACCTTCAAAAGTTTTTAGATCTAATGCCAATTTTTTGTCCCATGATAATAATTGACAATTTTGATATTGACATGCTTATCAAAACTCAATAAAATCAAATGAACTCCAAAATTTTATGGACCAATATTCAATGGAACTTCAGTTAAAAAAATTATAACAAGTTATGGATCTCATATTGATGACACATGAACAAATGCACCCACTCAACAATGCATGTCAAGAGTTGTTGAAATTTATTGGACTCACCATAAACCAATATATTTTGCATTCAAACTCCCAGATTACATTGCACAATACCATCACATAGGTTAAAAAAAAGAAATTCTCTAAAAATTATTGCCAATAATAATAATAAGGCAAAAATAATGATGAGAGAATAATGAGCTACATATCTCACTTAATATAACACTTGCAAAAAGATTCTCGAATGTTAGGGTAGAGACATTACGCCGTTAGCAGCTTGTTGTGACGTAGAATTGGGCTCCCTGCGCTATAATATATAGGTCAAGTCGGACGGTAGGGCGGGGGGGGAGGAGAGGACGTTATGGAGAAATATTACGCGACGGAATGTCTCGCTGCTTCTTCCCGTGCTTGGATGTGATCATCTACTTGATGGTGAATTCGAGAGGAAGAAATCGGAAGAATTTTTTCGAAGAATCCATCGGAAGAATCCAGACTGAGGTTCGATTGCTCCAATTTTTGTGTGGGTCATCGTCAGATCGTCAGATGTCTGAGGATTTTTTTCCGAAGAAGTTGCTTGTTGGATTGCATTTGCGACAGTTGCAGCCTTGGGTATTTGCAGAATTCGGAGTATTGTAGTGGGGAAGTTGCGTTGTTTTCCATCGTTAGTTTTGGGTTGGAGTGTGCGGTTTTTTTAGGAGCATGCATTATTCTACATGATTCCATGAAGAGGTGTTGTTGTTGCGGAAGCTTTCTGGAAGAAGAGGGAAATGTAAGGTGATGCACAATCAGCTAGCTCTTCATGTTCAGTTGCTTTGGGTTTAGCTGCTGGAAAGCTGGAATTTGATGATCAGGTGGTGGAAGAGGCGGCAAGGCTGGTAGGGAATTCCCAGTTGTCTGCAGAGAAGCAGAGCATTGTTGATCTGAATCTGTCTAGGAGTGATGCAACTGTGCTAGCGGCATTCGAGAAAAGATGCCGGGCGGGATCCAGCTTAGGAGGACAAGCAGCGTTGGATTACACTCGAGCTCATTACTATTTTCTGCTTCCTATCGCGAGAGACGACGAGTTTTCAAGAGCAGCAAAACTCTTGGTTCTCGTTGTAGTCCATGTAATCGAGTAGGTGATTTCGCACACGCTTGTTGTTGACAAGAAATTTGTGGACTGTATCTCCTTCTTCATTCAAGAAATGGGGAGCTTACCCCAACGCCTTCTTCCTTCTGTTGCTGAGGCTGTCATCTCGAATCTGGAGATGGAGTTGGGTCAGGATTATGGCTCTTGATCTTCTCCCGACTTGCTTGACAATAATAATATTGGCGTCAGTTGACTCGGTTCTCGTGCCTGGAGAGCAGGTACGGATCATTCATGCAATCCTTGGAAGAGGTGTGCCAATTTTCAGCTTACATTGACGTCATGAATCTCTCCTCCCTTCCAAACACATTGCTGAGATTGATGGGTGATGCCACATAAGGTTTCCTCCCACAATGATAGTCTCAATACACATTCTGTTGTCACTTGGACAGAGGGGCAAGAACTGCAAATGAGCGGGAGAGAGTACAGGGATCATGTTGTCACGCAACTGCTACACATTCCATGGGCAAAAGCATTGCTCACAAGAATGGCTAGCATAATTCGAGAATTGTCTCTGGATCTGACCCAGGTTGAAGATCTTTTGAAGAAGCTTTTGGTTCACATGGAGGAGGTTGAGCCTCAAGCCCTGCTGTTTCTGGTGTATCAGTTGTTCTTGGCTTCCCATGGCCACAAAAGAATTGTTGTCACAGGCATCATGTCCTTCTTCAGCAAGCTGCAAGGCTGGACACTATGTGGCTTACCTCCTGGCAAAAAGTCGCCACAAACTGGTCGAATATGTTTGTAGTTCAGCACCCGTCTGTACCAAGTCTTCAAACAATGACATTAGACTAGTGAGTGTTGCATAGGATCTCGCAGGTTTTGCAAGAGTGATTTCTGATGAGCTGTTGTTCATGTCTGGTAGCCATTGATGTGTATTGACAAGTAGAAGGCACTGTAGTTCTTCACATCAATTTTGCGGTGAAGCAAGATTCAGCACTGGGTTTGGAGTGGATCACAGTGGTGCGGATGGGGTCAGGCTCATTAACACCATTTACGGTGTGTGTTTTGTTGTCACTTGCTCAAATCTCTGGATTTGAGCAACCTTGCTTTGACCTTCTCAAAGTTGCTGCTGTGAAGTCATATCAAAACTGTGAGCATTGCAGGTAATTCATATACAAGCTGATCAATGACACCTATTAGGATTACATTGTGCATGCTGGACCTGTTCGACATGGGAGTATTGAGATGATCATGAAGTGGCTGGAGGATTTTACTCAATGCATCATGCACTGGAGGTGAAATAGATGATGTAGTGGTGAGGATGCTATCAATTGAGTGCATTTCTGGTTGAAGAGTCTGGCAACAAATACCAGAAGTGCCTTGCTATCTTCATGATGCCATGCTGCTTATGAAATCCTTAGTTGGTTGGTTAGTTATGAGATAGCTTCAGGTCTCTGATGCTCTGCACCCATCTTTAGTTGTCCATTAGCTCTTGAGCTGCTTTGGGGGGTGCTAGTCAATCTTCTTTCTTTCTTGACGTTGAATTGACATCATTCACCTCAAGTCCTCACCTCATTGCTGGTTTCCAATGCAGAGAATCTGTATTGGCATCATCAGTCTTGGGTCCAATGAGTTCCCGGAATGCTAAAGCTATGGAGCAATCCTTCATGTGGACCGTAATATATATCTATATCCTTAACTCATTGTCATATGTATACTGTTTTGTGCTTGCCTAGAATTGCAGTAAGGAACAAAGACAAGACAAGCCACACATATGACATCCACCAAGAGCACAAATGGCTCATAGAACCATGTAGGGGTGATAAAAAAAAAAGATTCTGGTTTTCTGAGGATTTTGTGTCCTATCAAGCATATGTAAGCATGTTTTACTCTTGGGTTTTGCAGCTTTAATCTCAGACTGATGTTAATCAGCTATTTATGTCCTCTGTGAGCATACAGGTGGACAGTGCATTTGGGTGGGATCATATGATTCCTAGTCTGGAGCAGCCATAAGGTATCCATTTGGTGAAGATGGGATACACATAGAGTCAGTGTCCAAGAACCAGCACCTAGGGCTGCAGTTGCTCTCAGCAGCCTTTGAAGTTCATGAAATGGCACATGATCAGGTGAGTTCCATAGGTTGCAATTTTCTGCATCTCACAATCCTCTAAGCTTTTAGTTGGCACATGATGTTCTGCTCTTCTTCTGGTGTCAATGTTTAGAATAATCTACAGGGAACTTCCTGCAGATTGTAAGTACTTGGTTGACTGTCTTGCAAGGTACACAGCACAAAGGCAGCCTTCTGGTATTGAGATGCCATGGACCGGTCTGCTAGTTTATTCCAAAAGGCCTTGGTGTGTTTGTTTGTACTTCTGTCTTCCTTCAAGTCTTCCTTCAAACAAAAGCTGTTTATTGTCATGCAGACATGAATGACAAGCTAGTATATATGCAAAATTTAGGCCTCTCCTAAATTAAGTTACAGATTGGTGGATCAGCTTATGGTGTTTTGATGGGACTGGAATTTCTAGAATGCAAATGTGCCTTTTACTGGGTACAGAACTTAGAGCTGTGGCTATGAAGCAAGGTCTTTACCTGTTTGTTATCTCATAACTGTAGTGGGTTTCCTCACTTGTACAGATTATTGAGCAAAGTAAACTTTGCATGATTGGATTCAAGCCTCAACAAAGTGTGCTGATTGTCAGGCAAGTAGAGGCCCTAGTGAGACAATTTGGAACCAAAAGTAGGGTGCATCTATGCAAATGGAATTGTCCCATGAGTGAAATTCCAAGTGGTTCAGGGCAGAAAGCTGCTAACCTTCAGTATTGTCTATGCAGCTGAAGTTTCTATTCTCTGTCTCATGGCTTCATTTGTCTTCAGAGTGTCCATTGTTTTATGTGTCTGAACCCCAATGAGTTTGTTTTATCTCAGGATGCTTGCACTCCTTGTGCAAAAGCACCCACAGCTCATGCTAATGCGCAGTGCTTGTCTCAAGAAGTGCCTGGACTACCTCACCTTCTTGCCCAGTTCCTCAGCAGCTCCAATTGGATAAGCTCTGTGCCCATTATTTCAGCTCAGTTGTGATCTCCAGGTGAGCCAGGGAGAAGTTTTCACTTATGTTTGTTTTTTTTGTGTGGAAGTGATCCATGTTTAGGTCTATTTGGAGGCCATTCTACGTTCTTCTACCATACATTTGTGAAATGGTCCCAACTTTCATGGTAGTGAAAAGTCTCGCACCTTCCTTAAAGAGGGAATACAGAACTGTGCATGGTCTGACAACCCTCTGTTGGATTTTGGTACAATATTGTTTAGTGCTGCTCTGTTTGAGCAAACTCTCTGCTTAGGATCTCCATCAGCAAGGCTTTCTTGTACAAAGATAGCTCTCTAAAGAGAAAAAGTCTAAAGATCACTTGGAGATCAATAACCAACAAGAGCATTCTAGATTTAATTCATGATATCTTTGTTAGTACTTTCTATTCCAGCAGGATATCTTGTCTCCCAATAAATGGTTGAACTTGGAACAGGACAACACTATCTTGATGTTATGGAAATCTATGTTCCGCCAAGAAGCAAGCAATCGCATAGTTGCAGTCCAAGCACTTCTGGACCTTACTATAGCTGAGAAGAAAAAGAGAACCATGAATGATGCAGACTCTGAGTCATGGCACAGAATGTCCTCCAGTGAGGTGAGCTGTAGCCAGTCTTGTAGCCAGATGGAGCCAGGACATGGTAGATATGGACACAGTTGAAGACTTTTTCATGAGGTGTTTGGACTGCAGCAGCACTGCCTTCTGCAGCAGGTAACAAGAATATCTTGACTCTTCTGCTACTGTCTCAATTGACAGAGTAGATGATTACCTGTGTGCCAAACATTAGTGTGCTCCACATTGATTACCAGATTCAATAATTGCCCTTGTTTAGTTTAAATCTGTGGTTCCAAAAATCAGAAGTGTAAACTAGTATTGATGATCAGGAATACTTTAGCTGCAAACTTGCATAAGGCAGCTTTGTTAATAATTGGTTGAAATGTTGTGGGACTTTAGAAGGTTGGCATTTTTTTATCAATCTGAGCTTTTCACAGGTGTGTTTACATGAGGCTTTGTACAAAAAGCTTCCCAGTGTATTAATTGCTGACCCTACTTCAGCAGAGGAGGTTTTTGATCTTCTGTGGCCCCACTTCCAGCAGTTCTGTGAAGAGAGAGAAGTAAATCCTTAATTTGCAATAGGGCAATCTGGATCATAGTTTGTTGTTTGGGTCAATAGGACAGATAGGGCATGAAGGAGTTATCAAGGAGAAGAGTGGAGGAAATCAGAAGGAAGAGTGAATCAGACAACTCACATAGCTCATGAGAGAGGACAAAAGAAGAAAGGAAGCTAATGGTTGTTTCACAGCTCCTAAAGCCAATGTTTCTAGTACTATTTTTGCAGACAGCCTCAGAAGAAAGGAAAGAACAACAAAAAAATGGTTATTGTTTGATCAACAGTCTAGAAATTCAGTATAGGACATGGACAGTAATCTTGAAGTGGTAGTATCATATAATGAACCAATAATTTCAGAATGAGAATTGGATGACTTTTCAACAGTAAACACAGGACAATCAAAAGGAATGCAATCACTTCTGCAGGATCTAGGAGAGCTCAAAGAAAAATGATGAATAAACCAATCTCCTAAGTTGTGGGCAGGAAGAGGTACTTTGTACTGATGATTTTGTTTTGTGGGTGTTTAGGGTGATACAAGTGAACCTGAAACTAAGTGAATGTGTAGCTACACAGAATAATGCTGCATATTTGGAAGAGCCCTTTGATCATGTTCTTGCATGCATTCACCAGCTACTACTGTTGCAGCCACCAGAGAGACATGCACAGCAGGCTTCTGATACAGGAGAGACTTGTGAATTTGCATTCTCAGAGGATCAACTTGTATGCGACTTTGCTTGTATTTCTGTGAATTCTGACTCTTTGCACCCACCTTTTGTTGAAGAAAATCCTGTTTTGCATTCCATGAGTCAGATTAGGTCTTTGAGCTTCAGTGGACGCTTCTGGGTTTTTTCTTTCAACCAGATGTAAGATTGATGATTCCACTTGTTCTTTCTGCTACCCAAATCTTGCAGATAAGAGTTGTTGTATTCAATACATCTAGCATAAATACCATATATCTCAAGCTGAAAATCTCTCTAGACCCTGTAGCATAATCTTCCGGGATCACCTAATTCTGAGTATTCCTGTTTTACAAAATTTTGATGGGTTTTCTGACAAAAGTATGTGACCCTAGAAAGACCCCAACAATAGGATCAAAGTTCAGATAGTTCTAAAGTACTTTTATTGTCTGCTGAACTAATATTCTTTGATTGTATCAGGGTGAATTGTCTAGTGGAGAGTTACTCGGGGCTGCCTTCTGCAAGATTCGGAAAAATGTCAGAAGTAGCTCATTAGGTCTGTACTGGACTCCTTGACTCCTTGATGAGTCTGTCTTTCCATCTGTATTGATTCTGTCTTTGAACTCCATCTGCATGAGCAGTTCCAGTGAAGGAGCTGATGCTTCTTGTAAGGCTTATGTACAGTATTGCAAGACTGAAGTTTCTTGACCTTACATGCAGATTTCAAGCTTGACAAGACCCAGAACTTTGCTGTTGAAACTTTTGAGGGTGAGAAAAAATTGGAGGAAGGGCGTCTCTTCCTGGGTGTGCTTGAGGTTTTGATGGATGCAGCAGTTGCTGAGCTGACTCAAAAAAGATTGTGAAGGTAGACAGATGGACATTAAGGATGAGGTCAAAAGCTACCTTGCACTCCATGACTCACTTCATCAGACTGTCAACCAGAAACAGCATACAAAGGCCTCTGCTACAGCCCCAGCAAAAGCAGGTCCAACTGGCAAGATCCTAAATCCCAAACCCTGAAGAGCTTCACAGTCATGAGGAACTCCAGGGCCTGCAAAGCAAACAAGGTTTGCAGTACCTAAAGCAATTCTTGAGAAACATGTTTCCTTTTCCAGCAGTGCTTGCATTGCTTATCTTCTTCAAACAACACCTGGTCAGGACACAAGTTTTGGTTGTGATGCAACATCATTTGGTCTTCGTATAAGTCTTCAGCATTTGAAGGCTGTTGCCAATGAATTCTTTATAGAGAAGGAGAATCCAAATAATCTCAGTGGAACCTTCACTGGACCTTTTCAGAGAGAGGAAACTGATAGCATCTCCTCTTTTGGAGTTCATTTCATATTTCAAGTTTCCCTGTGTGAGGGTTGGTTCCTCAACAGTTAAGTCACAAGAGAAGGTAAAAGGACGCAAAGCAAAAAAATCTTCTGAGGATTCTGGGGAGGGACCAATGCTGATTGCTGTGAACTTTGTAAAGTAGCAACCTACAGGGGAGTTTTATTGAGGTTCTTCTCAGTTGTACATCAGACTCTGATGCTGAGCACAATGGTGGGGATCCACCTAAATCATGTGTTGGATTAATTGAGAAAGGAAGATTTGAAGGTGCAGATGCACAGTTACTACGTCACTGGCTTCAGAAGCAGATTCAACCTCTCACGCGAGGCCTACTCGCTGACTCATGCTTCTGTGAGCTTGTGGTACTGATATCCTCAACCTTACTTGGTTGCAAAGGTTCATCAATTACAATGTCTTGAAATGGTCCTTTGTCTAGAAAGTTGGTTCCAGTTCTGTTCCAGCAAGGAACCTCTGGGTTTGGCTGGTTTTGAATCCCTGCTTGCTTCACAAGCTTGTCTCCAGGCATCTCAATGTTTAATCACATGCTTGGCACAAATTGTCTTAAGACCAAGGATATCATTGATTGAAAACAAACATGACTACTAATCAAGCCCTGGCAGAGTCAAGAAACACGATTGCTTATGATGTTGCTGCTCATGCATGGGCTCTCTAGGTGAACATGCAATTTCTCTACTCTTTCTGGGAAAGAAGCTGCCGCCATCACACCGTTCTGTCTGCCCAAAGACAGGCTCAAGGAGTATGTCCTGAATGCTATGTTAGGCAAGGTCCTCATTTCCTCTAAATTTGAATTGTGTATCTGCAGGTTGGGGCAAAACCCCTACTATTTCTGGGAAAGAAGCTGCCACCTTCAATGATGAAACAACATGCAACATGGGCAGAAGCCATCTGCAAAGGATTTGCTATCACAAACAGTGGGGCTGTCTGTGCCATGGCATCCCTGGCCGTATGTCTGATAACTGTTCCAGAGGATTTCAAAGTTGCAAAAGGGTTCTCCTCTGAGCTTCTGAAGGTTATGGGATTTGAAGAAGTAGACCCGATTGATACATCAGAGGTGTATCCCATACTTAATGTCACTACCAAGTATTCCATGGCTAGATTTCTTCTGCAGCATTGTGAGAACACTCTGAAGGACATGGCGTGGCTGGTAGGGAAAATCAAGATTATAGGATCAGTGAAGCTTCCAGGGCTCAGATTTTCTATTTCTGGACAGTCTGATATTCCAAGAAGATTCCAACTGGAGGAGGTCTTGCACACAAGAGTGGAAGCTGTGATGCTCACACTGTCTGATTTTAGCACCATGTGCTTGACAGGTAAAACTTCAACAACATTCTGCTAGGACACAATATAACCTACTACCTCAAAGATGCATATGTGATGTAAGAATGCGGGCCTTGGATGGAGAGCATGAATCAGACTGCAGTTAATGGCTCTACTTAAAACTTTCAGATTGTCATCAGTAGGTCTGTGTTCCAGGAAAGTTCCGGATCAGAGGAACTCTTTCCCTTCACAGATGCTTTCATGGAACTTTCTATTTTGCAGGCCTTCCAGCTGAACAGTTTCTCAAGGTGGCCACACACCTTTACAAGTGTCTGGCAGTGTCAACGAAACTGTGCATTGCAACAAAAGGATGCACTCAAGCAGTTTTGAGTACCTGATTCCAGAAGCTTACTGAGGTGACCTGCAAGAGATTAACTGCACCTCTCTACCTTTTCATGGCCACAATGCAGAGGGTATAAATCTTTTTAACCTCTTGTCCTGTATCTTTGTCCTCCAGCACAAGATCTCCAAATGAACTCTGGAAGTGTTCTGAATCTTGTGTAAGCAAGCTTTGAATCTGCAGCTAGTTTTGATCTCTCAGTAACCATCCATAGTTAGTTGGCTTGACAGGACCAGCAGGAGAATCAAACAGAAAAGGGGTCATACAGCAAAATCAAGCGGGAGGGAAAGACCATACCAAACCTAATCTACCACATTGAGGACTATGAGAGATATCTGATACTGCTCAGCTGAGTCTCCAAAGTGAACTTTATGCGCCATGCCAAGCATAGCACTGAAAGAGACTTTAAAATCATAGTCTCCAACAAGAAGAGCAAACCTGTGGCCCATAGATCAGAAGATGAAGCAGTTCAGGATGAAGCAGAAGAAGAGGATGATCCAAATGTGGATATCAAAAATCATTCAGATGGTGAAGAAGAAACACAGGAGACCACAGAGGAAGCTGAGGAGGAAATCATGGGCAGTGGTGTTCCAGAGGCTGGGGCTGATAACAGAGGCAATGGAGACAATGATGAAGAGCATGAAGATGAAGCACTGTCTAGTCCTGGAAGCAGGGAGGTTCCAGGATCAGCTGAAAGGCGACAGGGATGAATCATTGAAGACTCTGATACAGAAGATGACTCTGATGGTGAGGAGCAAAGTGTAACAAGACATGACAAGAAGCACCGCAGCTAGTGACAAGGTATATTACTTCCAATTGAGTCATACAAGATTGTCAGACAGATTCTTACATGTAATGTTCTTAGACTCTGGCAAATGTGGAACTGCTATGTGCCATGGAACTCTGCATTAGTTGGAATAACAAACACAGGTTGCAATCAAGGCAACAATTTTAGTGAATACAAACCAACTGTCATCATCTCTTCATTCCTCAAATGCATCACAAATAGCTCTCATCCATACGTGTGTGAGGTTTGTCAGGATTGCATGAAGTTTTACATTCTTAAGCAACCACAAGGATACTAGAGGTTGAAACCCATGTAACAAATACCTCAAATTTCCCAATCACATAACTAGGGCTGATGCAGAAGTTACTTCCTCTTATTAGACACAGAGCTCTAATTGAAACAATTGGGGCCAAAACCTAGCTCTGTGTTCTTTGAAGTCTTCTGTTTCGATGTTAGTTTACTTGAGAGAGATCATGGAAGGTAAGGACATACATGGAGTGTATGAAAGTGGACATTGTGAGTCAACATCCTTTGGCATTTGATAAAAGGGAGGGCAATAGCCAGTGTGTAGGCAGGGCAAATAGAGAAACAATATGAAAAATGAACATATCTCTGAGCTCATCCAGTCCAGTGCATAGACAGAACTGAGATTTTTGCATGCTTTGTATGAGGATTCAAATGCTCCTTAATTTGCATTTTTCTAATTTTCTTCATTTCAAGTTTTTTGCTTGATTTGTGGATTGTTTGTGAAGCTCGTTTTTAAAGTTACACTTTGTTGCTGTTGGGAAGGTTCTTAGCAATGATAGTTCTATTCTTCCTGCACTGCTTCCCTCCCACTCCATCTGCATCAAGTTTTTGGCCAATACCAGTTGTGCTTGAACATGAGTTTGTTGGTACAAAACAAGGTTGCTTGAACGGAATTGTTAAGAGGATTGCTCAGTTCTTAATAATACAGGATGATAATTGAATTGCTGTTCCATTTGAAACTTGAGGTAGTCAAAGTTGCACATGTTCTGGTGATGGAAGTAAGCCAACTGAACAATTGAAACTTCCCAACCTAGATCCAGTACAAGAAAGGTTAATTTGATATAGTCAAAGTTGCACTTGTTCTGGACCCTGGTGATCCAAGTAATCCAACTATACAAGTTGAAAGTTAACCACAACTGACATCCAGTACATGAAAAGGTTTTGGGAATGTACTGTTTCTTTTATGCACATGTATTCTCCAAGTTCCATGAACTATTTTTTTTCTTCATGCACTGCCTGATGAGAAAAAAGTGAATACAGTCTTTGAGTATCCAACATAAAAGATGGAGTGAATTGAACTACATCTTGCAACGTGTCTTGCCCTAGATGTCAATCATGTGCATCTACAAAAAGCATATCTTAATCTGAATGTTTTAGTTGGGATTGCATTCAGGCAACCCATCTACAAAAGCATATCTCAATCTGAACGTTTCAATTGGGATTGCACCCAGGCAACCTGTCAGTTCATGAACATAATATGCAGAAAACTCTTTGAATGCTGTATTTCCTAATGGGGATTAAGAAAACCAACACAAGGATGAGGCAAACACCTTATGCTGGACTCATGGAAATCATTTGGCTTCAAACCCTAAACCATAAATCTTGCTCCACCAATGTAGTATTACAGAATGGGAGAAACCACAATCATTTATGGAAAAAGCAAGACAAGAGTTTGGCTTCATCTCCAAGTTGGGGCAATAACCAATTGACCAAACAAAATTTGATTACATGCACAAATGCAAAACCAAATCCAAGTGAAGAAACCTTAAAGGCCAAAAAATGTTAATCATCAGAAGAAAACAGTCATTCTCAGACTGAAAACCAATCAAAGGTTTGGCTTAAGGAAGCAAATGATGTGTGATTGCTACAAAAAGGGGAAAGAGAAGTTACCAAACAATCAATTCAAGAAATAATCAACTGGGATTGCAAACCTTTTAATGCAACCAGATTTAAGTCAGTTAATCTAGAAAAATTACGAATGCTCAATCATAATATATGATAATGTCACACCAGAACAATGAAAAATCCTCATCTAAATCCCACTGAATAAATTTAAAGATAACTCTGAAATGAACAGAAGTGGATTGAGATGAAGCTTGACATCACACTAAACACTTAAAACAACCAAAGAACTTGGACTAGCAATGCTCAAGCTTAGTACACGAGGAGGGCCTGCATCATACTGTTCATCCCAGAAGCCCTCAAAACACAACTTGTGAGACAGTTACAGACCCTGCTGCAAATAAAACCTGATGTGATCTTTCAGATCTCCCGAATAATCCAAACAATGGAACCAGTTTGCTAGAGAAATCCAACTACCTGCTGCAGGCCATGCACATGATCAGAACCAAGGAGCACTGACAATGAATCTGCAAAGGAATTAAAATGGTACTTGGATTTGTATTAAAAATAAGGGTGTTATTTCTACTTACAATTAATGCATCCAGCTAGAAGGCAATATTAAAATGCACCTTTGAAGAAGACAGAAATACTAGTTGACAATTCACAATTATCAAGAGTTCTTTAGTAATGAAAACAATGGTCAGATCTTCATCTATTTTTACATGATCACTTTCATTAGAGTTAAAGAAAACCTATCTACTCAAAGACACTGATTGCATCCATGATACACTTATGTATATTAAAACATAATAATTGCATACAATGCAAATGCACCCGTTGCTCCAATTCCTTCAACAAGTGTTATATAATTAATCAAAGCTTTGACATATTACCATTTTTTTTCCTACCACACAGGAGGCTGTGTCCTGGATCAATCCTCAAAAAGACGGATGTATTTAAAGTTATGTTAAAAACTGGAAAACATAAAACAAAGACAAACTACATGTACAGATCACAAGAAAATAAAAGCACAAATTCAGCTTCCAAAAACCAAATTCATTTACAAAGAGTGTACAGTAGTAGTCTCTGTACATCACCAAGAAGTTCCAGTAAAGATATAAAGTGGACCCAACAGAGCTTGAGATCTGAGAAGCCACAGGAAAAGATCAGAGAAAAGAGAAAGACTTTAAACAAAGAATAAAACTCTTCAATCTAAACACGAGTATGTTGATTGCTGAGAAAGACCAAACAGATTCTATTGCAATAGTAAACACTAGAGATGAACCAAGAAAACGCCAATCATCAGTCTCACAAGCTGCTAGCCAGCCAGCAAAGCATGCATGCAGAGAAGAATTCAATTACCATGAGATCTCATGCAACTCATGCTAATGAGCATCTCGAAGTCAACCACATGTGGTAAATTCTGTTGTGCAGCTAGTGGGATCTATGCACAAGATTTGATGATCAGTTGCCTCTTCCGATCTGGAGGAAACAGTAGCAAACAAGCAATCAAGCGAGTTCATGTGGTGGATTGGATTGCCAGCAGCTCCTTCTTGGATTACCCAAATGGAAGAGAACATCAACGTAGAATATCACCAACAGCTGCGATGCATCATAGTTCACTTTGTCCTGTAGTTGTAGCAGTAGCGTCGATTGCTCCAAACAATCCCTATCGTTTCTTAGGCGGGTCGTTTCTAACTATAAGTGTGCTTTTGCTGATGCTGCTCAAATAACCAGCTGAATTAAGAGTACAGAAGCTTGTTCCGGGATTACATTGCTTGCAGGGCCTGCACATTTGCTAGAAGGAAGTATAATCGGAGTGTTCAACACAAGCACACGGGCAACAGTAGAAATCTTGTTCTCCACAAAGGAATCTCGGGCCCGATCGCGTTCATCATCAGCATCATCAGTGCCCTGCATGTGATCGTGAAGCCCCCCATCGTCTTCGGGGCTTTCCATATTTGTTGCAGGCCTCTTAAGATTTGGCTGCGAAGTCAGTCGACTGCCATGACAGGAAGAGCTTGCACTCACTGTTCCAAAGCTCTGAAGAAGATCGCATACCTGCCAGCTACAGGGATTACCAAATCCCGCACTGTTTGCGAGCAAAAGTGCTTCTGGCCTGCTGAGCAGGACTTTTGATCTTACCGTGAGAGGAAGAACATCTTTCGTGCTTGCGGATCGCCCCAGTAGGAAGCTCTGAATTGTCAATTAAGTCCAGGCCTTTCTGCTCCACCCCCTCCTCCTCTTCAGTCTCCTTATCCACCTAAGGTTTTTTTTCCGAAGGTGGCAAGTATCGCTTGACTTTGCCTTTGTCTAGAATTTTTTCCGCGGGACCACGAGCAGTAGCAGATGGTCGATGACTCCCAACGCTGTGCATTACGACTTGCTTATCCACTTTCTGAGGCTGAGGAGTTCGAAAGCTTCGCTTCACTTTGCCTTTGTCGGCAATTCCTTCAGGAGCAGCAGCCGATGATGGGCAATTTGCAAGGCGTTGATTGAATACCTTTTTCGACAATTATTTCCGGACCAGCAGCAGATGGTCGACCTGCAAAGTGCATTACGCCTTGCTTATCCACGTGATGTTCTTCTGGAGGAGGAGGAGGAGGAGGAGGGGGCGGCTAGCTGTATTGCTTCACACCTTTGCCTTTGTCTACAACTCTTTCTGGTCCAGCTGCAGATGGTCGACCCGCAACTCGCATTACGACGGGTTTCTGCCAGGTCCGTCCCGACTTGGGGCTGCGGTGAGAGGGAGATCGCTGCACAATCGCTTCCCTCTGAGGATTTGCCTTCTACCACCTTGAGCGCAAGAGCTCCCAGTCTGGTGGTTGGCCGCAGGACTCAAGGAAGTTTTGGAGGGACGAGGGATGTTGCTGACCTTTCTTTCCCGACCTGCAGATGGCCGAGCTGCTGCAACCTTCTTCACTGAATTCCAGCGCAGTTTCACGTCGTCATCGGCTGGGCTTGCTCGCACTGGACTACCATCAGCAGAAGATCTCAAGTTCGCTGCATTCCAAAGACTTGCCTGCGAACAACTTCGACTACTGTATGAGAGCAAGCTCTTGTGCCGATCAGCTCGCGAGTTGCGGTGGGAAGATCATCGTTGACCTGATCGGCTGGACCGACTCGCGGCACTCCACTACCGTCATGAGAAGATCCCACATTCACTGCACTCCGACGACTTCCGCTGCACTCCGAAGACTTCCGTTTGCGACTACTCGGAGGGCAAGATCTTGCGCTCTGGTGTAAAGCCATAGCCTTCAAAGGTCGACTCCTTCCGCACCGGAAGCTTTTGTGGACGAGGTAGGCACTGCCGCTTGACTAAACCCACACTTCTTTACGGACTTGTAAACAACCGTGCTGCATTAACGTTCTGCATTGCACGCTGGCACACTTGGAGGTCGTCAACCGGGCCAACGCTACGCAGAGGAAGGTCATCACTCGCACACTGAGATCCACGAGTAGAAGAGCTCTCCATACCGGTAGCAGTCACAACAGCAGCGAGCTGCTGCCCAATTCTCAAAGAGTAATCACGCGAGTAGTTGCGACTGTAGCAACGGGAGCGATCAATGTCACACAACAACAAAGGCGAGCATCGAATGACGATGTTTGGCGTAGCAACCCGTATAATCCTCAACAACAAAGGCCACACTAATCGCTTGGCAAGCACCCCGGATTTTTCAATCTGCTGTAATGAAATCACAGCACCATCCACACCCACCCCACCTAGATCTTCTTAAACCCAATTCGTAACCAAAATAAAATAAAGAGAAAGAACATAAGAACTCACACAAAGATAATTACCATCGCTGGTTGCGAGCAAAAGCACACAACGGACACAACGGCAACAATGGAAGAGCTTGGGCCCAACGAGGCAGGACTACCAACTTAAGATGAATAGTACTCGCGGACAACAGTACTTCCCAAAACCCAATTGTAAAAGAAAACAAACAAGTTCAGTCTGCAAAACTATAATTCAGTAACAACAAACTCTCATGACCTTTGAAGCGAAATGGTGGAATTCACAAGAACAAAAAACTCGCTCATGTGAACGAAATCTCACAACAATGGAAGGGCTGACAATGAGCGAAGCTCTCATAACGTAAGCTAAATCTTGCAAACCTCACAACAAATAAAACACTCCTAGTCAACCAACTCTCACAAAGTTAGCGGAACCGTGCAAGCTCGCAGTGATTACATGATGAAGCAACATAAGAACAACATTATGGTGTTGGGAATAATGCGGATCCGCAGGAGCAAGAAGCCAATTGCGAAATGTGCATCTCTCCACTGACACACTCCACTAAACGCGTAAAACCCGCGGCCTCTGCTGCGACATTCCTGCATGGAACTATCACAACCTTAATACTTGTGCTTTGCTACAACACAACTATATAGACAGCAACCCATGAATTTCAAGAGGAGGATTTTATGAGGGAGGCAAGGCCCTAGGTCTAGGGCATTATGAGAAGAAGGGCACACGTGAAGCAAGAAAGAAGGATGTGCTCACGTTGGGTAAAGTAAGTGCAAGCTACAGTGATTCAATATTGACAAAAATTATATTTTTTACAAGTCTATATATTTTTTTATAAATGATTCAAATGGATATGGTTATTATTATTATTATTAAATTATTATTTTAATATTTGAATAATACATGTTCAATAATTTTATTTTATTTTCAAATCTATGTGAAAATTTATATTTAATGTAGTTCATTTAAAAATTTTAAAAAACAAAAAATTCATAGAAATAATAATCTAAATATTTTTTTAAATATGTTTTTGAAAAAAACATTTGCAACTTGTATTAACTAATGAAAATATGATTTAATTTTAACCATTCAAAAAAATCTAACTATCAAACGATTAAAGTATTCCAAAAAAAAAATTCTCATATAAATTTATCATTTTATATTACATTATGTTTTGAGTCGCAATAACAAATTTAAAATATAAATTAATATAATTTTTTTCATTTTGTGATGTTTCAATCAATTGATCAATTCATAATTTTTAATTAATTTTTAAAAAATTATTAACAAATAATTTTTTTATCAATAAATAATGACATTGTTCTTTTCATAATGAAATTATTAATTTGAATTCAAATCTTAATTAATAAATTTATAAATATATTAATCACCACATGCATTTGAATAAAAAAAATCCAAAAAAAAAACATCATTTCATCACAAAAATGAGCCACTTTGTATCTTGCATCTACCCAATAATGTTATACTTTGAATTCTAATAAAGCCCGTGATTAAAGGTGTTACTAATGTAAAACACCAAGCATGTGCTCACTTTTGATCATGCCTTGGGTCGAATTCTGAAAAAGCCTTCAACCAAGGGCATTACTAGATGTAAAGCATGATCCTAAAAACCAGGAGGCACTCAAAAAATAAAATGGGAGATATCTACCAAAAATGGAGGAAACCAAAATGCCTTACAAAAAACTGGAGGATGCTACATTGACTATATGTCAGATTTCACTTTAGGATGTACCTCCATTTACACTACCAAAATTTCCAGACCATCTTTCATCTACTCTTAATAATGGGACAAATCTTACACCTATAACACTCTTCATGCTTATGTGTAAGATCTCTCCCCCCCCCCCCCCCCCCCTCCCCCCACATTTGATTGAGTACATGAAAGAACCCTGCCCTTCGTACATCTTGTGATCTTGTATGTTTAGGTTCATGATGACCTTCACCATGAGTTTTATTAAAGGTGAAGCTCATGTGTGGGGATATTCTTAAAATGGGTGACCTTGTCATAGGCCTTTCATTTTTAGAATGCCCCCACCCACTTTACCCTACACATTCATATATTTACTATTTTTGGAATGATTTTTATTTTTATTTTTTTCATTTTTTAAGGAATTCAGGAAGATATCTAATGAATTTTTTTTAGATATCTAATTAATATTCAGGGCTGCTGCCATGGTTGGCAAATTAGGGTCTTTTACAATGCTTTTCCTTGGTTTGTGTAGTTGCTCGACATTTGCATAATATTATGGCCTCATCCTCACATGCCAGCCAAAAAAATTTATTCAATATCCTTGTAATCTACTTTTAAAATAGTTTCCCCTTTTAGACTTCTGTTTTTTGAACAGAAAATTTCACAGAAGTGGCAAATATTTGCTGAAGAAACACAATATTTTACATTGAAAACACAAGTAATCTCAAGGTTTTTTCAAAATAGTAAAACTTTCTCACAAAGTAAATCATTAGTAAGTGTCAAACCTAGGTTTATTTCAATGGAGATTAGCGTGAAAAAGAAAAGTGAAAATCAGCACTGATTGCTCGGTGTATATATGGTTGGCATGGAGTGCTTGTCAATAAGACTAGTGTTGATCATAAATACATGATGATTTGACAGCCACTGCTGATTTGGCCTAGCTCAGCATTTATAACTATGTAACAACTACAATTACAATCATCACTAATTTGTTCCGGAAGTAGATAATGTTGGATTGGCATATGTAATGTTGGCTGATATGATTATAGGGCAATTTTTCAAGCCTATTTCAAAGAGGTGGGTTTCATGCCTATGTGGTAATAGATGGCAACAAAAGATCAAAGCCAATCATTAATCATATATATAGAATACATGAAGCTAGAGTGAAGTTTTGGTGGTTACACCTTCACAAAATTATTAGAACACCATGGTCAGGAAAAAAAGCCTTAGATTTATGGAAAGTACTTTACAAATTAATTAAATTTTTAAATTTTAATTAAATCTTCAACCTGAAAATGTGAGAAAGATGTAAGAATAATGTTAAAGAAGATGAGGTTTATCATTTTAATAATCTCCCTCCCTTTTCTCCTTCTTTTTATTTCCCTCATATGTTCCATATGATTTTCAATAGTTCATCATTATTTATGTCACTCTCAAATTTGATTTTATTGTATCACATGGACATGAAAAAGGCACATGTTACTTTAAAAATATGATATTAAATAATAATATTTTAAATAATGAATATTTGAACTAGTTGTCTTTGTCCCATACATGCTTGGTAAAAGCTAAAATCATACATGCATGTCTACTATCTTACGACAATAATAAATTTTTATACATAAAAGTCCACAACAATACAAACAAATTAATCAATTAAAAACTAATTTTATTAGGACTTTTGTTATTAAATCTTCATCAAAGCCTTATTGAAGTTCTTAAAATAACATCATATAATTAAAAACATTCATATCTCAAAAATTAAATTTATATTAAAATTTTAATTTATTTTAAAATTAACATGTTTTATTTTAATCAATTTTTGCATAATTTTTCAAATAATGTTTTTAAGAATCCCATTTTAATAAGATTTACACGAATTGAAGCTAGTTATATGTATGTTTAAAAAAAAATTCATTCCAAAAATTAGTCATATGAACTTTTTTTACGTTTCATAGTGTTACAAAACTTCGTGATACAAAAAGGCAAGTGACAACCCAAAAAAATAAAATGATATAGAGGCATGATTAAATCAGTTACCCAACACTCATATTTTGAGAAGAGACCCAACAAGTAGATGGGCAGACTTCAAAACAACCCATAAATTCGATAGGTGCACCCAAAATCTACACATGCATGTTGCTTGGGGCAACAATTCCACACATATATAATGGTATAATGAACTGCTTAAAACCACTAAAACCTCATGGTTGGGAATTTTTTTCTAGATTTATGAAATGTATTTTAATAATTAAACAAAAATTTTAATTTGAATTTATCCTTCACTTTGTTAAATGTGAGAAGAAATATGAATAATGGTAAAAGAGACGGAGGTTCATCAATTTAATAATATCCCCTTCCCCTTCCTTTTTTTATTTCCCCCATGTTTTGATATGGTTTTCAATAGATCATCATTATTTTTGTCAATCACAAATTTGATTTTACTATACATTAACATGGATATGAAAGGGCACATTGACATGTGCATTTTGATAATTTTCCTTTTTCATGTTATTTTTCAAAACATGTACTGAAATAATAATTAGTTTTAATTATATATATGAGCCTTTTGAAACCATAGACTCTGGATAAATCCAGAGGATTCTCCCTACAATTATGAGGTTTCCTATGGTCTATTATGTATTTTGATTTAGTTTATGCCAGTCTGGGGTAGGTACCCAGTTTACCAGGTAAGAACTGCCATTTCAGGTAGGAAAAACCAGATCCAAATTGTGTCTAATTTCAAAGAATTGGAACCAAAATTGAAATTTGTCTAAAAAAGAATTGGATTGAAAACTGATTTTTAGATTCTACTTATGTGTAAAATCAGAACCAAAATTAGCATACTTCTTTAATTGGAAAAGGAGGTTAACTGCTGGTTCTAGTCCCAATTACTAAGAACCAGATCCAAACCAGAACTAATTTCAAAAACTGGAACTGAAACCAGAATTTATATTTTTGAAAAACCAAACTCAAAACTTGAATCCCAGGCCTATTTAAGTGTGGAACCAAAATCAAAACCGAGACAGCTACAATTTATTTTTCAGAGCTGGAACTAAAGGTTCTTCATAAAAATAAAGGATCACCCAACACTGGCTACACTTGGAACAAAGGCTCTTGGCTATGGCTCATTGACTTTGGCCATGGTCTCATATAGGATGTAGGATATGATAACGTTTTATAGGCTATGGCCTGAGAAGTTCAGGTCCATTTATGGAACAGCATCTCACATTCTTGGGCTCAACATGTCTCCAAGTGCGAAAGGCCCTATTGGGTGAATAAGTAAATAACTGCAATTAATAACTTGAACTTTTAAAAACTCTCACATAATTGATCAAGTGCCTAGTTTCTTTAACAAAAGCCAAGATATAGAGGGAGTCTCAACATGGGCTGCCTACTTGTAGTTCATAGTTCACACTCTTTACTGACTTCAGGTATGTTGGACTGGGTTTATATTCTCTTTGCAACTTACTGTGGAGATGCAATATTGTTCAAAAGAAATGAAGAGCCCTATGTAACTTCTACTCATCCTCACATATTGTTTCTATTGTTGGTCAGTCTGAAATGTCCAAGGGCTTATATCATTGTCAAGCATACTCTCCAATATGCACCTCCTGCTCTCAGCATTGCAATCAGGGTTTTTTTTCTTTCTTCAATTTTCTGATATTGAAAAAATGAAGTTCCCCTGAAAAACAGACAAAAAACCAAATTCTTTTAGAAAAAAATTCCAGTTTTTAACACTAATTTTTTTTTTAAATCCCCAAAATAAAAACACAGATATTGGGTGTTCTAGAATTTAATAGAAACATGTTCCAATTTCCAACAAACAAAATCCTCTAATTCCCCTATAAGTAGATCACAGCCAATTTTCTGGGTGTACTCTAAAGACTAAAGACTTTATCCCCATCACTCTGCCCTCCTCCTGTATGATGTACTCATGAAGCTTGTAGACTAATAATGAGGAGATGCTTGGTTAAATGAGCATGGCATCATTCTGCTATTTCTGAACACTTCTAGCATCCATTGAACATTTTTGAAGTTGCACTCTGGTCTCAGCCTAGAACTCAAGACACTGCTTCCCATCTCAATTCTGAAATTCCACCAATAGGTGTGTATGATAATCAGTGACTAAGAACCAACAAAATTATTGAGCGGGATCCTCTCTCACTTCACTATGGGAGAATCTCTAAGGGAATACCCGTTTCCCCGCAATATCTTTGAGACCCTAAACAGAGGACTTTTTCCCTTAAGGCCATATGGGACTTCCTCATAAGCCCCTTGTGAGATCTTAGCTGTGAATTCGAAACAGAACCACGCATGCAGGATGCTATACATGTTAGACTTTTAGGTGCAGACGCACACCAAGGCGTGTATGGATTTGAAGATCTTGAGAGACATCAATTGGAGTTCTTAGCGTACCTGAATACTTAGTCGCTTGCTTTTTCCTTCACGTCGAAAATCGCTGCGTTCCAAGCAGTTGACAATCCTCTTCGACTTCGGCAAGATTGTGTGCTGAAGTGATTCGGTTTTAGGCTGCAAGGTTTCGGACGACATTCCAATCACATCTTGCCGATGCTACCACAGATGTTGATTTCCTAATCGAGTCTTCCTGACAGCAAATTACACAAGAAAATGAACCGCTCGGCAATTTGCGTGGAAACAGTCGGCATGAAACCACAAGTTACGTACCTAGGAGAATTCTTCAGATGCTGGCATTATCGGTAACAGTCGTATGCTCAGGAAAACTCAGCAGGCAAGTTACAGATCTTCACGCACTGGGAGAATGCACGAAGAGTATCAGACTACATAATCTGGAAGAAATTAGGCACTAACATAAATTTTCAAAATGTTCAAAACGTGGAGGCAGCGAGAAGTCAGCATACGGAAAATACGTACCTCCAAACAGACAATGTGATTCCAAAAAACTGCTGTCCAGAGGTAGAAATAGGATAACCAGACTTATAACAAAAGCCTTGACGAAGAAAAGCGTGACATGATCCTTAGTTCAGCAATTATTAATAAAATCCTTGACCAAAAGGAAAACAACGCCAAACCTTCAATCGAAATCGTTGAATCAAATCCCGGACTCTGAATCCTCACGCGCCAAAAAATCAACGTTTTACATGAGAAGAACAGGACACACCTCCAGGGACGAAGATCAAGAAGAGCCGAGACCCCGGCTAGTGTTACCTGAATCAGACTAGTACACTTTTTGAAAAATTACCGAATTCAGAAAATCATCATCTGAATCAGAGAGAGAGTAATCCCTGACTCCAAGATCATCTTCCTTTCTGTGGATCTTCCACCAACGACAATAAAATCCTTCGGAGCTCCTACGACTCCAAACGCAGAGCGCACACTCTCGCGCACACGATGCAGAGAAAGCTCAGAGCCTCTCGTCTGCCCCTGGAGCCAGAAGCGGGTTCACCCGTTGTAATATCGGGTCACCGGGGATGTAACGTATAAATACACGGTTTAAATGTATGGCAAGGAGCAAATTGTTAAAAGATACGTATTTTACTCGAATGCAGCAATTAACACAAAATCCCAAAAAAGGACTACCTACTTGAGAAAACCAAAAACCCAAATTAATAAAACATTTCTGACTTATTTGGTGGATTCCTATTGGTCACTGGGTCCTAATTTTCATTTTTGTGTTAACAAGAATAGGCTATATTAGGGTATAAAGAAAAGAAAGAAAAAAGAACTGGCATATATTCATTCACAAAAAGTTATAGTGCGTTACCAAATTCATCACGTGGCAGGGTCCGATTGGTGTAGAATATTCAGTGTTCCACAAAGTGGTGACACGTGGTGGGGTTCTTCAAAGTTACAGATTCAGATACCATTTCTATGACACGTGTTCAGGTTGGATGTTTACATCTGCGGACTTGTGAGTCTATCCAATTCGACTAGGTACCTAGAAACCTAATCTAGCCTTACGTGGCCTATTTTTAATGAAATACATAACATAAATTGCAATTTTATTTCCAAGCTAAAATATATTTTTATTTTAATTCAATGAATTTGCTACCAATTCCCCCCCCCCACCTACCTGAGAAAAGAAAATCTGCCTGTACAACAATATGGGTGGCCGCAAATTCATTTGTTTGCCTAATTTACTTTATGGGCATGAAAGAAAATAATCCAGACTCCTGAAGTTATTTGAATGCAACGTAGTTTTTAAACATTTATGCTATTGACAAATCTCTTTTAATTTTAGCTCCACTTTGAGATCCCTTATTAGTTTGAATTTGACTAGTGTGAGTTTACAATTATGAAAAATTCTCTGACAATGAATTTTTTTTTTTTAAAGGGGGTAAGTTTTACTTACAAAAACCTACTTTCACATTATACTTATGTAATTCTCAAGTTGGGTGTCAGGTTGGGTATTTCAAAACCAACCCTCAAGTATAACATGTGAGTATTAACCAAGGAAATTGGTCAGTAACAGTATTATTTAAATAAGACAATTGATAGTAGCTATGTCTCGCAAATTTTCAAATTGTGATTATTGGATACCTTATGTGGGACAGAAAAAAATTCATAAGGATCATGCCCCCTTGGTTACGAACTGAAAAGGAAGAACCAACTAGCACTTGTGAAAGCTGCTATCCCCTTGACACCATTCTATTTCTTTTAATCTTCAGATTTTAATAAGTAAAATTATTTGAAGTTTCAATTAGAGGTGCCCTTCATATTGAAGGATTGGAAAAGAACTTTCTGAATGTGAAGGGTCTCGCAATCTTATGCCCTTTACTAGAAGGACTAAATGCCCTTGAAGGGCATTAATTCAATTGTAAGGCCTACTCACAAGTCCAGGAAAAAAAATCCTAAAACTAATCAGAGAGCATATCGTTAGAATCTAAATCACCAATAACCACAACTCATAGGATGTAGGTCTTTGGTTCTGGACTCATGACCCATGTGTGGAGTAAACTATGTTCTCTCATGCATTTCAATGTACATAAATGTGCTACATTACCCATGTTTGGTTTTAGATCATGAAAATAATCTTCAGTCCTGGTTCCAACCAGTGTTGTGCTTGTAAATGGTTTGGGACTTATACTCTGTGTAAGTGTAAATCTTATAATGAAATTTATTTACACTCTGTACAAGTGTTAAGTGTAAAATATATATATATTTTTATATAATTTTACTTGGTTTGATAAAAAAAATGTAAATAAAATTTTATTTATATCTATATGATTTTACATGGCTACATAAAACAATGTAAACATATAACAATGTAAAAAATGTGATTTTTACTTGAGGAGGGGACATTCCATAATGTTTATGAGGATAAGCCAGCTAAATGACCCATCACAAACAAAACAAAACAAAAACCATCAAAAAATACACCTGCAACTAATGCATATGACTTTGCAAGAAAGTCTCGTCATTAAAGATATATAATAAAATTATCTATAAAGTAAGGAAAACAACACTGGAACCCTGAGTTTGATCATAAATAGGGTGAGTTTGAAAAAAATAAAAAGCATTAGCATTTTAGGGGTGGGGGACCTCAGTTTTTGTGGTGAACTGAGTTTCACTCTGTCTTTTCTTTTTCTTTACGTAGGCTAGCGCCTCCACTGTTGCTGCATATATTTTTACTGCTCCTACTTGTAAAGCTACTATAATTAGTCTTGACCCTTGTGCATTAAATGTTGATTTTCAGCACTTCGTTCCCAAAGTTAACAAAATTTCCTTACTTTATGGATACCCCTGAATGAAGGGTTTGGGGTGGACGGAGGCCCAAAGACAGGGTGACTTTACAAATAATTTTAGTATTTACACTTACACTGTATTTACATGCCATATATACAGCTATTGACACTTACATGCACAACACTGGTCCAACTGGTGTTGTGAGAGTATGTGGTTTGTAGTTCTTTAAGCAGGCAAGTTGATTTTTTTTGAAAATTTGATAAATATGCTGAACTTTAAATTAAGTATTAATTTTATTTTATTTAACTTCATATTTAGATAAACCTTTTTTTTAATTTTCTATAAAACTTTATACTGATTAAATCTGTAGCATTGGAGAGTGTAATGTGTATATGGACCTTGACTTGATTTCTGAACTGGGCTCCGAAGTTCTTAGATTTGAAAAAATGTGCTAAAAATGAAACCAAAAGATTTAAAATTTTAAAAAATCAGGCTCAAACCCCACCCGCAAAACCTCCAAAAAAAATTTAAATATCAAAATCAAGATGAAAGATTCTCTTAAAAAGGAAGAATTGCACAACATTGGTTGCAACCAGTGTTGTGCACAGGTATATAGGGGTAGACCAGGGTATCAACTCTGGTATGAGCCCTGGTATTAAAACTCATACCAGTCTGATATAAGGTCTTGCCAATACCCAGGCTCATAACATACCTACTGGTCTTCACATGTTATACCCCGGCCCATAACAGACCAGACTGGTGTTCTCATCTATAATATTATGATTCATACTTAGGATTTAAGATTTTTTGGCGTGCTTCATCGAGGTCCTAGTATTGAGTTTCATACAAGGAGCTTCAATCTATATGCACACCTGGGTGTTGGGTATGGCACTTTAGGGTTAGGTAATGAGTAATGAGAAAGGGGTGGAGGCAGCAAAGTGTTGTACCCCAGGGAGATTGGAGCTTCAAAGTGAAGATCTTTTGGGAGGTGTGTTTCACATGATAACATCAAACAGTGCTCAAGAAAACCATTAAGTTCCTCTGAAAAATTGAATGAACTGAGATAGGTTCTGCACTCTTTAAAAGAGTCTTTGCAGTTTTTGCAAAAAATCAATTGTGATCTGTGCTTCCAAAAATTACTTGGCCATGAAAAGAGTCTTTGCAGTTTTTGCTAAAAATCAATTGTGATGCATGCTTCCAAAATTACTTGCTCAGTTTGTGAGCTGCTGCCATGACCCCCAACTATCATCATTAATTCCAAATTGTGGGTGGGTGTAGATGAAATAAATGACCATTTAACCAAAATTGTTTGGATTTGTTTGTCTTTGTTGGTTCATTGTGGAGCATTGTTTAAGGTTTGGAGTTTTTCCAATTGTCGTGAAAATATACCAAGATCAAGGTTGATATCCACTGGTATCAACTTTTTTTT